>Ga0066665_10000295_pt1 | contig 18924 bp, 15 predicted proteins | sample GraSoiAngelo_114_FD_75175 | JGI IMG/M metagenome (GOLD analysis project Ga0066665, IMG submission 75175) | Grasslands soil microbial communities from the Angelo Coastal Reserve, California, USA - 14_0903_13_40cm | ecosystem: Environmental > Terrestrial > Soil > Grasslands | place: USA...
AAGGCTTCTCTGCCGAGCCGTCGGGCGGTCTGCTAGAATGGCGCTGCGGGCCCGTAGCTCAGTGGATAGAGCCGGGGACTCCTAAGCCTCTGGTCGGGGGTTCGATTCCCTCCGGGCCCGCCACCCTGCACCAGCCGCGGGGTTTGTACGTTTCGCCCTCACCAGAACACGACCAAAAAGCCCCTGCTCACCCCCAACCTGAGTCCATAGATGCGTTTCTGCTAACGAAGCAGATCGCGGGCTGCACGTCCACCACGCTGAAGGCGTACCGCTGGTGGCTTGATCAGCTCGCCGTCTTCACCAACGAGCCTACCGCTTTGACGATGCGCACCTTCTTCGCCCGCCTGCAGGAACGTGGACTTTCCCCGAGCCGTCAGCATCAGGCCTACCGCACCCTCAAGACGTTCTTCCGATGGTGCGTCGAGACAGGGGTACTCAAGGACACTCCGCTACGCGGCTTTACCATGCGCACCCCGAAGACGCTTCCGCAAGTACCCAGCGATGACGACCTGCGCGCAGTGCTGGCAGCTTGCCCTAAAACGGTTGAGGGCATCCGCAACCGCGCCATGCTCCTAGTGCTCGCCGATGCCGGTTTACGCGCCAGTGAACTTCTGCGTCTGTTGGTCGAGGACTGGCGGGCTGCGGATCGAGGCCTGTTCGTCCGCAGCGGGAAAGGGCGTAAAGACCGCGTTGCATTCATCTGCCCGACCACGACCCGGGCGTTGAAGACCTGGCTGAGCCGGCATTCATCACCCGCACCAGAATAGTTCTTGTTCACCGACCGGCAAGGCCGGCCGCTCAAGTATCGGCACCTGGTACAGATCCTCCACCGCCTGAGCGCAAAAGCCAGCTTGTCCGCCCATCGCCGACTGAGCCCACACGCGCTACGGCACTTCGCGGCTACGAGCTGGCTGCGTGGTGGGGCAGGACTCGATGAGGTTCGACGGCTGCTTGGACACGAGAGCCTCGCCACCACCCTGCGTTACAGCAGCCTGGTTGGATCAGACTTGCAGCGGGCCCACAGGCATGCAGGCGCAATCGAACGGCTGAAGCTGGACTGACGTTGACTAGGACCCCACTGGACGGCGGTGCGCCCTGTACATCGTCTCTGAGACGAACATTGCTCTGAGCGGGAAGACGCTGGTGTTGTCTACCTACCCAGGGCCAAGGGCCTTGATGTGGGAGAAGGGTAGCTCCTGGTGAATGCTTTGGAGGGGCCGCCTGGCCACCGTCCTAGCCTTCTGCAACGCTGCGGCGGAGACTTGTTAACGAAGACCTGACAACACGCTAGACTGGATGGGGTGGGCGACCACCCTGTGGGTGTGAAAGATCGGAAGTAGCGCTATGTTATTCCACCTGTCGGGTTGATAAGGATGCGCTCACAAAACCAAGCGACCAGGAGATCTGGTGGTAAGGCTCTCGGAAAGCGTACGCCGCGACCGCGGCTAGCATACAGGACGCGCGGTGGAGCTTTGTTTGCTGGTCCAGCCGAGGTGGTTCTCACTTCCCCCTTGATGAAAAGGTATCGCCGGAAAATACGGCTGATCTTTACGTCTCCACCGTTCCCACTAAACCGGAAGAAAAAATATGGAAATCTGGAGGGTCAGGCTTACGTCGATTGGTTGGCAGGCTTTGCCCCGATCTTCCGTGATTTCCTGGCGCGTGATGGTTCTGTGGTCATTGAAGTGGGCAACGCGTGGGAACCGGGCCGACCGTTGATGTCAACGCTGCCGACGCAAGCGCTCCTGGCCTTCCTCGACAAGGGGAAGTTCAACTTGTGCCAGCAGTTCATCTGTTATAATCCCGCTCGACTCCCGAGTCCTGCCCAATGGGTCAACGTTGAGCGGATACGCGTCAAGGACTCCTATACGCAACTCTGGTGGATGTCCCCAATTGACCGGCCTAAGGCGAATAACCGGCGAGTATTAAAACAATACAGTCCGGCGATGAAGAAGCTCTTCGAATCAGGGGCATACAACGCCGGGAAACGTCCATCCGAGCACCATATCGGGAAATCATCGTTCCTGCAAAACAACAACGGTGCGATTCCCTCGAACGTTCTGGTACTGGGAAACACTGCAGCAAACGACGACTATCAGAGATACTGCCGTCGGCTGGACCTGCAGCCTCACCCCGCTCGGATGCCGGTAAGGTTAGCCGAATTCTTCATCAGATTTCTGACCACGCCAGGAGATCTTGTCCTTGACCCATTCGCTGGAAGCAACACAACGGGTGCCGTTGCTGAGAGGTTGAAGCGGCGATGGATCTCGATTGAGGTACGAGATGACTACGCCGCTGGATCGCGCGGACGCTTTGCAGGGGCTAGTCAAGGAACAAGCACGGTCAGAATAAGAGGCGCACGGCGTCTGGTTCGTTCGAAACGCTAATTATTGCTCAATTCGGCGATGACTATCGAGGTGAAGCCGATAGTCGATACACCTGATCCTCTGAGGAAACTACGGGCGCAGGTAGACCTCAGGCCTTACACGCCTGCACCAAACGCGCCTCGTTGGCTGAGTTACTTGGCCTCTGTTGCTGCCAATGATCTGGGTGCTCTCGCATTACTGGGGCCAGGCGGCATCAACGTAAGTCTCACGAGCGGAGGGCGCGTCCGAGCGATGCCAGATCCAACAGCGCTCTTTGTCGCCAGCTTGGCGAGTCGCATTCGTCGGACCAGGCATAGAATCGCTCTCGGCTTGCCACCTGCTGCTCGGCACCTTCCGCTACTTCTAGCCAGCTCAGCAGTTCTAGCTAGCACACTCGATCGGCACCTCGACCCTTCCGTAGAGGATGGTGGTGTCTTGGTAATCAGTCCCGACCTCGACGCGCGCAGCCGCTATTGTGATCTGTACGTACAATCGATTTCGTTGGATGCAGCTCATCCTGGGAGCCGCATGCGCCCCACTGGGGAACGCGTTAGACTACACCGCATCAGAGAAGGTGAGAATGGCCACGGTGTATGTTTTTTCCTCCCAGGCCTTGCATTACCCGCATCAGCCGACTTCAATCCTGACCTCATAATCCTAGACCTCCGCTACGCGCGATGGACAAAGCGTGCTGCGCATCTTGTGAACTGGAGCACCAGAATCGGTGGAAATTCAGGCGTGCTGGCACTTTACTCGGTAGGCGATGGCGACACCCTACAAGTACTGACCCAGACGGGTTTCTTCGATTTCCCCATTGACCATGCGGCAATCGCCACATGCTCGAAACAAGTGCGTAAACAGATGGTTCCACGGAGCGGCTTGAGCATTGATTGGCGGCTGGCGGATGCACCATCGCACCTTGCGCGGAAGCACATGATAGTTGAGATATCGAGCGCAGACTCGATTGAAGAGACAATCGCTGCAATCGGTCGCCTACTCGACGAATATTCCCAGCGCGACAACCCGGATCTCAATCGTGCTCGTTGGCTCCTTGCCATGTTTGTGCAAATCCCGACACCACTCGTCTGGTACGAGCAAGCCGCTCGCGGTCTCGGCCGATCGACCCTTCGGAGGCTGATCGCGCATCTGGGCACCCGAAGCCGTCACGATCCTGATCTCGGCGCAGTCATCCAGACGGTTCGAATGGAATTCGAAAAGCTCTACGAGCAGATGGAGCGTAAGAATCCTCGCGCGGAAGCCCTGCAAGAACTACTCCCCAGGATTGTCCACGCAACTCCTTCGGATGGCCAGATGCTCCTGTTGGTCCGGGACCGCGTAGTGGAGCGCGCTGTCCAGACTTGGCTGGAGTTAGAAGCCTTCCTTGCCGCAGACTGGCTGAAGCGCGTCGAGGTCCAGGGTTGTCCAACCTATTCCGACATCGCCTCCCGCCACTACGATGTTGCTCTGATCAACGGCGCGCTTCCGCGCCGCTACAGATGGATCGTGGGAGCCGCGCTGGGGGATCGTGTGACGTTTCTCGCCTATGCGCACGAGGCAGATTTGATCGAGCGTCAGTTGCAAGGAGTCTATGGCGACGCGGTCCAAAAAGCGCGCGCCCACAAACGGGAGGAAGCTCTTACGCATCTTGTTCCCGGTCTAATTGCCCCTGCTGGTGGGGACGAGTCGCCTACATCTCCTCTAGTTCTTGAGCGACCTCCACGTCACGGACAGGGACCTGCCACGGACACAAAGACGCCGAAGATCACAGTGAAGGACCTCGCGAGCCTTCGGGGTGCGTTTGCCACCCGGTCGGCTAAGGAAGAAGCTCCGAGCCAGGTTCCGCTGACCCAGTGGAGAGAGGATGACGGCGATGAAAATGCGCCCGACGATGATGTCCTCGATGAAAAGGAACAGCCGCACGTCGATGATGTCGCCTGCGTGCGGGTGGAAGTCAATTCACGGGCCAATGGGCACGGTTTCGTGTGGGTCCCTGCGTACGACATCGTCGAATGCGTTCGCCCGTCCGATCCTAATGACATTCTTCGCCTGGTTTCGACCGAGCTCAAACCCGGCGACGTGCTGCTACGGATGGAGGAAGGCGGGCGGGCTAGTCTCTTTGATCGAGTCGTCGAGTTGGCCGAGGCCCAGCCACAGATGCAGTACTTGGCCGCCTTTCGCCGTAGCTGGCGCAGGGCAATCCACAACATGGTCGCGCGACATAAGGAAGCATATGGTGGTATCGACTACGGTGCGATGCTACGGTCCCTACAATCTGCAGGAGCAACGATTGAGAGCGAACTCACGATCAGGTTTTGGATTCAAGACCAGGTGATTGGGCCTGAGAAGGTATCCTCGATTGTGGCAGTTGGGCGGGTCAGTGGTTCGCCTGAAGTGGTTCATCAAGCGAAGGAGTTTGATCGTGCCTTCCACCGGATTCGCAGCATACGGCAAGGGATCGGACGGCGTCTCAATGGCGCTATTCGACGGTCGTTCAGGCACTTCGCCGAAGGTACGCCGGACCAGTCAGCTGAGCAACTAGACGATCGTCTCCGCATCCCCCTAGACGAACTCTTGGAAACAATTGATCTCGCCGAAGTCATTTCCGTAGGCAGCCATGTCGAGATACTACCGCCGCACCGGGTAGGACGACTACAAACTTCGGCATAGCCCAGCTTCGGCAACGTGGGGTGGAACGGAGATCATGTCGACTGAAAAGCAATCGACCAACATAACTGAGGACAATCAGCAGCACCTCACATGGTTCCTCATCGATCGTGTGCTCGCCGGGATTAGTGGCCGAGACGGTGAGGACCTTGTTGACGCCCCACCGTTACGGAGACTATTTGCCGGCGTGCTCCAGCCTCCACGAAAAGCGGAAATTAAGGCTGCAGAGAGTGGGTTTAGTATCGGGGATGCACCGGCTGGGACTGCGTTGGGCCTTGATTTCCGTGTTCTACCCGAGGACGCTGAGCAGCCCGTCCGTCTGCGAATCACGCCCCACTGGAGTCTCTATTACGTTGTATTCCCCACGTGGCAGCAGGCTTCGCGCGCGAATGAAGGACTCCTTGCTCCTCCGCCAGAGCCTCAGCCCGTAATTCCTACACCCGATCCTTATGTCACGACCTCCGATGCTGACGCTCCCGAGAGCGACGCTATGTCGCCAATTGAAGCAGTTGCTGATCAGCCTGATGAACCCGTAAACGAGGAGGTTGCGCTCAAGTCTGGCCGTGTAATCCTTCCTCGCGTTTTTCGGCGACATGAGATACGTCCCAGCACGCTTTCGGCTGAAATCCCGGATGCCAGCTCAATGACGCTATCACTCGGCGCCGTGGATCTCGCATCCGCAATCACACAAGCCCGGTCCGCGATGGAGGGGGATCCAGACGCCTGGAGGCATCTCGGAGAGCCCGAAGATCGCGAGCGAGAGCTTGGGAATGCTAGCCTTCTGGCGAGCTCGGCCTCATACGCTCAGGCGCTTGGGACTGTCAAGGGCGCCCGCGCGTCGCTACCCGAATGGTCGGTAGTGCTCCAAGTTGAATCAGGCCCCGACCCAGCAGAACCCAAAGCCATCCGAATCCGAGTGCTGGTGGCAAATGCGACCCAGGAGAGCTCAGGTGCAGTGGCTGACCCAGGTTTGGAAGAGCGCTCACTCTTCGACGCAGGAGTCGCGATCGAGATCGAGGGTGGCACTTTGCTACCGTTCGAATTTCTGCTTGCACCTAAGGACTATCGCAGCAAGCCGGAATTGCCTGCAAAGGGGATCAACTGCACCGCCGTATGGGATCCGGCAGTGCCAAACCGCCTGGAAAGCGAAACGCTGCCCATCTTTAGGCAGCCACTGTACCGGACTAATGACGCGTTAGAGGTACCCTTTGAAATCCTTGACACCCTTGACGCCCACAGGGAGATGACGCGACTGGCCGGCGAAATGGACAAGTACCTCCAGCGCTGGGACGGCTTTCTCTCCAAAGAAGCTCCGCATGAGTTCAAGGACACTGAGATCAACGCCTGCAAAAACGACCGGGATGAGTTCGCGCGAGAGATTGAGCGCTTTCGACTTGGTATCGAAACTCTGCGACGTACACCCAAACTGGCCGAAGCGTTCAGGCTCATGAATCGCGTCTTTGGTCGGGTTGCCAAAAGAACAGGTGGACGCGTGCGTGCGTGGCGACTCTTTCAGATTGGATTCATCGTCTCGCAGTTGCCCTCCATCGCTGTGAGAGAGCTGTCGGATGGTCCTGATGACGATTATGCGCGATCGCTTAAGTCCGCTCTCCGTGAGGTTGGCGTCCTTTGGTTCCCCACTGGTGGTGGTAAGACAGAAGCGTACCTCGGGCTAATTGCAATCGCGTTACTCTTCGACCGGTTGCGAGGTAAGACGCGCGGAATCTGCGCGTGGATGCGCTTCCCCTTAAGGATGCTTTCCCTCCAACAACTCGAACGCCTCGCGCGCGTGATCGCTGCACTGAACGAGCTACGCAGTGAGGTACCCAGTATTCAAGTTGGTGACCCGTTTGCCATCGGTTATTACGTCGGCGAAGGGGTGACGCCCAATAGCCTTTCAGACGACGACATGCGAAGGTATGAGCAGAGCAAAGACCTTCGCGAGGAGGTCCGTCTCCTTCGCAAGTGCCCATTCTGCGGTAGTCGAGTCGAGATCGAACCGCAGCGTGCTACTTGGCGCCTGGCTCACGTCTGCACAAACGCAAACTGTTTCTCCAATACATCTGAGAGCCTCGGATTTTACAAGAAATCTCTGCCTATCTGTATCGTTGATAATGAAATCTATCGCTTCTTGCCATCAGTGCTTGTCGGGACGGTTGACAAGCTCGCTATAGTCGGTCGTAGCCGCGCCTTTGCTCATATTGTACGAGGCGTAAGCCAGCAGTGCCCAGTTCATGGCTACACCTCCTACGATGAGTGTCTGGAACACTGGATCGGCTGCAAGGCAGGGAAGAAGAATCTAATCAAACTTGAACCAATCAAGGATCCCGGCCCATCAATTCTGATCCAAGATGAACTTCACTTGCTACGGGCAGAACTCGGAGTCTTTAGCGGTCACTACGAGGGATTGCTCAGGTATTTGGGCGAGAGGGCGTATCTGCCTCCAAAGATACTGGCCGCGACCGCGACAATCGAGGCTTATGATACTCATGCATTCCACATCTATCTGAGCCGTGCGCGACGCTACCCTCAGCCTGCGTGGGAGCAGGGCGAGTCATTCTATGCGACAAGCAAGCCCCTGAGGCATCGACGGATATTCGCAGGCATCTTCTGCCACAGCCGAGCGATCGAAGATCCGGCGTTGCAAGTCCTGGCACTTTACCAGCGCGAAGTTCGACGCCTCCAAGCGAACCCCCGCCGCGCCGCGATGGTCATGAAATGTCCCGACGCGACCGACGATGCCGTTCTCAACATTCTCCGCCTTCACGATCTATCACTCTGCTATGTCAACCACAAGGCAACGGGCGGCAGCTTAATCGAAAAGTTGGAAAGGGCCGACCGGCTCCTCGCGGCGGAAGGCCTCGGAACGCTGCAGTCCAGACTGCTGACTGGGGATCAAACGATCGAGGACGTGGGCGCAACGCTCGATCGGATCGAATTTGAGCGGGGCGAAACTGGGACACCACGGCTCAGTGTGGTAGTTGCAACGAACCTTATCAGTCACGGCGTCGATCTGGAACGCATTAACATGATGGTCGTGTGCGGTATGCCGTCACACTACGCGGAATATGTCCAGTCCACCAGTCGCGCTGCTCGCTTGCATCCAGGAGCCATCTTCGTCTGCTTCAAGGCACGTGACCCGAGGGAAACGTCCCAGTACGAGTTCTTCCCTGCGATGCACGCCCATATGGATCGTTTGATTGAGGCTATTGCTGTGAACCGTTTCGCGTCTTTCGCGCCGAACAAGACCGTTCCCGGCCTGCTTGCGGGCGTCCTATTATGCGCCCTTACTCCCGATCTCTTTGGGTCGAAGATTACAAAGCCACTCGATCACATTCCGACGCTTCAGGTCGCCCTCGGGTTGAAGCCCGCATCTGTCTCAGGCACACATGCTAACTGTGTTGATGTCGTAACTCTGCAGGCAGCCATCGAGCAAATCATCGGTGTAGACACTGTTCACCCTCCCGCCTTGCCTACTCAAGTGGCAATCGTGCGGAAGCGCGTACAGGAAGTTCTGGCCGATAGCGTGGGGGACATAGGGCGCACGCTCGAAACACAGCTGAAAGAAGTCCTAAACCCCCTCACGTCCTTTCGGGATGTAGATGAGGGGATAGACTTTGGTAGCATCGACTCCGCGAGCCTCGTGTCTCGGCTCAGAGCGCGCTAGGAGACTACACACCCATGAAAGATGAGATGAAGCGTGGGCGCTCTCAGGTCATCTGGCGATACACTCCGGGCGCAATGTTTCGATACAACGAGAGTGGCGGTTGGTGTCGCACAACAGATGTCACGCTTCGCGATACGACGCCCCTCGGGGGAGCACTTGGCGAGGCTGTGGCGCAGGCACTCCATCGATGGAAAGCCGTGGGACCCGCCGGCTACCCCGATCCCACAAGTCAGCCAACTAAGTACGCAGTCGGGGTACCATATCAGGTTCTGTATGATGTCTGGCCGACCGTCTTCACTTGTCGTCAGTGCGGCCGGGTCCACTTCTACAGAGATCTAGCCAGGCTCCGGCAGGTCAATGAGCGCCTGAGATGCATGACATGTAAGGGCAATGATCTCTTGCGGCAGGTGCCATACGCATACGTATGTGAGTGTGGTCGACTCGACTCGATCTCCATGCAAAAGCACGATGCTACCCATCCGATTCAGCTTATAGACAAAGGTAGTTTCCAAGAATCGTACTGGCGCTGCAAGCTCTGCGGTATCCCTTTGTACCGAAATCCTCGCGAAGGCCTCGGTTTCCGTCGATGTGAATGCGTTCCAAGGAAGGGAAAACGCGGAATTCTGCTTCAAGATAGCCGCGTCTACTACTCACAGACAATCGATCTTGTTGAGATCGAACCAGCCGTTGTTGAGCGATGGAAGGACCACAATCGGTTCTCTGATCTGCTTCTTGCGGCGGCGCTACGCGTCCCTGCCTACGAACCTGGTCACCTCCTTGACTTGGCTGCATGGAAGCAGACAGGTACCGATCTATCGCCCGAGCTTAAGGCCATGCGAGCAGTCTTGATTAGGGACGGCAAGAGCGAGGCAGAGGCCGAGAGAATGGTTCGAGAAGGTGCGAAGCAGGCTGGCACCGATCCCTGGGTCTCGTACGACGCAGACCTGGCGCCGTATCGCAGCATGGCAGGTGGTCATAACTGGAAAGATAGCCGCCGCACGATTGAGTACATCTTCGTTAGAGATGAACCAAGTGCAGCCGCGATCTCGCTGGACCAATTGATTCGTGCGGCGAAAGATCAGGGAGATCAAGTAGTAGCCCAACGGCTGGAGCGAGAACGCGAACTCGCGTCTCAACTTGGGCTCGTTGACTTGCGGATTGTGCAGGCACTCCCCATCCTACTTGCGGGTATCGGCTTTACACGCTATTTTGCGAGCCCTCGAGACGCGGAGGAGGCAGCGGATGCTGCAAATGTTCGGCCGGTGGCATTGCGTCCGTATGAATCGAAAGATGGAAAGATCCCGATTTATGTAGCACGCAACCCCACTGAGGCGCTTCTTTACGAAATCGATCCGTGGCGTATGGCTGCATTTCTTCAGATCAACGCCGACGCTTCGATTCCGAAAGAGGCGACTGCATCAACTCCTGCTCTCCGGGCTTGGTGCCTTGGCCAATGCGGTCGCTTGATAGAAACCGGGGAGTCGCACCTGGTTCTTCGATCGCACGAGATAGAGGCAGGAGTTACCGTAGACGATAAGTCAGCGCTCGTATTCGGTGTCTTACATACAATGTCCCACGTCTTGAAGGCAACCGCTCAGCGGTATGTGGGCATCGACAGCGATGCTTTGGCCGAATATCTCTTCCCTGCTCACGGGGCTGGTCTATTATATGTGTCTTCACATGTGCAGTTTACACTTGGAGGGATGGATTCTGTCTTCCGAGCAAACCTGACCCAGTGGCTTGGGTCTGCGCGGGACTTTGCGGGCCGTTGTTCTTTTGACCCAGTTTGCAGTAGCATCGGCGGGGCCTGCTTGGCCTGTCTCTACCCAAAGTTCGGCTGCGCGTACTTCAACCGGACTGTCAGTCGATCGTTCCTCTTTGGGGGAAAACTCCCAGGTCGAAATAAACACCTCGAGGGGTTCTGGGCCCCCAGAATCGCTGATGCTTCAGAGCGGTTGCGACTTCGAAGTGGGGGCTCAGCCTAGTTTGATGCCAGCAGAGCAACCGACCCCGACTCCTATCTATTGCACTTGGTCATTCCGTGATCTTCTGCCTCCAGCCTTGCACGATCGTTTCCGCGACCTTGACCACTTCGTTCGGGAAGTGATCATATCTGCCAACAATAGGCTAGTGATCGTAGCACCGTATCTAAGTCCGGCAGGTTTGTCTCCTTGCGGGCAGCAATGGCCGTATCTGCACAACGGGGTGCGTGGATACGCCTCCTTACCAGTGACCTGGACAATCCCGATGCGCTGAATCGCCGGGCGCTTCGTAGTTTGGTTGATGGTGAAGAAGGCATGCTCATTCGCAAGAGAACTCGAGTTCTCACCGGTTCCGGAGCTTCGCCAGTACTTTTCCACGTGAAGATCGTGGTGGCGGACAGGAGTCGAGGTTACCTTGGATCGGCCAATCTCTCTTGGAGGGGTCTGGAAGGGAATTTCGAGATTGGAATGGCTCTTTCCGTGGCACAGGCGGAGGCACTAGATGATTTGATCTCATTCTTTGAGGCACAGCATTTGCTTGAAGACCGCACAGAGAGGGTTTTTCCAATTTGAGAGGACCTTAGACCGCGGTGCCGAGTTTACCCCGGAGGGCCATGGCATGGCGTGGGGCGATGACCGTCGTGAGTTGATCGTTCCATATGATCCCGCGCAAAGGGATCTGTATGAAGCCGACGATCGAAAATTGAATCGAAAATCGATCTTCTATCCTCAGCGCTGGCCCACTGAGCTCCGGTCGAGTCGACAGCGAAGCGGGCGATTCCCGGAGATCGCCGTGCGCGCCTCATTTCGCGCCCTTGGGTTTTCAGTGCTCATCTCCGAGCTCCGCATGCCTGGCCGACAGGGGTTTATCCTAGCGAACTACGCCGGGATGCGAGAGCGCCACCATCCTGCATACACACGCATGTTCGGGCACTTTCCTGCCGATCAGCTTGAGGAGTTCAACCGCAAGTACACGGTCCTGCAGACGACCGACCAGCGCTATACGCCTTCGGGTCGAACGGACATCCGCTTCATGTGGCGCTTCCATGTTGTCTTGCGCTCCGCAGGAATTCCGCGGACACTTCGATGAACTCGGCCACGGCTTGTAGTGCAAGGCGAGCTTCTTCGTTATCGGCAACGTACGCATGGTGTACGATATCGTTTCGCCATTCGATAATTGACTTCCGTGGGCGCCGATCCCGATCTCGGCCCTTCATCCGCTTGGTAGGCCACAAGGAAGTCCACAGGTTAGGGCGACCAATCTCCGCCAAATGAGCTTGTAGACTAGTCCCCAAGATCTTTTTGAACCATTCGCGCGAACCCGTGAGGCTTCCGGGCCCACGGAACATTTTATCGAAAATGCCATCAGCCAACCCAGGGTCGAATCCCAGTCGAAATTTCAACGCAGGCTCGATCACACCGTTTTTGATGAAAAACTCCAGGGCCTGGACCGACCACACCACGGATGCAGAAGGGTTCCGTGGCAGCAGATCCTTTGCTTCCGCCAGCACTGCCTGGATCGCCGGCATCAAGCGATCGGTCTGGTAGCTCGCGTGCGCCACTGCAAACACCCTATTCATTGCCGCATCGGACCGCATGTCTTCGATCATTTCCCGTTCGCCGGCATCTGCTTCAAGGACGATTCGCGGCGTTGGCACAGTGGAATCACCTCATGGAAGGGCGATATATCATGGCAACGTACGTACTACCATAGAGATGGCGTGGTTGTGATTCCCCTTCCAACCTGTCGCTCAAGTTCGATGTATGGACTCGAAGAGCTCCTACATAGATGGCCTGACTTGGTCATCACCACTTTGGGCGTTCTCTTGGGCGCCCTCTTCGCCCTGCTTATCGAAAGAAGCGTCGCGAACTGGTCACTGACCCGGCAGCGGGCAATGGAGAGGGAACGCGAACGGGGGATGTTACTTTCCTATCTTGAGCGTATCGAATTGGAAGTCCAGGACAACATCGTCACAATCATGGAGCTGCAAAGTCAAATCCTCGTTCCCACTCAAATAGCGAACCTGTCTGCGAAAAAGACGCTCTTCCGGTGGGGGGCCAAGCTCGTTGGTTCGCTGTCAACGATTGCTTTCGATGATCTGGTGCGTTCCGGCCTTCATTCTCACCTGCCCAAAAGGGCCTTCAAGGATCTTTTCGATGCCAGGCAACGGACGGTCAACATGAGGGCGATCATCGAAGCGGCCGAGCCCCGGATAGAATTTTTCGCAACCTTCAGTATGGACAAGCACTATGCCGATCAAGTGGCCAAGAGCAATCTTGACTATTCCTACAGCGCTTTGGATCTTCTGAGAAAGGCGCAGAAGAGTGTCCTTGAGCAAGCGGGAATCTTGCGCAATTTGGCCAAGAAGCAAAACGGCTCCTGAGGCGCAAATGCTGCGCCTTGTATCCCCAGCAAGAGTCATGACCTATCTTCCGGCGGTCCGAAATGACGCGGGCCCATCAGACCGGCGCGGTCTCTGACTCGGGCCACGGCTTCGTCCATCGCCGCGTTCACTTCGTCCAAAGTCATCCGACGCGGGAGGGCCTTCGCTGGCGCGTTCGGGGCGGTTGGTTTGGATGCACGAATCTGGGGGGACGAAGCCGGTAGAGATCGTATTGAATCCTGAGGGATGACGTGCGGGAGCTCACGAGCGCGCCCCTGGTGCACTAGCTCCAGATCCTCGTCAGACCGCACGACCGGCACTGCCCGGCCCACAGGCAAATCGCGCTCGTCCTTCACCATCACGATAATCTTCTGTGGTCCACCCACCGCTTGCTGGAGTGTCAGGAGCCCCCCAATGTTGGCGCGGGCCTCTCTAATGGCCGCAAGCATCGTGCGGTGATCGTCGGCCGCCTCCGCGCGATCCAGCAGGGCAAGCGTTTTCGCGTGGATGCTTCGTAGCTGGTCAGCCAGCGAGTCCCCAAGCGCGACCTCGCGGGTCTCCCGGGCCTTCGCCAGGACTGCCTTGACGTGTGCCTTGTGACGGTGAAGCGCTGTTGCCGACGTTGCGAAACGTTCCGCGATGTTCCGCAACGGCGTGCCAGCGGCAAGCAGGGATTCAATGTCCTGGCGCTGTGGATGCCGGCAAACCGTGCAAGTCGGCGGCATCAAGCGTATCCTCCGATAGTCTCACCTGTCGAGGATTATAGCGCCTTCCGCCCAAGGCGTAACTCACACTGAGAGGCAGCGTGGGACTTCAATTTCGCTTATCAGTATCCACAAGCCAGATTTCTAACTCCGGGAACGCGGTCGCCAACCGTAGCCACGCGACGCGGTGTTGCCTAGCGCGAGCTGGCAGGCCTGTCTCAACCCTATGAGACAGTGCCAGGGCACAGTGTTTCGCGCCGTCGTTCAGACGAGATACTATCCGGAAGGAAGCTTCGTAGAAATCTTTGGCCCTCGTGGGCCCGGCCTCTTTATAACCAACCGTCTCGATATGGTACGTTTCGTCACCACGCTTCGCTATGATATCGAGGCCTGTCTGACCGTGTGATCTCTTCAGATTCAGTGAGAAGCCTTCGCGAATCAGAATCTCTCGAAGACAGGCTTCCACTTCGCTGTTCGAAACAATGGCGGGCATAGACATCATCTCGCGGTACAGTTGGTATTCGGATATCAAGACCGGTCTGCCTCCTACCGTCGGGCTGTAGCAGTTGGGTTGCACTCCAAACCGCGAAGTCGTTTGACTCGCCGATGCGTCTGCAGCAAGTTACAAGTCCTTCCCTCACTCCACCCCGTCAGCGAGTGAGCTCGAATTTGACGCCTATGGATAATAGGAGTGAGCAGGTATCGATGGCGATGCGGGGGATAAACCTTGTCCGCGTAACCTTTTCTTTCAGCCTCTTGCTGGCTAGAAACTACCCGCGGTGGCAATCACCTCTCACTCACCCAAGCGGAATTCCGACTCCCGAGGAATGGTGTTTAGCAGCATTGAATTACGCCCAGAGATAATGCGTTTTCTCTGGCGTTCAGATTCTCTACACTCGTCCAATCGCTTGAGGCATGAGCAAACATGAGGGTTCCTCAGAACCATCCATTCAAGGGGTGGCTGAGCGCCGAGGTGGCGCATCAATTGGCCGAGGTTCGCAGGCAAAGTCGACCCCCTATCTCCGGTCGGATAGCTAGTCCCGGCAGGGATTCAGTGGTGTGCGTTTTCGGACTTCATCTCGCGCTGCTTCTCGGGTCGTTCTTGCTGTGGGTCTGGAATCCCAAGCTCGACTGGATGATTTGCGGAGACAGACTGGCAGGAGCGTATAACACAATGTGGGGAATCCACGCCTCGGTATCGAGCGTTGCCCTTCCCTTGTTACTCTTCGTTATCGAGCGAGCCAGGGACGACAAGGAAGCAGTTGCTCGAAGTCACGAAGTGCTTATACGAGACACTTTCATATTCCCGATCATTGCCTTCTCTCTGGTAGGCGTGCTCCGGATCGGGGCGGATATAGCACTATTTCCGGTGCAGGTCGTGTTCTTGCTGGACTTGGGATTAGTGGTTGTCGCAACAATCCTCCTCGCAATCATCGCGTACTACACGACGCTGAGACTTCTTTTCAACCCGGTTCGAATGAAATCGCGGTCCCGCTCTCTTTTGCGGGAGCGATTCGATGCAAGCACCAGCGCATCTGCTAGGCTTCGAATAATGAACAATGCGCTCATTAGAAGCATGGAAGGACTGGGCCTGGGCATCTCCACTTTCTCCTATGATCTACGAGAAGAAGTTCGATATGTTGTGTTGAGGAGCCACAGCACAGGAGAATTCGCGGATCTTCATCTCGGCATGCTCCAAGAACTGGTGCAGGACTTGCCTTGGAAGGATTCAGTTCGCGCGGCCCCGCTGACACCTACATCGAGACCAAGCCCGAAGGAACCTCCTCCTCAAGGAGAGCCTATATGGTTGATGAAGAGAATTGGTGACCGGATATCGGATACTGATCGCGTCGTGCTTCGCTTGGAGCGTGCCTACTTCGAGACGATCGATGTTCGCAAGTTTGAGAGGCGACTCCAAGGATCCTTGCGCGTAATGGCTCGCCATGAGTGAGGCCTCGGAGAACCTGCGAGTGGATTTGGATGTCCTCCGTGATAGCCTCATTCAGGCTATACGCTCAGGGCGAACCCGCGGCGTTCGGGATGGGATTGAAGTCTACGTAGACTTGGTTCGCCGCTTCGTGAGCACACTTGCGAAATGGGGAGTCCCATATGATAGGGCCAGAGCACTTCAGGAGACCAGCTCGCTAAGGGGGAGCTGGGCCGAAATCGAGTGGATTCGAGATGACCTCAGGGAGATCATCGATGAAGGGTTCGCTTCGGAACGTGCGACCATTTTGGATGACGTCCTGTACCTCCCCGTAAGACTTTCCGTCGTGGCCTACTTTGAAATTGACTATTTCACCTTCCATCAGTTTCTGGGGTGGGTTCCATATTGCTACATTTCGGCCCTAAAGCTGGACGATCAAGAGCTTAAAGGGTTTGCGATTGATAGATGCTGGCGATTCCTAAGGGAAACGGCAGATCTGGTTTTGGTTCACGATCTCCAGCGGACCGTGGACGTTGCCGTACTGGTGAAGAAAGGAGAGTTCGCCGTAGGTATAATCCTTAGTTTTTCTCGGCTCATCAAGACGGCCTTCGACCTCAGGAGACGCGACGACGCGGAAAAATTCTCGCGCGTCCTTAAGACCCTTTATGGCCACTACAATGGTCATCGGGCAGGCAGCGAACTCGAAGAGTTCGACTGGCAGCTGAGTCGCTCGAACTTGTCGAGTGAGGAAAGGCGAGCGCTTCAAGATCGTCGCGAACAATCCGCCGCTCATACGAAGTTGTCCGACGACTTGGACATGGCAAGAGACATAACACTCTTTTCGCTAAATGCCCTCATACTCCGTGGATACGACGCTAAACAGCTCAGTCCAGACGAATGTCGTGAGTGGAGAAATGCAATCACATTCAAACCAGGCTGGGACCGTACATGGGCTCTGCTCGTGGAAACCAGGAAAGTCGAAACTGGAAGGATATTTTCCTGGGATATGTGGCAGTTCGAAGGCAGAGATGACGTTGCGCTTGTCAAGACCGGTTGGGGCGGATTTGAGCCATCTCTAGAACTCTTCGCTGCAGTGAACGCTATCGAGCTCCTTGGACAGGAGTCCACCCAGCGCACGGATGCTTCCCTTGCCTTGCCAAGGGGAGCCGAGATTGCCCACCTCGTGTCGGAAAGTGGGTCTCTTCGAAATTTGCTGCTTCGTGTACAGCGTGAGCAAGAGACGTGGGGAGCGGTTATTGGCACGCCGGCCATTCAGGCTGTCCCTCGGCTACTAGCAGTATTTGACCGTACGGTGCGGGTGCAACGTGAGGAAGAAGAGCGACGGGTGATAGAGGGCGAAGTGCAAGACCGACGCGTTCTGAAGGTCGGAGACAATATCCGATTGGCGTGGGAAAAACATGCATCTGCCCGAGCTATCGTCAAGGCCCTTGATGCTTATCAGTTCCTCGATACCCATGCACCGAACGGCGTCGGGTATTTCGGTATCAACGCCTTGGATCGCAAGGACGTTTACGTAGAAGGTCTTGAGCTTTACTGGGAGGATTGGGGTGTTGAATACGGTAGATCACTTGCGCATGGCGAGAACGAGTATGCCCTGAAGGCTATCGTCGGCGCTCTGCCAACATATGCAGAGGGATCTCAGCGTCTCACTGACCTGCTCGCCGCAGTTGACAGGTCATTGGGGTCTCTTCGAAAGGTCGGATTATCGCCCGCAATCATGGTAGTCGACTCCTGGTTTGCAGTTCACCAGATTGAACAATCTCCTCACTTTTCGCCGAAACAACATGATCATGGCAACGAGCGTTTCGATCGAGGACGTTATCGCGAAGCGCCGGTAGTCACGCTCAGTGTTGGCGATAACTCTTTGGTCCTTATTGTAGACGTAGCGTCGTTTTGCCAATGGCGCCAATACCGACCGGCAAAATCGTTCGACCCGGAGCGTTATCTTACTGATGAACTTCTCTTTATGGTTCAGCCCTACACACTGGAGTCCGCCGAGGAGTATGTACGCAGTGCTCCTGACTATGCGAAGGAAGTACAGGCAGGGCCACGGTCGATCGAAGAGATTCGCCGAGAGATAATGCAGCGTGTGCATCTCAGGGTCGTAGAGCAGTTCGAGTTGCTAGTGACGCGGCCTTCCGCTGGCGTACGGATTCCGGTTAGAGACTAGATTTTGTTGTGTCGGTGCATGCGAGGTCTGCGCACGTCCTGTCGTGTTACCAAGGGGCTGCCAAACGCAGACACGAAAGGCGAAACGCTCGCGGTCGTGATGCGGAATACCCGTAGGGACCCTGTGGTCGGTAATCAGTGGCTGTGGTCTGGCGCCCGGGATCCGTTGCGACCGAGACGTAGCGCTCAGAATGCGTTCCTTGTCCAGCTAGCTGGACTTTTTGAGGAGTGCCACGCCGCAGATCTGCCAATCCTTTGCTAATCCGACGCCCGAAATGTCAGGGAAACGCAACGAGTAGCAGCGGGTAACAATGAGAGGGGAAAATCGCGAATCGTTACTTCCGAAGCAGGGACTCATGCTTCTCGCCGATCCTTGTTGACGCTTGTTGCGCCCGGGCGAATCGAACTCCTAAGCCTCTGGTCGGGGGTTCGATTCCCTCCGGGCCCGCCAGAAAATGGCCGGGGCGTCGAGTGTAGTTCTCGGGCTCCGGCCATTTTCTGCGGTTTGGGGAACCCCCGACCAGAGAGGGAGTCTGAGGGAGGGACTCCCTCAGGTAGTTGGGGTGACCGAGCCCGTTCGACTCGCACTCTGATCTTGCGACGCTATCGCGATACGATGCCCGGCCTCGGCGGCTGCCATCCGTCTGAGGATCGCCGCTCATCGTGCTCACGAGCCGCCACCGCCTCGTCCACCGCGCGTGCTTCAACCTCCCCATGCCACGCGAAGAGGAGGCGGTCGACCGCTTCTGGGACGCTCCTCCGATTAGCCTGATTCACCATGCGTGTCCCCTCCTTGGCGATCGGTCTTCTCATCTCTCAGCTGCGCGTCGATGGGAAATGAGCCTGTTATCTCGCGGTGCCTGGCACCATGGAGCCGCGCTGGTACCTAAGAAGAAGAACCGGAGCGGAAGCGGCGCGCTGCCCGCGCCTTAAGCGAGCTGATCTGAAAGGCGTGGCCGGCCTCGTGCTCGACGAGGTGAAAGACGACCCACTCCGGCGTCACCGAGTAGTCCTCCCCTTCCGGCGAGCGCAGCCGGCGC
>Ga0066665_10000300_pt1 | contig 18836 bp, 24 predicted proteins | sample GraSoiAngelo_114_FD_75175 | JGI IMG/M metagenome (GOLD analysis project Ga0066665, IMG submission 75175) | Grasslands soil microbial communities from the Angelo Coastal Reserve, California, USA - 14_0903_13_40cm | ecosystem: Environmental > Terrestrial > Soil > Grasslands | place: USA...
CGTCGACGTGATGCTGGTGCTGCTGATCATCTTCATGGTGACGGCGCCGATCCTCCAGCAGGGCGTCTCGGTCGACCTGCCCAAGGTGGCGGCGGGACCGCTCAGCGGCCACGAAGAGCAGCTCGTCGTGAACGTCGCCAAGGGCGGGCAGGTGTTCCTGAACGATACCCCGATGACGGCCGACGCCCTCACCGACAAGCTGCGTGCGATCGCGGTCGCGCGTCCCGATCGACCGCTGTACGTCCGGGCCGACCAGACGGTGCCCTACGGACAGGTGATGCGCGTCATGGGAGCCGTGCACGATGCGGGCCTCGTGCGGGTCGGGCTCGTGACCGAGCCGCCGCCGCCCGATCGGCGGCGGTAGGGCCGTGCCGCCCCCTCGTCCGCTCCGGCTCGCGCCCGAGTGGGACCCTCGCTACACGCGCATGGTCGCAGTGTCGGCCGCCGCGCACATGCTGGTGGTCGCGGCGGTCATTCTGGTTGCACCGTACGCGCGGCTGAGACCCGTGCCGATGACGGCGTACACGGTCGACCTCACCGACTCGCGCGTCCTGGGCGGCCGCCTGCCGCCGGGTCCGCTGACCGGCGAGCTCGGCGGCTTGCAGAAGACGCCCGCGCCGGAGCCGAAGGGGCAACCCGAAGCCGCCGCGAAGCCGCCCGAGCCGCCGGCCGCGCCGCCGAAGCCCCCGGAGCCGGAGCCGCCGCCGAAGGCTGCGGAGCCACAACCGCCACCGAAGCCGCAAGAGGAAAAGCAAGAGCCAAAGGTAGAGGAGCAGGTCGCGAAGGCGGAGCCACCGCCCGTGACCATTCCCGAGAAACCACCGGAGCCGAAGCCGGAACCCAAGCCCGAGCCGAAGCCGGAGCCGCCGAAGCCCGAGCCGAAACCCGCGGCGAAGCCTGCCGAGCCGCCGAAGGCAGCCGCCCCGTCTCGTCGGCCGGAAACGCCGGCGCCCAAGGCAGAGGCGAAGCCGGCCTCGCCCGCAGCGGCGACGAAGCCGGGCGATGCGCGCGGCAAGGCCGGAAACCCGGCAGGTCGCGAGGACGCGCCGGCGCGCGACGCCTATGCCGCCTCGGCCGAGCGCTGGAAATCGCGCGGCGGCGGTCTCGCCGGCAGCGACACGGGCTCGGGGCCGGTCGGCGCCGGTGGCGAGGGCAAGGGCGGCGGCGGTCAGCTCGTCGGGCTCGACTTCCTCGCCTATCGCCAGGCGGTCATCACCACGATCAAGGGGCAGTGGACCAACGTCTTCGCGCGGCCCGGGCTGGTCGCCAAGGTGCGGTTCGAGATCGCGCCGGACGGAGGCGTGAGCGACGTGCGGCTCGAGCAGAGCTCGGGGAACTCGGCCTACGACCTGTCGACCATCCGCGCCGTGCAGCACTCGAACCCGCTCCCGCCGCCGCCGGCGCACTATGCCAATGACTTTCGCGAGTTCCTGATCGAGTTTCACTCCGAAGAGACGGGAGGGCAGGGCGCCGGATGAGAACGTTCCTCGTGGGTGTGGTTCTGGTGGCGCTGGCGGCACGAGACGCGCGCGCGGTCGTGACGGGCGCTATCTTCGGACCGGGCAGCGAGTCGTTTCCGATCGCCGTGGTGCCGCCGAAAGACCTCGGCGGCGACCCCGGCGGCGCGCTCGGCGCCCGCTTCGCCAAGGCGCTGACGCGCGACCTCGATCTCTCGGGTTACTTCCGGCTGGTTGACCCGAAGACGTTCGTCGAGAGCGAGACGTCGGGCATCACGGCGGGCGAGATCGACTTCGTCGGCTGGAGCGCGATCGGCGCGCAGGCGCTCGTGAAGGGCGGCATCAGCGCCTCGGGCAGCGGCATCGCGCTCGAGGTGCGGCTGTTCGACGTGCCGGGGCGGCGCGACGTCCCGCAGGCGAGCAAGCGCTTCAGCGGCGGTCGCGACGACGTCCCGCGCATGGCGCATCGGATGGCCGACGCCATCCTGGAATTCCTGACTAGCGAGCGCGGTCCGTTCGACTCGAAGATCGCGATGGTGAGCACGCGGAGTGGCCGGCTGAAGGACGTCTACACCTGGACGTTCGACCAGGACGAACCGGTGCGCGTCACCGACGAGCGCTCGCTGGTGATCGCGCCGCGCTGGCGGCCGGACGCGCGCGCGCTCGTGTTCGCGTCGTATCGCGAGCACTTCCCGCGGCTCTTCCAGGTCGACGTCGGCTCCCGCCAGACCGCGCGCCTCGTGCCCGGTCCGGGGGTCGTGCTCGACGGCGCCTGGTCGCCGGACGGGACGCGGCTCCTCGTCACGCGCGAGGAGGGCGGCAACTCCGACATCTATCTTCTCGACCGCAGCGGCCAGGTTGTGCAGCGGCTCACCGACCACTGGGCGATCGACGTGTCGCCGGCGTGGGCGCCCGACGGCCGGCGCTTCGCCTTCTGCTCGGCCCGCACGGGCTCACCGCAGATCTACGTGATGAACGTCGACGGGTCAGAGGTCGTCCGCGTGTCGCACACGGGTAGCTACAACACGTCGCCGGCGTGGTCGCCCAAGGGCGATCACATCGCGTACACCACCCGCGGCGGCGGCGGATTCCAGGTGGTCGTGACGACGCCCGACGGCGGCAACGCGCAGACGATCAGCTCCGCCGGCAGCAACGAGGACCCGTCGTGGGCGCCGGACGGGCGCTACCTCGTGTTCTCGTCGACGCGCGCCGGCGGCCATCATCTCTTTCTCGCCGATCGCGACGGCAGGACGCAGAAACAATTGACCCGCGGCGCGGGTGATGATACGTCGCCCGCGTGGTCGGCGCGGCTCGAATGAGCCCGCAGCGGAAGGCGTGGAGGGAGGGGATGGTGAGGGGCTCATGGACTTGGTGTCTGGCCCTGGCCCTCCTGCTCGTCGTTCCGCTCGGCGGCGCGTGCAAGAAGAAGGGGCTGCGGCCCGGCGAGGGCGCCGCGGGCGGCGCCGGCGGTGGGATCGGTGAGGAAGGCCTCGGCGGATCGAGCCTCGAGCGCGCCAAGCGTGGGCTCGGCCCCGAGGAGAACGGCATCCTCAAGGACGTCCACTTCGGCTTCGACCGCTACGATCTCGACAGCGAAGGGCGCGACATCCTCGGCCGCAACGTCGAGTGGCTCCGGCAGAACCCGCGCGCCAAGGTGGAGCTCGAGGGTCACTGCGACAGCCGCGGTACCATCGAGTACAACCTGGCACTCGGCGCCAAGCGCGCCAAGACGGTGAAGGACTACCTGGTGACGCAGGGGATCGCCGCCGACCGCGTCTCGACCATCAGCTACGGCAAGGAGCTGCCACTCTGCCACGACGAGAACGAGACCTGCTGGGCGCGCAACCGGCGGGTGCACGCCGTCGTCCTCGGTCCGTGACGCGCCGTCTGCGTCACTGGAGTCTCGTTCTGCTGCCGGCGCTCGCCGGCTGCGCGACGCACGCGGACTTCGTGCAGCAGGACCGCCAGCTGCGCGCGCTCGTTCAGGAGAACCGCCGGCAGCTGGAGCAGGTGCAGCGCGAGGTCGAGCGGCTCCGCGGCGACCTCGAGGAAGGCGGCCACAAGCACGGCCCCGGGGGCGATGACCGGCTGAGCGCGCTCGAGCAACGGATCGCCGCGCTCGAGCACGGCGGGACGCCGCCGCCGTCGGCGCCGGAGACGCCGCCTGCCGTCTCGCCGCCGCCGACCACCCCGCCGCCCGCCGTCGCCGCCAAGCCGCCCCCTGCCGCCACGGAAGACGACGAATGGCGGCGCGAGATCACGCGCGAGCAGTCCGCTGCAGGCACGGTCAACGTGCCCGAGCGCGCGGACTATCTCGCCGTTCTCGACGTGCTTGCGCGGAAGGACTGCGCGCGTGCCGTCCCGCAGCTGAACAGCTTCGCGACGAATCACCGCGACTCGCCGCTCGCCGACAACGCCCTCTACTGGGCGGCGCGTTGCTACGCCGTCACCGGAAAGCAAAACGAGGCGATCTCGAAATTCTACGACGTCACGCTGAAGTATCCGAAGGGCGACCGGGCGGCGGCCGCGCTGTGGGCTCAGGGGAACCTCTTCCTGGAGATGGGCGACACGCCGGACGCTCGCATCAATTTCTCGAAGCTGATCCGCGATTACCCCACCTCCGACGAGGCTCCCCGCGCGCGCCAGAAGCTCATGGAGCTGGAGCATTAACTAACTCAGCGAGGGGCTCCGCCCCTCGCCCCGTCGGGCGAAGCCCGACGGGTCCTCACTCCCCGCTCGCTTCGCTCGGCCGCGCGCGCGGCGCGCGCGGAGATTCGATGTCGAGTCGATTTCCCAGGCACCCTCCAACTTTGAACGGGGTGCGGCGGGCGGTATAGAAGAGGCGTCGATGCGCGTTCTCCGGCATCTGAGCCGGGTGGCTCAGCCGATCCCGCGCGTCGTGCTCACGCTCGGCAACTTCGACGGGGTTCACGTCGGCCATCAGGCGATTCTCCGACGGGCCGTCGAGCAGGCACGGGCGCGGGGCGCGCGTGCGGTGGCGCTCACCTTCGAGCCGCATCCGATCGCGGTGCTGGCGCCCGATCGCGCGCCGCCCATCGTGCAGCCGCTGCACGACCGCCTCGCGATGCTGCGTGCGCTCGGCCTCGACGTCTGCGTCGTGCAGCGGTTCACGCGGGCCTTCGCCGGGCTCACGCCCGAGGAGTTCGTCGACGACTTCGTCCGCCGTCACCTGGAGCTCGTGCACGTGGTCGTCGGCTACAACGTGAGGTTCGGCCGCAATCGCGCCGGGACGGTCGACACGCTCCGCGCGCTCGGCGCGCGGCTGGGATTCGGCGTCGACGTTGTCGGTCCGGTCGAGGCGGACGGGCAGCACGTCAGCAGCTCGCTCGTGCGCGAAGTGGTGCAGAGTGGCGACGTGCGACAGGCCCGTCGCCTGCTCGGCCGTCCCTACGCGCTCCGCGGCCGCGTCGTCGTCGGCGATCGGCGCGGGCGCACGCTCGGCTTTCCGACCGCGAACCTCCATCCGCGGCCCCGGCTCCTCCTGCCGCCCGACGGCGTGTATGCGGTCTCGGCGGCGATCGACGGGCGGCACGTCCCGGGCGTGCTGAACATCGGCGTCCGCCCGACGTTCGGCGGCGCGCGGCGGACGGTCGAGGTGCATCTGCTGGATTTCAGCGGCGATCTCTACCGCCGCTGGCTCGTCGTCGAGTTCGTCGAGCGGCTGCGCGGCGAGTGCGCCTTTTCCGGCCCCGAGGCGCTCAAAGCCGCGATCGCCGCCGACGTGGCGCGCGCGCGGCACGTCCTCGCGGCCGAGCCGACGTTGGCTGCCGCCGGGCGGTGAGCGTGGCGCGCGTCGTCCTCGTCGTGCCGGCGGACGCGACGGGCCGGCGGCTCGACCGGGTGGTCGCAGCGGCACGCGGCGTCGGCACGCGGTCGCAGGCCAAGCAGCTGATCGACGCGGGCTGCGTGCGAGTGGACGGCGCCGTCTGCAAGGCGTCGCACGCGGTGCGTGCGGGCGAGCGCGTCGAGATCGACGCGCGCGAGCCCGAGCCGCTCGCGATCGAGCCCGAGGCGCTGCCCCTCGTGATCCTCCACGAGGACGCGGATCTGCTTGCGATCGACAAGCCCGCGGGGATGGTCGTGCATCCGGCGCCCGGCGCGCGGCGCGGGACGGTCGTGCACGCGCTCGCGCATCGCCTGGGCGCGTTGCCGACAACCGGCGCGGCGGAGCGTCCCGGGATCGTGCACCGGCTCGATCGCGACACGTCGGGCGTCCTCCTCGTGGCGCGCACGTGGGCGGCGCTCGAGGGGCTCGCGCGTCAGTTCCGCGAGCGGTCGATCGAGAAGCGGTACGTGGCGATCGTTCACGGCCGCGTCGCGCGCGCGCGCGGGACGATCGACCGGCCGATCGGACGGCACCCGCGCGAGCGGAAACGGATGAGCGTCCGGAGCCGCCGCCCACGCGCGGCCGTCACCGACTTCGAGGTGCTCGAGCGGCTCCCGGATGCGACGCTGCTCCGCCTCCGCCCGCACACGGGTCGGACGCACCAGCTGCGCGTGCATCTCGCCGCGCTCGGCCACCCGATCGTCGGCGACCGCGTCTACGGTGGGCGCCGCGGGCGGGGCGGAAGGGTGCCCGGCCTCGCGGACTTCCCGCGCCAGGCGCTGCACGCCGAGGAGATCCGCTTCCGCCATCCCACCACCGGGCAGCCGCTCGGCGTGCGGGCGCCGCTGCCCTCGGACCTCATGGGTCTCCTCACACGACTCCGCCAAGTCGCCGGGAGCGCGGCGGAAACACCCCGTTCTGCTTGACAGTCCTGGGTCGATTGCATAGGGTGCCCAAAGCCGCCACCACCCGGGATTGTCCCCCGAAGAGGAACCGTTCTCTTCTCTCCCGTCCGATACAATCGCCGGCGCTGCATGAGCCGGCGCGATCCCAAAGCCGATCACGCATAGCACATGACTCGGGAGGGGAATGACTTGAGTACCAATCCCGTCCGTTCACGCGCCAAGGCCGAGGCACCAGCCCCGGAAGAGCCCGGCACGCTGAATCTCAAGTCACTGAAGGAGAAGAAGATCGCGGAGCTCGCCGCCCTCGCCAAGGACATGAACATCGAGGGCGCCGCGGCCATGCGGAAGCAGGAGCTGATCTTCTCGATCCTGCAGGCGCAGACCGAGCAGAACGGCTTCATCTGCGGCGAAGGTGTCCTCGAGATCCTGCCCGACGGCTTCGGCTTCCTGCGCGCGCCCGACTACAACTACCTGCCCGGTCCCGACGACATCTACGTCTCCCCGAGCCAGATCCGCCGCTTCAATCTCCGCACCGGCGACGTCGTGTACGGGCAGATCCGCCCGCCCAAGGAGGGCGAGCGCTACTTCGCGCTCCTCAAGGTGGAGACGATCAACTTCGAGGAGCCGGAGAAGGCGCGCGAGAAGATCCTCTTCGACAACCTGACGCCGCTCTATCCCGACGAGCACCTCCGCCTCGAGTTCGAGCCGGAGGAATTCACGACGCGCATCATCGATCTCCTGGTGCCGATCGGGAAGGGGCAGCGCGGTCTCATCGTCGCCGCACCGCGGACCGGGAAGACCATGATGCTCCAGAACATCGCGCATGGCATCACGGCGAACCACCCGAACGTCGTGCTCATCGTGCTGCTGATCGACGAGCGGCCCGAGGAGGTGACCGACATGCAGCGGTCGGTCAAGGGCGAGGTGGTGAGCTCGACGTTCGACGAGCCCGCGACACGCCACGTGCAGGTGGCCGAGATGGTCATCGAGAAGGCCAAGCGGCTGGTCGAGCACGGGCGCGACGTCGTGATCCTGCTCGACTCGATCACGCGTCTCGCGCGCGCCTACAACTCGGTCGTCCCGCCGAGCGGCAAGATCCTCTCTGGCGGCGTCGATTCCAATGCGCTTCGCGGCCCCAAGAAGTTCTTCGGCGCCGCGCGCAACATCGAGGACGGCGGCAGTCTCACGATCATCGGCACGGCGCTCGTCGACACCGGCAGCCGGATGGACGAGGTGATCTTCGAGGAGTTCAAGGGCACGGGCAACATGGAGATCCACCTCGACCGGCGCCTGATGGACAAGCGGATGTTCCCCACCATCGACCTCACCCGGTCCGGGACCCGCAAGGAGGAGCTGCTCCTGCCGCGCGACGTGCTGAACCGCGTCTGGATCCTCCGGAAGCTCCTCTCGCAGCTGAACACCGTCGAGGCGATGGAGTTCCTGCACGACAAGGTCCGGGGCACCAAGGTCAACCAGGAGTTCCTGGACTCGATGAACCAGTGACGACGTTCATTGCCTTGGGCCGCCGCTTTCTGCTAGTCGTCGCTTTTTCCCATTCTGCGCGAAGGGGGGGATCGCTCCAGGGTATCGTATGACGGACGTCACCATGAAGAACCTGCTCGAGGCCGGGGTGCACTTCGGACACCAGACCAGTCGCTGGAATCCGAAGATGAAGCCCTACATCTTCGGCGCGCGGAACGGCATCTACATCATCGACCTGCAGCAGACGGTCAAGATGTTCCGCGACGCTTACAACTTCGTCCGGGACCTCACGGCGCAGGGCGGCCAGATGCTCTTCGTCGGCACCAAGAAGCAGGCCCAGGACGCCATGCGCGAGGAGGCCGAGCGCTGCGGCGCCTTCTACGTCAACACGCGCTGGCTGGGCGGTATGCTGACGAATTTCCAAACCATCAAGCAATCGATCGATCGGCTCAAGAAGCTCGACGAGATGCTCGAGGACGCGCAGATCGCCGAGGCGCTCACCAAGAAGGAGCTGAACTCCCTGCGGCGGGAGCGAGAGAAGCTGCTCTCCTCGCTCGGCGGCATCAAGGGCCTTCGCAAGCTCCCCGACGCGCTTTTCGTCATCGATCCCAAGAAGGAAGAGATCGCCGTCAAGGAGGCCAACAAGCTCGGCATCCCGGTGGTGGCGGTGGTCGATACGAACTGCGATCCGGACGTGATCGACTACAAGATTCCCGGCAACGACGACGCCATCCGGGCGATCCGCCTCTTCTGCGCGGCGGTCGCCGAGGCGGTCATCGAGGGACGCAACCTCTACGAGGAGCGGCAGCGTGGCGCGGGCCAGGAGCCCGAGGTGGCCACCAACGGCGGGGCGCTCGGCGGACGTGCGCTGGCCGGCAGGGCGGAGGCCGAGGCTACGCAGGCATGAGCCTCACCCTCGTCAAGGAGCTCCGGGAGAAGACGGGGGCGGGGCTCCTCGACTGCCAGAAGGCGCTCGGCGAGGCGGCCGGCGACCTCGACCGCGCGCTCCGTCTGCTGCGCGAGCGGGGGCTCGCCAAGGCGGCGAAGAAGTCCACCCGCGCGGCCACGGACGGCGCGATCGGCGCCTACATCCATCCGGGGGGCAAAATCGGCGTCCTGATCGAGGTCAACTGCGAGACGGACTTCGTGGCCAAGACCACCGAGTTCCAACAGCTCGTGAAGGACCTGTCGATGCAGGTGGCGGCTGCAGGACCTCGCTACGTGAGCCGTGAGGACGTGCCGGCGGAGGAGCTCGAGACCGAGCGCGAGATCTACCTCGCGCAGGCCCGGCAGTCCGGCAAGCCCGAGAAGGTCATCGAGCGCATCATCGAAGGGCAGGTCGAGCGCTTCTACAAGGACGTCTGCCTCCTCGAGCAGCCTTTCATCAAGCAGAGCGATCGGACCGTCGAGGAGGTCGTCAAAGAGGCGATCGTGCGGTTCGGCGTCAACGTCGCGGTGCGCCGCTTCGCCCGCTTCCAGCTCGGGGAATCGCTCGAGCGGCGTGCGGACAACAAGGAGACCCCCGCTGGAGGCGAGCCCGGAGCCTGAACCGCCGGCCGTCGCCACGGCCGCCGCTCCCACCTATCGCCGCGTGCTCCTCAAGATCAGCGGCGAGGCGCTGGCCGGTCCCGCCGGATACGGGATCGACCCCGAGGTGCTCGCCGCATTCGGGGCGGAGCTGAAGGACGTCCATGGGCTCGGCTGCGAGCTGGCGCTCGTGATCGGTGGCGGCAACATCTTTCGCGGCTTCGCTGGACGCTCGCACATCGACCGCGCCACCGGTGACTACATGGGGATGCTCGCGACGGTCATCAACGCGCTTGCGCTCCAGGACGCCCTCGAGAAGCTCGACGTGCCGACGCGGGTCCTCTCCGCGATCGAGATGCAGGAGGTCGCCGAGCCCTACATCCGGCGGCGCGCCACCCGGCATCTCGAGAAGGGCCGCGTGGTCATCTTCGCGGCCGGGACCGGCAACCCCTTCTTCACCACCGACACCGCCGCGAGCCTGCGCGCGATGGAGATCGGCGCCGAGGTGATCTTCAAGGCGACGCGCGTTGACGGCGTCTACGACGCCGACCCCATGAAGCACCCCGGGGCGCGCCGCTTCGACCAGCTCTCCTACATCGACGTGCTGAACCGCCAGCTCCAGGTGATGGACGCGACGGCCATTTCCCTCTGCATGGACAACGGCATGCCGATCCTGGTCTTCAACATCATGCGCCCCGGCAACATCAAGAAAGCGGTGACGGGCGCCCGCATCGGGACGCTGGTCCACGGGGGGCGCGCATGACCGAGGACGTCCTCACCAGCGCCAAGCAGGACATGGAGAAGACCTTGACGGCGCTCCGGCGGGAGCTGTCGCACCTGCGCACCGGGCGGGCCTCCACGGCGATCCTCGAGGGGATTACCGTCGACTACTACGGCGCCCGGACGCCGCTCAATCAGGTCGCCACGCTCGCCGCGCCCGAGCCGACCCTGCTCGTCGTAACGCCGTTCGACAAGAGCGTGGTCGGCGCCATCGAGAAGGCGATCCAGGGCTCCGATCTGGGTCTGAACCCCCTGAACGATGGGAAGCTCATCCGCATCCCGATCCCGCCGCTCACCGAGGAGCGGCGGCGCGACCTGGTCAAGCACAGCCGCAAACTTGCCGAAGATTACCGGGTGTCGATGCGTACGCACCGGCGGGACTCGCTCGAGATGCTGAAGGAGCTCGAGAAGGACAAGGACATCACCGAGGACGACCGGCGGCACGGGACGGAGAAGGTCGAGGCGCTCACCAAGCAGTACATCGAGCGCATCGAGCAGGTCCTGAAGGCCAAGGAAGACGAGATCATGGCCGTCTGATGGTGGAGCTCGATCCCTCTCGCATGCCGCGGCACGTCGCCGTCATCATGGACGGCAACGGCCGCTGGGCGCAGCAACGCGGCATCTCGCGCCTCCACGGACACCGGGTCGGCAAGGACTCGGTCCGGGCCGTCGTCGAGACGAGCCGCCGGCTCGGCATCCCGTACCTCTCGCTGTACGCGTTCTCGAGCGAGAACTGGGGCCGCCCCCCGCGCGAGGTCGACGGCCTGATGTCGCTGCTCCATCGCTACCTCGAGACGGAGCTCGGGAAGATGATGCGGCACCAGATCCGGCTGCTCGCGGTCGGAAGCCTGCGCCGCCTGCCTCCCGCCGTGCGCGACGCGCTCCGCTCCACGATCGAAGCCACACGGCACAACACCGGCATGACCGTGATCCTCGCCGTCAGCTACGGGGGACGGGAGGAGATCGCACGCGCGGCGCGCGCCATCGCCCGGCGGGTCGATCGAGGCGAGCTGCGTCCGGAGCAGATCACGTCGGCGGTGGTCGCGCAGCACCTCGGGACCGCCGGCATCCCCGACCCGGACCTGCTCATTCGCACGAGCGGTGAGATGCGGATCAGCAACTTCTTCCTGTGGCAGATCGCCTACACCGAGATCTACGTCACCGACACGCTGTGGCCCGATTTCCGCGAGCGAGAGTTCCTCCAGGCGCTCGCTTTCTATCAGCAGCGCCAGCGCCGGTTCGGCAAGACGCCCGCTCAGGTGGAGCGGGACCAGCAACGGCTGCGTGCCGTCAATTAGATTCCGGGGCCCCGTGCGGTGCTCGCGCGCTGCGCGCGCTGCGCTCCTCCGATGGCCCCGGACCCCGTCGCTCGGGCGCGGCGAAGCCGCGCCCGGCTCCCACCGCAGTCGAATAGGGTGTCTCGTCCATGCTTAGGACGAGGCTTCTCACGGCCGCGGTGGCGATTCCCGCCATTTGGCTGATCGTTTGGAAGCTGCCGGCGCCGCTGTTTGCGGGGTTCATCGTGGCGGTGACGGCGAGCGGGCTGTTCGAGTATTTCGCGATGGCGTTGCCCGAGCAGCCGATCGAGCGGGCGGCGGGCATCGTGTGGGGGCTCGTGGTCGGGGCGGGGATCGTGTCGCGGCGGCCGGAGTTCTGGGGGGCGGGGCTCGGGCTCACGGTGATCGGTGGCCTCGTGTTTCCGCTCGTCCGAACCGCCGATCTCGCGGGCGCGGTGCACCGGCTCGGGCTTACTGTCCTCGGCGTGCTCTATGTCGGCTTCGTCACGCCGCACATCGTGCTGCTCCGCCATGGCGGACCGGATGGCTGGCGCTGGGTGCTGTTCACGGTGTTCGTCGCCATGGGGTCGGACTCGGGCGGGTACTTCACGGGACGCGCCTACGGCCGGAGAAAGCTCCTGCCGGCGGTCAGCCCGAGCAAGACGGTCGAGGGATCGGTGGGCGCGATCGCCGGCGCCATGTTCATTGCCGTGCTCTGCCGCGTGATCTTCTTCCCGCGGCTGGCGCTAGCGGAGGCCTTCGGGCTCGGCGGAGCCATCAGCCTTCTCGCGCAACTGGGCGACCTCTGCGAGTCGGCGCTGAAGCGGGCGTTTGGTGCCAAGGATTCCGGCTGGATTATCCCGGGCCACGGTGGCATCCTGGACCGATTGGACAGCCTGCTGTTCCCGATGGTGTTCGTCTACTACTACACCGCGTTTCCGCGCGGGTAGCGTCGAGAAAGGCCTCAGAACCATGATCGGACCGTTGGTCTCATTGCTCGCTTTTGCCGTCGCGCTCGGAGTGCTGGTCTTCGTGCACGAGCTCGGCCACTTCATGGTGGCCAAGCGGCTCGGGATTCTCGTGCAGCGTTTCTCGATCGGATTCGGGCCGGTCGTTTTCGCGCGACGGCGGGGCGAGACGGAATATGCCCTCTCGGCGATGCCCCTCGGCGGCTACGTCAAGATGCTCGGCGAAGAGGACGAGACTGACCCGGCGGTCGTCGCCGAGCCCGAACGCGCCTTCTCGACGCAGCCGGCGCGACGGCGAGCCGCGATCGTCTTCGCCGGACCCGCGATGAACTTCGTGTTCGCCTTCGTGGTCTACGCCGTCCTGTTCGCCACCGTCGGCGCCGAGATGCCGTCGCACGAGGCGCGCATCGGCGGGGTCAGCGCAGGCATGCCGGCGGAGCATGCCGGCCTCAAGCCCGACGACCGCGTCATCGCCATCGATGACCGGCCCATCGCCACCTGGGAGGAGCTCTCGCACTCGGTGCTCGGCTCCGAGGGGCGCCGGCTCCGGCTGACCGTCGAGCGCGACGGCCAGCAGACCCCGATCGAGGTGACGCCCGAGCTGCGGGACAACCGCACCATGTTCGGCGAGGACGCCGGACGCGTCTACCGGATCGGCATCGAGGCCTCGCGCGACTGGACGTCGGTGAGCCCGCCGCGCGCGGTCCTCATGGCGGCCGAGCAGACCTGGTCAGCGTCCGCCGTTGTCCTGAAGGGGATCCTCCTGATGTTGCAGGGGCGCGTGTCACCGAGCGAGCTCGGCGGCCCGATCGCCATCGCGCGCGCCGCCGGCCAGCAGGCCCGCGCCGGCGCCCGCTACTTCCTCACCATGCTCGCGTTCCTGTCGATCAACCTCGGGGTGCTGAACCTGCTGCCCATCCCGGCGCTCGACGGCGGACATCTCGCGTTCTTCGGCATCGAGGGGCTCTTGCGGCGCCCGCTCCGCCAGCGGCACCGCGAGCTCGCGCAGCAGGTTGGGCTGCTCCTGCTGATCACGCTGATGGTCTTCGTCTTCTACAACGACATCCATCGGCTCGTTCAGGGCTGATCCGACGGGCGATCACCGCCCGCTGACGCTGCTCGGCCTCGACACCGCCACGTGGACGGCGGCTGTCGGGGTGGTGCGCGACGGCGTGGTGCTCGCCGACGCGGCCGAACCGGAATCCCGCTCGCACGCGAAATCGCTGCCCGGCCTCGTCGCTCGCGCGCTGGCCGAGGCGGGCGTCGAGCTCGGGGGACTCGACGCGGTCGCCGTGTCGATCGGCCCCGGATCCTTCACCGGGCTCCGCATCGGTCTCGGCTGGGCCAAGGGAGTCGCGTTCGCGGCCCGTATCCCGCTCGTCACGGTGCCGACGCTCGAGGCGCTCGCCTGGGCGGCCGACGCCGCCGCCGGGGAACAAGTCTGCGCCGCGCTCGACGCGCGCAAGGGCGAGGTCTACGCGGCGCTCTTCGCGGCGACCGCCGCCGGGCCGCGCCGCCTGAGCGAGGATCTGGCACTGCGACCCGTCGACCTCGCGGCGCGCCTCGAGCGGCCCTGCGTGCTGGTCGGCGACGCCGGCTCCGTGTACGGCGACGTGCTCGGCGCCCGGGCCACGATCCGTCCCTTCGCGACCCACCACCCGCGCGGCGGGATCGTGGCAAGGCTCGGATGGCAGCGTCTCCTCGCGGGTGCAGCGGCGAACCCGGGCGAGGTCGAGCCCGTCTACGTTCGTCCACCGGAGGCCGAGCTCGTGCGCTTCGGCTCGCGTTGACAAGCCGTTTTACGCCGCGATAAGGTTTTTCCCCCGATGGAGAAGAAGGACGAGGAGCTCATCCAGTCGCTCCTGGATCGCGAGCCCGCGCTTCGCCAGTACTACGAGGAGCACCTCGATCTCGAGAAGCGCCTCGCCGCCTACCAGCAGAAGGTGCACCTCACCACCGAGGAGGAGATCGAGAAGAAGCGCCTCCAGAAGCTCAAGCTCGCGGGCAAGGACAAGATCATGGAGATCCTCGGCCGCTACCGACCACACTGAGCGGATGCGCCACACCATCTCGGTCCTCGTCGAGAACGAATTCGGCGTCCTCGCCCGCGTCGCGGGACTCTTCAGCGGACGCGGCTTCAACATCGAGAGCCTGTCCGTCGCCGAGACGATGGATCCCACCGTCTCGCGGATCACGCTCGTCACGCGCGGCGAGGACCAGGTGCTCGAGCAGATCGAGAAGCAGCTCTACAAGCTGATCGCCGTCGTCAAGCTCACGGATTTCACCGGGACGGAGCACGTCGAGCGCGAGCTCGTGCTCATCAAGGTCGACGCCGAGGAGCGGACGCGCGGCGAGGTGATGAACATCGTCGACATCTTCCGCGGCAAGATCATCGACGTCTCGCATAGTTCCTACGTCATCGAGGTGACGGGGACCGAGGACAAGATCCACGCGCTGATCGAGCTGCTGAAGCCGATCGGCATCAAAGAGATCGTCCGCACCGGCAAGGTGGCGATGTTCCGCGGCACGCGGACCCTCGCGGCGGACGGCGACGAGAAGGAGCGGGCGGCCTCATGAACATCTACCACGACCGCGACGCGACGCTCGCGCCGCTTCAGGGCAAGAAGATCGCCATCCTCGGCTACGGCAGTCAGGGCCACGCGCACGCGCTCAACCTGCGCGACAGCGGGATGGACGTCCGCGTCGGCCTCCGCGCCGACAGCGCGTCGCGGAAGAAGGCCGAGGCGGCCGGCCTCCGCGTGGTCGACACCGCCACCGCCGCCCGCGAGGCCGACGTCGTCATGATGCTCGTGCCCGACGAGCAGGGCGCCGAGATCTACGAGGGCGACGTCGGGCCGGGGCTCCGGGCGGGCAAGTTCCTCGCCTTCGGCCACGGGTTCAACATCCACTACAAGAAGATCGTCCCGCCCGCCGACGTGAACGTGTTCATGGTGGCGCCCAAGGGCCCCGGCCATCTCGTGCGGAGCGAGTACGAGAAGGGGCGCGGGGTGCCGTGTCTGCTCGCCATCGCGCAGGACCCGGGCGGCGACACCAAGCAGGTGGGCCTCGCCTACGCCAAGGCCATCGGCGGCACGCGCGCCGCGGTGCTCGAGACGACGTTCAAGGAGGAGACCGAGACCGACCTCTTCGGCGAGCAGTCGGTGCTGTGCGGCGGTCTCACCGAGCTCATCCGCGCGGGGTACGAGACGCTCGTCGAGGCGGGCTACTCTCCCGAGATGGCGTACTTCGAGTGCCTGCACGAGGTGAAGCTCATCGTCGACCTCATCTACGAGGGCGGCATCGCCAACATGCGCTACTCGATCAGCAACACGGCCGAGTACGGCGACATGACGCGCGGCAAGCGGGTGGTCGGACCGGAGGCCCGCCAGGCGATGAAGGCCATCCTCTCCGACATCCAGTCCGGCAAGTTCGCCGACGAGTGGATCACCGAGCACCGCTGCGGGTCGCCGCATTTCCGGGAGCTGCGCAAGGAAGCCGCGCAGCACCCGATCGAGGGCGTCGGGACGCGGCTCCGGTCGCTGATGCCCTGGCTCGCGTCCAACCGCCTCGTCGACCGCTCGCGCAATTGAGGAGGTGAGCCGCGTCCTGCCGATCGCGCGCGAAGGCTGGCCGGTGATCGCGATGGCGGCGGGCGTCCTCGGGCTCGTCGCCGTGGTAGGTACCGCCGCCGGGCACCCGGCGTCCATCGTGCCGCTCGTCATCGGCCTCGCCCTGTGCCTCAATTTCTTTCGCGATCCCGAGCGCGCGGCGCCGCCGGGCGAGCACCGCGTCGTCTCTCCTGCCGACGGACGGGTGGTCGCCGTCGTGCCGGAGCGCGAGGATCGGTTCCTCGGCACGACCGCCACCCGCATCAGCATCTTCATGTCGCCGCTCAACGTGCACGTGAATCGAAACCCGGTGAGCGGCACCGTCGAACGCGTGCAGCACACGAATGGCAAGTTCCGAGCGGCCTTCGCCGACAAGGCGTCGCTCGACAACGAGCGCAACGCCGTCGTGCTCGAGAGCCGCGGCCGGCGCTATCTGATGGTGCAGATCGCGGGCGCCGTGGCGCGCAGGATCGTCTGCAAGCTGGCGCCGGGCGACCGCACGCGCCGCGGGGAGCGCTTCGGCCTCATCATGTTCGGGTCGCGCGTCGATCTGTTCCTCCCCGCCGACGTCCGCCCGCTGGTCGCGCGCGGCGACCGGGTGCACGCCGGCACGACGGTCATTGCCGAGGAGCCCGCGTGAGCGACAGTGCTGGCATCCGCATCATTCCGGGGCGGCGCCGGCGTCGCATTCCGCCGCTCCGCCGCGGCGTCTACCTCCTGCCGAACCTCTTCACGTCCGCCGGCCTGATCTCCGGTTTCTACTCCGTGATCGCGACGCTCGGTCATCGCTACGAGCTCGCGGCCATCATGATCCTCGTCGCCCAGGCGTGCGACGTGCTGGACGGGCGCATCGCACGGCTCACCCGCTCGTCGAGCTCTTTCGGGGAGCAGTACGATTCGCTCGCCGATTTGGTGGCGTTCGGCGTCGCGCCCGGGATCCTCGTCTACCAGTGGGCGCTCGTGCCCTGGGGGCGCTGGGGTTGGCTTGCGGCGACGCTCTACGTGACGTGCGGCGCGCTCCGGCTCGCGCGCTTCAACGTGCAGGTCGGGTCGGTCGAGAAGCGGCACTTCGTCGGCCTCCCGATCCCGGCCGCGGCCGACGTGATCGCGACGACCGTGCTGCTCTTCTACTACTTCGGCGGCGCCGGTGCGCCGAACAAGCGCATCCTCATGCTGCTCGTAATCTACGCCGTCGCGGGCCTCATGGTGAGCGAGATCCGGTACTTCTCGTTCAAGGAGATCAAGCTCCACCATCGCCATCCCTTCCAGGTGCTCCTCGGGCTCATCGTGCTCATCATGCTCACCATCGCCGCGCCGCAGCCCGTCCTGTTCCTGGCGATCGTGACCTACGCGCTCTCGGGACCCGTCGTCTACCTTGGCCGGCTGCTGTCCGGGCGGCGGCGGCTCGCGGCGCGGGCGGGTCAGGCGCCCGCCGGTCGTGTCGGCGGCGTCCGCGGCGGTGCGCCGACGCCGCCGCCGTAGGGTTCCCGCAGCTAGGAGGCCGACCCGAGATACATCTCGGGTCGGGACCGGACGCGAGCGGGGAACGCTCGGTGCCCCGCGCGCGCCGCATGTCGCGGCCGGCGAAAGCCGGCGCGACAGACGAGGTACGGCCGCCCAGCCGACGCCTCTGTGGCGATGCCTGTCCAGCACGCCGAAGGCTGGCGGCTGCACCGCTGCGGCGGCATCCGCCGATCGAGCGATGCGCGCCGGGCGTGTACCTCGTGCCGCGCTGGCTTTGCCAGCCGCGGCACGGCAGTCGCGCGTGGTACTGTCCCTTCACGCTCGCGTCTGCCTCCGACCCGAGACATGCGTCTCGGGTCGCGCTCCTAAACCACCTCGACGCGCGCCTGTACGCCGGGGATGTTCGCGAGCCGTGCATCCGTGGTGAGGAGCGGTGCGGGAAGCGACTCGGCGAGCGCGAGGTACACGGCGTCGTAGGCGGTCGCGTTGCGTCGAAGCGTCCAGATCCGCGACAGGAAGACGTCGTGCGGATATCGGTTCAGGTCGAGGTCACCGAGGTCCTCGAGCGCTTCCCGCGCCCGCTCGTCGGTCATCCGACCCATCCGTGCGTACCGTCGCAGCGCCTGCGCCACCTCGAGGTCGATCAGATGCGGTGCATGGAGAGTCTCCGCAGGCGGCGCGATCCGGCGCGCAACGGCGGCACCGGCGCGGGTGCCGAGCATGAGCTCGATGACGGCAGAGGCGTCGAGGACGATCACCGTCGTTCGCGTTCGCGGCGGACGAGCGCGGCGGGGCGGGGACGCGGCGGCACGGCGGTGCGGCGCGCCAGACGCTCCAGCAACTCTGCCCGGGCGGGCCGCTCGGCGGCTCGCTGCAGCTCGGCCAGCAGGTAGTCCGACAGCGACATGCCGGCCAGCGCCGCACGGGCCTTGAGCTTGCGGTGAACCGGATCGGGAACATTCCGGATCTGGACCATCACCGACATGTGACACGCATAGGCACATGTGCATCACATGTCAACATGCGGACGCGCGGGTCGCGGGCTCGCGCGCGGAACTCAGCGGCGCCGGATCGTGTAGTGCAGCCGGTACGAGCCGCCGGTCACCGCGCACGTCTCGCCGCTCGGACAGTCGGCGTCGGTGAGGCAGAGCTGGCCCGTCGACGTCGAGCAGCTGCCGCCCGCGCCGCCGACGCTCTGCGTGACGTAGGACGCCGACTTCCCGGGAGCGGGGAGGGTTGCGGCGTCGAGGGTCAGGTCGAAGTCGCCGATGTCATGGCTCTCCGCGTCCAGGAGACAGGCGAGGGTGTCGGTCGGCCCGAAGATCTCCACGTCCCGGCGGATCGACATGCCGTACGAGGAGGTTCAGCATTTCGGTCGGCGGCCCCGTGCGCGAAACGGGGTAGCACCCGCCGCCATTCGCCTGAGTCTGGGCGGAAACTGCCTCGTTGCTGTCGCGGTAGGCGGCGAGGGAGAGCGGCGCCAGGATGAGGGGCAGACCAACGACGACGAGCGCCTTCTTC
>Ga0066665_10000312_pt1 | contig 18595 bp, 17 predicted proteins | sample GraSoiAngelo_114_FD_75175 | JGI IMG/M metagenome (GOLD analysis project Ga0066665, IMG submission 75175) | Grasslands soil microbial communities from the Angelo Coastal Reserve, California, USA - 14_0903_13_40cm | ecosystem: Environmental > Terrestrial > Soil > Grasslands | place: USA...
AGGCGCATCTGCGACCAGGCGAAGACCCAGGGGATCGCGCGCAGGTCGTCGAGCCGCCGTCCCGCGGCCCGTCTGGCGGGTCGTGACGCGATCCGCAACCGGCCGAGCTCCTCGATCGGGCTCACCTGCAAGAACCAGCTCTCGAAACCGGGAGCCTCGACGAGTCGCCGGTAGGCCTCGCGCGAGGGACGGTCGATGGTCGCCACCAGATCTCGAAATCCGCGCGCGGGGTCGGTCCGCGACGGCTGCGGCGCCGACGCCTCCAGCACCGCGGACGTGACCTGCTCGAGGTGGCGCCGCGCGATCGCGCGGTTTCCGTAGCGGGCGAAGATCACCTCACCTTGCTCCGTGACCTTGAAATGGCCCGCCACCGAACCCGGCGCCTGCGCGCGCACCGCGCGGTTGGCCGGACCTCCGCCGCGCCCCAACGCGCCGCCACGGCCATGGAACAGCGTGAGCCGGACGCGATTTCGTTTCGCCCATGCCGTCAGGGCCGCTTGTGCGTCGTGCAGGGCAAGCGTCGCCGAGAGCGGTCCCGCCTGCTTCGCCGAGTCGGAGTACCCGAGCATGACCTCCACGCGGCGGCCATTGGCGGCGAGTCTGCTGCGCACGGGCTCGAGCCCAAGCGCCTCGTCCATTATCTGTGTCGCCTGCGCGAGATCGTCGAGCGTCTCAAACAATGGCACCACGTCGAGCAGCGGCGCCTTTCCACCCGACGCATGCCGAGCCAGCTCATAAACCGCGGCGATGTCATGCGCGCCGCGCGTGAAGCTCACCACGTACCGGCGGCAGCTGGCGGGGCCGAATCGTTCCTGCAGCGAGGCCATGACGCCCAGCGTATCGAGGACGTCGCGAGTGGTCTCGGAGCGGCGACCGCGGGCGCGGATCTCAGCGAGGGCGAGCTCGTGCAGTGTGCTGTGCTGCCGGACCTCGAGCTCAGCGAGATGAAAGCCGAAGGTCTCTGCCTGCCACAGCAGATGTTGAATCTCGCCAAAGGCCAGGCGCGGCGCGCCGGCCGTGGCCAGCGAATCGCGGGCCGCGCGCAGGTCGGCCCGCAGCTCCGCCGCCGAGTGATACGCAAGCTTGCGATCGCCCGTGCGAGTCGCACGGATCCGATTCGCCAGGTGCAGCACGAAGACGCGGTGAGGCTCGTCGGCCGAACGCGTGGCGAGGGCGTCAAACCGTTTTGGATCTGATCGCCTCGCCGCCGCCAGGAGGCGCCGCAGAGCGGGCGACGGCGGGGTGGTGTCCGCATCCACCGTCAGCGAGCGACCAATGCGCGTCGCTGCGGTCTCGAGGGCCAGCAGCGCGTGCTCGGCTTGAACTCTCATCGTCTCCGCGGTGACGCGAGCCGTTACCGCCGGGTTGCCGTCGCGGTCGCCGCCGACCCAGCTCCCGAATCGGAGGAACGGAGGCGCGACCGGCGCGCCGCGGCCCGACCGATCGCCGGCGACTGCGTCGTCGAGCGCGCGCATCAGCTCAGGAACGATTCGAAACAGCGTCTCGTCGAAGACGGCCATGAGCGAACGCACCTCGTCCAGGGGCTCGACGTGCGCTGTGCGGACTTGCGCCGTCCGCCACAGCCCATCGATCTCCTCGATGAGCCTTCGCTCGGCGTCGATGCGCTCGGTGTCCGAGATGCGGGGATCGTCGAGGCGCTCGAGCTGGTCGCCCACGCGCCGGATCGCGGTGACCACGGCACGGCGCCTCGCCTCGGTGGGGTGCGCCGTGAATACCGGTTGGATCTCGAGCGTCGCGATGAGCTGCTCGAGGCGCTTGCGGCCCAGCTTGGGTCGCAGCGCGCCGACGCTCGCCTCCAGCGACTCAGGCAGCGGTTCCGATCCGCGGTCGCGCTCGCGGATGACCCGCGCCCGATGGTGCTCCTCGGCGAGATTCGCCAGGTGGAAGTAGCAGGCGAACGCGCGCGCCACCTGCTCGGCGCGGTCGAGGCGCCAGGAGGCCACGAGTTTTTCGGCGTCGCGCTCAAAGCGGTCGTCCTCGCGGGCGCGGATGACCAGACCTCGCAGCTTCTCCACATCCCGCAGCAGGTTGGCGCCGCCGTAGTCGGCGATCACCCTTCCCAAAAGTTCGCCCAGCAGGCGGACGTCGCGTCGCAAGGGCGATGGGATCTCCTGGCGGGCTGCCTCGCGGGTCTCGGGGAGTGCCGTCAATCCGCGGCAGCCGAAACCGCGTACTCCAGCGAATCGACGAGCGCCAGGAGTGACGCTTCGATGATGTTCGCCGAGCAGCCGACAGTCGTCCAACGTCTCGTGCCTCTGCCCGACTCGACCAGCACCCGCGTCGTCGCAGCGGTGCCGGCGTCGCCGTTGAGGATGCGCACCTTGTAATCGTGCAGGCTCACGTCGTCGAGCGCCGGGAATCGCGGACCGAGGGCTTTGCGCAGGGCAGCGTCCAGGGCATTGACCGGTCCATTCCCTGACGCGGCCGTGTGGTAGAGCATGCCGTCGACCTCGACTTTGACGGTGGCCTCGGCGTGCACCGAGCCTCCGTTCTTGCGCACCTGCGTCGTGAAGTCCGCCACCGTCCACGGCGCCGAGTAGCCGGGCTGCAGGCGGCGCACCAGCATCTCGAACGACGCGTCGGCTGCTTCATAGGAATAGCCCTGGTGCTCCAGCTCCTTCAGGTGGTTCACCAACCATCGCGTCTGCGGGTCGTCACGGTCGAGCTCCAAACCGAACTCACGCGCCTTCGCCAGCACGTTGCCGCGTCCCGAAAGCTCGGATACGAGCACGCGCGCCTCGTTGCCAACCAGCGCCGGGTCGATGTGCTGGTAGGCGTCCTTGTGCCTGAGCACCGCGGCCACGTGCTGCCCGCCCTTGTGCGCGAACGCGCCTTGACCGACGAACGGCTGCTGCAGCGGCAGCGCGAGGTTGGCGATCTCGGCCACCGTGCGCGAGAGCTCGCTGAACTGCTCGACCGATGCCTGGGGAAGGGCGTCCAACCCGAGCTTCAGCACGAGGTTGGAGACCACGGACACGAGGTTCGCGTTGCCGCATCGCTCGCCGTAGCCGTTGATGGTTCCCTGCACCATCTCGGCGCCGGCGATCACGCCTGCAAGAGAGTTGGCAACGGCGAGCTCGCAGTCGTTGTGCGTGTGGATGCCCACGCGCGTCTTGCTGCCGATGCCGGCCAGCGCCGTGCGGACCGCCTTCACGCCTTCCTCGATCGCATCGGGCTGGCTGCCGCCGTTGGTGTCGCAGAGGACGACCCACGATGCGCCGGCGCGTGCCGCCGCTAGGCAGACCTCGGTCGCGTACTCGCCGTCGCGGGCGAAGCCGTCGAAGAAATGCTCCGCGTCGAAGATGACCTCGCGGCCCATCCCCACGCCATAAGCAACCGACTCCTCGACCATGGCGAGGTTTTCGTTGTTCGTCGTCTGCAGCACGGTCGCCACCTGCCAGGTGTCGCTCTTGCCCACGAGCGTCCACACCGGAGCCTGGCTTTCGACCAGCGCCTTGAGGTTGGCGTCGTCCTGGCACCGCCCGCCCGCGCGCCGCGTCGCGCCGAAGGCGGCCAGCCGCGAGTGGCGGAGCGGCTCTGCCGCGAGGCCGGCGAACAGCTCCTCGTCCTTCGGGTTCGACCCCGGGAAGCCGCCCTCGACATAGTCGAAGCCCAGGCCGTCGAGGATGCGCGCGATGCGCTCCTTGTCCGCGGCCGAGAAAGAGACGGCCGGACCCTGCGCGCCGTCGCGCAGCGTCGTGTCGTAGATGACAATCGGCTTCCGGGCGGACATAAAAAAACCTCCCGACCTTGTTAGGCCGGGAGGTCCACCGAATCAGCGACGCGCGCTAAGTCGGGGGACCTCCCCGGCTAATCTCGATCGCAATGCCGCGCTGGTTGCGCATGCTGGCTGCAAGGCTAGGACATTCGAGGCGCTGCGCGCATGGGTTTGGCCACCAAATCCGGGTCCACGTGTTGGTGCGGCGTTGACACACCTGGGTCGCGTCCACGTGCGTTCGCGACGAACTGGCGCAGGCGCCATAGTTTTCTCTTGACAAAATCCACAGGGCAGCGTACGTTTTGCGAAACCGATTCGACAATGTCGAACACTAGTCAGAATTAACGAGGGGGTTTCACGGCGATGTACTCAATTCGACAACGTTTCTTGGCTGAAGTCCTGGGCACGGCGGCCCTGGTCCTGGTCGGGCCCGGTTCGGTGATCGCGACTTTGACCCTGGCGGGCAAAGCGGTGCCGGCCGTGACCGAAGCTGACCTGCTGGGGATCAGCTTCGCTTTCGGCTTCATCATCACGGCGCTTGTCTACGCCATCGGCAAGGTCTCCGGCTGCCACATCAACCCGGCGGTGACCTTCGCCCTTGCAGTCACCCGGCGGTTTCCGTGGCGAGAGGTCCCCGTTTACTGGATCGCCCAGTACGTCGGCGCCGCCATCGGCGCATTCGGCATCTGGGGCGTGTTCGGCGCGAACGCCGTGACGTTCGGCATGGGACAGACACATTTCGCGGCCGACGCCTCGACCTCTTATTACCTGCAGGCCGCGCTGGCGGAAGCTGCCGGCACGGGGCTTTTGCTCTTCGCCATCCTCGGCATCGTCGACGGTCGCTCACCGCAGCAGCTGGCCGGCCTGGTCATCGGCGGCGCGGTGGTCGGGATCATCCTGATCTTCGGCCCCGTCACCGGCGCCTCGCTCAACCCGGCGCGCGCTTTTGGCCCCGAGCTCGTGCAGGCGATCGCCGGCGGCTCGACCTTCTGGGCGCAGTACATCCCCGTCTACCTGATTCCCGGCCTGGTCGGAGCGGCCCTGGCGTCATTCGCCTACGACTACCTGGCCAACCCGCGCCACGTCGAGCAGCCGATCGAAGAAGCCGTGTCCCACGAAGAGGCGCCGGCGCACGTCGCAGCCGCGCACTAGCGCACCAAGGAGAGAAAGAATGGCAGTCGAAACCAACCAGATGCGCAAGTTCCTCAACGACCCGGCGAATGTCGTCAGGGAATCGCTTGCCGGCCTGGCCGCCGCGCACCCCGACCTCCTTCGCTATGACGCGGCGGCGCAGATCATCGTCCGCCAGGGCGCGCCGAAGCGTGGCAAGGTGGCGCTCATCTCGGGCGGGGGCTCCGGCCACGAGCCGCTCCACGGCGGATTCGTCGGTCTCGGCATGCTCGACGCGGCGTGCCCGGGCGAGGTCTTCACCTCACCCGTGCCGGGCCAGATGCTCGCCGCGACCAAGGCGGTCGACGGCGGGGCGGGCGTGGTCCACATCGTCAAGAACTACACGGGCGACGTGCTCAACTTCAAGCTCGCGGCCGAGGACGCCGCCGACGAGGGAATCAAGGTCACGGCGGTCGTCATCGATGACGACGTCGCGGTTCAGGACTCGCTCTACACGGCGGGCCGCCGCGGTGTGGGCGCCACGGTGCTCGCGGAGAAGATCGCGGGCGCGGCGGCCGAAAGCGGGGCGGACCTGGCCAAGGTCACCGACACGGTCAAGCGCGTCAACGCGCGTGCACGCTCTTTTGGAGTCGCGCTTTCGTCATGCGTACCGCCTGCGTCGGGCAAGGCGATCTTTGAGCTGCCGGAAGGGCAGGTCGAGCTCGGCATCGGCATCCACGGAGAGCCGGGTCGCCGCCGGGCGCAGCTCGGGCCCGCCAGCGAGATCGTCGACGTGATGGTGGAAGCGGTCGTCTCCGACCTCAAGGCGAAGAAGGGGGCCAAGGTCCTCGCCTTCGTCAACGGGATGGGCGGCACCCCTCTGCTCGAGCTTTACCTTCTCTATGGCGAGGTCGACAAGAAGCTCCGCGCCGCCGGCCTCGAGCCCGTGCGCAACCTCGTCGGCAGCTACATCACATCTCTCGAGATGGCCGGCGCCTCGCTGACTGTGCTCGAGCTCGACGAGGAGCTGACCAGGCTCTGGGACGCCCCTGTCCACACCCCGGCGTTGCGCTGGGGCGCGTAGCGATTAACTTGATCAGCCACAGGGTCATGGACGCGGCCACGATCACCTCCTGGATGCGCGAGATCGATGTCGCCGTCCGCGCCGAGCGCGACCACCTGGTCCAGCTCGACGCGGCGATCGGCGACGGGGACCACGGCACCAACATGGTCAGAGGATTCGAGGCTGTCGTCCAGGCTCTCGGCGCGGATGACGGGTCGCCGCCAGGGAAGCTCCTCGTGCTCGCCGGGCGGACGCTCGTCTCGACCGTGGGCGGAGCCAGCGGACCCCTGTGGGGTTCGGCGCTGCGCAGCGGCGGCCGCGTGCTCGGCGAGCAGACGACGTTCGAGGGCAACCAGCTCGTCGAAGTCCTGTCCGCCGCGCTGGCCTCGGTCAAGGACCTTGGCACCGCGGCGGTCGGCGACAAGACCATGGTCGACGCGCTGGAGCCTGCGGTGGACACGCTTCGCAGCCGTCTGCACGACGGCGTGGCTCTCGACCAGGCGCTCGATGCGGCTGCCGCGGCGGCGGAGGCCGGCATGCGCTCGACCGTCCCTCTGCAAGCGCGCAAGGGCCGTGCTTCCTACCTCGGCGAGCGGTCGGTCGGCCACCAGGATCCAGGCGCCACCTCGACCGCGTTGATCCTGCGAGCTCTGCAAAAGGCGGCCACCAAGGGAGCCTGATGCGCCGGGTGCGCAAAGGTCGCCTGGCTGGACACGAAAGCGTCATGCCCGGGGTGAGCGCCGCCCCAGGCGTGGCCGCAGGCGTGGCTGTAGTGCTGGACCGAGCCACAGGCGGCCGGTCCGGCGTGGTTCCCCGCGCCAAACGCGCGGCGGAGGCAGAGCGCGCCGGCGAGGCGCTGCGGTTGGCGGCCGCGGAGCTGGAAAAAATCACAGCCGACCTCCGGCGTGATGGTCGCCGCGAGGAGGCTGACATCGTCGAGACCGGCGTCCTGATGGCGATGGATCCGATCCTGACCGCGCGGGTGGAGTCGCTGGTCGTCGAGTCAGGCTTGCCGGCAGACTACGCGTTGCGGGCCGGAGCGGACCAGACCGCCGCTGAGCTGGCGGAGGTGGCGGACGCCACGCTGGCTCAGCGCGCCGACGACGTTCGCAGCGTGGGCCGGCGCGCGGCCGCCCATGCGCAGGGGACCGCTCGGGAGGCGACCGAGGGCGTTCTGGTCGCCACCTCGCTCGGTCCCGCGGACGTCGCCCAGTGGGCGCCCAAGGCAAAAGGAATCGCGCTCGCCGCCGGGGGCATCACCGCGCACGCGGCGATCGTGGCCCGTAGCCTGGGCCTGCCGATGGTCATCGGTGTGGGACCGGACCTGCTGCAAATCGCAGATGGGGAGGAGGTTGTTGTCGACGGCGATCGCGGCGTCGTGGTCCGCCGGCCCGACCCCGAGCGAATCGCCCTCGCTCGCAACGACGCCGGTCGTCGCCGCGCGGCTCGCGAGATCGCGATCGCGCGCCGCCTCGAGCCTGCCCAGACCAAAGACGGCCGCACCATTCGCGTGCTCGCGAACGCCTCCACGCATGCTGAGCTGCGCGAGGCGGCGCAGCAGGGAGCAGAGGGTATCGGGTTGCTGCGCAGCGAGCTGCTTTTCCTGGAGGCGGCGGCCTGGCCTGGATTCGACGAGCAGGTGGGCGTCCTGCGCCCCGTGCTTTCTCACCTCGGTGGCCGGGCCGCGACGGTCCGCCTCTTCGATTTCGGCGGGGACAAGACGCCGCCATTCCTGCGCGATACCACGGCGCGCGGGGTCGAGATCCTGCTCGACGCTCCCGGCGCCCTGCGTTCGCAGCTGGCAGCGATCATGGCCGCCGGTGCGGACGCCGAGATGCGGATCCTGGTCCCGATGGTCACCGGCGCCGGGCAGCTGCAGGCCGTGCGCCGAGCGTTGGACGCGGTCCTCGACGGAAGGCGACGGCCGCAGCTGGGGGCGATGATCGAGACCCCGGAGGCCGCGCTCGACGCGAATGCGATCGCGAAACACGCGGACTTCCTGAGCATCGGCACGAACGACCTGACGCAGCTGGTCCTGGGCCTGGACCGCGAGCAATCGAAAACCGCACCCGTGACCGACGTTCGCGTGCTGCGCCTCATCGACGCCACGGCGCGGGCGGCGCGATCCGCCGGCATCCTTGTCGACGTGTGCGGCGAGGCCGCGTCGGATCCAAAGGCAATGCCGATCCTGGTCGGCCTCGGGATCGACGAGCTCAGCGTGGCCGCGGCGCGCGTGGGCCAGGTGAGGCAGTGGGTGCGAGAGCTTGATTTCGCTGACTGCCGCCGGCGGTCGGACGAGCTACTCGGTCAGTCCGGCCACGCAAGCCGACAGCGCGTCTAACGCCGCCGGCGCGTCCTCGCCATCCGCGTTGAGCCGCAACACCGTGCCGCCGGTGGCGCCGAGCGCGAGGACCGCCAGGATGCTCTTCGCGTCGGCGAGCTTGCCGTTGACGGCGACGGTGACCCGAGACCGGAAACGCATTGCGGTCTTGACGAAGTTGGCCGCGGGCCGTGCGTGCAGGGCCACGGTTGCGGGCAAGGCCACCTGGATCTCAGAACTTGCTTGCGCCACGTGCCTCCTCGGCCGCCCTCGCGACGTCCTCGAGCACCTGTCCGGCCGACGACATCACGGCCGCCGCGATCGCGCCCTCGACAAACGGGGCGTCGACCAGCCTGATGTGCCCGTTGCCGCGACCCTCTTCGAGCAGGTGGCGCACGGTGAGGACCGAGCTGCCGAGGTCCGCCAGCACGACCACTCCCTGGCCGCAGTCGGCCCGGCTGATCGCATCCCGGACGGCATCGCCTGTGGTGCCGAGCGTTCCGTCGGGCGCCCCGCCCGCCGGCTCCACGCGGACCTCGTCACCCGCGACCTGGGAGGCCAGCGCCGCGAGGCCATGGGCCAGCTCATAGCTGTGGGAGACCAGTACAATCCCGACCAATCAATCACTCTCCGTTGCTGCCGGCTCAAATTCCGGACGACCGCGCTAGTCTACACTACCGACAGGAATTCAGCAATGCCGAATCCTAACCCAGGCCAAAGAAGGCGTGGATCGATCCAGTCGATCGACCGGGCGACGGCGATCCTGCAGGCCCTCGCCAGCGGTCCACGGCGCCTCGGCGTCAGCGAGCTGGCCGACCGGCTCGGCCTCGCCCGGCCGACTGTCCACGGCCTGCTGCAGACGCTCCAGTCCCACGGTTTCGTCGAGCAGGACCGCCATTCCGACAAGTACCAGCTCGGCCCGGGCTTGCTTCAGCTTGGCTACTCGTACCTCGACCTGAACGAGCTGCGTGCGCGCTCGATCACCTACGCCGACCACCTCGCCACCCGGACCGGCGCCGCGGTTCGGGTCGGCGTCATGCACGGCTCGAGCGTGGTGGTCGTGCACCACGTTTTCCGCCCGGACGCGGCATTCGGGGTGCTCGAGGTCGGCCTCCAGCTTCCGCTGCACGCCAGCGCGCTGGGCAAAGCGGTCCTGGCGTTTTCGCCGCCTCAGGTCCTCGAGGACGTGCTGGCCGAGCCTCTGCCGCGCCTCACCAAGCAGACATTGAACGAGGCTGAGCTCCAGCGCGAGCTCAAGGTCATCCGCGACAGCGGCGTGGCGACCGAACGCGACGAGGCCGTGCTCGGTGAGTCGAGCGTCGCGGCGCCGATCTTCGACCATGGCGGCCAGGCCGTCGGTGCGATTGGAGTCGTGGATTCAACAGAGCGGATCTTTCCGCGCGGCCTTGCGCGTGGGCTGCCGGCCGCGCTGGGCGAAGCCGCGCGTGGCGTGTCGCGCGAGCTCGGCGCGCCGCGCTGGCCGCACGCTGCCGAGGCCTGAGCAAGAGTTATCTTCTCCGCCATGGCGGAGCCGCAGGCGACGGGTCTTTTGGTGGAGTGTCGCGACGAGCCGGGCGTGCTGTACCGCGTCGCCGAAGCGATCTTCAGGCACGGCGCCAACATCACGTATGTCGCTGGAGGCGCGCGGCGTGAGGCGATCGCGGAGCTGCAGCTCGAGGTGTCAGGGGCTCCGGACCGGCAGCGCCTGATCGCCGATCTCGAAGCCGTGCAGGGTGTGACGCGAGTGGGCGTCGTCCCGACCTTCCAGATGATCTACGGCAAGCGGGTGATCGTGATCGGCGGCGGGGCGCAAGTCGGCATGGTGGCGCAGGGCGCGATCTCCGAGGCAGACCGCCACAACATCCGCGGCGAGCGCATCTCCGTCGACACGATTCCGCTCGTCGGCGAGGAGCAGCTGGCCGACGCCGTGCGTGCGGTTGCGCGGCTGCACCGGGCGCGAGCCCTGGTGCTCGCGGGCGCAATCATGGGTGGGGACATCAGCAACGCGGTGCGTGAGATCCGCGAGGCGGGGATTCTCGTCCTGTGCACCAGCATGGCAGGCTCCGTGCCCGACGCCGCGGATGTCGTGGTGAGCGACCCGGTCGAGGCCGGTGTCATGGCCGTGATGCTGATCGCCGACACCGCGAAGTTCTCGATCGAGCACGTGCGTGGCCGCCGCTTCTAGCGGCGGCCACGTTTCCGCGCATGACTAGAGCTTGTCGTGCGGCGAGTACGGGTCGGTCTTCGGGCCGCACACCGGATCGTGCGGCGAGTAAGCGTCACCACAAACCTGCGGCTGCACGTTCGTGACGAGGGTCCTGTCGTTGGCGATGCCGCGGGTCTGAACGCTGACGCCGAAGACGTACCAGGTGGTCAGCGCGAGCGCCAGCACGGCGAGCACGGCCAGGGCCAGCGCGATCGGACGGGACGGGACGGTGCGGAATCCTTGTCGAATCTCCATCGACTTTGCCCTCCTTAGAGGCTGTTGCCCGGCGGGGGCCAGGCGATGGCGTCAAGCTATGTGGCCTGCCAGCACCGGACCAGCGGGCAATGGACCCGATCAGGTACCCGTGCCGGTACCCGTTTTTAGGAGTTCAATACCCCGTAAGTTGGCCACCACACCTGCAGAGCAGACTTCTATTCGGCTGAGCCCTCGCGAGCTGGAGGTGGCGGGCATGGTCGCGGAGGGCCTGACCAACCGCGAGATCGCCGCCAGGCTCTTCATCTCGGAGCGAACGGCAGACGGTCATCTCGAGCACATAAGAGAAAAGCTCGGGGTCAACACGCGGGCGCAGGTGACCGCGTGGGTGGTTCGCCGAGAATCGGCGCCGATCGCGATTCCGGCCCCCCCGCCCGCAGTCGTCGTCCCACGAAGATGGGCTTTCGCGCATCCACGAGCGTGGCTGGCCGCTGCGCTGGTTCTGGCGCTCCTTGCGGCCGGGGTAGGTGTGCTCCGACTGACCGCGCCGCCTCCTCCGATCATCCACACGGTCGCCGGGTCCCAGTGCGCCAAGCAGGTTTACCCCGGCGGATGTTATGGCGGCGACAACCAGAGAGCGCTGGGCGCCCAGCTGGCACGTCCGACCTCGGTCGTCGTCAACCGCAAAGGCGTCATGTACATCGCCGACTACGGCAACCACCGGATCCGGAAGGTGGTCGGCGGTGTGATCACGACCATCGCCGGTGGGGGTAAGGACGATCTTGTGGACGGCAAGCTGGGTATTTCCGTTTCAAGCGACTCGCTTGGCTACGCCAGCGCGGTCGCGGTCGACGGTCAGGATCGGCTGTATGTGCTGACCAGCCGCGATAGCGTCCTCGAGGTTTGGCGGATCGACGAGAACGGCTTCATGCATTCAATAGTGGCGGTGGGTCCTTCGGACATCACCATCAACCGGTTCGCGCCCAACCTTCCGGTAGGAGGGCTGGCGATCACCAAAGAGGGTGTGCTGTTCATCGCCGACAGGACGGGCAACCGTGTCATGAGATTCGATGGCAAGACTTCGACCTACGCCGGCACCGGCGACGTCCTGGGAGATGGAGGCGCCGCCACGAGTGCCCAGCTGAGCTGGCCTATCGGTCTGGCGCTGGACAAGGACGAGAACCTGTACGTCGCAGACACGGGCAACAACCGGATCCGAAGAGTGGACCACGCAAAAGGAACCATCACCACGGTCGTCGGGGGAGCCGGCGAGTTCGAAGGCAACAGCGGCGACGATGGCCTGGCCAAGGACGCACTCGTCAGCTTTCCCTTCGATGTCGCGGTAGCACCCGACGGCACGATCGTCTTTGCGGATACTGGAAACCACAGGCTGCGGGCGGTCACGCCTGGCGGAACGATCCATGCGCTGGCCGGCACAGGTCGCTGGGGCTTTTCCGGTGACGGATCGCCTGCCTCTCAGGCGGAGCTCGACGGACCTGAAGGGGTAGCCCTGGATTCGAAGGGGAATCTATTCATCGCTGATACCGAGAACCAGCGCGTCCGCGAGATACCCAACCTGTTTGGTTCGGCATGAGAAGGGCTCTGGCTGCGGTGATCGTGTCCGGGCTGGCCGCGGTCGCATGTCAGGGCGTGGAGGAGGCGGCATCACGGCCGGACATCATCATCACCAGCGACTTGCCGGTGTCGGCGTACAACGCCGGCGAAATACTTGCGCTCGAGCAAGCAATCGGGTTTGCCATCGGCCAGCAGCCCACCATCGAGGGTTACAAGCTCGCCTACTGGTCTCTCGACAACTCGCTGGGCGCACAACACAGCCAGGTGCGGGGCCGCGCAAACGTCAGGCGCATGATCGCGAACCCGAGGGTCCTAGGCATGGTCGGCCCCCACTCGTCATTCATCGCCGCGGTCGAGATGCCCGAGGCGAACGTCGCTCACCTGGCCATGGTCAGCCCTACAACCACCGGTTCCTGTCTCACGGTGGCCGAGCGGCCTTGCAGTCCAACCGCTGCCTCGCTCCGCCCGAGCGGTTCGAACAATTACTTCCGGATCACGCCACGCGATCCACTTCAGGGCAAAGCTATGGCCAGCTACGCCGCCACGAAACTGGGGGTCCGACGGGTGGCTGCGTTCAATGAGTCCGGATCGGAGGGCACACTCTACGTCAACGAGTTTGCAAAGGAGCTCGCGCTGCATGGCGGTGCGCTTGTCTATCAGCAGACTTATGACGAAACTCCAGACAATTTCTCGGCCTTCATGACCCAGGCGAAAGCCAGCGGTGCGGATGCGGTATATGCGGTGGCTGACTGGAGCCAAAACACGTGCCAAGCCGCGGTTCAGATGAACGGAATCATGCCTGGTGCGATTTTTCTGGCCACGGACGGCATCACGTTGAACGACGACTGCCTGGCCGACCTCGGCTCCAGCCCCCCGCAGGTGTGGGCTACCTACGGTTACGTCGACCCGACGACAAGTGCCGATCCCGTGGTCAAGAAGCAAATCGCCGATTACCGCAAAGCGTATCCAAAGGAATCCGATATCGGGCCCTACGTCTTCGCCGCATACGACAGCGCGCGAATCCTGATCGATGCGATCACGCGCGCCATCAAAGCCAATGGCGGCAAGCTGCCGAGCCGTCCGCAGGTCGTGTCTGCGCTGGCCCAAACCAAAGATTTTGTCGGCGTTACCGGAACGTATTCGTTTGACGAGAACGGCGATGCGATGTCACCGATGATGTCCGTCTACAGGGTTCATGGCGGCCGTTGGGAGTTCGTCCAGGTCCATAAGTTCGGAACGCCCTAGAGCGCGAGGGTCTTGACGCTGATCGCCATCGTCCCGGTGGCTGAGCCGACATAGACTCCGCGCGTCGGCGCCGCGTCTGTGTAGTCGCGTCCCACCGCGAGCCGAACATGATGCTGGGTGGTGCGCACCGGATGGGTGGCGTCGAATCCGATCCATCCCCGCCCGGCGACCCATGCCTCGGCCCACGCATGGGACGCGGTAGTCGCTGTCTTCTCACCCGGGAAATGGATGTAGCCGCTCACGTAACGCGCCGGCACGCCCATGGCTCGCGCCACGGCGATGAAGAGATGCGCGAAGTCCTGGCACACGCCGGCGCGCAGCGTCAGGACATCGTCGACCGCGCTGTAGACGTTGGTCACCGTGCGGTCGTACGTGAAATCGCGGCTGATGGCGAGCGTCAGCTCTTCCAGCGCTTGCTCGACCGACGCGGGCGACGCTGGATCGGTGATGGCGTAACGGCGCGCGAGCTCTCGAACGCCGTCGACCTCTCTTACCGGCGAGCGAAAGCGAAGGAAGTCGTGCACCAGCTCCTCGCCCGGGTCCGCATCCAGCGCGATGCCGGTTTCCACTGTGGAGCGGCTGATGATGCTCAGGCCCGAGTGCGGGCGGACCAGGTTGAAATAGTGCACATGGTTGCCGAAGCCGTCCATGTAGGTGCGTGCTTTCAAACCGTGGCTCAGCTCGAGCTTGAAATCGAGGCATCGCTGGCCGTTGCCGTCCATCGGCCGCAGCCGGACCTCCATCACCGTCTCCGCGATCGGGCCTGAATACCGGTAACGCGTGCTGTGGACGATCTCCAGCTTCATCGTTCGCGAACCTGCTGCTGCTGTTGAGGCATGCCGCGCCCTTCTTCGCCTTTCACCGAGGCCGGCACGGTGCTCGGATGGAAGTACGTCTCGCGCAAGGCGGTCTCCAGCAGGCGCAGCAGGGCGCGGCACTCCGCCTCGAACTCGAGCGGATGCTCGCCGATCGACTCGGTGTTCCCCTGCTGGTACATGCTGTTGAGCTTGCTCAGCAGGCGCAGGGGCTTCGAGCGTTTTGACTTGCCCTCGATCCTCGCGACCGCCTCGAGCGCGGTGTCCGTCGCGAAGCGCGCCGATCGCGGAAGCGAGCGGTCCAGCAGCAGGCATTCGATGACCCGGTCGGCGGTCACCCCGCCCGGATAGCGCGATTGGTAGGACTCGAACGCGAAGCACGACTTGAGGGCGGCGGTCCATTCCAGCGCATCCTCCGGCGTGTCGGCCAGCTCGGCCGACTTCTGCGTGACGACGTGGGTCACGTTGGCCGCCCGTTCGAGGAACTTCCCCATCCGCACGAAGTCGCGCGCCTCGTCGTGGAACATCGTGTCTTCGAGCAAGCCGTCGACGAGCCGGATGCTCATCTGCACGTCCATCAAGAACTGATAGAGGTCCGGCTGCCACACCGCCTCCTGCACCCGCCAGTGCAGGGCGTTGACCTGCTCGTAGAGCTCGCTGGGCAGGGACGGCCGCACCGCCTGGGCCGCGAGGCGTGCGGCCGCGATGCTCGAGCGGACAGATGGTCCGAGCGTGCCCGCGACCACCATCTCGATCGCCTGCTCGCGACGCCCCGTGTCGCTCGCCCGCCAGCCCGCCAGCTCCATGAACCGGAGCCAGAAATCAGGCCCGGGCTCATCGGTCCGGTCGAGCGACAGGGAGACGTGGACGCCGAGGATTCGAGCGAGATGGTCGGCCCGTTCGAGATGGCGGCCGAGCAATGTCAGCGACGTGGCCGCGCGGCTAAGCATCGCCGTCCTCGAATTCACCCGTTGGAGAGTCTTCCTGGGCCATGACCCAGGTGTCGCGGCTGCCGCCGCCTTGCGAGCTGTTGACCACCAGCGAGCCGGGCTTGAGAGCGACCCTGGTGAGGCCGCCCGGGGTGACGTAGATGTCGGGACCGGTGAGCACGAACGGCCGCAGGTCCTGGTGACCGCGGCGAAAGCTGCCGCCGTCCAGCACCGGCTGGACCGAGAGCGCGACCACGGGCTGGGCGATGAACGCGCGCGGCGCGGCCTCGATCCGGCGGCGAAATTCCTCACGCTCTTCTTGGCTGGAGATCGGGCCGATCAGCATCCCGTAGCCGCCGGATGAGTCGACGGTCTTCACCACCAGGCTGTCGAGGTGCTCCAGCACGTAGCGCCGCTCGGAGTCGATCGCGCACAGGTATGTCTCGACGTTGGGCAGGATCGGATCCTCGTCGAGGTAGTAGCGGACCAGCTTCGGCACCAGCGTGTAGACCGCCTTGTCGTCCGCGACGCCGTTGCCGAGGGCGTTGGCGATCGCCACGTTGCCCGCGCGGTAGGCGTTGACCAGCCCGGCGACACCGACCAGTGACTCCTGGCGGCCGAAAATCGGGTCCAGCCACTCGTCGTCGATACGTCTATAGATCACGTGAACTGGGCGCAAGCCTCGTGTGGTCCGCATGAAGACGTGGTCGGCATCGACGACCAGGTCGCTGCCCTCGACCAGCTCCACGCCCATCTGCTTGGCCAGGTAGAGATGCTCGTAGTACGCCGAGTTGTTGATGCCCGGCGTCAGGAGCACCACGGTCGGGTCGTCGACGCCCGACGGCGCCAGCCATCGCAGGTGGCGCAGGAGCTCGTGGACGTAACCCTCCACCGGCCGCACGGGATAACCCGCGAACAGGTCCGGCAGGATGCGCTTCATCACGTAGCGGTTGGCCTGGACGTAGGAGGCTCCCGAGGGCGTGCGCAGGTTGTCCTCGAGGACGAAGAAATCGCCCCTGCCGTCCCGCACCAGGTCGATGCCGGCGATGTGGCAGTGGATCCCGTGCGGGACGGCCAAACCTTCGACCTCGCGCATGTAGAGCGAGCTGCTGAGCACGATCTCGGTCGAAATCCCGCCCTGTCTCAGGATCAGCTTGCGGCCGTAGACATCGTCCAGGAACAGGTTCAGGGCGCGGAGCCGCTGCTTCAGGCCCGACTCGAGGCGCCGCCAGGTGCGCGCTCCGATGATCCGGGGGATGACGTCAAACGGAAAAACCTTCTCGGTGCCCTGGGCGTCGGGGTAGACGGCAAACGTGATCCCGTGGTTGCGGAACATCTCCATCGCCAGCCCGTGGCGGCGCTGGAGCTCCTGCGGGCCGAGGCGGTTCAGCTGCTCGTAGAGTCGACGGTAAGGAGGTCGCGGCCGTCCCGCGGCCGCAAGCATCTCGTCATAGAACCCGTTGAACTGGTAGTTGGCATCAAGAGTCACGAAATCCACCGCTATAGTGTCTGCGCCATCCCGCAACCTGCAAAAACGATCAATTTACGGGTCGGCTGCGAGTTCCGGTACGACGTGAGCGCTCCGACTGTCGCCACGGTCCAGGTCCGACCACGTTCGGACGCCCGCCACCAGCTGGTCACCGAAACCTGGTCGACCCAGCCCCCGGTGCCGATCGACGAGTACGCCGACTTTTACGGCAACCCGGTCAAGCGCCTGGTCATGCCCCAGGGCGAGCTGGCGCTCCGGTACGACGCCGTGGTCGCGGTGCCGGATGAGCCCGACCTGGACGCCACAGGCGCTCCGCAGCTCCCGGCCGACGACATCCCGGGCGAGCTCCTGCACTTCACCCTGCCGAGCCGCTACTGCCTCTCCGACCAGCTGATGGGGATGGCATGGGAGCTGTTCGGCGCCACCGAGCCAGGCGGGGCGAGGGTGCAGGCGATTTGCGACTGGGTCCACGACAACATTGCGTTCCAGTACGGCACCAGCAACCCGCTCACGACCGCGGTCGACGTGCTGGAGCAGCGCAAGGGCGTCTGCCGCGACCTGGCGCACCTGGCGATCACGTTCTGCCGGGCACTCAACATCCCGGCGCGTTACGTATTTGGATACTTGCCCGACATTTATGTGCCGCCCAATCCGGCTCCGATGGACTTCGCCGCCTGGATGGAGGTCTACCTGGGCGACCGCTGGTGGACATTCGACCCGCGCAACAACGAGCGTCGCGTCGGCCGGGTGCTGATCGGCCGCGGCCGCGACGCCCTGGACGTCGCCATGCTGACCACGTTCGGGCCGGCCGTGTTTCGATCCATGGCCGTCTGGGCGGACCCAGACTCAGCCGGGCACGACGGTTGATGGCGATCGAGCCCTCCTCGGTCGACTGGGTTGCCGCCCGGCGGGCGTCTTACCTCCTGCGCCAGACCTTCCGCTACGAGTATCCCGAACCGATCCGCGACCTCAGCCACCGCCTGGTTGTCATCCCGCCCGAGCGCTTCGGTGACCAGCGGCGGCTGTGGCACGACGTGTCGGTGGGCCTTGACGGCGCGCGCGTGGAGAGCCGGAGCGATCGGTTCGGAAACATGATCATCGAAGTGTTCGCGCCACGTGTGGCTGACGCGATCGAGTTCGTCGCCGAAGTCTCTGTCGAGCGCCAGGCCGCGCAGCCGAACCGCTTGCCGGATGGATGGCTGGCCGACGGATACCTGCTCGAGCCGTCCGCACTGACCCATGCCGACGAGCGCATCAACCGTGCCGCCGACGATCTGGCGCAGGCGGCGGATTGGGGATTGCCTCTGGCGGACCGGATCAACGACTGGGTCTACCAGTCGATGACCTACCGGTACGGCGTGACGGGTGTGCGCACCACGGCGGCCGAGGCGCTCGGCCTTGGCGCGGGCGTGTGCCAGGACTACGCGCACGTGATGCTGGCGGTGTGCCGCGCGTGCGCTCTTCCCTCGCGATACGTGTCCGGACACCTGCTCGGACAGGGCGGCACGCATGCGTGGGTCGAGGTCGTGTTGCCGGCGCGTGACGGGTCAGGCGAGGCGATCGCCCACGCCTTCGACCCGACGCACGCGAGCCGCGGCGGGCTGGGTTACGTGACGGTGGCGATCGGCGGCGATTACTCGGATGTCGCGCCGACCTCGGGCACGTACCTTTCAGGCGCCCGAGGCCGGCTGACGGCGACGAAACGGGTTTCGCTGCTCGAGGTCGGTTAGCCGAACCGGGCTACATCGCCGGCGCGACTTCGTAGACCGTGATCTTGCCGCCCGACTGAAGCCGATCGCCGTCATCGTCTGTTGCGAAAGGACGGCGAAGCGTTTTCATAGACGCGATGTTGTTCGTCGGCACATCGGGATGGCAGTACCCGCACTGGAAG
>Ga0066665_10000316_pt1 | contig 18514 bp, 17 predicted proteins | sample GraSoiAngelo_114_FD_75175 | JGI IMG/M metagenome (GOLD analysis project Ga0066665, IMG submission 75175) | Grasslands soil microbial communities from the Angelo Coastal Reserve, California, USA - 14_0903_13_40cm | ecosystem: Environmental > Terrestrial > Soil > Grasslands | place: USA...
CCGCATATGAACAGGATGTTGGTCGTGTCGATCTGGATGAAGTCCTGGTGTGGGTGCTTGCGACCGCCCTGTGGCGGGACGTTCGCGACGGTGCCCTCGAGTATTTTCAGGAGAGCCTGCTGAACCCCCTCGCCGGACACGTCGCGCGTGATCGAGGGGTTATCGCCCTTCCGCGCGATCTTGTCGATCTCATCGATGTAGATGATCCCGCGCTGCGCGCGGTTCAGGTCGAAGTCAGCGGCCTGGATGAGTCGGAGCAGGATGTTCTCGACGTCCTCGCCGACGTAACCAGCCTCGGTGAGGCTTGTCGCATCCGCGATCGAGAACGGGACATCGAGGATCCGCGCGAGCGTCTGGGCGAGAAGGGTCTTGCCGCAACCCGTCGGGCCGATGAGCAGAACGTTGGATTTGCCGAGCTCGACGTCGTCGACGCGGTGCCCCGCGCCGACTCGCTTGTAGTGGTTGTAGACCGCGACCGAGAGCACGCGCTTGGCTTTGTCCTGGCCGATGACGTACTGGTCGAGGATCTCGTTGATGCGCCGCGGGCTCGGGACCTTCGCGCCGAGGCTGCGAGCTTTCGGCGTCTCCATGAACTCTTCGTCGACGATCTCGCGGCACAGGGTGATGCACTCGTCGCAGATGTAGACGCCCTGGCCCGCGATGAGCTTGCGTACCTGATCCTGGCTCTTACCGCAGAAGGAACAGCGGTACGGTTTGCCGCCTTTCGCTGTCGTCGTCATCGCCTAGCGGGCCGCCACCGGTTCGCGTTCGCGCGTTTCTTCGCGCTCCTTGGCAAGCGAGATGAGCGACTCGCTGCTTACGAAGATCTCATCGATGATCCCGTATTCCTTCGCCTCTTCCGAGCTCATGAATCGGTCGCGCTCGCTGTCGCGGCGGACTTTCTCGACTTCCTGCCCAGTGTGCTTTCCGAGGAGCTTCGTGATCTTGTCGACGAGCGTCTCGAGCTCTTTCACCTGGATAAGAACGTCGGGCGTATTTCCGCGGAAGCCACCCGAGCCCTGGTGGATCATGATCCGCGAGTTCGGCAGGGCGTAACGCTTCCCCTTGCGTCCCGCGGCGAGGAGCAGCGCGGCCATCGACGCCGCCTGCCCGATGCAGATCGTGTTGATGGGGTGCTTCAGATACTGCATCGTGTCGTAGATCGCGAGTCCCGCGGTGACCACCCCACCCGGCGAGTTGATGTAGAGGAAACTATCGCGCTCGGGGTCCTCGGACTCCAGGAACAAGAGCTGGGCGATGATGAGGTTCGCCATGTTGTCCTCGATCATGTCGCCGATGAAGATGATCCGTTCCTTGAGCAGGCGCGAGAATATGTCGTAGGCACGCTCGCCACGACCGGACTGCTCGATGACCATTGGCACGTAGTTCCGCGTCGTCAAGAGTCACCCTCCTGGCCGCGCTCTGCCTGTTCAGAGAGTGTACGGCAGCGCTTTGAGCGCGCCGCGCAATTTTGCAACCAGATCGCGTAGCCGTTCGGGATCAGCCATTGCTGGCCCTTCAAAGATGCGCTCGAGATCCGAGGCCAGACGCGACGCATCAAGGTAGCCGAAGAATGCGACCGCGCCAGCGAGCGTGTGGGCCTCGCGCCGTGCGTCCTCGCGATCCGCGTGCTCGCCGGGCCGCTCCTCCGCAGGCATGTCCAGACGAGAGGCTAGCCGGTACGATGTCGCGCCAGGGCAGGAAGATGCGAAAGCTGCCGCGCTCGCTGCACTTTTACGTGGCGGCGTCGACCTTCTACGCCGCCCTCGTCTTTTTCGTCGTGCAATACATCTACACGATCCAGCTCGCCGAAAGTGGTCTCATCGTCGCGCGGCACGACACCGAAGACATTCTCGCGTCGATTCAGCTCGTCTCGTTCGTCGTCTGGCTCGGCATCAGTCTCATCGCCGCCGTGGTCATGCATCGCCTCGCGCGCGCGCTCGCCAGTGCGCGTTCCGCTGAAGAGCACAGGCAGCAGGAGCTCGGATCGATCTTCGGCCTGTCGGCCGCGCTCGCCGGGCCGCTCGATCTGGAAGACATCGGTCGTCAATTTCTGGGCGCCGTTCGAAACGCCCTCGATGCCTCTGTCACGGTCGCCCTCATCGTGTACGACGACGTGCTTGAGGCCTTCCGCACCGTCGGGGCTGAGGGCCCGGATGCCGATCAGCTGCGCGGGGAGGCGTACTCGGCCGTGACCCTCGCGGCGGCGATCCGGACCCGAGTCATCGACCACCGCCAGCCGTTCCTCGTGCCCGACACCGCGGCAAATCCCGAGACCTGGACGAAGCTCTCGCAGGAGATGCCGCAAGTGGCGCGCGCGGCCTCGTTCGCGGCGCTGCCGCTCGTCTCCCGCGACCGGCTCGTCGGCGCCCTACTGCTCATGTCTGATCGCGCCAGGGCGCTCATCGCCGACCGCGTGCAGATGCCGATGATCATGGGGCAGTACGTCGCGGGCTCGATCCACAGTGCGCTGTCGGTGTCGGAGGCCGAGGCGCGCGCCGAGCGCGAGGCGCTCGTGAACCGGGTCGCGCAGCGCGCCCGCGCCAGTCTCGATCCTGACGAGATCCTCCGCGGCACGGTCGACGAGTTGGGCCGCGTGCTCGGCGTCTCCCGCGCCATCGTTTCTTCGGGCGTGTCGGAAGATGACCTGAACGTCTCCTACGAGTGGGCCGCACCCGGGGTGATCCCCGTGGGCCGCGGGGCGCGGAGCATACCGGTGGCGCAATTCGCCGCGCGACTCGGACGGACGGTAGTGGTGACCGACATCCGCCACGATCGCCGTTTCGCCGAACCAGCGACGAAGGACCCCAGACAGCGCGGTGGCGTCGCCGTCGCCGCCACGCCGATACGCGTCGGCGGCCAGCTCAAGGGCGCGCTCGCGCTGTCGCAGATCGACCGCCCTCGCGAATGGAGCGCCAATGACGTGCGACTCATCGAAGCCGTCGCTGACGAGCTGCGCGTCGCGATCACCTCGGCCGAGGCGTTCGAGCAGCAGCGCCGTGCGGTTGCGGAGCTCGAGCGGCTGAACCGCGCGAAGAGCGACTTCGTCTCCGTCGTCAGCCACGAGTTCCGAACGCCGCTCACCGGCATCCAGGGGTTTTCTGAAATGATGACGAACGAGGACCTGACGCTCGCTGAGATGCGCGAGTACGCCGGCGACATCAACAAAGACGCACAGCGGCTCAATCGGATGATCAACGAGATGCTGGATCTCGACAAGATGGAGTCGGGCCGGATGCAGCTGCACCACGAGCCAGTCGATCTGAACACGGTCGCCGCAGAGTCGGCCGATCGCGTCCGGCCGAACGCGCCCGCGCATCCGGTGACGCTCCGCCTGGACCCGGCCCTCGGCACGATCATGGGGGACCGCGACAAGCTGACGCAGGTGCTCGCGAATCTGCTGAACAACGCCGTGAAGTACTCGCCGAACGGCGGTGAGATCGTCGTCAGCACACGTGTGGAGGGCGCGGCGGCGCACCTTGTGGTCCGCGATCACGGCATGGGCATCCCGAACGAGGCGCTCGAGACGATCTTTGAACGCTACGGCCGCGTCGAATCGCGCGCGACCAGGTACATCCGTGGGACCGGCCTCGGTCTTCCGATCGTCCGCCAGATCGTCCAGCTGCACGGGGGCACGGTTTGGGCCGAGAGCACGGTGGGCGAAGGGTCTCTCTTCCACGTGACGCTGCCGCTTGCGGCTGCTGCGGAGCTGTCGGGGGTCGCGGGGGCGGCGCCCCCGCGAGTGTCGTGAGCAAAGTCGTGTTCTGCGAGGATGACCCGATGATCCGCAAGCTTGTGGAAACAGCCATGCGCGCGACGACCCACGAGGTGCACTTTGCGGAGAACGGTGCGAAGGGCCTGGCGCTCATAGATCGTGTCCGGCCTGACGTAGTCTTCAGCGACGTGGCGATGCCTGAGATGGACGGTTTCGCGATGGCCGACGCGATGCACGCGGAGCCGGCGCTTGCGCATATCCCGATCGTCTTCATCACCGCATCGGTGCAGCGCGAGCAGATCGACGAGTGCTTCCGTCACGGAGCCGTCGGGCACATCGCGAAGCCTTTCACGATGACCGAGCTTCGCGCACGCGTGGCGCAGTTCGCAAAGAGCTAGTGGCTGGCGAGCGCGTCCTTTTCGTCGACGACGAGGAGCAGATCCGCAAGCTGCTCTCGACCTGGCTCACCCGCCATGGCTACGCGGTCACCGTGGCCACCGACGGATGGGAGGCCCTCAAGGCGATCCGCGCGAAAGCGCCGGACCTGGTGATCACAGATGTGAACATGCCGAACATGAATGGGTACGAGCTGACGCGGCGCCTGCGCGCGGATCATCGCACCGCACGCATCCCGGTCGTGATGCTATCCGCGCGGAAGCAAGCCGACGACGTTCTCACCGGTTACGCCGAAGGCGCCGATGAGTACATCCCCAAGCCCGTCGAGATGGCGGTGCTCTCGGCGAAGATCGAAGTGCTGATCAAGCGCGTCCGGGCGACTCAGGGCGGCAGCGAGACCGCTCGGAAGCGCGGCGGCAACGTCGTCCTCTTCATTCACGGGAAGGGCGGGGTCGGCTGCACCACCCTAGCGGTGAACTCCGCGGTCGCGCTCGCAGCGACCACGATCTACCGCGTGACCCTGCTCGACCTCAACCTTGAGTTCGGCAACGCGCCGATGCTCCTCAACCTCACCCCGGAGCGGACCCTCGCCGATCTCGCCGAGGAGGATCACGAGGATCTCGACCAGGCCACTTTCTCACGCTATCTGATCCAGGACCGGAGTGGCGTCCGCGTGCTCGCGGGCTGCGACATCCCGGAGCGCGCGGAGCTCGTCACGGTGCCGGCCGTGCAGCAATCGATCGACCGGCTCCAGCAGGAGTCCGACTACGTCATCATCGACGCGCCCGCGAGCTTCTCGCAGCAGGTGCTGGCGGCCCTCGATGTCGCGGACGCGGTGGTGATCGTCACCGCCGCGCATCTCCCGTCTCTCAAGGCCACGAAGGAGAGCCTCGAGGTGCTCGAGAAGCTCGCCTATCCCAAGGAGCGGACGGTGCTCGTCGTCAACCGGACGAGCGAATCGGGCGTCGAGATGGACCACGTCTCGCGGTTCTTCAACCGCAGAGCCGACCTCGTGGTCCCATATACGCCGGCGTGCGATGACGCCGCCGACCGCGGACGCCCCCTCACGATGCTCCACCCCGACAGCGCTGGCGCGAAGGTGATGCGCGACCTAGCGGCGCAGATCGCCGTTGCGGCCCCCGCGGGCCGGTAGACCATCCGCGTCCGTATCTGGGGCACGCGTGGCTCGATCGCCGCCGCGGGTCCCGAGACCGCGCGCTACGGCGGGAACACCCCCTGTGTCGAGGTCCGGACCGACGCCGGCACTCTCCTGATCTTCGACTGCGGCACCGGCGCGCGAAAGCTTGGGAACGCGCTCGCTGAGAGTGGGGAGGCGGTCCGGGCCCACCTCTTTGTCAGCCACACCCACACCGACCACATCCAGGGCCTGCCGTTCTTTCTTCCGGCGTTCGTGCCCGGAAGCCACCTGACCGTGTATGGCCCGGCGGGGATCGACCGCACCTTCCCGCGGGCCGTCGGCGGTCAGATGGACTACGCGTACTTCCCGATGCCACTCGAGGAGTTTCCCGCCCGAATCGATTTCGTCGAGGTCGGGGAGACCCAGTTCGCCGTCGACGGAGTCGGCGTTCGGACTCAGTTCCTGAATCACACCGCTCCCTGCCTGGGCTATCGGATCGCGGCCGGCGGCGCGACGTTCGTCTACGCGACCGATCACGAGGCGTACGCCGATCCGCCCTGGCATCCCGATCGACCGCCAGCCAGCTTCGATCCGGCGTTCCTCGCCCACACCGGCGACGCGCGACACGCGGACTTCCTTCGCGATGCCGATCTCGTGTTGCACGACGCACAGTACTGGTCGGCCGACTATCCCGCGAAGGCCGGATGGGGGCACAGCACGGTCGAGTACGCCGTCGACATCGCACTCGCCGCGGAGGCGAGGCGCGTCACTTTGTTCCATCACGACCCAGCCCGCGACGATGAGGGTGTGGACGCGATGCTCGCCGTCGCACGCGAGCGTGCCCTGGCCTCCGGTCTGCCGCTTGAGGTCACTGCGGCGGCCGAGGGCGACGAGTTCAGCTTCGCCGAGCACGTCGCGGCCGAGGCGGGCGCTGCGGGGCCGCACGCTCCGCGCATGCCGACACGCGCTCGGCTGCTTGTGGCGGACGACGATCCCGCGACCGTCCAGGTCCTCGAGACCATCTTCGCCGCCGACGGCTACGAGATCGACTCCGCGTTCGACGGTACGAACGCGCTGGCCAAGGCCACCGACGGGTCGTACGACCTTCTGATCCTCGACATCGGCATGCCGGGCCTCGACGGGATCCAGGTCTGCCACCGCCTACGCACGAACGAGCGCTACCGGTCCACTCCGGTGATCATCCTCACGGGCCGGACGCGGCACGAGGACATGCGCCTCGCGTTCGCCGCGGGCGTCACCGATTACATCCGAAAGCCATTCTCGGTTGCGCAGGTTCGCGCCCGGGTACGGTCATTGCTCCTGCGGAGCGCCGACCGGCCCTGAACCGCAAACCGACGCGGCACGTACATCAGACGAAACTGCGGGGGAGGACGACAGATGGAACAGCTGAACGAGACCCAGCGGTACTTCATCGAGGAGCACGTCGAGGACTTCCGGGACGGGTTCATCTCGAGGCGCGAGCTCATCCGGCGGGTCACGCTCATCGCCGGAAGCGCCGCGGCCGCCTCGACCATCCTCGCGGCCTGCGATCTGAGCCCGCGCCCGGCGACCTCGTCAGCCGTTCCGACCGCGACAGCGAGCCCGACGGCAAGCGCCGCGCTCGTCGCGCAGCCTTACGCGACGCCACCGCCCGCGCCGGTGCCTGACGGCGTCACGGTCAAGGAGAGCGATCCCCGGATAACGGTGTCGAAGCCCGAAGTGAAGGGCGCCGACGGCGCGAATCTCATGGCCTACATGGCGAAGCCGAATGTGAGCGGGAAAGTCCCTGGAGTCGTCGTCATCCACGAGAACCGCGGGCAGACCGAGCACATCCGCGACGTCGTCCGTCGGGTCGCGACCGCCGGCCTGGTCGCAATCAACATCGACCTCGTGGCGCGCGCGGGCGGAGCGGACAAGCTCACCGACAGCGCGGCGTATAACGCGGAGCTCGGGAAGCGCTCCGTTGCGGACAAGCTCTCCGACCACAACGCGACGATGACATACCTCCGCGGCCAGTCATCGGGCTCGCTCGGGGTGGTCGGATTCTGCTTCGGGGGCGGCGAGGTATGGAACCTGGTCGCGGCGGCGGCGGACCTCAAGGCGGCTGTCCCGTTCTATGGTCCGCAGCCCGCGAACTACACCGACATCGCCAAGACGAAGAGCGCCGTTTCGGCGGTCTACGCGGAGCTCGACACGCGCATCACCGGCACAGCACCGCAGATGGAGGAGCAGCTCAAGAAAGCCGGCGTTCCGTACCAGATCACCGTCTATCCCGGCGTGAACCACGCCTTCCACAACGACACCAACGCCGATCGCTACAACGCGGTGCAGGCGCAGAAGGCCTGGGTCGCCACGATCGAGTGGTTCCGGAGGTACCTGGCGTAGCCCCTTGGTGAGAGCCGCACGGCACGGCCGTGCGGCGGTGTTCACTTCTTCTCGAGCAGCGCCCTGATCGCCTCGCGACCTTCGTTGGTCGCGTCGCTCGTCTCCGGCACGATGATCTCGGGCTTCTTCGGCTCCTCCTCGACCTCCCCGCCGGCCCTCTTGATCGCCTCGCGTTCGGCGTCGGGAGAGTCGAGGCCGACGAGCTTGTCGACGGTCTTGCGGTTGCGGATCGAGCGCGCCAGCGAAGCGAGCACGGCCGGCGAGCGAAGGGCCTGCGGATCGACCTGCGCGAGCGGGGTCGCCGCCGCGGAGGCCGCCAGCTCCTCACCGCTGACGGTCACACCTTCTTTGCGCGCGATCGCGTCGAGCACGAGGAGCGATTTGGCGCGCCGTTCCGCGATCGGCCGCCACTCCTTGCGGATCTCGTCCTCGGTCTTGCGCGCCTGCAGGAGGAACTTCTCGAAGGTGACGCCTTCTTCCTTCACGCGTGCCTTGAGATCCGCGACCAGGTGATCGAGCTCGTCTTCGACGAGGACCTCGGGGATCTCGACCTGCGAGGTCGTGAGCGCGTGTTCCACCGCGCGCTCCGCGGCGTCGTCGCGCGCTTCGTGGAAGGCGGCGTGCGCGAGCTCGTTCCGCACCGCCTTGCGCAGGCCGGCGAGATCGGCCACGCCGACCGTCTTCGCGAACTCGTCGTCGAGTGCCGGAAGGACTTTTTCTGCGACCTGCGACGGCCGGATGCTGAACGTGCCGGTCTTCCCGGTGAGCTCACCCTCGCTTGCGTCGTCGGGGAACGTAAGGTCGACCTTCTTCTCCTCGCCCGTCCTCATGCCGACGAGCGCCTCGCCGAGGCCGCTGATGCCGAGGTCCTTCCCCGCCTCGATGTGCGCGTTCCGGGCGAACGGCGGCAGCGTCTTGCCGGGGAGGGACGCATCGATGTCGACCGTCAGGATGTCGCCGCTCTGGGCGGGGCGCTCGACCGGCCGCAGCTGGGCGTGGCTTTCCCGCATCGCGGCTATGGTCCGATCCACAGCGTCCTCCCCCGGCGGCTCGGGAGCGACCGCGGCACCGTGCGCGAGGTAGTCCCCGAGCGCGACCTCGGGTCGGACGACGACCGTCGCGGTGTAGCGAAGCGGTTTGCCTTCCTCGAGTTGAGTGACCTTCGCGTCGGGCCGGTCGATCGGCTCGAATCCTTCCGCGTCCACGATCTCGCGGTAGGTCTGGTCCATCAGGTCGTCGGCCGCGTCCTCCCAGAGATGATTCTTTCCGTAGGTGCGCTCGTACATCGCGCGCGGCGCCTTGCCCGGCCGGAAGCCGGGGATCTTGGCGTGCTGCACGTGCTTCGCGAACGCGGCATCCGCGGCGCGCGCCAGCCGGTCCGCTTCGACCTCGACGTCAAGCGTCACGCGCGATCCGGCCTCACGGCGGAGAGTGTGCTTGACGGATGAAGGGGCGGTCTTCGGGGATTCGGGCATGGAGATGCTCTGAGTTTAATGGGGTACGCTCGACCCGCGTAGGTGTTCTTCTATGAGATCCATGAAGGCGATGAGGAGCTCGGCGCCGCCGTGCTACTCGCGCACGAGCGCCGTTTCGAACCGCTCGAATTCTTCGCGCTCGTGAAGAAGGCACGCACGCTGCTCCTCAACTCCTTCGAGGAGGATTCGCTCTCCGAGGCCATCGCGAACGAGCTCGCGCGCACGCAGGGCTTCATCCACGTTACCGACGAGCTCCTGGTCGCCTCGGTGAACGTGGATGAGACCGAGGAAGGAACGTTCCTGGTGTCCGAAGAGGCCGGCGATCGCAGCGTCTTCCTCGCGCGTGACGACGACATCCAAAACAACTAGTCCGATGATGGAGCGCGTCGGGTTCGTGGGCCTCGGGATCATGGGCACACCGATGGCCCGTAACGCGCTCAAGGCGGGATTCGCCGTCACCGTGACGAATCGGACGATCGACCGCGCGAAGCCGCTCGCGGATGCGGGAGCCACCGCGGTTCGCACCCCTCGCGAGGTCGCCGAACGCAGCGACATCGTGGTGACGATGGTCACCAACACGCCCGACGTCGAGGCCGTCATGTTCGGCCCGGACGGCATCGCGAGTGGCGCCCACGATGGACTGCTGGCGATCGACATGAGCACCATCAGCCCCGCGGCGACGCGCGACCTCGCGAAGCGCGCGGCCACGAACCGGCCTCCATTCCGAACGCTTGACGCGCCGGTATCGGGCGGCGAGGTCGGTGCGATCGAAGCGCGGCTCGCGATCATGGTCGGCGGGGACGAGGCCGACCTGAAGCGCGCCACGCCGCTCTTCCAGGCTCTTGGCAAGACGATCGTCCATATCGGCGATCACGGCGCGGGTCAGGCCTGCAAGCTCGCGAACCAGATCGCCGTCGCCATCAACAATCTCGGCGTCTCGGAGGCGCTCGTCTTTGCGAAAGCCCAGGGGATCGATCTCGAGCGCACTCGCCAGGTCATCGCGGGCGGCGCCGGCTCCTCGTGGGCGATGCAGAACTACGCGCCGAAGATGCTGGCCGGTGACTTCCGCCCGGGCTTCATGGTCGACCTTCAGCAGAAGGATCTGCGCCTCGTACTCGACAACGCGTTCGTGGACCACGTGTCTTTGCCGGGGACCGCCCTCGTCCATGCGCTCTACAACGCGCTGCAACAGGGCGGCGGCGGGCGCGACGGAAACCACGCACTGCTGAAGGTGATCGAGCGACTATCCGGCTTGGAGGCCCGCCAGCGTTGACGAATTGACCCATTGACCAGCCGTTGACCTAGCGATCGTGCAAGCGACCGATAGTCCGAGTACGCCTCTCCTATTGCGGCCGGAGCGGGCCAAGCCGACGCTGAATGCGTGTCGGGACGCGTTCTCGTCGTCGAGGACGACGAAGCGACCCGCGGTGCGGTGCGGGCACTCCTCGAGGACGCAGGCTACGAATGCTGCGAGGCGATCGACGGTGAGGCCGCGCTCGTTTCCGTGCGCACCGCTCACCCCGACCTCGTGCTGCTCGACCTCGGGCTCCCTGGGATGTCTGGAGCGGAGGTCCACCGCGCGCTCCGCCGCGACCAACGCACGCGGTTCCTGCCGACGGTCTTCCTGTCCGCGGACTCAGGCAGGGAGGCGAGGCTCGCCGAGCTCGAGGCCGGGGCCGACGACTACATCACCAAGCCATACGACGCGGACGAGCTGCTCGCGCGGGTGGGCGCCGCGGTGCGGAGATCGAGCGGCCTGCGCGCGGTCAATCCGCTCTCGGGCCTCCCGGGCAACACCACGATCACCGAGGAGATCGAGTCACGCCTCGCGCGACGCGAGCGGTTCGCGCTCCTGTACGTCGACATCGACCGCTTCAAGGAATTCAACGACCACTATGGCTTCGCCCGCGGCGACCTGATGATCTCGAGCGTCGCTCAACTCCTCGCCGAGATCAGCTGGGGGATGGAGGGCGAGCGGTTCCTCGGCCACATCGGTGGCGATGACTTCGTCGTGCTCGCGCCTCCCGAGGAGGCGGAAACGCTCGCGGCCTGCATCACGCGGCGGTTCGACGAGACGACGCCCTCGTTGTACGACGAGGAGGACCGGCGACGCGGCTCGATCGAAGCCCGCGACCGGAAGGGCGTCCTGCGGCGCAGCCCGCTCGCGTCGCTGTCGATCGGGATCGTGAACGTCGCGCCCGGACGCTTCGCCGGCGCGATCGCCGCGGCGCGCGCCGCAGCCGAGGTGAAAGCGGTCGCGAAGCGCCAACCCGGATCAAGCTGGGCCGTCGACCGCCGCAAGAGGTAATCCCGCCGCTACGCTAGTGAGCGGGCGAGTGGCGAAACCGGCAGACGCGTGAGCCCTAGGAGCTCATGCTCGAAAGAGCGTGAGGGTTCGACTCCCTCCTCGCCCACCGCGGCGCTACCTCGCCGATTGGTTTCGTTTCGCCAGCGTCTTCGCGATCGAGCGCACCGTGAGAAGAGCGACGATGGCGACGAGCTGGCCCATCAGGATCACTCGGTTCAGGTCGAGCGCGGGTCGCCAGCGTGCCTCGCCGTCCTTGACGATCCACGCGCCTGCCGGACGCGCGGACATGCCGAATCCGCCGCCGCCGTTGCCCTCGGTGTCGCCGCCACCGCCGCCACCGCCCATCACGTTCGCCGCGGGGATGATCGTCACTCCGTCCTGCTGGTAGGGCTCGCCGTAGACACGACGGACCGTGATCGCGTCCTTCGCCTGGTTGACCACTTCGAGAGCGTTCATAGACGCACCTCCCCGACGAAGTATCGGACCCGCCCGCACTCCGAGCTCTCTTTAGATCGTGAGCTCCATGCCCTCGCGCGCGACCACCACCTCGATCCCTTTCGCCCGCTCGTTCGTCTGTTTCTGGGCCTCGACGGCGATACGGTCGAGCGCGTCGTCGGTGCGGTCCGGATCGTGGTGATAGAGGACAAGGCGCTTCACGCTCGCCTTCACCGCCACGTCGATCGCGCTCGCGATCGTCGAGTGGCCCCAGGTCGGCTTGAAGTCGTTCTCGGTGAACTGCGCGTCATGGATCAGGGTGTCAGCGGCCATCGACAGCGAGATGACCGGGTTCGGCCGTCCGGAGAAGGGGTCCTCCGTATCGGTCGCGTAGACCAGCGAGCGGCCATCGGCCTCCAGACGGAACGCGAGCGCCGGCGCAGGGTGAAAGAGGCTCACGGCTTTCACGAGGAAGTGACCGATGCGCTCCTCGCTTCCATCGTGGAGCTCTCCGACCTCGAGCCGCGCGGGCAGGTCGTCCAGGTCCACCGGAAAGAACGGATCGTCCATGCCCAGACCGAGGAGCTCGCGTAGCGCGCGCGACTGTTTCGGCCCGCGTATGCGCAGCGACGTCTTCGGGTCAAAGGCCGGCCGGAAGAAGGGGATGCCCTGGATGTGATCCCAGTGCAGGTGTGACAGCAGCAGATCCACCGAGAACGGCCGCGGGCCGCCTCCGTTCATGAGCGCGAGGCCGAGCTCGCGAAGGCCCGTGCCGGCGTCAAGGACGAGGAGCGAACCCGAGCTGTCACGCACCTCGACGCACGCCGTGTTCCCGCCGTAACGGACTGTCGATGGCCCGGGCGTCGGGATCGAGCCGCGCGTCCCCCAGAAGCGGACTTTCAAACCTTCGGCTCCTTATCACGCTGGGACAGGCCGGGGCCGTCCGGAGTACGACCCAGCCCCTCGGCGCCGGGCTTGGGCCAGGTGTGCTTCAGGGATTCGAGCGCCCATTCAAGATCGTGGATGTTCCTGCGCAGCGCCGCGATCACCTTTGGATCGAGGTGGTCGCCCGCCATCGTCTCCATGATCTCGAGGGTCTTCTCGAGCGTGTACGCCGGCTTGTAGTAGCGCGGCGCGGTCAGCGCGTCGAAGACGTCGGCGACCGCGACGATCCGCGCCCCGAGCACGATCCGTTCGGCAGGTAGCCCGCGCGGATAGCCCTTCCCGTCCATTCGCTCATGGTGCTGCGCGGCCATGATCGGCACCTCGCGCATGTCGTGCGGAAATTCGAGGCGACCGAGAAACTCCCCGGTCTTCTCGGCGTGCGCCTTCATGTAGGCGAACTCGGCATCGTCGAGCTTGCCCGGTTTCGTCAGAAATTCGTCGCGCACGGCGATCTTGCCGTAGTCGTGGAGGAGCGCCGCCGCCCGAAGCTTCTCGAGCTCGATGCCCACCAGACCCATCCCGCGTCCGATCACTTCCGCGTAGCGCGTGACCCGCTGGCTGTGGCCGGCGGTCTGCTGGTCGCGGGCGTCGATCGTGACGGCAAGAGTCTCGATCAACGTTTCCCAAAGACGTTTCTGGCCGGCGAGCAGCTGCGCGTTCTCGACGGCGACGGCGGCCGAGGCTCCGAGCGAGCTCAGCGTCTCTTCGTCGTCAGGGGTGAAATGCTCCCCGCCCTTCTTGTTCACGACCTGGAACACACCGATGACGCGATCGTTCTGACCGGTCATCGGGAAGGTGAGCAGGCTTCTCGTGCGATAGCCGCTGCGCTTGTCGGGCTCGGGATTGAACCGCGGATCCGCGTATGCGTCGGGTATGTTGATCGTCTCCCCCGTAGCCGCGACCGTCCCCGCGATCCCGACCCCCATCGCCAAGCGGATCTCGCCAACACCCGCGCCGAGCGCGACGCGCGACCAGAGCTCGTTCTTCTCGCGATCGACGATGAAGATCGTCGCGCGGTCCGCATCGAGCAGCGTTGTCGTCGCCTGGGCCATGTCGCGCAAGAGCGCGTCCAGATCGGTGATCGACATGAGCCGGCGGGTCATGTCCAGGATGAGGTCGAGCTTCGACCCCGTGGTCACCTTGCGGTCGGTCTTCCGGCGCGGCTTCGTGCGCCGCTCGCGTTTGCGTCGCTCGTCCGACATCAGCCCTCGATGGGGATGTGTTCGAGCACCGGTCCGACCGTCTCGGCGATCTGCTCGAGCAGCATCTGGTCCCGCCGCTCGAATGCGCCGTTGCGCTTATTCAGCGCCTGGATGACGCCGACGACCGTGCCTCCATCACCTCCCCAGACCGGAACGACGAGCATGTTGAGCGTTCGGAACCCCGTCCGCAGGTCGACGTTCCGGTCGAACCGCGCGTCCGCGTAGGCGTCCGGCACGTTGATCGTCTCGCCGGTCATCGCCGCCTGCCCGGCAAGGCCCTGGCCCATCGGCAGACGTATCTCCGTAGCGGTTCGTTGAGCGACCCGCGCCCAGAGCTCCTTCTTCTTGTGGTTGACGATGTACACGGTGCAGCGCTCGGCATCGACCGCCTGCGAGCAGAGGTCGACGAGCCCGCGCAGGTAGGCCTCGCGGTCCTTCTGCACCGCGAGGTGTCCGAGCTTGACGAGGACGAGGGCGACCTTGTCGTCGAGCACGCTTTAGTGATACCCCGCGACGGCGGCGCGGCCCATCAGCACATCCGGGGCCGGAGCCGGCCTTGGCGAACGCACCGCGCCGAGACGGTCGATCTGCCAGCACGGCACGGGTTCCGCGCGCCCCTTCACGAGGATCGCGCCGAGGTCCACGGCGTCGACATCGTCCCCGAGCTCGCGGAGCGTCGCGCCCGAACACACCACCTGATCGCGACGCGCGATGTCGCTCGAAGTGAGGCGCGACGCGACGTTCGCGCTATCCCCGATGACCGTGTACTCCATGCGGCCCTTCGCGCCGAGGAACCCCGCGACGACCGGACCGGTGTTGATCCCGAAGCCGAAGGAGACGTCGGGGCCGCCCCTCTCGCGCTCGGCGACGATCCACCGCTGCATCTCGAGCGCGCACTCCACCGCCTTGCGCGCCTGGTCCTTCAGCTCGAGCGGTGCGCCCCAGAGCACCATGATGTTGTCGCCGTTGTACTTGTTCACGGTCCCCTCGTAGCGATTCACGATGTCCACCATACCGTCGAAGAAGCGGTTCAACTGGTAGAGGAGCGTCCCGGGCTCCATCCCTTCCGACAGCGTCGTGAACCCGCGGATGTCCCCGAAGAGCACCGTGACGCGCTTCTCCTCGCCGCCGAGGGCCAGCTTTCCCGCCTCCTCGCGCTCCATGATCGTTCGCGCCACGGCCGGCGTGACGAACCGACCGAACGTGCTGCGCGTGCGGGCGACTGCGAACTGCTCCTCGAGGAGCAGGTAGCCCAGCAGGATCACCCACCAGAATGCCGCCGGGAGGACGTACGCGATCGAGGGGACCTCGACCGGCCCGGCCCCGATGGGACCGCTCGTTTGGAACGAGAAGAGGACGTACGACCCCACGACGTACGCGGCGAGAACGACGAGCGCGCCGATGAAGCCGAAGAGACGCCAGCGAAGGACGAGCAGCATCCCGACCAGCGTCACGATGAGGAGCTGCGCCACGGTCGTGAGGCCGTCCTGCTTCAACACCGGGTAGCGGTTGGTGAAGATCGACTGTGCGGCGTTCGCCCAGATCTCGACGCCGTACATCTTGTGCCCGCTTGAATTCGGGACGTGGTAGTCGTCGGGCACGGCGGACAGCGAGTGCGCGCCCACGAGCACCATCCGGCCGGCGACGAGATCGTGCGGGATCGTTCCGTTGACGACATCTTTGAGCGAGACGACGCAGAACTCGACCGGACTCTTGCAGGGATAACCCGGGTTCGCGGACGTCGATGGCGCGGGCTCCGCGGCGTAGTACACCGACATACCACCGCGCCGGTCGATCGGCATCACGCGGTCGCCGAGGGGTGCGGGCATTATCAAGAGATCGCCGGCGCGCTTCGCCGCGCCGAGGTCCGCACGCAGCTTCTTCGCCGCGGCGACCAGCGGCAACGAGTAATAGGTCGTCCCATCGGGTCCGTTGATGAGAAGCGGCGTGTCGCGGACGCGTCCATCCGGATCGGGATTGACATTCACGGCTCCCACGCCGGCTGCCGCTTCGCGAAGGAGCGGGATCGGCAGCAGGATGTTCACGTAGTGGGTGGTGTGATCGCCGAGCACGCCATCGCCCGCGCCTTGCATCGCGAGGAGAACGTTCCCGGCGTCCTTGATCGCGGTGGCCAGCGCGCGGTCTTCCTCGACGTTGGCAGACGGATCGTAGAAGCCGACGTCGAAGACGATGCTGCTCGGCTGGAGCGGCTTGAGGGCGCGGACCAGGTCCGTGTAGGCCTGGCGCGGCAGCGGCCAAGGTCCGTACTGCTTGATCGTCGGGTCGTCGATCGCGACGATCGTGATCTGGTTCCGCACCGCGGCCGGCGAGATCGTGATCGCGCGGTCGTAGACGATCGCCTGGAGGGTCGTGTCGAGCATCTCGATTCGGACCATCCCCGCGCCGAGAAGGACCGCCACGAGCGTCAAGATCGCGACAACGGCACGCTGGCGCGTGTGGCGCTTCGTCAGCAAGCTACCGCGCCTCCTTCTGCCGCACCTGGGCAGGGTCGGCGTCAGATTATGCGGTCGCTCGCTCGGCTGAGCACCCCCTGAAGCACCGAGATGGCGCGCGCGTAGTCCGAAAGAACCAGGCGCTCCATCGGGGTGTGGTCGTACCGGCTGTCGCCCGGTCCGTACGCGACCATCGGGCACCCCCAAACGGGGGAGAGGATGTTCAGGTCGCTCGTCCCGCTCTTCTCTTTGAAGCTCGTCTGACCGCCCGCGCCGGCGATCGCCCGCGCGAAGGCGCGCGCCAGGCGGCTCGTGCGCGGTGTGCGGACCGGCGGCTCGAACGAGAGTCGCTCGGTCGATACACGCGTGTCACTCTCGAGGCGCGTGAGCGCGACCGCTTCACGCTCGAGATCGGCCGCATCGACACCCAGGGGCAGGCGATAGCCGACCTGCAGCTCGGCGTTCTCGCGGAGGCCGTCGCTCGCGCCGCCGCTGATCCCTAGCAGACGGCAGTCGAGCCGCGCGAATCCGCGGGCGTTGGTCGTTCGAGCTATCGCCGCGGCTTTCAGTCGATCCCAGATCGCGAGGGCCTCTTCAGAGATGCTCGGCCCGGGTGCCGCGCCGTGACGCCGATCGCGTGAAAGGGAGACGCGGAGCTGAAGGCTCCCCTTGTATCCGACGGTCACGGAGTCCCAGCCGGATGGCTCGCCGATGACACACCAGTCGGGCGCGGCACCCGTCGCGCGGTGTCGGGCCCCGGCGCTCGTCGGCGACTCCTCTTCGACGGCGCCGACGACGGTTACCCGCACATCCGGTACCTGCTGTGTCGCCGCGGCTACGAACGCGGCGAGCGGACCCTTCGCGTCGACGGCGCCACGTCCGACGAGCTCGTCGCCCTCGATGCGCACCGGTATCTCGCCGGGCACCGTATCGATATGTCCGAGAAGTACGACATGCGTCGGTCCGCCTCCGATCTCGCCCACCGCGTTGCCGGCATCGTCGACGCTCGCACGGAAGCCGCGACCCGCCATCTGACCGACGAGCCACTCGACGGCCTCGCCCTCGCGACGGGAGACGCTCGGGATCTCCACCAGACCGCGGAGGAGAGCGAGATCCTCGGTGCTCGGCCTCACGCGAACGCTTTCGCCGAAGCGGCGAGGACACGGTCGGTCTCCTCGGCGGTGATGACGAGGGGCGGCAGGTAGCGCACGACCGTGGGCCCGGCGCCAAGGGCGAGCACGCCACCGTCCTGCAACGCGCGCAGAGAGCTGGTCGCATTCTCTTTGAGCTCGACTCCGACCAGGAGTCCCAGCCCGCGCACTTCGCGGATACGGTCGCTCCGGATCGCGCGTAACCCGTCCCGCAGCTGTTGCCCGCGATCCCGCGCGTTTCGCGAGAGGTCGCGGCGCACGATCTCGCCGATAGCCGCGACCGCCGCCGCGCACACCAGAGGATTCCCCCCGAAGGTCGTGGAGTGAGACCGCTTCGGAAGCTCGCCGACCTTTCGCGAGAAGGCGATCGCGCCCATCGGGAGGCCGCCCGCGATCGACTTCGCCAAGCACAGGATGTCCGGTGTGACCCCGTACTGCTCCAACGCGAACATCGTCCCCGTCCGGCCGAAGCCGGTCTGCACCTCGTCGACGATCAGGAGCGCTCCCCGCTCATCACATAGGCGCGCCGCCTCGCCGACGAACTCGGTCGTCGCCGCCCGGACACCCCCCTCGCCCTGGACGAGCTCGACGATGAATGCGGCGGTCTCGTGCGTGATCGCGACGTCCAACGCGTCCGGTTTGTTGAACGGGACGTGTGAGAAGCCAGGGACGAGCGGGCCGAAGAGATCGCGATACTCGGGTCCCCACGTCGCCGAGAGAGCGCCCATAGTCTTTCCATGGAAGCCACGCATTGTCGCGACGACACCGCTGCGTTTGGTCGCGACCCGCGCGAACTTGAGCGCCCCCTCAACCGCCTCGGTCCCGCTGTTGCAGAGGAAAATGCGATCGAGTGACGGCGGCAGGATCCGCGCCAGCACGTCGTAGAGCTCCGCGCGACGGTCGTTATAGAA
>Ga0066665_10000318_pt1 | contig 18502 bp, 15 predicted proteins | sample GraSoiAngelo_114_FD_75175 | JGI IMG/M metagenome (GOLD analysis project Ga0066665, IMG submission 75175) | Grasslands soil microbial communities from the Angelo Coastal Reserve, California, USA - 14_0903_13_40cm | ecosystem: Environmental > Terrestrial > Soil > Grasslands | place: USA...
ATCGATGGCCAGAGCTTCACGATGTACAGCTACAACGGCCAGTATCCGGGACCATTGCTCGAGGTCTCGCGTGGCGCCGAGATCATGGTGCGGTTTACGAATCACCTGTCGGATTCGACCAGCATTCATTGGCATGGGATCCGGCTCGAAAACGCGTTCGACGGAGTCGATGGGGTAAGCGACGCGTTCACATACAAGCTGCGGTTCCCGGATGCGGGGATCTACTGGTACCATCCGCACATTCGCGAGGACATCCAACAGGCCCTCGGCCTGTACGGCAACATTCTGGTGCGGGAGCCCGGCGCGAAAACCTTCGCCAATCGCGAACAGATCCTGATGCTGCAGGATCTGCTCGTCGGCGATCCTGGACTCATCCCGTTCGGCCAGGAATCACCGACCCACGCGCTGATGGGGCGGTTTGGCAACGTGTTTCTCGTGAACGGTGAGCCGGGGTATCGCCTGGCGGTGCGGCGTGGTGAAGTGGTGCGCTTCTATCTCACGAACGCGTCGAGCACCCGCACGCTGAACCTCTCGTTCCCCGGAGCGCGCATGAAGCTCGTCGCGGCCGACGCCGGACCGTTCGAGCGTGAGGCATGGGTGGAGAGCGTGGTGATCGCTCCTGCGGAGCGCTACGTGGTGGACGTCCGGTTCGACAGAGCTGGAGCCTTCCCGCTGGTCAATCAGGTCCGCGGACTCGACCACCTCTTCGGCCGGTTCATCCCACTCGTTGATACGCTCGGCGTCGTGACAGTCTCGCCTCGGCGTGTCTCGCCCGACTTCGGTGCAGCCTTTGCCGCCCTTCGCCGCCCTCCGCCGCCCTTCGCCGTCCTCGAACCGTACCGCCGGTATATCGACCGAGCCCCCGACAAGACCCTCGTGCTCACGCTCCAGACGCACGGCTTGCCGTTCGTCACCGAGCGCCTGATGCAGCTCGACTCGATCTACTTTGCGCCCGTCGAGTGGGGTGGGACGATGCCGATGATGAACTGGGCGTCCACGGGCCGGCAGGTACGCTGGGTCCTGAAGGACCCGGCGACGGGGCGCGAGAACATGGATATCGTGTGGCACTTCCGGCGCGGTGCGCCGGCAAAAATTCGTCTCGTCAACGAGCGCCGCGCGTTTCACGGCATGCAACATCCGATTCATCTGCACGGCCAGCGCTTTCTCGTACTGGCCGTGAACGGCGTGCCCAACGAGGATCTGGCGTGGAAGGACACCGTGCTAGTGCCTGCCGGTGCGGTGGTGGATATTCTGCTCGACGCACAGAACCCCGGCGAGTGGATGCTGCACTGCCATATCGCCGAGCATCTCTCGTCCGGGATGATGCTGCACTTCACCGTCGATTAGCGAGGAGCCTCATGTACGCGCTCACCCTCCTGCTCGCACTCACGGCACAGCGTCCCGATTCGCTCGCCGCACAAGTGCGCGAATACGTCGCCGTCGATACGTCGTTACTCGCGTTGACGCACGTCCTGTTGGTCGATGGAACGGGCGGCGCGCCCAAATCCGATCAGACGATCGTCATCCGCGCCGGCCGGATCGCGACCGTGGGCCCGGCGGCGGCGGTGCCGATCCCTGCGGGCGCACGCATCATGGACATGAATGGGTCCACCGTCATTCCCGGCATCATCGGCATGCACGACCATCTGTTCTATACCGCCGCCGGTGGCCGCGCCGTGCAGATGTCGTATACCGGACCGCGGCTGTATCTGGGGTCGGGGGTCACGACGATCCGTACCACCGGCAGCCGGGCGCCGTACGCCGAGATCAATCTGAAGGACGCGATCGACCACGGTTTGGCGCCGGGGCCGCGCATCCATCTCACGGCGCCGTACATCACGGGCGAACACGGCGGCGGCGCGATGGCGATCCTGAGCTCGCCGGAGGCGGCACGCCGCTTTGTAGCGTACTGGGCGGCGGAAGGCGCGACGTGGATCAAGGCGTACACGGACATTCGTCGCGCCGAGCTGGGGGCGGCAATTCAAGAGGCGCACCGGCGCGGCATCAAAGTCACCGGCCATCTCTGCTCCGTGAGTTTCCAGGAGGCGGTGTCGCTCGGCATCGACAACCTAGAGCATGGCATGCTGACCGCGTCGGACTTCACGACTGGGAGGCCGGCGGACGTCTGTCCGGTCAACCTGATGGCGCAGATCAGCGCGTCGGACCCCAAGGGGAACGCCGGGCAGGCCACGATTCAGTCGCTCGTGCAGCACCACGTGTCGATGACCTCCACCCTGGCGGTCTACGAGCCGTTCGTAGCCGGTCGTCCGACGAGAGATGAGCGCACGTTGCAGGCGATGGATCCCGAAGTCCGCGACAACTACCTCAAGATGCGCCAGCAGATCGACTCGAGCGGCACCGGCTGGGTTTCCTTGCCGGCGTTCAAGAACGCGATGGCGTTCGAGCGCGAGTTCGTCGCCGCGGGCGGCCTCATGGCGGCCGGTGTGGATCCGACAGGCATCGGCGGCGCGCTCGCCGGATTCGGCGATCAGCGCAACTACGAGCTGTTCATCGAAGCGGGGTTCACGCCCGCTCAGGCGATTCAGATCATGACGCTAAATGGCGCGAGGATTCTCGGTGTGCAGCAGACGCTTGGGACCGTCGAGTCCGGCAAGCTGGCGGACCTCGTGGTACTGCGCGGCGACCTGACGGCGGACCCGTCGGCGATCCGCAGCCCCACGATTGTTTTTAAGGATGGGGTCGGCTACGATTCTGCCAAGTTGATTGCCTCGGTGCAGGGCAGGGTCGGCGTCAACTAAGACGTGTGGCAGGGTAGCTCAGCCTGGTGAGAGCACGGCACTCATAATGCCGGGGTCGTGGGTTCGAATCCCACCCCTGCTATTTTCGAACAGTAGTGGCCTACCGCCCTTCGGCCCCGCGCATCAAATTGGGACCCTGCCATCTACCCCAAAAGGGGGCCGTCATGACGTTTCGCGTCCTACTGCTCGTTGTCGGAGCAGCGTGTACCGCCGCATTTCCCGCGCGAGCCCAAAAACGAGGCTCGTTCGAGATCGGCGGGTTCGCTGCCTATCTCAACGCCGACAACTCTCTCCCTGTCGACAACGCGCTTGGCTTCGGTGGGCGCCTCGGCGTGAACCCGTTGTCGTTCCTCGCGGTCGAAGTGGACATCGCGAGCGCCTCGAAGAGCGGTGCTGGCTATCGGCCCCTGCACGTGTGGCTCGTCTACGACGTGCCGTCCACGAGTCGCGCCGAGGTGTTCGCGGGGATCGGGTTCGTGCGGAATACCTACACCGGGGCGTACAAAGCGAACGACAGTGGCGTAGCGGGGCAGGTTGGTTTGCGGCAACGGTTCGGGAAGATTCTCGCGATGCGGCTCGACGGGCACGCGGATTTCATGCCGAGCGCCGCGAACAAATCCTACCTGGTCAGCTTCAACGGCAACTGGGGGATTGGGATTGGTGTCAGCGCGTTGTTGAACCGATAGATCACTTCGCAACGAACGCCTGCAGGTTGCGTTCGGGTAGGGGCGCGGCAAGCTGCGCCCCTAGTTTTTTTTCCAAACCACCGGCTTGATGGTGCGCGACATCTCGGCGGCCACCTGCTGCGCCTCCTGGAGCTTTGCCTCGTACTCGACACGCCACTCCGCGGGCATGTTGGCGCGGAAATACGCCGCCGTGAGCAGCTCACCCCGCGCGTCGGCACCGGCCGCGGCGCCGGGCCCGACCGCGACCACATCACCCAGGAACAAGGTCGAGCTGCCGGTATCCATCACGTTGACGATGCGGCACTCGAAATGCGCGAAACATTCGTCGAGCACCGGCACGCCCAGGACGCCGCGATGGTGCGGCAGTCCCTCGAGCTTGTTGCGATCGCGTCCGCTGACGAAGCCGAGGCGCCGCACGACATCGAACTGCTTGGTATGCAGCAGATGCATGGCGAAGCGCCCCGTCTCGAAGATCATGTCGTGGCTGTAATTGAACTTGTGGATGTACACGGATACCCGTGGAACGGACGGCACAATCGAGGCGCGGACCGCGGCATCGGAGATCATGCCGTTCTCCTTGCCGTTGCGCTCGGATGTGATGGCGACGACCGGGGATGTGAGATTGCGCAGGAGTTGGTATGTCAGGCCGGGCTCAAGCATACTTCAAGATACATGACGACTAGTGCCTCGCTGCCGACGCGCGTGCTGGCGCACATCCGCGAGAATCGCCTCTTCCGCGAGCCTGGGGAGGCGCTCGTCGCGGTTTCTGGAGGAGTGGATTCCGTAGCCTTGCTCGATTTGCTGAGCGACACGGCGAGCGAGCTCGGATTGTCCCTCGTAGTCGCCCACGTCGATCATGGTATTCAGTCCGACAGTCCGACCGTCCGACAGTCCGTCGCCGCTCTGGCGGAGAAGTACGCACTGCCATTCGAGAGCACAGAACTCAAACTCGGGCCTGACGCCACGGAAACGGAAGCACGACGCGCACGCTACGCCTGGCTGCATGACGTGCAGCGCCGCCGCGGCGCGAAATACATCGTAACGGCGCATCATGAAGACGATCAGGTCGAGACGATCCTACTGCGCGGGCTGCGCGGCAGCGCGCCCGCCGGTCTCGCAGGAATTTCCCCGCGCGGTCGTGGCGGGCTGGTGCGACCGCTGTTGCCGTTCACGCGCAGCGAGCTCGTCGCCCACGTCGCGGAGCACGGCCTGCCCGTCTACGAGGATCCTGCGAATCGCGACCCCCGGCACCTCCGCTCCTGGGTCCGCACGACGCTGCTGCCGTTACTGAACGAGCGCCTCGGCGCACGGCTGCGGCGCGATCTGCTGGAGCAGGGTCGTCATGCGGCCGGCGATCGTCGTGCCTGGGATCGCATGTTGGATATCGTGCCGGAGTTAGCGCTCAGCGTGCAGGGAACGACGTTCACCGTTGCCCGCGCGAGTGTGTGCGGCTATGATAACGCATTGTCTGTCGCGCTGTTGCGCGCCGCGGCCCGCAGAGTAGGACTCGTGCTGGGGCCGACGCGAGCGCGGCAGCTCGTGGCATTCGCGCAACGCCCCTCCGGCCGCCGTCTGCCGTTGGGCGACGGGTGGTCGGCCGAAGTGGCGTTCGATCAGTTGCGAGTCGGTCGCGCCGCGGCCCACGCGGTCGCTTGCGCGCTCGAGCGGGTTTGGCCGAGTGGCGAGCGGGGCAGCGCGCGGTTCGGTGAGTTCGAGATTGCCTGGGCGCCCGCGTCGGCGCCCGCGCAGATCGAGCGCGCGACGTGGACGACGTGGCTGGACAGCGCCGCGTGGGAACTGCGGCGGCCGGCGCGCGGGGATTCGCTGGTGCCGCTGGGCGGTGTAGGACATCGGCCGCTCCGGCGCTTATTAATGGAAGCGCGGGTCCCGCGCAGCGCGCGGCCGAGCTATCCCGTGGTGAGTAGAGGGGCGACCATTCTCTGGGTGCCCGGCATCTGTCGCAGTGCGGCAGGCGTGCCGGCGCCTGGAACTCGAGCGGTGAGGTTGGATGTTATCGAGTGCGGCTCGGCTGAATCAGACGGGGGGGCGTGAACTCAAGCGCATCGTCTTCGATGAGGAGGCGATCGCGGAGCGAGTGCAGAGCCTGGGCCGCGAAATCACGGCGGCGTACCCCGATGGCGAGCTGCTGGTGCTGGGCCTCCTCAAGGGCAGCTTCATCTTCTTGAGCGATCTCGTGCGAAAGATCGATCGGCCGTTGCAGGTCGATTTCATCGTTGCATCGAGCTACGGCGAAGGAACGGTGTCGAGCGGGAACGTCCGGCTGGTGTATGATCCGGAAACGGAGCTGGCCGGCAAGCACATCCTGCTGGTGGAAGACATCGTCGACACCGGCAAGACGCTGAACAAGCTGGTCGCGCTGCTCACGCAGCGGCGGCCGCGCAGTCTGGAGATCTGTGCGCTGTTGCACAAACATGTGGCTCAACACTTGGAGCTGGAGGCGAAATTCCTGGGATTCGACGCCCCGACGCTGTTCCTGGTCGGCTATGGGCTCGATCACGCGGAAAACTTCCGGCACCTTCCTTATATCGCGAGTCTGACGTAGATGGCTAATCGTATCCCCCCGCCACCGCGGGAATTCAACTGGGCCCGGATGCTGCGGACGCTCTCGTTCTGGGCGCTCCTCATCGTCGGGACGATCGCGCTGGTGCAGCTCGCTTCGAGCCGCCGGCGCGAAGAAGCCGAGATCAAATACAGCGAGTTCGTGGATGAGCTGAACGCCGGCAACATCGCGTCGGTGGAAATCGCCGAGCGACAAAAGGTGCGCGGCACGTTCGTCCATCCCGTCGTGGTGAAGCGCCAGACTGTGGAGCGCTTCAACGTCCTGCTGCCGTTCGAAGCCGACGACAAGTTCGCCGCCACTCTGTCGGCCAAGAACGTGGAAGTGGCGGCGCGCGAGCCCGGCCAATCGTTCGGCATCGTGTTGATCCAATTCCTGCCGTACCTCCTGATCTTCGGCCTCGTGATCTTCATGCTGCGGCAGATGCAGCAGGGTGGGAACCGGGCGTTCGCCTTCGGCAAGTCGAAAGCGAAGCTCCTCGCGGGCGATACGCCCAAGGTCACCTTCGCTGACGTCGCCGGCTGCGACGAGGCGAAGCAGGAGCTCGAGGAGATCATCGACTTCCTGAAGGACCCGCAGAAGTTCCAGCGGCTCGGCGGCCGGCTGCCCAAGGGGGCGTTGCTCGTCGGGCCACCCGGAACCGGCAAGACGCTGCTCGCCAAGGCCGTCGCGGGCGAGGCGGGCCGGCCATTCTTCTCGATGTCGGGATCCGACTTCGTCGAGATGTTCGTCGGCGTCGGCGCCTCGCGCGTGCGCGACCTGTTCGAGCAGGGCAAGGCGCACGCGCCGTGCATCATCTTCATCGACGAAATCGACGCCGTCGGGCGCCACCGCGGCGCCGGTCTCGGCGGCGGGCACGACGAACGCGAGCAGACGCTCAATCAGCTGCTCGTCGAGATGGACGGCTTTGAATCCAACGAAGGCGTGATCCTGCTCGCGGCCACGAACCGGCCCGATATCCTCGATCCCGCGCTGCTGCGGCCCGGCCGCTTCGACCGCCAGATCGTCGTGGACATGCCCGACCTGAAAGGCCGCGAGCAGATCCTGCGCGTGCACGTGCGCAAGATCCCGATGGCGGCCGGGGTGAACCTCGAGCGGATCGCGCGCGGCACGCCGGGTCTCGCCGGCGCCGAGCTCGCCAACATCGTCAACGAAGCCGCGCTGCTCGCCGCGCGTCGCAACAAGTCGCAGGTGGACGGCCAGGACTTCGAGGACGCGAAGGACAAGGTGATGCTCGGCCTCGAACGGAAGAGCCGCGTGCTCTCCGACGAGGAGCGGCGTTTGGTGGCGTATCACGAGGCCGGCCACGCCCTCGTCGGGCTGACCGTGCCGGACGCCGATCCGCTGCACAAGGTAACGATCATCCCGCGCGGCCGGGCGCTCGGCCTCACGGCGTATCTGCCGGAAGAGGAGCTGCATAAGTACACCAAGCGCTCGATCGAATCGCGGCTCGCGATGGCGTACGGCGGCCGTGTCGCCGAGGAGCTGGTGTTTGGGCCGGAGAAGGTGACGACGGGCGCGGCGCAGGACATTCAGCAGGCGACCAACATCGCGCGGCGCATGGTGACCCAGTTCGGAATGAGCGCGGTGATCGGACCGATCGCCGTCGGCGATCGCGAGCAGGAGATCTTCCTGGGCCGCGAAGTGGTGCAGCGCCGGGAGATTTCCGATCGCACCGCCCAGATCGTGGACGAAGAAGTGAAGAACATCCTCACGCGCGCCTACGGCGAGGCGGCCCGTATCGTCAGCGAGCGGCGTGCCGCGCTCGATCGTCTGGCCGCGGCGCTGCTGGAGCGCGAGACGCTGGAGCGCGAGCAGGTCGAGATGGTGATCGCGGGCCAGTCGCTGCCGCCGTACGTCCCGCCGGCTCCACCGCCGCGCGCCGACAGTGGCGAGCAGGAGAAGGAGAAGACGCCGCAGCGGACATCCGGCGGGATTCTCCGCAATCCGCCGCCTGAGCCTGCCGGGGCGTGACCGCCTCTCCTCCAGCCGCCGACCTCTCCAAGCTCCGGATCAATCGCGACGACCCGCCGCCCGCGGTGAAGCGGGCGCTGCGTCGCGTACTCTGGTTGGTGGGCGCTGCTGTCCTGATCGTCGCCGTCGTGGTGGTTATTGGGCGACGTGGCGGCGCGGTGCCGGTGCAGGTCGTCACCGTAACTACGGCGGCGCATGGCGGCGAGGGGGCGGCGGGGGGCGGCAACAGCGGCTCCGTTGCCGTCGTGGCGAACGGTTACGTGGTCGCGCGCACGAAGGCCGCCGTGTCCGCGAAAATCCCCGGTCGGCTCGCCGTGCTCAACGTCAGCGAAGGCTCGCGCGTGGAGAAAGGCGCGATCATCGCCCGGCTCGACAACGCCGACTACGCCGCGGCAGTCGGCCAGGCGGAAGCCGAACTCGCGAGCGCCAAAGCGACGCTGATCGAAACGCAATCCGACCGCGATCAGCTGCAGCGCGAATTCGTTCGAGTTCGCGATATCCGTGCTCAGAATCCCAATCTCGTCTCGCCGCAGGATGTCGAGAACGCCGACAGCAAGGCGCGCCAGGCGGACGCGCGGGTCAGCGCGCAGCAGGCGCGTGTGGATGCCGCGGGCGCGGGACTGCGTGTCGCGCAGGCGAATCTCGAGAACACCTACATCCGCGCGCCGTTCGGCGGCACCGTGCTGCGCAAAGAGGCGGAGGTCGGGGAAGTCGTCGCGCCATCGGTGGGCGGTGGGTTGACGCGCGGCGCCGTCGTCACGATGGCCGACCTCGCGACGCTCGAGGTGGAAGTGGACGTCAACGAGGCCTACATCGCACGCATTCAGGGCGGGCAGCAGGCGCGCATTACGCTCGACGCGTACCCCGATACGTCATTCCGTGGCACGGTGCGGCAGGTCGTGCCGACCGCCGATCGCCAACGCGCGACGGTGCAGGTGAAAGTCGCGATCGTCGATCGCGATCCGCGCATCCTCACCGAAATGGGCGCGAAGGTCGAGTTCCTCGAGGCGCCGCGCGCCGCTCCGGCCGGATCCCCGCCGGTGGTCGAGCGACCGCGGATCATGGTGCCGGCCGCGGCCGTCCGTTCCGAGGACGGCCGCCCCGTGGTCTGGCTCGTCCGTGACGGACGGTTACAGAAGCGTGACGTTGACGCAGGTCCGGTCAGCGGTAATTTCCGCGAGATTCGTTCCGGTCTCTCTGGTGGCGAGCAGCTATTGGTCGGTGGTGTTGAAACTCCGCGTGAAGGTCAACGCGTTAAGATCGGGCAGTAATTCGGGCATGAGATCCGTTGTTTGTAGGGGCGCAGCATGCTGCGCCCCTACCCATCAGCAATCCTGAAACCGGGCACACCATGGCGCTAGTCGAAATCCGCGACGTCTACAAGTCATTCCAGCGCGACACCCAGCGCATTGACGTCTTCACCGGCCTCACCATCGACATGGAGGCGGGTAGCTTCACCGCCCTGATGGGGCCGTCGGGCTCCGGGAAGTCGACGCTGCTCAACCTCATCGCCGGGCTGGACAAGCCCACGAGCGGCGTGGTGCGCGTGGCCGGCGCGGAGGTGAGCGCGATGAGCCCGGGCGAGCTCGCCGCCTGGCGGGCGCGCAACATCGGGTTCGTGTTCCAGTCGTTCAACTTGCTGCCGGTGCTGACGGCCTATCAGAACGTGGAGCTACCGCTGCTGCTCACGCATCTGTCGGGGAAAGAGCGCGTCGAGCGCGTCCGCATCGCGCTCGACGTCGTGGGGCTCGGAGACCGCGGCGATCACTATCCGCGCCAGCTGTCGGGTGGCCAGGAGCAGCGGACGGCGATCGCGCGGGCCATCGTCGCCGATCCCACCGTGATACTGCTCGATGAGCCGACGGGGCAGCTCGACGCCAAGAGCTCGCAGGAAGTGCTGACGCTGCTGCAGCGGCTCAACAAAGAGTTCAACAAGACGATTGTGATCGTGACCCACGACGCGCACGCCGCCGAGCGGGCGAAAATGACGCTGCACCTCGAGAAGGGCGATCTCGTCGAGAAGCGCGCAGCGGTGAGCGGGGCGGCGCGGTGAAGTACTGGCACCTGGTCACCGCGAATCTGCGGCGTCACAAGCTCCGGACGGCCCTCACGATCCTCAGCGTCGCGCTGGCGTTGTTTCTGTTCGCCTCGCTCCGCTCGGTGGTCACGACTCTGCACACGAATTCCCAGTTCGGGGGCGCGCGCCGCCTCGTGGCGATGAACAAGACCGGCATCGTGTTCATCCTGCCGGTTTCGTATGCCAACAAGATCAAGGGCTTGAGAGGCGTGCGCAGCGTCAGCTGGGCGAACTGGTTCGGCGGCAAGTATGGCGAGAACGCCCGGGACTTCTTCCCGAAGTTCGCGATCGATCCTGAGTCGTACCTCGGCATGTATCCGGAGATCAAACTCCCAGAGGATCAGAAGCAGGCGTTTCTCCGCGAACGCACCGCGGCGCTCGTCGGGAAGGGCATCGCCGACAAGTTTGGCTGGAAGGTCGACCAAAACATCACGATTCAGGGAACGATCTTCCCCGGCGACTGGACGTTCACGATCCGCGGCATCTACGAGCCCAGCGATCCCGCGATCGGTGACAACGTGATGTTCTTCCATCACGAGTACTTCGACGAGCGGCTCGGACACGCGGGCATCGCGGGGTGGTTCGTCGTCGAGATCAACAACGCCGACAGCGCTGCCGCTGTCGCCAAAGAGATCGACGACCAATTCCAGAATTCGAGCGCGGCCACGAAGACCGGTACGGAAAAGGAGTTCCAGGCCGGTTTCGCGACCATGCTCGGGAACGTCAGCCTGCTGATGGGCGCGATCGGCACCGCGGTCGTCTTCGCGATCCTGCTCATCACCGCGAACGCGATGATGATGAGCGCCAGCGAACGCACCGGCGAGGTCGCCGTGATGAAGACGATCGGGTTTTCCAACCGTACCGTCTTCACCCTGGTGCTGGTCGAAGCGGGGGTGATCGCGCTCGCCGGCGCGGTGATCGGGCTTGGCGTAGCCAAAGGTTTCTATCCGTTGATCAAGTTCCAGGGCTTCGGCTTCCTCCCCGGCTTCAACGTCACGCCGCTGACCATGCTCTGGGGCCTGCTCCTCGCCCTTGGCCTGATGCTGGCGAGCGGACTGGTGCCGGCCATGCGCGCGGCGCGCCTGCCCATCATCCAGGCACTGCGGAGAGTCGAATGATTCCGCTGGTCTACAACGCGCGCAGTATGATGCAACGGCCCGTCTCGACGACGTTCACGGCCGTGGGGATCGCGCTGGTCGTGGCCGTTTTCATCGGCATGCTCGCGTTGGGGCAGGGGTTGCGGGCGGCGCTCGCCCGCACCGGCTCCGACCGCAACGCGCTCGTACTTCGCAAGGGCGCCGATTCCGAGCTGGCGAGCGGCATTGGGCGCGACGCCGCGCGGGTACTCGCCGCATCGCCACACGTCGCGACCGGGACGGACGGCCGGCCGCTGCTGAGTCCGGAGGTGTACGTGTTGGTCCCGCTCCCCCGGCCCAACAACCCCACGGCCGTCGCGAACGTCGTGGTCCGCGGCGTCAGCGACCAGGCCTGGTCGGTGCGCTCCAACATTCAGCTCGTCGCGGGCAATCGGCCGACCTCGGGACGCATGGAAATTTGCGTCGGTCGCAAGTTGCTCGGCCGGTTCGAGCACCTCGACATCGGAGCGTCGCTCCACTTCGCGGGGCGCGACTGGACGGTGGTGTGCCATTTCTCTGCCGCGGGGTCGGCGTTCGAGTCCGAAATCTGGGCCGAGAACGAGCAAGTCATGCCGCTGTTCCGCGGAGAAGTGTTCCAATCGATCACGTTCCGGCTCAAGGACGCCGGCGCATTCGACGACGCGAAGCGCGCGCTCGAGGCCGATCCCCAGCTGGGGGTGGATGTCCACCGCGAGTCCGACTTCTACGCGAAGCAGGTCGGCATTCTGGGTATCATGCTGAGCGTGCTCGCGTTCGGCGTCACCGGGATCATGGCGGTGGGCGCGATCTTTGGAGCCGTGAACACGATGTACGCCGCGGTGGCCGCGCGCACGCCGGAGATCGCCGTGTTGTTGACCGTCGGGTTCCGGCCACGCCAGGTGTTGTTGAGCTTCCTGGCGGAATGCTTGTTGATCGCCACCGTCGGCGCGGTCTTGGGTGCGTTACTCGCACTCCCCGTCAACGGCATCGTGACGAGTACGACCAACTGGACGAGCTTCAGCGAGATTGCCTTTAGCTTCCGCGTAACCCCCCTCCTGTTGCTGCTCGGCATCGCATTCGGCGTCGTGATGGGAGTTGTCGGAGGTTTCTTCCCAGCGTGGCGGGCGTCCCGTCTGCGCGTCATACAAGCCCTGCGGTAGTCGTTCCATGAAAATCACCGCGCTCGCCGCGCACACACCGGAAGCGGTGCGCGCGGCGCTCGCGGCGCGGGGATGGGAGACACAGCCGGCCTGGTTCGCCGCGGTCGGCATCCAGCCGTTCGTTGCCCTCATCGAAGACATCAGCGAATCAGAGCGTGAGGCGCTCGTGCATTGGGGCACCAAGTCGGGCGCCGACGTGCTGACTGGGGGTTCGGGGCTCGGGACTGGGGGCTGGGCGCTCGTGACTGGGTCTACCAGCCGTATCGCTCCACTCGCGCGTTACGACCGAGTACCCCCCGAACTGTCGCGCTTTGCTCCCGAACTCGGGAAGCTGCTCGCCGGTCGAGCCGAACCGCCGCGTTCGTGGCCGATCCGCGGCGCGGAGCTGTCGCTCGAGAAGCCCGTAATCATCGGGATCATTAACGTCACCCCGGATTCTTTCTCAGACGGTGGACACCTCACGTCAGTAGCAGCAGCGATCGAACACGGCGCACGGCTCACGGCGCACGACGCACGCCTCTTAGATGTCGGCGGTGAGTCGACGCGTCCAGGCGCCACACCGGTGCCCCCGGACGAGGAGATCGCCCGGGTGGTGCCCGTGATCGCCGGCCTGATCAAGCGGGGTCTGGGTCCCGTGTCGGTGGACACCCGCAAGGCCGCGGTCGCACGGGCCGCGCTCGATGCCGGGGCCGCGGTCGTGAACGACGTGTCGGGACTGCAGTACGACCCGGCGCTGGCGGCCCTGTTGGCCCGCGCGGACGCCGGCGTGATCCTCATGCACATGCGAGGGACGCCGGCCACGATGGACGATCTGGCGACATACGCCCATGTCGCTCCCGAAGTCGCGGCGGAGCTCGCGGCGACCGCCGAAAAGGCCGAACGGGCGGGCATTGCCCGCGAGCGCATCGTCATCGACCCAGGGTTTGGCTTCGCAAAAACAGCAACCCAGAACTTCAGACTGCTCGATGAACTGGCAACGATCGTCGCCCTTGGCTATCCTGTAGCGGTCGGCTTGTCGCGGAAGCGGTTTTTGGGCGCCGCGACGGGCCGGCCGGTAGCAGACCGCGATCGCGCCACGGCCGTCGCCTGTGCCCTCGCCTGGGAGCGCGGAGCGCGATTGTTCCGGGTCCACGACGTCGCAATGACACGCGAAGCCCTTGCACTGGCGGGCGCTACGACCAATCCACCGTGAACGTCGACGCCATTAAGTTCCTCGCGCCGCGGCTCTGGCCGGATCTTTTCGAGATCCTGCTGGTGTCGTTCGTCATCTACCGCTTCCTGCTGTTCCTCGTCGGGACCCGCGCGATGCAGATCGTGATCGGCCTCGTGATCCTGTCCTTGACCTACTTCGTGGCCTTGTTTGCCAAGTTCACGATCATCTATTCGCTGCTGGGTGTGGTGTTCATCTATGGCCCGTTCGCGGCGATCGTCGTCTTCCAGCCGGAGCTGCGCAACGCGCTGGCGCGGCTCGGGCAATCACGCTTGATGCGCGCGTTCTCACGCAGCGATCGTCAATCCGTGGCGGAGGAGATGGCGGAGGCGCTGGACCGGCTGTCGCGCGCGGGCACCGGCGCGCTCCTCGCCGTCGAAGGCGATATCGGACTCGAGGAATTCATCACGACGGGTGTGCCGATGGAAGCGAAGGTCTCGGCGGATCTCCTGACCACGATCTTCACGCCGTATTCACCGCTGCACGACGGCGCGGTCCTGATCCGCGGCGACCAGATCATCGGCGCCGGGTGCGTGCTGCCGCTCACGCAGTTCAAGGTCGCCGACAAATCGCTCGGCACACGCCACCGTGCGGCGCTCGGGCTGTCGGAGGAGACCGACGCGACGGTGCTCGTCGTGTCGGAGGAGACGTCCACGATCTCCGTCGCGAGTCACGGACTGCTGTACCGGCATCTCACCCCGCAACAGGTGCGCGATCTCCTCTCCGGCGCCGTCTCCCATCTCGAGGGCGGCGAGCGCGTGAGTCAGCCTGCCACCTAAACCTCCGTACCGGGAGGCGGTGGCCGTCGCGCTCCTGGTCCTCATCGGTTTTGTGATCACCCTCGCGCCCACCGTCACGCTGTGGGACGCGGGTGAATTCATCACCGCCGCCAAAGTGCTCGGCGTGCCGCATCCGCCCGGCACACCGCTGTTCGTCCTCCTGGGCAACGTCTGGGGCGGCATCGTCCGCGTCGGCGCGTATGCCTGGCGCCTGAATCTGATGAGCGCCTGTTTTTCCGCCGCGGGCGCCGGCTGTCTGTTTCTCGTGGCGCATCGGCTGCTGCACGGCGAGGCGCCCTGGCTCCGAATCGGCGGTGCCGCGGCCGCGGCGATCCTGTCCGCGTTCACGTTCACCGAGTGGCAGAACAGCAACGAGACCGAGGTCTACACCGTCGCGACGTTCAGCATCGCGGCGATTTGCTGGCTGTGCCTGCGGTGGCGCGATGTGCGGAGCACGTCCCGCGCATCACACATTCTGCTGCTCATCGTCTACATCGCCGCGCTGTCGATCGGGAATCACCTGCTCGCGCTGCTCGTGGGGCCCGCGGTGTCGCTGTTCATCGCGTACACGCTGTACACGCAGCCAGCCGCGGATCCCGCCGAGCGGAACATGGAACGGGCGGAGTGGTGCTCACTCACGGCGTTGTGGTTCGTACTGGTTGCGGTCGGGTTGGGAAGCACACCGCTGCTGGTCGTGGGCGGTGTACTGGTCGCGGCAGCGATCGTGGCGTGCATGATGACCGGCTCGCGCGCGTTTCCGATCATTGCGATCGCGGCCGCCGCGGCCGGCGTCTCGATCTACGCTTTCCTTTATATCCGCGCCGGTCTGCACCCCGTGCTCAACGAGGCCGATCCGGAGAACTGGCGCAACCTGCTCGCGGTCATCCGGCGCGAACAATTCGGCAGCCGCGGTCTCCTCGATAACCCGATGTTCTATCCCGGTCCGGACAATCCCGGCCGGACGCTCAAGATCTTTGGGCAACAACTTCTCAACTTCTTCCAGTACTGCTCGTGGCAATGGGGTCGCTCGCTGCCCACGGCCGTGATGGTGGGCGTCGCGCTCCTGTTCGTTTCCCTCGGAGTGTTCGGATTCGAGTTCACGCGCCGCCGCGACAGGGGCATCGCGTTTCTTCTCGGCGCGCTCTGGCTGGTCACCGGCATCGGTCTCGTGGTCTACATGAACTTCAAGGCGGGGTTCTCGCTCTTCTGGGCCCAGTACCCATCGATCGATCAGCACGAGGTGCGCGAGCGCGACTACTTCTTCGTCGTGAGTTTCCAGATCTGGGGTGTGTTCGCGGCGCTGGGGCTGGTTCGGGGACTGGCCGTCGTGACGAAAACGGGAACGATCGGCATCGGCCGTTTCGCGATTGCCGGATCCACGGTGATCGCGTTGCTTCCGTTCGCCGCCAACTTCACAGCAGCCTCCCGCCGCCACGGTCCCGATGCGACAGTCGCGCGCGACTTCGCGTACAATCTTGTGCAATCGGTCGAGCCGTACGGTGTCCTGTTTGCGTACGGCGACAACGACACATTCCCGGTGTGGTATCTGCAGGAAGTGGAAGGCATCCGGCAGGACGTTACGCTCATCAACCTCTCCCTTGCCAATCTCGATTGGTACTTGAGTCAGCTCGGCTCGCGGCCCACCAGGCCGTTCGATCCGGCGCACGCGCCCGCGATCTACCGGACCCTCGCGCCCCCAGAGCGGCCGTCCGGTCCGGTCTTGCGCATGACTCCCCAGGACATCGCGAGGATGCAGCCCATGCAGGTGAGCGACGACGCCGTCTTCCGCGCGGGAACCTTCGAGCTCCCGGTGCGCAAGGGACAGATTCTCCGGACGTCGGATCAGGTGATCTTCTCCACGATTGCGCAGGATCTGGCGACGCGCCCGATCACGTTCGGGGTGTCGTCGGGTCGCGGCTCGTGGCTCGGCCTCGATCCCCATCTCGTCTTCCACGGCCTGGTCTTCAAGGTCGCCCCGCAGGCCGATACCACGCGTCGGTTCCTGCGCGGCGTTCAGGGGACGATGGTGGATTCCACCCGGACCCGGCTGCTCGTCGACTCCGTGTTCTCATGGGGCAAACTGTTCGAGCCCGATACCCTGGTCCTCGAGCCCGCTGCCCAACAGGTCGCGACGTCGTTTTCGGTGCCCTTCCTGGAGCTCGGGAACGCCGCCGTGCTGCGCGGCGATCAGCGCCAGGCGCTGTACTATCTGCGGCGCAGCTATCACTTGAGTCCCAGCAAGGCGCTCTCCGCCGTCATCCGCCGCATCGAGACGGAGGGCGTACAGAGTCTGTTTCGTCGCTAGCACTTAGCCGCTTCGTCCCTTAGTCTTTCAGCGCCTTATATTCACCGGCTATGGGTTTCGAGGCCCTCCCGGAGCGTCTGGCCCAGGTGAGGGCCGAGCTTGCGCGACGTGCCCCACAGCAGATCACGATCGTCGCGGTGACCAAAGGGTTTGGGACGGATGCGATTCGCGCGGCACTGGACGCCGGTCTTGCGGACATCGGTGAGAATCGCGTCCAGGAAGCCGTGCAGAAGCAAGAGGAGTTAGGAGCTCGGAGTCAGGAGCTGGGGATTCGTTGGCACCTCATCGGGCACTTGCAGCGCAACAAAGCCCGTGTCGTCCCCGGCCGGTTCGAGATGGTGCAGTCGGTGGATTCGTTGGACCTTGCAAAAGAGCTCGATAAGCGGGCTGCCGGTTTGCGAGTGCTATTACAAGTGAACGTGGCGCGCGAGTCGCAAAAGAGCGGCTGCGCGCCGGAGGAGGCGAGAACCCTGGCGCGAGACATTGCGGCGCTCGGGAATCTGCGCCTCGAGGGATTGATGACGTTGGCTCCGTTTACGGACGACGTGGAGGTGCAGCGGCGGACCTTCCGTGGCTTGCGCCTCTTGCGGGATACGATCAAGGAGGAGGAAGGGGTATGGCTGCCGACCCTCTCGATGGGGATGTCAAGCGACTACGCTTCAGCGGTTCAAGAGGGAGCAACGGTGATCCGATTGGGTACCGCCCTCTTCGGTCCGAGGGCGGGGGAGACGCCGTGAACGACGACGCCTTCAACCTGACACCGCTCGATATTCGCAAGCAGGACTTCCGGAAGACCCTGCGCGGCTACGACACGCTGGGCGTGGAAGATTTCCGGATGCGCGTCGCCGACGCCCTGGAGCGCGCGATGCGCGAGCGCCAGGTTCTGGAGGAGCGCGTCTCTGCGCTGACGGAGCAGCTGCGCGTATTCCGCGAACGCGAAAAAGCGATGAACGAAGCGCTCGTCGCCGCGCAGCAGCTGCGCCAGGACACGCGCGCCGCCGCCGAGCGCGAGGGCCAGGTGATCGTGCGCGAGGCGGAAGCCGAAGCGAAACGGCTGCTCGACGCAGCGCGCAGCGCCCAGAACACGGTGCAGGCGAAGATGGCGGAGACCGAGCGGCAGTTTCAGCAGTACATGGGTGGCTTCCGCGCGTTGCTCGAGCGCCAGCTTGCCGAGCTGCGCGCGCTGGATGGAGGGAGCCAGAAAGCTTGAGCGGAGTTTCGGTCGTAGACGCGGTCCGCGCCGTGAAGACGCGGACCGCAATCGTTCCGGACGTCGCGGTCATTCTCGGCACGGGACTCGGGGCATTGGCCGACGAGCTGAAGGCCGACGTCACGATCCCGTACGCCGAGATTCCCGGCTTCCCCCGGCCGACGGTGGAGACGCATGCGGGCCGCCTGTTGTTCGGCACGCTGGGGCGCACGCGTGTGGCGATGATGCAGGGCCGCTTTCACCGGTATGAGGGGTACACGCTGGCGCAGGTCGCTTTTCCCGTCCGCGTGTTGCGTGCCCTGGGCGCGAAGACGTTGATCGTCTCCAACGTGTCGGGCGGCATGCATCCGCTCTGGTCCACCGGCGATCTCGTCCTCATCTCCGATCACATCAACCTGCTCGGCGACAATCCGCTGGTGGGGCCGAACGTCGACACCGAAGGCCCGCGCTTCCCCGACATGTCTGCGGCGTACGATCCGGAGTTGCGCCGCCTCGCCCGCACCGTCGCGCTCGACAACAAGATCGTGTTACGCGAAGGCGTCTACGTCGCGGTGCCCGGTCCGAATCTGGAAACGCGCGCCGAATACCGCATGCTGCGCGCGATGGGAGCCGACCTCGTCGGCATGAGTACGGTGCCCGAGGTGATCAC
>Ga0066665_10000320_pt1 | contig 18490 bp, 14 predicted proteins | sample GraSoiAngelo_114_FD_75175 | JGI IMG/M metagenome (GOLD analysis project Ga0066665, IMG submission 75175) | Grasslands soil microbial communities from the Angelo Coastal Reserve, California, USA - 14_0903_13_40cm | ecosystem: Environmental > Terrestrial > Soil > Grasslands | place: USA...
AGTAACGCGCCGATGGCACGGCTGGCGATTCTTGGGTCGCGGGGCATCCCGGCGAAGTACGGCGCGTTCGAGGTCGCGTCGGAGAAGATCGCCGCAGGCTTCTTGGAAAAGGGGTGGGCGGTCACGGTCTTTTGCCCCCACGATCAGTCCTACCGAGAGCCGTTCTACCGAGGGATCGCACTGCGCCGAGTCTGGCATCCGCCGGGCGGGATTGGGAGCCTGTTGTATGATGGCATGAGTCTTCTCGTCGCTTCGGTGGGCCCCTTCGACGCGATCTTGATGTTTGGGTATGGTGCGGGCCCTTTCTTCTTTATCCCCCGCCTTTTCGGTACGCCGCTGATCGTCAACACCGATGGTCTCGAGTGGAAGCGCAGCAAGTGGTCGTGGGCGGTGAAGCAATATTTTCGCCTCTGCGAACGCGTCGTCACTCTGGCGGCGGATCGCTTGATCTCCGATGCGCGGGGCATCAAGCGTTACTACAAAGAAACATACGGAGTCGATTCGGAATACATCGCGTACGGGACTGAGCTGCCCGACGCGATCGGTGACGACGTTCGTGAGTTCGGGCTCGAACCCAAGCGGTACTACCTCGTGGTCATGCGGCTCGAGCCGGAGAACAGCATTCTGGAAATCGTCCGCGGCTACCTTGCCAGCCAAAGTGCGCGTCCGCTGATCCTGGTCGGTCCCAGCACTCCCTTCTTTGACCGCATGGTGCGCCCGTTGCTCGATGGCCAGAGTCGGGCGAGATACTTGGGCCCGATCTATCAGCGCGAGCGCGTTTTCGCGCTCCGCAAGAATGCCTTCGCGTATGTTCATGGACATACGGTAGGCGGCACCAATCCTTCGCTTCTCGAGGCGATGGCCTCGGCCAATTTTGTTGTTGCGAAGGATGTGGAATTCAATCGCGAGGTCATAGGTGAGCTGGGACGCTACTTCGCCACGGAAGAACAGTTAACGCGGATCGTGGGCGAGCTGGAACAGGCGGATCCCGACTCCCTCGACCGACTCGGGCGAGCGGCCCGGGCCGTGATTGAGGAGAGATTTCAGTGGCACCACGTGATCGAGGCCTACGCCAAGGTCATTGGGGCTGCCATCTCCGGAAAAGGCAAGGGCGGCGCATGAAGGTCATTCTGCTGTCCAACACGGCGGCGTACCTCCGGAACATGTGGTTGCCGCTCGCGCGCGCGCTCCGGGAGCGGGGGGCGGACGTCGTATTGGCGGCTCCCGTCGATACCGATGTAGGAGCACTCGTTGGCGATGGGTTCCGGTTCGAGCCGGTCCCGCTACCTCGCGGAATCCGGTGGCCATGGAATGAGATCAAGGCATTCGTCCGGATCGTGTCGTTGTATCGACGCGAGCGGCCCGATGTCGTGCACCACTTCACCGCCAAGCCGATCGTGTACGGGTCCCTGGCGGCCAAGGTGACGCGTGTTCCCCTGCGCATCTGCACCGTCTCCGGCCTCGGATACCTTTTCGCCAAGAGCGGACGGATGGCGAAACTCGTCCAAAGGTTGACGCTGCGGCTATACCGATTGGTGCTTCAGGGGCGGGACAGCTGGGCCATCTTTCAGAACCCGGAGGATCGCGATCTATTTTTGCGGCAGGGGGTGGTGCGTCCTGACCGCGCTAGCGTGGTGCGGAGCTCGGGGGTCGACACGGACGCGTTTCCGCTGTGTCGGCTGCCGACGGGCGTACCGGTTGTCCTGTGCGCGGCAAGGCTCATCTGGGACAAGGGAATCGGCGAGTTTGTGGAGGCGGCGAAGGGTCTGCGCGCGAAGGGGGTCGCCGCCCGCTTCCTGCTCGCCGGCTGGCACGATGTCGAGCATCCAGGGGCCATCCCCGAAACGACCATCCGGACATGGCACGACCAGGGGGTGATCGAATACCTCGGTCACTGTAGCGATATGGTTGCCGTTCTGAACCGCTGTACGGTGGTCGTCCTACCGTCGAAATACCGGGAAGGGGTCCCCCGAATCCTCGTCGAAGCCGCGTCCACGGGTCGTCCGGTGGTCGCCACGGACGTCCCTGGCTGTAGGGAGATCTGTCTCGATGGCTTCAACGGCAAGCTCGTCAAGCCAGGAGACGCCGGCGGGCTCGCCGCCGCCATCGCGGAGCTCCTCGCGGATCCCGTCGATGCCGAACGCCTTGGCCGGAACGGACGGAAGCTCGCGGAAGAGGCGTTCGATTTGAGACGGGTGGTGAGCGAGACGGTGACGTTCTACACCACGGCGACCGCGACCCTCTCCAGGGACCTCGGGGCCGTGATGCAACCTTCGCCCTGACGCGTGGCGGCAATGGAAGAGACGGCGCGGTACTACGACGACTACTGGAATCGTGAGGCTCCGCCCGACACCGATCCGCGTACGCCGCGACGGCTGGAGATCTTCCAGTCCTTCGTCCCTCGGAGCGTCACAGTCCTGGACGTAGGTTGTGGGCGCGGCCGCTGCAGTGCAGCGCTGTCGCGGGCGGGTTACCGCGTGGTAGGCGTTGATATCTCGGAGCGAGCAGTCGCCGAGGCGCGCGCCGCGGTCCCGGAGGCGCAGTTTCACGTCCAAGACTTGGGGTCACCGCTGCCCTTCCCCGACGCCTCCTTCGGTGCGGCGTTCATGACGGACGTGATCGAGCACGTCTTTGACCCGCCGACCGTCATTCGAGAAATCTCTCGCGTGCTGAGTCCGGGCGGCCAACTGTTGATCTCGACGCCCTACCACGGTCTCGTCAAGAACGTCTTGATCGCCCTGTTTCGGTTCGATCGGCACTTCGACCCACAGGGCCCGCACATCCGGTTCTTTTCCCGCAGCAGCTTGACCCACCTCTTACGCGACGCCGGCTTTCGGTCCTTCAAGTACTTCTATCTGGGCCGAGTGTTTCCTGTGTCGAAGAACCTCGTGATCATGACTGCGAAGGCTTAGAACGCGACTGATCGCACAAGGTGTTCAGTGGCCGTTCTGCTGCAACCAGGCCTGAAACATGAGGATAACCCACAGCTCGTACTGCCAGTTGCGAGAGCCAGCGAGGTGCTCCGACCACTTCCGCCGGATTGGTCCTGGATTCAAGAACCCTTCCCGACGTAGCCGGTCCGGCGCGAGCAAATCTTCCGCCCAGTCGCGCAGGGGTCCACGCAGCCAACCGCCGATCGGCACGCCAAGGCCTGATTTCGGGCGCTGGACCAGCTGGGGGGGGACGTATTGATACAGCACCTGCCGTAGCAGCCGCTTGCCGTGCCCGCCCCGCATTTTGAGGGCGAGTGGTAACCGCCAGGCGAACTCCACGACTCGATGATCGAGCAGCGGCACGCGCGCTTCGAGGCTGACGCCCATACTCGCGCGATCGACTTTGACGAGCACGTCGTCCGGCAAGTAGGTCGCCGCATCGAGGTACATCATCTGTCGAGCGGGATCCGGTAGCGCTGCGTGTCGACCCCGATCCGTGACGAGCGTCTGCGGCTCTTCAGCTTCGAGGACGACTTCGCCCGGCTCGCTCCAGTAGGACACGAGGCTCAGATAGAGGGCATCGGAGCTCTCGATGGTCAGCACCCGGGCAAGCTTGTGAGCGTCATAACCGGGGCTCTGTTGTTTGAGGCTGCGAGGCAGGACGCGAGCGAACGGCCGGTAGATGGCGTCCCACGTCTCGGGAGCGAGCGAGAGCAGGGCTGCACCGATGCCGCGTCGCAGGGGCCGCGGGAGCCAATCGATGCCCCGCCAGAGACGTCGGCTCCACAGATGACGGACATAGCCGCCAAAGAGTTCATCGCCGCCGTCGCCGGACAAGCTCACCGTCACGTGCCGTTTGGCCATTTCGGAGACGAGGAACGTTGGAATCTGCGACGCGTCGGCAAAGGGCTCGTCGTACAGAGTGGGCAGGCGAGGAATCACCGCCATGGCTTGTTCGGGTGTGACGTACAGCTCCGTGTGTTCGGTGCCCAAGTGCTGGGCGATCGCTTTGGCGTGGTCCGCTTCGTTGAAGGAGGCCTCGTGGAAACCCATCGCGAAGGTTTTCACCGGCCGGTCGCACTGCGCTTGCATCAACGCCACGACGGTGGACGAATCGACACCGCCCGAGAGAAACGCGCCAAGCGGAACGTCCGATTCGAGTCGCAACCTCACCGCGTCCCGCAGCAAGTCGTCCAGCTGAGCGGTCGCTTCGGAGGCGGATCCGGTGAAAGGCTCCGCCAATCCGCGCTCGGCGGCCTCCCGGACGGACCAGTAGGGGACGGGGGCCGGCAGGGATCCGACGTCGACAGGGTTGAGCGTAACCCAAGTCGCCGGGGGGAGCTTTCGGACACCCCGGTAGATGGAATAGGGAGCCGGGATGCAGTTGTGACGCAGGTACAACGTCATTGCGCCACGATCGATCTCCCCACGGAAGGCGCGGTGCGCTCGCAGGGCCTTCAACTCAGAACCAAACAGGAAGGTCTGGTCGACCCAACCATAGTACAGCGGCTTCTCACCGAGGCGGTCACGGACCAGGTGAAGCCGCCGCTCTTGGCGATCCCACAGCGCGAACGCAAACATTCCGTTGAGCCGCTGGAGCGCGCCCGGCAGTCCCCAATCGGCAATGCAGGCCAGCATCACTTCCGTATCGGAGTGGCCTCGGAAGCTGTGCCCTGACTCTTCGAGCTCACGGCGCAGTGCCCGGAAGTTGTAGATTTCGCCGTTGAAGACCATGACGTAGCGACCGTTGTCGGAGTGCATGGGCTGATGGCCCAACGGCGAAACGTCGATAATCGATAGACGCCGATGGCTCAGCGCGATGCCCGCTTCGGGATCGACCCAGACACCTCCATCATCGGGTCCCCGGTGCCACACGGCGTCCGCCATGCACTGGGCGATCGCTTCGAGCTCGGCAGTGGCGGCCCGGCCGGACGCGTCAACAAACCCCGCTATACCGCACATTTCGGGTCCCCCAGCCTGGTCACCGAAGGTACCAGTCCAGCAGATTCCGCACAAAGCGTTGGGTACGAGCGTCGGCACGGTCAGGCCGGAGGTCGTCCAGCGCCCAGTTCCATCCGATCGTGCCAGCCGCGAAGACGCCGGCCCCGGAGGGCGCTTGGTAGAACGTGGTCTGCATCGTGTCGATTGCGCCGTCATCCGTCGAGTAGACCGACCGGAATACCACACGAATCCCGTGTGGCGTCTGCCCGTTCCACGTTATCTTGTCCCCTTCCCACCCACCGATGGCCGTTGTGGAATCACCTGCCTGAAACCCCGTTCCCTGCAAGAACTGGGAGGCGGCATCTGTCAGCATTAGCCGCACCGATCCCCGGTAGTTCGACCTGAGGTTGTACATGATTCCGATGACCGCATTCTCCGGACGGTTGACCGGCAAATCACGGAACCTGCGGGTGGCCAGGCTCCTCCACCCGATCAGCGGGTCGGACGCGCTCTTATAGCACACCAGCACGTCACCGAGATGGCCCTCTCGACGTCCCTCGTACCGGACCTGCCAGTAAGCGTCGTTCGCTCCAAAGAATGCGAGCCCGACACCGTCATCACGGAGGCGCTCAGCATGAGTGCGCATGGTGCCCGACCAGTATTCACTATGACCTGAGACCAACACGAGGCGGGCTCCGAAGCCGATCTCGTTGTGCGCATGAAAGTCGAGGTCGGTCACGTAGGAAACCGGGTAACCCCAGCGCTCGAGGAACCGCGCCAACGGCAAATCAAGACCGACCAAGTGCCGATTCAGCGACCAGTCAGTATAGGGCCGCATGAACGAGATGAGGGGCGCCCGCGGAGTGCCGTCAGCTTGTTGGTAGAAGCTCGCTCCGCCCCACCCGTTGTACGCCTGGTAGGTGTTGAAGGGCATGACGACGACGATGCTCGACTGCTCGGATGCTCGGACCACGAGCGGGACGAACCGCCCGGCGCCCGGCCGGTCGGTGTACCGAACCATGTAGACTCCGGGCGTGACGTCCGGCGGAATGGGGATAGCGAGCGAGGCAGGCCAAGGACATTCTGCCGGACCGGGATGCGCCGCGGAGCAGGGGAGCAGGGTCGGAACCCGCACGGAGCCGAGGTCGAGTACCAGCCTGGCGCCGGCGCCTCCGTACCATCCCACTCGATAGAGCCGCACGGAGATCTCGGAATCAGCCGCAATGCCGTACAGCCGAACGGTGTCGCCTGGGAGCACTGACTGATGATCGAGATACGCCGCGACCTCTTCAGCTGTGGTTGGGACCGGGACCTGATTCCAGCTTGTGTCCCCGGGGCGTAGGTTCTCGCGCACGATCAGCCCGCGCGCCGCAGAGTCGGGCAGGAGGGGCTCCGTCAACGACCACGAGTTGTCGACGCAGCCCGCGCCGGCCAGCGTCGCCACGAGAGCCCCGAGACCTATCAACGCGCGGCCGGCGAGCCCGGATTCGTTCTGACGCCGCATGTCTCCCTGTACAGTGCACCGTAGCGCTCCACGGTTCTTTCGATGCGGAACTGTTCTGCGCAAGCCCGCCCGCGCTTGGCGAGCTCGGCCCGTCGTGCCGGGTCCGCCAGGAGGGCTCGGAGGTGCTGAGCCAGCTCTTCCGCGTTCCCCGGCTCAAACAGCACGCCGGCCGAGTTCACAACGTCCATCAGGCCCGGAATCCGGCTCGCGACCACGGGTACGCCGCTCGCCATGGCCTCGAGGGCGGCAATACCGAAACCCTCCCAGTGCGAGGACTGCACGTAGATGACGGCGCGCTTCAGGAGACGCTCGACGTCGTCACGGCTGCCCAGGAAATGCGTCCGGTCCGCGATCCCCACCCGGGCGGCGAGTTGCTCCAGTTCCGACCGCTTCGATCCGTCGCCGACTAGGACGCCATGAGCTCCGTCAAGATGACGCAACGCACGAAGGAGGGTCGCTTGGTCCTTCTCCGGGTCGAGCCGCCCAACCATCATGACAATTGGACCGTCAATCGCCAACAATTGATTCTGGTCACTTGGCTTGGCGGTGGCGAACCGGTCGACGTCTATGCCGTCCGGGATGACGCTCAGCCTCGGCCGGATCTCAGGAATCCATGACCCGAGGGAGTCGGCCACGGCCTGGCTGACGCAGGCCACGTCTGTGTAGCGCCGGTACATCCAGCCGTCGAGGCGTTTCAGGAGAATCCGCCGTCGTCGATTGTGACTGCTGTGTTCCGTGGTGACGAGGGGCGTCGCGATCGCCGCCAGGCGCGCCGCGAGCGCCACCCACAGCTGAGCTGGGAACAGGTGAGCGTGAATCACGTCATACCGATGGGCGCGAAGGTGACGCGCCAAGGCGACTCCTTGGCGAGGCGATCGAACCGAGCTGATGGCAGATCGGTATAACCGGATTCCGGCGGCCGCCAAGGCGTGCTCCAATGGGGCTCCAGTGGAGCGCAGGAGATACACGACGGTCTCGAATCCCCGGTGTGCCAGCCCCAGGGTGATATCCTTGAGCAAGACCTCCGCGCCGGCGGACTGGAGGGCGTTGATCACCTGTAGGAGTCTCACGTGGTGAGCCTCCGGTAAGCCGTGAATGCCGTACGAGTGATGGCACGCGGTACGAGGCTCAACCCCCAGAGCGTCAGGCTATGGAGGACGTGCCGTCCTCGGAGCGTGTGGTGCAGATGTGTCCTAGCCCGGCTAGGTTCTCCGGCGAGCAGCCAATAAAATGCGGCGCCCAAACGTTTCCTCACGTATGCTTCAGGATATCGCGCCGCCAACAGCTCGCCAAACTCCTCCAGCGTGACCTCGTGAGCATGAGCGTGCTCGCGGGCCGAGGCGATTTGGTGCTCCGGCGATGTGATGCGTAAGGGCGCGTCGGTACCGAGCCGCACGACCTGCGTGGCCCAAGTGGGGATGCCATAACGATCCGCCACCTTGAACCACAGTAAATGGTCCTCGCAAGCCCGGCCGGATGGGTATGCAAAGCCGCTCTCGCGAAAGCCTTTTGCCTGAATTGCCGGCGTGAAGTCCCCTCGAATGGTCCCGCCCAGGAAATCGTCGAGCCCCGCGAGGAGATACTCCTGAGGGATGCTGCCGTTGGTGCGAGCAAACTGGAGCACGGGGTAATCGTGCGCTGCGGTGAATGACTGGATGTGCCCTGCGATGCGGGTCAGAGCTCCGGGCAGGAGCGTGTCGTCGTCGTCCAGAATTACGATCCACTCGTTCGCTGCTGCTCGGATTCCCCGGTTGCGGGCCGGGCCCGGGCCCTGATTGGTCTCTTGTCGCAGGTAGCGGACCTGCGGATACCCCGAGCGCACCACCTCGGGCGTCGCGTCGCCCGAGGCGTCGTCCACTACGATCACCTCGAGTTCTGGCCAGTGCTGGTCCACAGCGGATTGAATGGCGCGTCCGACGAGCCCAGCACGATCGTGGGTCGCGATCACAACCGTAAAGCTAGGGGGCGACATTAGCCTGCTCAGCGAGCGGCGTTGCACGAACGGCCTCCCAGAACAGGGCGTACGGAATCACGAACGTGATCCACTCCGACCACTCTGTACTGAGCGGGTGGAACAGGGCGGCCAGAGCGAAGAGGAACAGCAAGAGTATGGCGTTGTAGTAGAGCCCTCTTCGGGGCGCGCTCACCATGCCGCGGATGTTCGCCCACGCCCGCGGTAGCCAGAGGAGCCAGCCCAGAGTGAGCCACAAGTAGGCGACCAATCCGAGAAGCCCGAGGTCACCCAGGACCTGGAAGTAGGTCATGTGCAGGACAAACAAGCCCTCTTCGGTACCCGCTCGCGTCGTTTCGATCCCGGAGCCCACGACGCCGGCTTCACGTAACGCCGCTAGGCCGGTCTGAAGCATCCGTACACGAACGGGGTCCGCTGCCGCTAGGCCAGTGGCTCCCTCGAGTTTCAGACTCGAGGCCAGCTGGGCGATTCTTCCGAGCGACCCAGACGCCTGCGAAGCGCTGTGTTGTGACGCTGCCCAGTTCCATCCGGCGACGAGGGCTAAAGTCAGGACGAAGGCGGCACCGACTGTGGCGAGACGAGATACCAGGGACCGCCCTTCCACGACACGGACGACCAACAGAAATGGAACGGCTACGAGGCACAACAGCAGGAAGCCGGTGCGGGAGCCGTCGAAGTAGATCAGGGCGAGCGAGGCCGCGAGCAGCGTGAGGCGCTGCACAGGCTTGTCCCGGGCAAGCAGCAGATATGCTGACCAGCCAACGCTGAGGATGCCGACGCGCCACAGTGAGCCGGGGTAGTCCAGCAGCGTTCCCCAACGTCGCAACATCATCTCCCGAGAAAGGGTCGCGACTCCCAGAAAGCCGGCGAGCAGCAGCACTACGTTGAGATAGGCAGAGAAGACGAAAGCGCGGAACGCATAATGCGCATAACGACTGTGCGTCACAAACAGGGTCAGCGTGACGACCAGCATGATCCCTAGCTTACCCGCCTCGGCGAGACCGTATAGAGGGTCCGGGCTTCCCACGCTCGACAGCAGGACGGAGACCGCGAGGAGCCACGCAGGAAGCAATCCCGGCGCAAACGTCGCGCACCTCGCGCGCAGCAGGAACGGGGCGATGAAGATGACCGCCACCGCCGACACCAGCCAATGGAATCGCGGGTTCACCCCGCCCAGGAGGCCTCTCGCTACGACCAGTGTTGTCCAGACGAAGACGACTCCACCCACCCACTTGGACGGCGGGGCAATTGAGGGAAATTCGGCACCGGGTGTCTCGAGGGCCGTCAGCGCGCGTGCATCGGATGTCACGCGTCAGCTCCTTTGTTCGGGCACGCCGGCACGCAGCCGTGCGCGTGGCCGCAATACAGCCCACTGCTGACCGGGCAGGCGCGCTTCATCTACCACCGCCAGCGCTCGGTCCTCGAGACGGGATAGTCTGGCTGCAACACGCGCCCGCTCCGCGCTGTGCGGGGCATAGGCCACGAGCGCAAGCTCGTGACTGGAATTGAACCGCGCCAACATCGCCGCCGGCTGGCTGCCGTCATCGATGTCGTGCAACTCTACGATCAGGTCACAGGTTGCCAGGGTGGGCACCGCGTGTGGGTCGAGCAACGTGTATTCACATCCCTCACAGTCACAAACGACTAGACCTCCTTCGATCGGGAGCCCAACGAGGTCTTTCGGTCGGAGGACGCCACCGATGTGGACCCGATCGGCCACGGCGTTGAGGGTTGCGAGCTGTGCGCACTGCTCGCGCGCGGTGCGATCGGCGTCGAAGGCATACACCATGCACGTGGGTAGCCGTCGTGCAATCCCAACGGCGTAGTAACCCTCTCCGCACCCGATATTCACCACGACTCGCGGGCGCTCAGTGAGGGCCGCCTCCAGCGCGGCATGTAGCTCCTCTTCGAAGCACCCCAAAACCTTGGGGAGAATGGCCCCGGTCGTAGCCCACCGGAGGAACGTCATACCGACGAAGGGCCCAGCCTGGACGACCGGCTTCAGGTGGTCCACCCCCAACTCCCGCAAGATGCGGCTATAGCGGCGCTGACGACCGGTGAAGGGGCGGAGAAGCCCGTAGACCCGTGGTGCGACGCGGCGCAGTGCAGCCCTGAGCGAGGAGGTGTTCATCCCAAGCCGTGAGTCACGCCACTGCAGAGTCGGGAGCGTGATCGCCGCGGGGCACGCGGCGGCGGCCTGCGTACCGTGCCAGCGCGGCCACGATGAACACCTCAGCGCCCAGGACTGCCCAGACCATGCCCATTTGCGCGAATCGCGGTGCCAGCAGCACGGCGAGGCCCACATTGACCATGCCGGCGATCAGGATCACGGTTGTGACCCATCGTTCCATGCCAAGCGGGAACAGCCACTGCATTGCCAGGGCACTGCTGGCGCCGCTCAGTGGAACCAGCAGAGCGAGCCCACGGAGCACGGGCACTGAGGAGTCATATCCCGGTCCGAGGAGGATTCGCACCACCAGCGGCGCGGCGACCGCAAGCCCCGCGCCGAGGGTGAGCCCAAGCACGGCAATCAACGCGAGGCCAAGGCGAGCTAACGCTCCGGCGCGGCGCGCGTCGCGACGGACCAGGTGGTTGATCCGGGGATACAGTGTTTGGGTCACGGGCGTGAGCAAGTTCAACACGCCCCGGGCGATCCGTTCGGCCGCACCGAAGTACCCGACGGCGCGGGTCGGCACGAATAGGCCAAGGATGAGCACGTTCATCGTGGTGTAGAGGCCATGAGCGCCGCGAAACACGAACATTCCCCACGCGGACTTCAGCACTGATACGGCTTGCGTGCGTTTCGGCCGGCGCCAGGGCACCTGCCGATACAGCCACACCAGTGGGACACCGGTCGCCGCTACGGTAGCGGAGGCCTGTAAGGCCATCGCCTTCCAGCCGTCGTCCGACGTGCGGACCACCACGAAGATTGCGGCGGTCGCCGCGGCGCGAGCGGCGACCTCCATCACGGCCGGTGGAACCAAGCGCTCCGTTCCCTGAAAGTACCAGAGTGGGCTAAAGCCCAGGGCGACTGCCTGAACCCACGCCCAGACGAGATACTCAGGGTGCTGCCGCAAGGCGGGTAATGTTCCCGCCGTAATGGCGGCAATGACGACTACGCCCAGCGCGAGGAGGCCTTTCGCCCCGTGGACGCCGGCCACGATTTCGGCCACCCGTTCCGGATCCTGTCTGTGGGTCGCGATGTCCCGAGTGGCGGAGAGATTGAATCCGTATTCGAGAAGCACCGACAGCCATAACGCGAACGACTGGGCGAGGACAAGCAGGCCGAAAGTGTCGGGGCGGAGCACGCGGGCAAGGAACGGCATGGTGACAAAGGAGACGAGATTGCCGGCGAACTGGACGGCATACAGCGACAGGGCGTTGGAGACGAGAGGGCTGCGGCGGAGCAGAGCTCGTTGCACTGCAGCTGCAGCACTAAGTGCGAATGCCAACGAGTCGTGCCGCCTTCCGCCGGAAGCGCTGGAGCAGCCCCCGCATCTCGCGATATTCGGCATCCTCGTCCCGCCGCATGTCGTCGGCGTACGCGGCTGCGAATGCCCAGAACACGCCCACCATCCCTCCGAGCACGAGGCCGAGTAGCGCGATCAACGGCCGCTTGGGCGCGGAGGGTCGCGGCGGTGGTTTGGCCGGATCGATGACCGTAATGACCGGCGTGTCGTTCACCTCTTCGATCCGCGCCGCCTCGTGCTCCCGCTTGAGCGTGAGGTACACCTCTTGGCTCACGTCCACCTGACGCCGCAGACGCCCCTCCTGGAAAACCAACTCTGGCGCCTGCTGCCAGCCGCGGTTGCGCTCGTAGAACGTCTTCACGGCGTCTTCGGAGCGCCGCAACTCGCTGTCGGCGGTAGCGACCCGCTCTTCCGTGAACCTGCGCCGCTCACGGGCCTGCGACTGACGTTGCTTGGTGTTGAACTCGTTCAGGAACTCAACCAGTCGGTTGGCGACTCCTGCCGCGATCATCGGATCTCGGGCGTCCACGCCGAGCGTCACGATGTTGGTTTGATAATCGACTCTGATCGAGATCAGCTTGGTGAGCTTCTTCACTCCGCGGGCAAGACTGTCCGCACCATCACGGCCCTTCACTCGAAGGATCCGTAGCAAGGTGGTCGAATCCGAGGCGGGAGCACCCAGGCCGGTAGTGGCATATCTCGAGAGCAGGACGCGCTCCAATAGCTGGCGGCTCCTCAACACATCCGCATAGAACTGCGGCGATTCCGTCGGCTCGGTGCCGAGTGGGACGCCGAGCTGGCTGGCCAGTCCGGCGATGCCCGTTGGCATCCGGTTCTGGGTGCGAGCTTCCGGCACGAAGCTCGTCGCAGCCGTGTAGGTCGCGGGAACCAGGAACGACCCGAGCACGGCGAGAAGCGTTACCGTAAGAGGCACGCCGGCGACGATGGGCAACCGTCGGAGCAGGATGTTCAGGGCGCCCACGAGCGTCAGCCCATCCGTCCCCAGCTTGGCGTAACGCGGACGAGAGCCGCCGGAGCCCGGCGGTACTCCGTGTTCGTCCTCTAAGGTCATGATCTCAACAGACGTCGAGGCAGTCGGTCGGTCGCTCACGGATGATTCACCACCACCACGACGATCGTCGTCAGTGCGCCCACGATTGACGCAATAATGCCGGCTACCGCCGCTGCGTTGCCCGGCTGGGCCGTCGTGTCCCGGACCGGCACGACCACCATCGCCCCGGGCTCCGGCGTCGGCTTGCTCGTGCCGAAGAACAGCGGGCGCTTGTGCACCGCCCGGACGTTCCCGTTCGGCTGTTGCACAAACACCCGCCCCTTGTCTCCTCGGAACGAGACCCCGCCGGCGGCGCTCAAGTAGTAGTCGAGCCCCTGGCCCCGGGCGTAGGTGACACTCCCCGGTGAGTTCACCGCACCCTCCACGCGGACCGTCGGGAGGTATGGCGGGATGTAGAGCGAGTCGCCGTCGGCGAGGAGAATGTTGTCCCGGTTCCGCTTGTCCTTCAGCACCTTCGCGAGGTCGAGTCCCACACGCCCGGCGTTCGCTTCGCGGCGATAGAAGCGGATGCCGTTGGCGTAGGCCTGCGGCGTGAGCCCGCCGGCGCGATCAAGCACGTCGGTCAGGTGGTCACCCTTCGATCGAAGTGCGTACGTGCCCGGAAACCGTACCTCGCCCCGCACCTGCACGGTGCGCTGCAGCTCGAAGTCGGGTTGCTTCAGGATCAGGATTTCGTCGTACGGCTGGAGCGCCACTTCCGGCGCGCCGCCGCCCGGGAACGGGAGCCCTACGGGGCCGATGTAGCGCCCGGTCCGGTCGCGCTCGAGCAAATAGGTGGAATCGATCGGCACGCGCAGCGTGTCCGCGAGCTGGCCCTGCGAGCGGTCGGCGGGAAGCCGGGCGATCTCGGCGTCCTTCAAGTAGGCGCCGATCTTTGGCCCGCGGGCGAGCTTCACGAGGTCCCGCAGCGTCATTCCATCCTGCCACGGGTACCGGCCCGGCTTGGTGACCATCCCTGATATACCGACGTACAGCAAGCTCTCGAGCGGGCCGATGGAATCCACCACCACCGAGTCACCGTTATCCAGCGGCAGAGAGGGAAGGCTGACCCCGCCCAGGGGATCCCCGTCCGCGGGTGCGGCCCCGGCTGCCGTGCCCGGATTCGCGCTCCCGCGCTGATCGCTCGATGGGGGGGCGACTGCGAGCGTGACGTCCAGGGCGGCCCGGGGCAAGGGACCGGGCCGCCGCTCGGCCGCCGGCAGGATGCGATGAATCGCCAACCGGTCCACCGCCGCGTTCGCGCGGAACCCGCCCGCCGCGCGCAACAAGTCCGGGAGCGTCTCGCCCTCCTTGAGCTCGTAAATCGCCGGACGCAACACGGCGCCGGTGACCTGCACCCGCGTGCCGTGCAACGGCACGTATATCACATCGCCGGTCTCGAGACGCACGTCCCCGCGTTTGTCGCCGCGCAGCAGGTAGTCGTACAGATCGAGCGTCGCGACGACGTTGTTCAGCCGGCGGATCTCGATCTGGCGCAGGTTGGCCCGGGCAGTGATGCCGCCGGCGGCGTACAACGCAGTGAGCGCGCTCCCAAGGGCGCTGATCTGGTAGGCGCCAGGCTGCTTTACCTCCCCGATCACGTAGACCTGGTTGATACGCACACGGCTCACGGTTACGTCGAACTTTATGGTCGGGCTCGGGCCACGCAGCTTCGAGTACACCCGCCCCAGCCGGTCGAACAGGAGGCCGCGTGCGGACTCGAGCGTCAAGTTGTTGAGGTAGATCAGGCCGACCTGCGGAATGATGACGAACCCCTCGCGATTTATGTCGAGCAGGTAGGACTGGTCGATGGCGCCGCTCAGCACGGCGACGAGGACGTCGCCCGGCCCGAGGCGATACATCGGATCGACCGGACCGGTGAGCTGCGGTAGGAACTGCGTCGTCGTGCGGCGAAACACGTCCACGCCGAACACATAGTTGCCGCTCGCGAGCGAGTCGGCATGGAGTGACTCGGCCCGGACCCGAATGAATCCGGTGTCGATGTGTAGCGATTCAGGGGCCGGCGTCAGCGTCCCCATGCCGAGTGCCTGAACCGCGGCCAGTGTCTGGGCGCTGGGGAGCGGCGATGGCTGGCCGGGTTGCGCGCCGCCGAGATACGCATCCAGGAGGTTCGGAGGATATCCGGCGGCAGCGAGCTGCGCGCGAATCTGCTCGGGCGTGAGGCCCGACTGCTGCAGCTTTTGACGGATCACGTTGCCCAGCTGCGGATTCTGCTGCAGCAGCTGAGCCAGCTGGTCCGGGGTCATGCCGGATGGCAGCCCACCCGGCAACTGCCCCTGTGTGGGGACCTGGGCGTAGGAGCGAGTCGGAACCACGGCGCAGAGCGTCAAGGCGCCCAGCGCCGCCAGAGTGCGCAGTTTCATCCTTTTTCCAGCTTCCCCAAGGGCTCAACGGGACAAGGCTGAAGCTGCGCCCTAAGTCACGAGCCGTCAAGACGTTAATTACCCCGAAAGGCCTGAATCCAGTTCGGGGCCCCCATCCCCTTCGCGGCGCGGAGCGCGCTCGTAGCACGCGCCAGCATGTTCTTTGGCTCGACCGCGGTGTAACGCGCGTTGGCCACGGCGTCGTAGCCGGCGCGGAGGCTCGGGCGCTCCTCGCCCGCGGCGGCGGAGATCGCGCGCGCCAATCGCTCGGCAAACAGGACCGCACCCACGCGATCCGTGCCGGGCGCGACGACCGCAAACTCGCCCGGGCCCACGCGGCCGATCGCGTCCGACCGGCGGCCGGTGGTGCGCAGCACGTGCGCGACCAGGTCCACCACCCCCGCGTTCCGCTCGTCGATGGTCACGGGCGCGAGCGCCAGGCACGCCACGGGCTCGGCGTGGTGGAACGCCTGGAGGGTGAGCTCGTGGGCGCGCAGGGCGAGCCCTTGCAAGGTGTAGAGTCCCGCGTCGTCCAACACGGGGTCGCTGCGGCGCGCGCGGTCTCCATCGAGCTTGAGCAGCACGTAGGTGTCGAGACGGGAACCGACTTCCTCGGCATGGAACGGGTGGAGCAGGCACTCCCACACACCGGCGCGCAAGGCCATGTGGTGCTCCTTGGGCGTGGGTTGTCCCGTGGTGATGAGCAGGAGCGGAGTGCTCGGCCCCACTTGCGGGTCGTCACGCAGCGCTCGGCTCGCGTCCAACACGTACATGTCGGGGAGCGAGTCGTCGAGCACGATCACGTCGGCTGGGGCCGGGGCCTCGTGGCTGAGCGCCAACGCCTGGGTGGCGGTGAAGGCGCGACGCACCGCGTAACCGCGCCGCTCAGCCACCTGGGCAAGCTGCTCCGCTGGGGCGGCATGATGGCTCGCGACCAGCAGCTGGGGCGTGCGGTGTGCGGGCATCTCGGAATTATAGGACGGCTGGCCGGGGTGCGCGGGCTGGGGGTCACTTGAGGGGAGCGGGGAGCGGGGAGCGGGGAGCGGTACCTTCTGGTGCGCTCCCGGGACTACGTCACGTCAACGCGGCGCGTCGAGTACTCCTCCCCTCTCCCTTCTCCCATTTTGTTCTGGTGGCGTTCTGAACCTCGCTCCACAACCGGTCGATCGAGAGCGGCTTCAAGAGATACCGCTCGGTTTCTGTGAACAGCGTCAGCCTCGCCGGCTCGGGCAGCGGCTCCGACGCGATCAGCACGAATCGACCCTCCAGTTCGGGCCGCGCCAGGAGCGCCTGCCGCCACAGCCACAGCCCACCCCGCTCCGGCATGTTGAGATCCGTGATCACGACGTCGACGGGACTCTTTCGCAGGATCTCGTAGCCCTCGAGACCGCTTGAAGCGGTCATGACGCGACATCCGCGGCGGGCGAGCGAGCGGGCCAGCGCCTCGCGCAAGGCGAAGCTGTCGTCGACCAACAGGACCGAGAGCACGCAGTCCTCCGATGACTAGGGGCTGCTACCACGGAGCCGGCAAGGTGTTCCGACGCGGCCGGTGATGCGTGCGCGCAACGCTCAACGTCGTGCTGCGCAGGTTTGCGCGAGGCACAGGATGTGCGGCGACGCAACGCATGCGTGTGAGTCCCCACCCCCGCTGGGTCGCGGACCTGAACGCGACTCTCGAGCCGATCCAGGAGGCGATCCTCGCGACACCGGTCATCGAGGACGCCGCCGAGAATCGGCTGGTGCAGGGCAAGATCCAGGATTTCCTCGTCGCCTTCTATCCTATTATCCGCGATTTCCCGGCCTGGCTGCAGGTGCTGCTGGACCGCTCGCCCGACCACGGGCGCGCGTTCTTCGAGGACAACATTCGCGTCGAGCGACGCCACGACGCGATGTGGCGCGCCATGGGCGATGGATTCGGCGTGCCGCGGGAGCGCTTTCACAGCCCCGAGTCACCGGTCCCGGAAGTGGAGGTGTTTCACGAGTACCTGACCGCGGCGTGTCATGATGCGCCCTTCGGACGGGCGGTCTCGGCGACCAACTACGCGGTCGAGGGGGTCGCGCAAAAGATCTCCGAGAAGGCGCTGCGTGGCTTGAGCAAGAATGCAAAGATCGGCCCCAAGGGGCGGTGGTGGCTCGAGGAGCATGCCAAGTACGACGACGAGCATCCGGTGCAGGCGCTCGAGATCGTGAAGCGGTGCGTGGAGCGCGGCGAGTCCCCGGAAGCGGTCACGGCGGCCGCCTGCCGGAGTCTCTCGCTCATGCGCGAGGCGATGATCGCCGCGTACGGCAACGGCGCCGGGCGCGCTCACAGTAGCTCAGAGTAGAAAATGCGACCGGTCGCGCACACCAGGATCGACTCGGTCCAGGTGCCGATGGCCCAGGTGTTCGCGTTCCTCACGAGCCCCGGCCGGATGCCTGACTGGCTGCCGGCGTGCACCGGGGTTGAGTATGAGGCGCCGCTCAAGCGAGGCGCTCGGTTCACGGCGCACTTCGGCGAGCGCGTCACCGAATTCGAAGTCGTGGATTTCTCTCCACCCGCGACATTCGGCTGGGCCGAGCGCGGCGAGCGGAACGGCTACAAGACGTTCTTCCGCCTCGACGGCAAGGGCGGGTCGACGGCGTTGACGATCCGGGAGGTCTGGATGCCGCGCTCGCTCGGCGCCTGGTTGCGCGGGCACTTTCGGGAAAAACGGGAAGCAGAGCGGCGGCTGAGCGGGGTCCTGGAGCGGGTACGCGCGATGGAATCCGCTTGCCGGCCGGTGGAGCGAACGCTATAAGTCCGGGAGCGGGGAGCGGGGAGCGGGACCCACCGGTGCAATAGAAGGGAACGGTGCGCGCCATCCAGGTGCTAATCGCCAGCCCCAACTCTACAGCTTTCGGGCGTGCGTAAGTATCGCTCTCTTGTCGTTTGGCAACGCGCGCGCCGGCTTTCCGTCGATCTCCTCAAGGCAACGGACCGCGCCTATCATCCGCGATCGCGGTCGGTCTTCGAGCAGTTGCGGCGCGCGACTCTGTCCATCGAAGCGAACCTCGTCGAAGGCTACGCGCTGAGCACGCCGCTCCAGTTCCGTCGGCACTTGCGTATCGCCCTGGGATCTGCGGCCGAGGTCGAATGTTTCCTCGAGATCATCCGTGAGCTCGAATACCTCCCGCACCCAGTAGTGGACGAGCTTTCCCGGGTCACGGACCTAATTATTGGGAACCTGTACGGTCTCGTACGGAAGGGCCTTCATAC
>Ga0066665_10000332_pt1 | contig 18221 bp, 22 predicted proteins | sample GraSoiAngelo_114_FD_75175 | JGI IMG/M metagenome (GOLD analysis project Ga0066665, IMG submission 75175) | Grasslands soil microbial communities from the Angelo Coastal Reserve, California, USA - 14_0903_13_40cm | ecosystem: Environmental > Terrestrial > Soil > Grasslands | place: USA...
ACGGGCACGAACTCGTCGAGCAGGCTTACCAGCGACCGCATGATCCGGCTCTTGGCCTGCCCGCGCTCGCCGAGCATGATCACGTCGTGACCGGAGATGACCGCGTTGGCCAGCTGCGGAAGGACTGTGTCTTCATAGCCGACGATGCCGGCAAGCAGCGGCTCGCCCGAGCGAAGACGCGTGAGCAGGTTTCGGCGCATCTCCTGCTTGACCGTCTCCCGCTTGTGCCCGCTGGCACGAAGCTCGGCGATGGTCTGGGGCCGGGCCGAGGTCACCCCTGCACTATAGAGAAGGGATCGCCGACTCTTTGCGAGTGAATCGATTGCTCAGCACAGGATTGTCTTTCCGGCGCAGTTAGACTGACCGAGCGTCTTGACTCAATCGATTCGCGCGCGCTACGAGGGGGCACACGATGAGGGCCGGCCGCTGTTGGGCGGCCATCGCGGCAACCCCGCCGAGAATCCGGAGAACACGATGCGGTCGTTCCGGTCCGCCATCGCCGCCGGCTGCGACCTCATCGAATGCGACGTCCATCTCTCGTCCGACGGCCGTCTCGTTGTGATTCACGATCACAGTCTCGACCGCACCACCAACGGCAGCGGGCTCGTCCGCGAGCACTCGGCCGCCGAGCTGCGCAAGCTCGACGCGGGGGGCGGCGAGAAGATCCCCCTCCTGCAGGAGGTGATCGAGCTTGCCCTCGGCAAGGTCGGCCTGGTGATCGAGATCAAGCAGGTGCCGCCTCTCTACCCGGGCCTGGAAGAGAAGCTCATGAACATGCTGCGCCAGCTCGGAGCCGTGCCCGAGTGCGCGGTCATCTCGTTCAACCACACCTCGATCCACCAGATCCGCCAGATGGAGCCGTCCCTTCAGCTGGGCATCCTGGAAGGCGCGCGCCCGATGCACCCGGCGAGCCTGCTGCGAGAAGCCGGCGCCGATGTCTACTCGCCGCACTGGGGGGCCACCGACCCGCAGGTGGTGAGCGAGGTCCACGCCGCCGGCGGCGCGGTGGCTGTGTGGCCGGTGGACGACGAGGCGGCGATCGCCTGGTGCAACTACTGCAAGCCCGACGCGATCTTCAGCAATCGACCGAAAGAGATACTGGCGGCGCTCCGCGTCTAGCGCGTTACAGCCGGCGCGGGGTCGGCGTTCGCTAAATCAATGGTTCGTGCAAATACCATGAACCGGCCGTGGTCGCCGACCGGCCGCCCTTCGAAGACCTCTACCGGGACTATCTCGGACGCATCTACGCCTACGTCCGGGCGCAGGTTGGCACGTCCGCCGACGCCGAGGACATCACGGCCCAGGTCTTCATGAACGCCTACCAGGCATACGCCCGTTTTGAAGCTCGCAACCAAACGCCTGCGGCGTGGCTGTTTCGGATCGCGCGCAACGCGACGCTCGATCACTTTCGCGCGCATGGCCGCCGGGAGCGGCTGCGGCGCACGATCGAACACCAGCCGGCGGCCGAGGAAGACCCCGCGGGACAGGCGGAAGACCGGATCCAGTACCGGGCTCTGCTCGCGCACGTCGCGAAGCTGCCCGAGCGCCAGCGCGACGCCATCTCATTGCGGCACTCCGGGCTGAGCTTTGACGAGGTCGGCAGGCTGATGAGCTGCAGCGAGGATGCCGCGAAAATGCTGTATCACCGCGCTTTGAAGGCGTTGAAAGAAGCGGTCCAGAAGGAGGGCGTCTGATCACCCGATGAGCGAGCCCGACGGAGATCTCGAGCTGCAGGGCCTGCAACGCGAGCTGGACGACGCCTTCCAGACCACGCGTCCGCGGCCGGCGTTCGAGGACGAGCTGTGGCTGAAGATGCAGACGAGCAGGCCCCCTGCGCGGCGCTTGGGTGACGCGCTCGCCGCCTTCTTCCAGGGGATTCGGGAGGTGCCCGCGGTGCCGCTGGCGGCCGTCGCCGCGGTGCTGGTCGTCGTGATCGGGGTCGGCATCATCGCTTATAGCGGGCGCGGCCACCTGGGCGGAGGGGGAGCCTCGTCCACGGCAGGCGAGAGCGCCGCCAGGGCCGACCAGCTCTACGCGGGCGCCTTCGGCCGCCTGCCGACGCCTGCCTTCAACGGCGGCGCCAAGAACGCGACCGCGCCGCAGGCGGGCGCGGGCGGAGCGGTCCCCGAATACTCTGGCCCGGTACAGCTCACCTGGACCGGAAAGCTGGACCTCACCATCACGTCCGCACCTGTTTATCGCTACAACGAGCCGTCGACGAGCTCAGCCGATCAATTTGCCTCGGCGCTGGGCGCGGTGCTGCGCGAGCGGCCGTCAGGCTTCCTCGGCTCGTACTCCGCGTCGGATTACACGCTCAAGGTCCGCGGCACGGTGCAGTCGCCGCCCTCCAGTCCAGCCTTCTTCATCTTCTCCTCGCCGTCGATGCCGGCCATCGATGCGGCGGGCGCGGGGCCGCAGGACCTGGCCAACATCTTCCTGGCCCAGCACAGCCTTACGCCCACGTGGGGCAACACGATCGTCGTGGACAGCAGCGGCGACCCGATCAAAGTCCGTTACCAGCGGCAGTTTGACGTCGCGGGTTATGGAGCAGCTCACCTGGTCGACGTCAACGGCGATCGCTACGGGCTCGAGGTCGACCTGAGCGCCAACCGCCCGGTGCTCGTCTCGGGCTTGCTGCCGGTCGGCCTGGAGACCGCCGACTACAAGATCGTGGCGGCGGGCGATGCCGTTCAGTCGGTGCTGGCCGCCTCCAGCGTGGGCAACGCGGCGACGCCGGCGCTGACCGTGAAGCTGACCCAGGCAGAGCTTGTCTACGTGCTGGCGCCGGCGGGCGGCCACAGCTTTTACGAGCCGGCGTACCTGTTCTCGGGCACATTCCAGCTCAACGGCGCGACGCTCGTGAAGCGTGTGCTGGTGCCGGCGGTCGATCCCTCGCAAAGGACTCCATAACGGTCCTCACGATCGGGCACTCCACCAGGTCGCTGGGGGAGTTCATCGACTTGCTGCGCCATCACAACGTTGGCCTGTTGGTCGATGTGCGGACGGTGCCGGCTTCGCGGCGGATGCCGCACTTCGCGAAGGCGGCGCTGGAGCGCTCCCTGGTGCAGCACGGAATCGTCTACCTGCACATGCCAGAGCTCGGCGGCTTGCGCAAGCCGAAACCCGATTCGATCAACCTGGGCTGGCGCAACGTTTCCTTTCGCGGCTATGCCGACTACATGCAGACGGATGAATTCTCGAAGGGCCTTGATCGGTTCTTGGATCTCCCCATCCGACCGGGCCGCATCGCGGCCGGGTCACCTTCCCCGGCCAGCGGGAAAGGGAAGCCGAACTTCCCAGAGCGTTGGGACGTGACTGCGCTGATGTGTGCTGAGGCTTTGCCCTGGCGCTGCCATCGCTCGCTCATCTCTGACGCGCTCACGGTGCGGGGCGTGGAGGTGAGGCACATCACCGGCAAGTCCGACCCCGCGCGCCACGAGCTGACGGCTTTCGCCATGGTTGAAAACGGGCGCATCACCTATCCCCCGCCAGATACACTCGGCCTCTGAGGGGATGGGCAAAAAGCAAGTCCGGCAAGTCCGGCAGCAGATGCGCAAAGTTCAGCCGAAGCCGGCCGCGTCCAACGCGGCCGGCGCGACTCGAAAGCAGCGCGAGCGCTTCGTCCAGTCGGGAGGGATGCTTCAGGGCTACGCGCCCGAATACGTGATCCGGATCGGCTACATCTCGGTCGCGGTCGCCGTCCTTTGCGTGCTGATCATGGCCGCCTGCCTTGTGTTGCTGCCCCCTATCTACGGCTGGCCCGACGCCATCGCCGCGGCGATCGCGTGGGTGCTGCCGATCGCCCTCCTCGCCAGCTTCGTGGGGCCGGGCTTCAGGCTGGCGCTCCGGGACCGCAAGAGCGAGCCTAGGCTCGTGCAGGGCCAGCTTGTCGGTGCGAGCTCGGTGAGCACATCGATGGGCCTCGGCATGTTGATGGTCCAGACCCGAGGCGGCGTGGAGCAGTACCTCGTGCCGCCCGCGCGCCTCAAACAGGTGCCCGGCAACCAGGTCAACGTCGTCCTCACCGTCACACCCCATCTCAAGCACGTCAAATCGGTGGGCGTGATGGGGCAGCGAATGGTTGGACGCGTGGAGCCGCCGGTGCCGCCCGTCATGAGAAGGCTGCAGCTGCTGCCGGTGCTCACGCCGCTGGCGCTGGCGGGCGGGGCGATCATCGGCGACGACGCGGTGGCGCTTGCCCCCATCTCGCCATCCGCGGTGCATGCGCTGCTCGCGGTGGTGGTCGGCGCAGTCCTGGCGGGCGCGGTCTACGGCGTCTCGTACCTGCTGCAGCGCCGGATGATGGAAGAGGTCCAGGCGCTGGTGCCGCGCACCTAGAGCGCGCGACCAGCTCCGCGACCGAAATAATTACGCCTCCGGCTCGCTCTCCGTCTCATCGACGGGCGGGGTGTTGATAGCGGACGGGGTTGGCGGCGTGACCCCGGTCTTCTTGGGTCCCATCTCGGCCGCCGCCGGCAGCAGCTTTTCGCGCTCGGGATAGGTCGCGATCAGAAGCAGGCTGAACGCCAGGCCGAAGATGACCGGTCCGAGGTGAAAGGTCTTGCGAAACACCAACCATGAGCCCACCTCGAAGACCAGGACGACGAGGCCGTACAGAATGCCCGCCCGGACCCAGCCGAGGTGCGCCGACGGATTGACGGCGGCGACGATGAGGCCGACGCCGAGCACCGCAGCCGCCGCAGAACCGTGGGTGCCGATCTGCTCGTCAAGGCTCGCCAGGGAGCCGATCAGGGTCTGGGCGGCGCCTCCGACCAGGGCAATGCCCATCAGCAGCATCCCGACCGGGAGGATGATCCGTTTCATGCCCGCGACTCTATACGGCCGGTACAGGCTTAGTCACGGATTAGACTCGAATCAATGACCAACGAAATTCCCATCACGCCGGAGGGTTTGGAAGCGGTCCGAAAGGAGCACGACGAGCTGACCACCAAGCGCCGGCCCTCGATCGTGGCCAAGATCAAGGCCGCCCGCGAGCTCGGCGACCTCTCCGAGAACTTCGAGTATCACGCCGCCAAGAACGAGCAGGGAATGATGGAGGCGCGAGTCAAAGAGCTCGAGGCGATCATCAAGAACCACGTCCTGATCGAAAACCACAACGAACCAGGTGTGGTCGGCATGGGGAGCACGGTCCACTTTGCCGAAGACGAAGCGGACGAAGAGTCCTATCGCATCGTCGGCCCGGCTGAGGCGGATCCCAAAGCTGGCCGCGTCAGCTTCGAGTCAGCGCTTGGCAAGGCGCTGATCGGGCATCGTGTGGGGGACAAGGTGGAGGTCCGTACGCCGAGCGCCGCGTACAGCGTCCGCATCACCGCCATTGAGTAGGTCGGCCGCCGCCACCAGCCCGCTCGCCGAGGTTCGGCGGTGGATGGCCAACCGACACGTGGATGCGGTCTACGTCACGCGGCCGGTTTCGATCGGTTATCTGACCGGCTTCCACGCCGAGCCGCACGAGCGCCTGATGGCGCTGGCGATCCGCCGTGATGAGGCGACTCTCATCGTGCCAGCGCTCGAGGCGCAGAAGGCGAACCAAAATGCGGCGAACGCCGCGGTTGTGTCCTGGCGTGATGGCGAAGACCCCTATGCGCTGGTCAGTCGCGTGCTCGCCGGCATGGTGGAGGTCGGTGTCGAGAAGGATCACTTGAGCCTGAATGCCGCCGAGGTCATCGCCTCTCGCACCGGCGTCAGCGAGCTGGTCGATGTGGGCTCGGAGATCCGCGGCTTGCGCCTGCTCAAGCACGAAGACGAGATCGAGAAGCTTGCCCGCGCCGCCGCGATCACCGACGCCGCCGGTGAGGCGGCCTTATCGCGGATCCGCGCCGGCCAGAGCGAGATCGAGGTTGCGCTCACCATCGGCTCGGTGATCGGCGAGCTCGGCGGAGACCTTGCGTTCGACTCGCTCGTGCAGTCGGGGCCGAACTCGGCGCTGCCGCACCTGGGACCGTCGAGTCGCTTGCTCGCGGCCGGCGACCTTGTGCTGGTCGACTTTGGCGCCGCGTTCGACGGTTACAAAGCCGACACCACGCGGATGGCGGTGGTCGGCGAGCCGGGCGAGCAACATCGCGCGATACACCGGCTCGTGCTCGAAGCCCATGACGCGGCGATCAAAGCGGTGCGGCCGGAAGCCACCACCGGAGAAGTCGACGCCGCGGCTCGGCGGGTCATCGAGGCGGCCGGGTACGGCGAGCATTTCTTTCATCGGGTCGGCCACGGCATCGGCCTCGAGGCTCACGAAGATCCCAGTCTCGATCCGGGATCGCAGACCGTGCTCGAGCCGGGGATGGTTTTCACCATCGAGCCTGGGATCTACATCTCGGGCTTCGGGGGCGTGCGGATCGAAGACGACGTGGTCGTCGAGCCATCCGGGTGCCGCGTGCTCACCCAGGCCGATCGATCCTTGCGCGTCATCAGTACCTGATGCTCGCGCCAGGGATGCGGCGCACCGCGCAGCGGGAGATGGTCTACAAGACGATCGTGCGCCTCGGCGGACACTGCACGGCCGAAGAGATCACGATCGAGCTGCAAAGGACGAAGCCGGCATTTCCGAGGAGCACCGTCTATAGATCCCTCGAGGCGCTCACCGCCTCTGGTTCGGTGTACGCGGCGCACCTCGGTGATGGTCCGACGCATTACGAGCTGGCGAGCGGCGACCACCATCACGCGGTGTGCCAGGTTTGCGGAGGCGTGATGCACATCCAGGAAGAGCTCGTGGCCGAGCTCGAAGCGCATCTCGAGGAAGGCCATCGGTTCAAGCCGGTGCGCACGGAGGTGCTGGTCGTCGGAGTGTGCGATGAATGCTCGCGGAACCCTGCGCCGCCCGCCTCGCGGAGGCGGGTGATCGACCCTCACCATCGACCTTAGGAGGGCATAGATGGAAACCAAGATCGTCGGCACGGTGATGCCTGTCCTCGAGCTGAACATGCAGCCCAATGAGAAGGTCTTCGCCGAGTCCGGCGAACTCTCCTGGATGTCGATGGCAATTCAGATGCAGACGGGCACGTCCGTCGGCGGCCAGCAGGGAGGCTTTCTCGGCGCGCTCGGCCGGGCAGTGGCCGGCGGCACGCTCTTCATGACCGAGTACACCGCGGTGGGCGGACCCGGTCTTCTCGCCTTCGCCGCCAAGCTGCCGGGGCAGATCCTGCCTGTGGAGGTCGCGCCCGGCCAGGGATACATGGTGCATCGCCACGGTTTCCTCTGCGCCCAGCTCGGCGTGCAGTTCTCGATCGGGTTCCAGCAGCGCCTCGGCGCGGGCGTCTTCGGCGGCACCGGATTTCGGCTGCAGAAGCTCACCGGTCAAGGGCAGGCATGGGTTGCCCTGAACGGCGAGGTTGTCGTCTACGACCTGCAGCCCGGCAACACATTGAGGGTGCATCCCAGCCAGGTCGGGATGTTCCAGGAGTCGGTGCAGTTCAACGTGGTCACCGTGCCCGGCATCCAGAACATGTTTTTTGGTGGTTCAGGATTGTTCCTGGCGGCGCTGACCGGGCCGGGAAGGGTGTGGCTTCAGTCGATGAGCATGCAGCACCTTGCGCATGCCATTCAGGAGTACCTGCCTAAGGCAGGCTAGGTAAAAGGAGAAAACACATGGCGAGATTTCTGTTTCAAGCTTCGTACTCGGCGGACGGCATCAAAGGTGTGCTCAAAGACGGGGGCACGGGACGTCGCAGCGCGGTGGAGGCAGCGATCAAGTCACTGGGCGGAAAGCTCGAAGGCTTCTACTACGCGTTTGGTGAAACCGACGTCTACGTGATCGTCGACGGGATCGACAACGCAACCGCCGCCGCGTTTTCGATGGGCGTCGGTTCGACCGGCGCGCTCAGCAAGCTCAAGACGACGGTCCTGATGACTCCAGAGGAGATCGACCAGGCGGGCAAGAAAACAATGTCCTACCGCGCGCCCGGCCGCTAAGCACCAACATCGTGGCCGATCGCTGGCTGACGTTCGACTGTTTCGGCACCCTGATCGATTGGCGCCACGGCATCCGGACGACCGGCGAGCTCCTCTTCCCCGGCCACGGCGATCAGTTCGTTGTGGCGTACATCGCCGCCGAGACGGATGTGGAGAGCGAGGGAGCCTTCAAGCGATACCGCGCGGTGCTGACCGAGGCCACGCGCCGCGCGGCCAAACACATGTCGTTGGACCTCAAGCCCGACGACGCGACCGCGCTCGTCTCGACGATTCCCTACTGGCCGCCGTTTGCCGACGTCGGGTCCGCGCTGGCTGAGCTTCGCAAGGGAGGTTGGAAGTTCGCTCTGCTCACGAACTGCGATCGCGACATCATCGCCCTCACCCAGAGGCGCCTTCCCGCCTCCTTCGACGCCGTGGTCACCGCGGAGGACGTGTCCGCCTACAAACCGAGCCCGGCGCACTTTCGCCTATTCCAGTCGACGTTCGGTTCATCGGCCGGCGCGTGGATCCATGTCGCTCAGAGCTACTTCCACGACATCAGGCCGACGCATGAGCTTGGCATCACGCGTATCTGGGTCAACCGGCAAGGCGAGAAGGACGACCCGTCGATAGCTGACGCGGTGATAGGTGGGCTCGCCGGTTTGCCCGAGGCTGTAGCGCGACTTGCCAAAATCAGTTAGGGGAAAAGTCACCTAGGTCGACCGTCGCGCGGTACACGCGGCGGGCCGGGCCCGACTGGACCAGGCTGCCGTTCGGCTCGCGGCGAAGGGCCAGGTCGCCGCCGGGCATCTGCACCGTGACGCGGTCGTCGACCAGACCTCGGCGCATGCAAGCCGCGGCGACGGCGGTGGCGCTCGTGCCTGAGGCGAGCGTATAGCCGGCGCCCCGCTCCCAGATCTCCGCGCGCACGCGCGCGCGATCCACCACCTCGCAGAGCTGGACGTTGGTCCGCTCCGGGAAAGCGGGGTGGCGCTCGAGGTGCGGGCCCAGCTCGAGGCAGCGCTCCTTCGTCACCGGTTGGCCGAAGACCACGCAGTGCGGGTTCCCGACCGAGACGAGCATGGCCTCGACGCGGCCCGCGGCCGTGTCCAGCTCGACCGTTTCGGGCTCGCCGTCGAAGTTGGCGGGCAGGTCGCCGGCGCGAAATGACGGCCGGCCGATGTCGACCTCGGTGACGATCTCGGCGCCGCTGGTCGACAGCACACGGACGGCGTTGGCGCGGTCTGCGGTGCGCAGCTCGAAGCGCTCGCCCGCGCCATGTTCGAGCACGGCGTGCGCAGCGGCGATACGAAGGCCGTTGCCGCTCTTTTGCGCCTCTGAGCGGTCGGGGTTGAAGATGCGCACGCTCATCGCTTTCCGATCAAACGCGAGCAGGCCGTCGGAGCCAAGGCCGCGGTGGCGGTCGCAAAGCGACGGCAGCAGAGCCACCAGCTCGGCGAGCGGTCCTGGCAGGTCCAGGACGAGGTAGTCATTGCCAAGCGCCTGGTATTTGAACAGCTCTATTTGCGACACCGTCGCAATTGTCCGGAATTCGCCGACCCAGCCGTAGGTTGCTTAGAATTGATCATCTATGCGGGACCTCGCCTGGCCTGCCCAGCGACTGACCCACATCCCGGCCTGCTTCTGTAGCTAGCACCGGCCGTCTGCTCGCGCCGTCACGGCGCGCCCAACGACCGCTTCTCGTCTCCTTACTGTTTCGTTCGGCATTCGCATTTTCTGGAGGAATTGGAATTGAGCTCTCAAACACAAACGAAGGCATTGGTGACCACCGATTGGATCGCCGAGCACGCCAAGGATTCAGGCCTCCGTCTGGTCGAGGTGGACGTCGACCCGTCCGTCTACGAGAAGGGTCATATCGAAGGGGCCGCCGGCTGGAACTGGAAGCGTGACCTGCAGGACCAGGTGGCCCGCGACATCGCGCCGAAAGAGGCGCTGGCGCAGCTGCTCGGCCGCAGCGGCATCACCCCCGAGACGACGATCGTGCTTTATGGCGACAACAACAACTGGTTCGCCGCATACGCGTACTGGGCCTTGAAGTACTACGGGCATGACAAGGTCCAGCTCGTTGACGGCGGCCGCGTGAAGTGGGAGAAGGAAGGACGGTCGTACTCGACCGATGCGCCGAGCTATCCAGCGACCAGCTACCAGTTCAAGAGCTCGCCCAACGAGACGATCCGCGCCTACCGCGACCACGTTCTGGACCGGCTCGGCAAGGTAGCCCTGGTCGACGTCCGCTCGCCCAAGGAGTATTCGGGTGAGCTGCTCGCCCCGGAAAACCTGCCGCAGGAAGGCGCGCAGCGCGGCGGCCACATCCCGACCGCGGCCAGCATCCCGTGGGCGACCGCGGTCAACGCCGAGGACGGCACCTTCAAGAGCGTCGATGAGCTGAAGGACATCTACGGCGGCAAGGGTGTCGTTTCGGACCAGGAAGTGATCGCCTACTGCCGCATCGGCGAGCGCTCGGCGCACACGTGGTTCGTGCTGCACGAGCTGCTCGGCTACCCCGACGTCAAGAACTACGACGGGTCATGGACCGAGTGGGGCAGCTCCATCCGCGTCCCCATCGAGAAGTGAGCACCCCCACCACTGTCGTCGACCACTCGGCGCTGAAGGTCAACCAGACCGGAATCGTCGCCACGGTGCTCGTCGCATTCGTGGGCAGCGTCGTTTTCCGTCCACTGCTGGTCTTGATCCCACTGCTCGCGATCGTGCTGCTCCTCGGCACCTTCGCGCCGCAGCTGGCGCTGTTCAAGCAGCTCTACTTCAGGGTCCTCAAGCCGGCCGGCATCGTCAAGCCGCGACCTGTGCAGGACCGGCCAGAGCCGCACAACTTCGCGCAGGGGCTGGGTGGAGTCTTCCTCGCCGTGGCTTCCATCTTCCTGATCCCGGTGGCGTTCATCGGGCTCGCCCTCGCGTTGATCGTCGCGGTGCTGGCTTTTGTCAACCTGGCTTTTGGCTACTGCCTCGGCTGCCAGATCTTCTATCAGCTCGAGCGCAGAGGACTGCTGCGAGCGTGAGTGCGCAACTCTGGGCGCTGGCGGCGGTGGGCATCGTAGTGTTCGCCGCCGCCTGCCTGGAGACCTTCCGGTCACGTCGGGCACGGCAGCTGGCGATGGGCGCGACCGCGGCGCCCGCGAGCGACCCGTACATCCTTTACTTCACCGGCGACAGCTGCACCGTCTGCCGCACCCACCAGGAACCGGCGCTGGCGCGGCTTGGCGACGTCCGGATCGACAGAGTCGACGCGGTCGCCGAACGCACGCTGGCGGATCGCTTCCACGTCTATACGCTGCCGACGACCGTCGTCATGGCGCCTGACGGTCACGCCCTGCACGTGAACTACGGCTACGCGCCGGCGCCCAAGCTGCAGCGTCAGCTGGCCGACGCGCGCGTCGCAGGCCTGAGGTCGGCGGCGACCGCCTAAGCGGCGCCGATATCCTTCGGTTCGTGACCCCTCGGCTCAAGCTCGCCGTGCTGGCGCTGTTTGTCGCCGCCGCGTGCGGGCAGGCACAACCGACCCCTGGCCAGCAGATTCTTTTGGGTGCGATCTATCCGCTCAGCGGTCCCCAGGCGCAGGGCGGAAAGGAAGAGCTGGCTGGGGTCCAGGCGGCGCTCCGCGTCTCAAGTGCGAGGGTGCGCCTGGAGGTGATGGACGCCACCACTCCCGAGGCCGCCGCCGCCGCGGTCGACACGCTGGTCCACCGGTATCACGTGCCGGCGATTCTCGGCACCTATGGCAGCACGCTCTCCGTCGCCGCCTCAGCGCGCGCCGAGGAGCTCAAGACCGTCTACTGGGAGACCGGCGCGGTCGCTGATCCCATCACGGCGCACCGCCACTATGTTTTCCGAACCGTCGCGACGGGGAGCGCCCTGGGTCGCATGGCCGTGACGTTCACCCACGACGTTCTGCTGCCTGAATACAAGATGCCGGCCGCGCGCGCGGTCGTCATTCGCGTCAACGACATCTATGGCAGGTCGGTCGGGGGCGGGGAACAAGAGCTCGCGCAGGCGAAGGGCATCAACGTCGTCGATGTCATCGAGTACGACCCGAAAGCGTTTGACGCCAACGTCATCTCCGCCCGGCTGGCAGCGGACCGGGCCGATTTTCTGTGGGACGTCAGCTATCTCGACGACGGCGTGGGGATCTGGAATGCCATCCTGAACAACCACGTGTCACTCAAGGGTGCAATCGGCACGAGCTCCGCGTTCTGCATGCCCGCCTTCAGCCAAAGGCTGGGCGCAGGATCGATCGGCGTCTACGCGGCTGACAAGCCCGACGCGGACATCAGCCCGGCCGCGCTGTCACCGGACGGCCGGGCATTGCTTGCCAGGGCGAAGGCAGCCTACACGGGCTCGGCGATGGACATCCCGGCCGTGGCAGGCTTCGTCGGCGGTTGGACGCTGGTGCATGACGTGCTGCCCAAAGTCGGCGGTGCGGTCAGCGCCGAATCGATTCGCTCGGCGGCGCTCGGGGTCGATGTGCCCGTGGGAGACAGCATCAACGGCGGGGGCGTGAAGTTCGCAGGGCCGGGTGCCCTCGACGAGGGTCAGAACACCCGGGCGGCCGCGGTGGTCGGACAGTGGCGGGCGGTGGGTGTGATGAAGGTCGTCTATCCGGCGGCTTACGCCCAGTAATCACTCACGCTCGCTTGCGCCGCCCGCTGCACGAGGGGGAGAGGCCTCCTAGTTCTCGAGGGCCTTCTGGACCAGGGTGATGTCCATCCAGCGGTCAAACTTGTGGGCCGCGTTGCGGATGGTGCCCACGATCTCGAATCCGTGCCTGGCGAAGAGCGCGACGCCGGCCCGGTTGTCCTTGGCGATGCTGGCGACGATCGTCCTGTAGCCGAGGCCCCGCGCCTCCTTGGTCAGGTCCGTGAGCAGCGCTCCGCCGATTCCCTTGCCGTGATGGACAGGATCGACGTAAACGAGCGACTCGACCACGTCGAAGCCCCGTTGCTTCCAGGGCAAGAGTCGCGCCCAGCCGATCACACCCGTGTCGTCGACGGCGACCAGGAGCTTGGAGCGCTTGCCGTGCGCATCCCACCAGGCCTGAGCCTCCTCGGCGTCGAGGGGCTCGGAGTCGATGGTGGCGAAAGTCTGGTTGACGGCCCAGTTGTAGAGGCCCATGATCGCCTTCAGGTCGTCCTGTGTCGCCGTTCTGAGCGTGTAGGCCTTTGTCGTTTTCGCCTTCGCCATCCCGACCATTATGTGGCCCCTCCGCCGGCCGACGCCGGCACCTCCCCATAAATGGGAAGGACGCTCTGCTAACTTTCCGCGGGTGAGGCCCGAGATCAAGACGCCGCTGCCAGGACCAAAAGCCGCGGAACTGATCGCCCGCGACGCCAAGGCGATGTCGCCAAGCTTCACCCGCGCATACCCATTCGTGATGGAGCGAGGCCGGGGCTGCTGGGTCACCGACGTCGACGGCAACCAGTTCCTCGACTTCACCGCCGGCATCGCGGTCGTCACGACCGGGCATTCGCATCCGGCGGTTGTGGCCGCGATCAAAGAACAGGCTGACCACTTCCTTCATATGTCCGGCACGGATTTCTACTACAGCTCCGAGATCGAGCTCGCCGAGCGGCTCGAGGCCAGGATCCTGCCCGGGACCCCCGCGCGAGTCTTCTTCACCAACTCCGGAGCCGAAGCGATCGAGGGTGCGATGAAGCTCGCGCGCTACGCGACCGGGCGGCCAAGTTACATCGCCTTCATCGGCGCGTTTCACGGCCGGACTTTTGGCGCGCTCTCGCTCACGGCGTCGAAGGCCAGCCAGCGCCGGCGCTTCGCGCCTCTTTTGTCTTCGGTTTTTCACGCTCCGTTCCCAACCGCCTCGCGTGGCGTGACGACCGACCAATCGATCGAGCGGATCGAGGAGCTCTTCGCAACTGTGGCGCCGCCTGAAAGCGTCGCCGCTGTCTTTGTCGAACCGATCCAGGGCGAGGGCGGGTACCTCGTGCCGCCAGACGACTTCCTGCCCCGGCTGCGGGAGCTGACCTCCAGGCACGGGATCCTCCTGGTCGCGGACGAGGTCCAGTCGGGCATGGGCCGCACCGGGCACCTGCTGGCGGTCGAGCACTGGGGCGTCGAGCCCGACATCGTGTGCCTCGCCAAGGGCATCGCTTCAGGTCTGCCACTAGGCGCGTTCATCGCCCGCGCGGAGCAGATGAGCTGGCCGCCAGGGTCGCACGGCAGCACCTTCGGCGGCAATCCCCTTGCTTGCGCGGCGGGACTGGCGACCCTCGACCTGCTCGAGGACGGCTTGATGGAGAACGCCGCGCGCGTGGGCGCGCAGCTGCAGGATGGGCTCCGAGAGATCGCCTCGAGTCACCAGGACGTGACCGACGTGCGCGGCCTTGGCCTGATGCTTGCGCTCGAGTTCAAGACCCCTGAACAGGCCGCGAAGCTCGTGCAGTCGGCATTCGAGCGCGGGCTGCTTCTGCTCACGGCGGGAATACGCGCGGTCCGCATCAGTCCGCCCCTGGTGCTCAATCCGGACGACGCCGCGACCGGCCTCGAGATAATCGCCTCCGCGCTGGACTAGTCCACTGAGGAGCCCGCTCCTCATCGGATTGAGTCGGCGATCGGCTGCATCGAGGTCGCGGCGGCGCGGTCATCACTGGCGAGGCTTCGCGACGACTTGGCTCGCTGCTCGTCGATCACTTTGAGCGTCGCCGTGACCTGCGCCGCGACCTGAGACTGATTGGCGTGCGCGAGGCCGGCGAAAGCGTTGACGAAGGTGTCGTTAAGCGCATGCTTCGAGGTCGAATCTCCGGTGGCGTAGCTCACCAATGCCGCATCCTTCGCCGTCCACACGTTGTCGAACTGCGTTCCGGTGCTGTTGCCGAAGGCGGTGGCGAAGACGGTGCCGAGCAGGTCGCCGTTTGACGCCAGCGCCGCCGCCGACGCGGTCCTCTCGGCGCTCCGTCCCGCAACCACCGCGGCCGTGGCCATGGTGGCGAGGTAGGAATGCTCTTGCAGCAAATTGTTCAGCGAGACGCGAACGTCCACGGCGTGCGCCGAAGGATCACCGGGAAACTTGTCCGGAAACTTGTGCGCGATCTGGTCGGCGAGGGCGTCGGCCAGGCGGGATGTCTGCGCGTAGGCGGTGTGCAGGTCCTTGTAGAACGCCGGGTACCTCTGCGCGAAGACGTCATCGATGAAAGTCTTGTCTTCGAGAACCTGCTGCGTCGTCAGCTGCGTCACGGGATCGAGCGGCAGCTGACTCACGTCGCTCACGAGCTGAGCGAATTGCGGGACAAAGCCATTGGTGAGGCCGGACATCGCGCCGCTTGCCTTGCCGTCGTTGTGTGTCACCACCGCGATCGCATAGTCGACGAGGTAACCGTTCTGGACGTTCCACTGCTGCGCGAGCTGCGCCGCGGCCGAATTGCCGAAGGCGCGGCGCATGAGGTCGGCGAGATCACTCGAGTTTGCCGTCAGCAGGGCTGTGTACCCCGCGTAATCGTCGGAGTGGTTCACCGCCGCAGCCGACTCCTTGGCCACGATCATCACCTGCTCGCCAAGGAGCAGGTCGAGGCGCGTGCGCAGGTCCGCGGCCTGGGTGCCGGCCACGCTGGCGGCCGGCGATGACGCGCCTGGCGTCTGGCCGCCACTCGTTGGATTGCACGCCAGGGCCAAGATCCCGAGCACCGCGACAGCGGCGAGTCTCAAACCGCCGCCATTCTGAACAGGTGGGGCGGCCTGCGCGCGCCCGGCGTCGAACTAGCATGGTCAGGTCTTGCCCGAATGGCTCCTGGTCGACGGCTCGAGCATGTTTTTCAGAGCCTTTTATGCCATCCCCCAGACCATGCGCGGACCCGGAGGCGACCTGGTCAACGCGGTGCGCGGCACCCTGGACACGCTCGCGCGGTACGTAACCGATCGCCGGCCGCGCCACCTCGCGTTCACCACGGATGAGGACTGGCGGCCCGACTGGCGCGTCGAGCTCATCCCCGGTTACAAAGAGCACCGCACCGCCGAGCCCATCCCGCCCGCCCTGATCCCTCAGGTGCCGATCATCCTCGCGTCGCTCACTGCGGTCGGGGTCGACGTCGTCGGGCTCGACGACTACGAGGCGGAGGACATCGTCGCCTCGCTTGCGGCCAGGGTGAAGACGCCGATCGAGATTGCCAGCGGCGACCGCGACCTGTTCAGCCAGGTGCGCGGAACGGATGTGGTCGTCCTCTATCCGCAGAAGGGCGGCATCGCGCTCGTGGACGAGGCTGAGGTGGCACGGCGGTACTCGATTCCGGGCCGCGCTTATGCCGACTACGCGATCCTGCGCGGTGACCCGTCGGACGGGCTGCCCGGCATTGCCGGCGTGGGCGACAAGAAAGCCGCCGAGCTGGTCACGCGGTACGGCTCTGTGGGGGCCATGCTCGAGGCCGGTGTCTTCCGCAATGCCAACGCCGAATACCTGGAGAAGGCGCTGCGGGTCGTGCCTCCCGTCCGGGATCTCCCGATCGATGTGCCGCGGGGCCGTCGGGATCGCTATCCGGATGACCCCAAGGCGGTGGACATGCTCGGCCAGAAGTATGGGATCGGGAGCTCGCTCGAAAGGCTGGTCAAGGCGCTGGCTTCGATCGCTTCGCTTACCAAAACCTGATCTTTCTCTCGCGCTGATCTGACGGCGATCCGGAAACGTAGCTCTGGTCATGACGATCACCTGGGTCATGCTTCGGCGCCGGCGTGCGCGCGGCTACATGATTTGGGCTGATGGAAGTGGGCCTGTGCGCGACCTGCCGGCATTCCCGGACCGTCAAGGGCTCGCGGAGCGTCTTCTGGATGTGCGAGCGCTCGTTGACCGACCCGTCATTTCCGCAGTACCCGCGGCTTCCGATCCTCCAGTGCCGGGGTTACGAGCCGGATCCCGCTAAGCGGCGGCCACCCGCATGAGGCTCATCGGCCGGCCTTCGGCGGGGTCGAATTTCGCGCTCACCGAGGTGGTCGCCATGGAAATCACGGCGATGCGCCCGTCGTCACCGATCGCGTAGAGATTCAGTCCGCCGGGGCTCAAGCCAAGGCTCGAGACGCTCCAGTCGGCGAGCGCGTGCGCGCGGACCCGCAGGCTCGTGGTGTCGATCCACGCGATACCCGCCGGTCCGGCCGCAACCAGAGTCGCACCGTCGGCGCTGACCACCGCGGCGTTGGCGGCGGCTGCGTTGCCGGCCACCGACATCGCCTTGTCGAACCGCGCTGTGCGCAAGACCGCGGGTGCGCCGTTGGCGCCGGGGCTGATAACCGCGACCGCCCCGGTCGCGGGGTTCGCGGCGTACAGCCGCGACCCGTCCCTGTTGATGGCAAGCGACCAATGCATCTCGGCGCCGGAATCGACGTATCCGTGGCCGGGCAGGTCGAGACAAAACGCGTAGGGCCCGTCCAGGCTCAGGGCGTGGATGAAGGGGCTCTCGTGCTCGCGCACGTACATGCTGAAGAGCCAGTGGCCGTCGGGAGTCGCCACTCCTGACAGCCGGGTCCCGACCATGGCTTGATTGCCGTCGCTTTTGTCGACCACGATGTTGTCATCGAGTTTGCCGCCGATGACGTCGTAAAGGCGGACGTAGTACTCCTTGCCGTTGAGGTGCTGGATCAGGTAGAGGCGATCGCCGTCGTTGCTGACGGCGTCGAACCTGAAGTAGCCACCAAGGTCGATCTTGCGCCACACCCTCGAGGTCGTCGTGTCGATGACGAGCATGTGGGTCGAGGAAGGCATGCCGTTCGCCGAGCCGTCGAATGCCTCGACGACCAGCCACTGGCCATTGGGTGAGAGACCGCCGGGCAATCCATTCGCGGTTGCCGGCGGCAGCTGGTATGTCCCCTGGAGCTGGATGGAGCTGCGCGTGGCGCCGGTCTGCGGGTCGGTGTCGATCAGCGACGTTGACACGATTGAATAGATGTGCCGCCAGTCGCCGGTGGGGACGCCCAGCGGGAGCCGCCGGTCGGTCGAGTGCGAACGTGAGTCGATGACCGAAACGAGCTGCGAGCCGCGAGCGGTGACGGCCTCATAGAGCTTGTCGCTGCGCGTCGATCGCAACAGCTCCTGTGTCCCGCCGCAACCAGCCACCAGAACCCCCAGGCAGATCAGCGCGCCAACCATTCGCATGCTCTTCACCTCGTCTCCCATACACCGCAGCCGCAAGGCTGGTTCCTCAGCTCAGTGAGCCCGCGAGCTCCAGCGCCTGGCTCTTGGTCATGTCACCCTCGATGCGGATGACCGTCCCGTTGTCGTCGAAGATCAGGGTGTTCGTGGCCAGGCGCAGCCTTTCGTAGTGAGCGTCGCCGTTGGCGTCGGCGAA
>Ga0066665_10000339_pt1 | contig 18102 bp, 16 predicted proteins | sample GraSoiAngelo_114_FD_75175 | JGI IMG/M metagenome (GOLD analysis project Ga0066665, IMG submission 75175) | Grasslands soil microbial communities from the Angelo Coastal Reserve, California, USA - 14_0903_13_40cm | ecosystem: Environmental > Terrestrial > Soil > Grasslands | place: USA...
ATTGCGCTCGCCAATCTCGATGAATTCCTGCGCATTATTCGCGGATCAGCTAATCGCGATGAAGCGCGAGTGAAGCTGCTCGCATTCGAATTTACGAAACTCCAGGTCGAACAACTCGGTATTCTGATTCGCAATCCTGCGCGCCTCACCGAGGGTCGCTATGCATTCAGCGAACAACAGGCAGACGAAATCCTGAACCTGCGTCTGTATCAACTGACCGGACTTGAGCGCGAGAAAATCGTCAGCGAATACAAGGAGCTCGTCGAGACTATCAACGATTTGCGCGACATTCTCGCCAAGGAACAGCGCGTCTTCACCATCATCAAGAAAGAACTGCGCGAAATCCGCGACAAGTACGGCTCCCCTCGCCTGACGGAAATTGCCGCCGACCAAGCCGAGATCAATGTGGAAGATCTTATCGTCAATGAGGGTTGCATCATCAGCATCACCCACGGCGGCTTTATCAAGCGCACGGCCGTTAGCGCATTTCGCGCGCAGCGGCGCGGCGGTAAAGGCGTCATCGGAATGCAAACGCGCGAAGGCGCAACCGAAGAGGAGGAAGGCGATTTCGTCGAACATCTTTTTGCCGCCACCACGCACGATTACCTGATGTTCTTCACGGCCAGGGGACGCGCGTATGTGGAAAAAGTTTACGAAATTCCCGAGATGGGACGCGCGGCAAAAGGGCGTTCTATCGCAAACATCCTTGAGCTGAAGCCCGATGAAAAGATCGCAGCCACGATTCGCGTCCAATCCAAAAAATCAGGCACAGGGCCGAATGCTGTCGATCAGACATGGGACGAAAATCTGCATATCGTATTCGCGACACAATCCGGCATCGTCAAAAAATCGAATCTGTCCGACTACGCGAACGTCCGCCGCGGCGGCATTATCGCCATTCAAATCGAAGAGGGCGATCGCTTGATCGACGCGAAACTAACGAATGGCAACAACGAGGTCGTGCTCATTACCAGGATGGGAATGAGCTTGCGTTTCCATGAAGAGCAATTGCGCGATCAGGGCCGCAACACCGTCGGCGTATGGGGAATTCGCCCGGAGAAAGACGATCACGTCGTCGCCATCGCCATTGTTGATGCTGACGCGATGCTCCTCGTGGCCGGCGAGAATGGGATTGGCAAGCGCACGCCCTTCGACGAATACCGACGGCAATCGCGCGGCGGCAAAGGCATTATCACGATGAAAGCCGGCGAGAAAACCGGCGAAGTCGTTGGCGCGCTCAGCGTGCGCGAGACGGATGAACTCATGCTCATCACTAACAAGGGCCAAATGGTGCGCACGCGAGTGAGAGAAATTCGCGAGACCGGCCGCAATACGATGGGCGTGAAACTGATGGACCTACGCAATGGCGAAAAGCTTCAGGCCATTGCGCCCGTAGTAAGTCAGGCGGAGGAAGAGCAAGCGCAAAGCACCGACGCGGCGAGCCAAAAATTGTAACAGCCTGGGCGCAGAGACGGCGCTGTCCGCACGCCCCAGCGAGGCGTCTCTACCTTAGTAGCCGCCGCCCATGTGCGTCGTTGTTGTCGTAGTTTGAGTAGGTGGAGGAGGCGCTGTCGTGACAGTGGTTTGACGCGTTGTGGTAGTGGTGGCCTCCGGCTCGCTAGCGCAGGAAACCAGTGTCAGTCCCACCACGGCTAAGGCAGCAGTTAATATCATTCCCTTTTTCATAACGTGAATTGTTTCTTCAACAAACAATTCGTCGCAAGTTGCGTCGGCAGATGTATTAGGATGACGAATTCTTCTCAAATTTGAACCTTTGCCCGCTGCTTCTTTAGCTCACCGCGTTTGCGCTTTTCCTCCAAGATTTTCCTCTTCAGCACGGCTGGTCTCGGCGATTTTGTTCGGCGCGCCTTTTCCCGCTCCGCAATCTCCGCAGCGCGGCGTTTTTGTCGCGCGCTCTCGATAGCCTGGAGCAAGCGTTCGCGGGCGAGCTTGCGATTTACCGCTTGCGAACGCGAATCCTGGACAGAGACGCTGATGCCGCTCGGGAGATGGCGCAGCGTTACTGCGGTGGCGACCTTGTTGACATTTTGACCGCCCGGCCCGCTGGATCGCGCAAAGCTTTCTTCCAGATCGGCCTCGCGAATACCGACTCGTGTCATCCGCTGCTCGATTGAATCAGACGCCATAATTATCGATGGATATTGCCGTCCTGCGGAATCTACAGTCCACAATCGGAAATGCGCAATCGACGACGAGAAAACTGCCGATGGCCGGACTCGAACCGGCACGGGCCTATTACGGCCCAACGGATTTTAAGTCCGTTGCGTCTACCATTCCGCCACATCGGCGTGACTACAGTTTTTACTACACCTTTTTTGACGCGCCATGAAAACTATATGAGCTATTCCGAACACAAAAACTTGCCGGACGGACAATCCGGGTATCTGCGCAACGCGGCGCGCACCAGGCCAACTTTTCAGGCAGTCCATGATTCGCGCAAACGCAAAGTTCCTGGATTATGAAAACGCGGCGAACGGTTTTACGCGCAGCTTCGCATCAGTGTTGGCAACGGCCGAACGTCGCCGCGCCGAATCGCGCTGGAGGCGTCGGACCTAACGAACGCGCGTGCGGAATTGGAACGGAAAGGCACGGAGCGGCGCGACAACAAATTAGATCGCAGGTCGCGACGGCCGGGATTCGAATCGGTTTGTAAGGAGTATTTTGCCAGCGCCGCGTTCAGCCAAAAGAAGTGCCGCACTCAGGACAGCCAACGGCAAGCGATTCAGCCCCGATGTCATTCAGCATCTCTCCACGCTTTACGGCGCACGCCGCTTTATGATTGAATCCCGCACGCCCATGCCGGAAACCACGTACGTCAAGACGGAGTGCCAACACTGTAAAGGCCACATCGAATATCCATCTGGGCTTGCCGGACAACCTGTTGAATGTCCTCACTGCAAGCAGACGACGAAATTGCCGCCCTCTATGTCGCCGCCGCCGATACCGCCGCCGATACCTGTCATCCACCCTGCGAGAGCACGCATTGAGAAGGCGTCTAGTTTCGCCGGCGTTGGATGTTTGCTTCAAGGGATCGGCGCGGTCTGCTTCGTTTTTGCCATTCTGACCTATAAGACCGCCATCTTCCCTATTGTTTTCGGTATCCTCGGACTTTGGCTCTTGTTCTACGGTAGCCGAAAAGCGTCATGGTATCAGTGCTCGGCGTGTGGTGGTAAGCTATCGCACGCCCGTGTGAGCGTTTGTCCGCACTGCAACGCCTGTTTCCGTTAATGATGTGATTTCTGTACACGTTTACGAAGTCCGCCCGCGCAAAAATCATCGCGGCGTCGACCTAATTTCAGACGCTCTGCCTTTTGGTCGGTTGTGGTATGCCGAACCAAACGCGGCGAGCAATGCAGTTGGGTACACCATGCACCGCAGCCGTTCACATGATGCCGTGATTCGTGTTTATGATGCGGCTGGCAATGTGATAGAAACACACGAGCACGCGGGGGATTTCCGGGAACCGTGAAGTGTTTTTTATTCGCATCACGTCGCATTTTTTGCTAAAAACTAATTTCCAAATGACTCCGCATTTGTCCGACTCCTCCCGAGTAAACAAGCGGATTAGACGGAATATCCGCCATGAGTGAGAAACCCGGCGACTTTTTTCTCGGCGTCATCGATTTCTTCGGCATCCTAGTCCCAGGAATCGCCCTCCTTGCCCTGCAGGGTTCGACCCTAGCCCACCTTACCGCAATTCCTCTGCCTCGAGGCGAGAACTGGTGGGACTGGGTTCCTGCCCTGGTTGCGGCCTATGTGATCGGCCACTTTCTCATCGGTTTGGGCGCATCTTTGAATCACCTGCTTCCTGCTGTCTATCCGGAAGACAAGGATCACTACTTTCAAGAAGTACGGAATCAAGTTCCGGTCCCACCAGGGGTCACCCTCACCCGCTTGGAGGTCTACCACGCCGCCTTCTCCTTCATCCGGATTGCGAGCGCCAGTGCCCTCACGGAGGTAGAGCGCCAAGCGGCCGAATACAAGCTCTTTCGCAGCCTTACCCTGCTCTTCCTGATAGACGCCCTACTGTCAGCAGCCACCGGCTCTTGGTCAGGCCGCCGGCTGGCGGCTGATGCCATACTGACGCTAGGCTGCTGCGCACGGTTTCTCTATCTGCTCTTTTGGACTCAGCGGTTGGCGTTTGAGTTCTTTGCCCTGTTGACTCGGCAAACACCGCCTTTTGCCAGAGGCTCCGAAGCCAAAGGCGGCCTAACTACCGACGTTCACACGACTCCAATTCCATAAACGCGGTCAGCTTTTCATAGGCGCGCACAATGAAACGGTTTCCGTCGCCGCGATGAGCGTCGGTAATCCAGATCCGTTCGCCTGTTGCAATCCACGGCTGACACGCAGCCCCACGTCCAACCGGCTTTTCCGAGATTGTCAGTGATTATTTCCCAGTACTTGATCGTGGTCTGCCTTACTGATTGGTTAGGGCCGTCTGCCGTAGCGAACCGTATAGGGCTTGTAGTCGGCGCATAATGAGTGCTGCCGTTGAAAGCCATGTGTTCAAGAAAATGCGCTAGCCCACGCTGGCCCTCCTTTTCCTGAAGGGATCCCGCAAGCACTAGCAAGCGCATTGAGACGCGCCCCTTCGGCTCGTGATTGGGAAGTACGACGTAACGAAGCCCATTGGCGAGCGCCCCGAAGCGCGCCGCCGGATCAGGTTTGAGGTCGCTTCCTCCCTGCAGGAACGGTAGGGCCTTTGCTGCCGGTAGTACCAAGGTAGCCGGCGATGGCGACGTAAGAGGAGCAGGGTTCAGGTCAGCCGCGTGAAGAGACGCAGTGACAAGACTTACGTTGATTACGACATACCGGCGGAGCTTTCTCAAAACTGGATAGCGTGCGTAAGCGTGACGAAAGAGGCTAACTTACCTTGTGCTGACCTGCGCAGGCGAAGTAACCACGATCTCCGGCTTCCCTTTATGTAAAGTAATCTTTCCGGAGACAGAAACGATTCGCCCTTCGTATTGTTTCGCCTGCGGAAACTGGGCAGCGCTCCCGGAAGGGATAAAGGCGGTAAACGCTTGATTTGGATATTTCCCGCCCATATTCAGAAACGTGCTGCCTTTGCCCAATTGTTGAACTCCATCCACCATACCTGTTACCGTTGCGGTTTCTCCCACATGCCTGGCCGCTTCTGTGGCTTTGTAATTTGACGTAGCTTGGCAACTCGCTAATGCGACAAGCACGCCCACGAATAGCGCAAGTCGCGCCAAGGATATAGCCCGCGTGGGCGATGCCGCCGATGCTTGAGTAGACTCTCTCATGGTTTTCTTGTGCTGGTTGTCGTTTTTTATTTGCTGTATCTCCATACACGTGATGCTGCGCGCATTCTGATGTCCTGCGTCTAGACCCCTAAAAGGGGAAACCCGTTTGCACGCGAGAAAAATTTCGGACGTATCCTAAAGTCATCTGACCCGCCACCGCCACCAGGCCTAGATTAAGAGGGCGACCTGCGATGTGGTATCAGTAGCGACACAATAAATCGTTTAGGGAACCCCACCGTAAAAATAGCAACATTGGAAGTGACGAAAACAGATCAACGGTCGAGTGACGAAAAACAGGGCTCTGTTGCCGGCTATTCTAATAAAGCATTCGCACAGGCGGGGATCAGGCCCGATGCCTCTGCGCCGAGGGCTTGTTCGGCCGAAGTTCTTCGAGATGCTGCCGCAGGTAATTTAGAAGATGCCGCCGACGTTCAACGCCACGTGATGAATTCCGAACACCGTAGGCGATTGGCGCTGGCAACAACTCTCCATCGACATCCACAACGCGATCGTAGATGGCCTGCCAGCGTTTCTTGACTGTCCAAGGGGAGACGGAAAGCGATGCCGCCAGTGTCTCACACGTTTCGCCCATCAAGGCATGGTGCAGAAGCGCTCGTTGCGAGCGGCTGAAGTGAAACCGCGGCGCGGTGTAAATAAAAAGACCCGCGATGTCGGCTCCGGGATGCGCGAACGCCTCTTCTTTGGTTAACCCAAGGAGACATGGTCGCCTCCAGGGTTCTGGCTCGGGAAGCCGATGCCTTCGAAAATAATTAGAATAGTTACGTCGCAGGCGAGCGCCGGCATCGAGCATCCATTGTGATGTTTCCCTTCCAATCGGGTCGGTGAGAAACTCCTTAATGCGATAACCCCTTAGAGCAAGATGGAACGCCTCTTTCTGTTTCTCGCGCACCACAAGGAATTCCTTGGGCGAGAATCCATGCTGCACCCACCCTTCAAAGCACATCATCATGTTCAAGCCGTCATCAGCATTGGCCCGGGCCACCTGCTTGCGATTCAATACTGGCAATTGCCGCGGAAGATATCGCCGGGCTAATTCAACGCCGAGATAGGGAGGAAGCGTTAATCGCGCTTGCGAGCAGAATTCGTCGGTGACAAAAAGCGTCGCACCGAACGATACGATTCGTGAACCGACCGGCCTTGCGCGGTCCTCGACCAGAAAAAGCTGCATTGCTCCGTTGGAAAGCAATGCGCGCCACATTTCCGGCAAGATGCGTCGGCTGGTTTCCGGATAAGGCAGCCCCAACGATGCATGAAGCATGTAGCAATTCGCAAGATCTTGGGCGCTGCCTTTTCGTGCCATCAGACTGATCCCACCGGGCGTGTTCGCTCGGGTTCCGCGCACCAGTCGATCTACACCATCCCGAGTCTTCACCTAGAGAATTTCCCCTAAAGTCAAAATCTGCCAAAATGCTGTTTGCGAGGCAAGCAGATTTTCCACTTTTAGGGGTCTTGCGACAAAACCCATTTCTTCGCTACAAAGCAATTCCCCCCTACTAGCTGGAGGAAAGAAAAAATGACGAAACGCGCTGTTGTTGTCGGGATTAACGACTATTCCGGGATCGACCCAAGCGGAAAGTCCAATTTGAGCAGTTGTGTGGCGGATGCAGACGCCATGATGGATATGCTTGTCTCAGCATTCGGTTTTGATTCGTCGGAGTCGACGAAATTGACCGATAAATCTGCCGGATCGGCGGCGATCACTTCGGCCTTAAACGGCATTCTGAGTAAGTCGGATGCGGGCGACGTGGCCTGTTTCTATTACTCCGGTCATGGTTCCCGGACGTCTGCTGACTCCAGTCAAGCCGATTGTGATAAATTCTATGAGTCCATAATTCCAGCGTCTGGTTCGGCTATTACCGATAGAGACCTCTTCAATATCGCGGATCAACTACAGCCCTCCTTCGTTGAATTTACTGTAATCCTCGACTCGTGCCATTCTGGAGGAATGGACCAGGAAACTGATGCTGTGCTGAAGTGCAAATCGCCCGTTCTGCCTGGCGATCTTCTGCAACAGATGGTCAATTATCTTCGCACACTAGTCCCCTGCGGAATCCTCATCCCTTTAGACTCCGACGCATGCGATGGAAACGTGACAAGTGTTTCCAATAATGGAGGCGTTGCCGCTGCCGACGAGGATCCGGACAAAGTTTTTGTGGACCAGGCTAAGACCACGTTGATCGCGGGATGTAAATTTAACGAATTATCATGGGAGACCGCTGGCCACGGACTATTAACGAAGGCATTTCTAAACACTGTAAACGCCAGCAACTTTCAGATTAGTTACAGCGATCTTCTTGATCAACTGCGAACCAGCGTGACGAGCGACTTCAGCTCTCTTATCGTCCCATCTATCAGTTCTGACCTGCCGCAAAGTCAAACACCGCAACTTCGCGGCCAGGGGAATCGAATGGATCAAGGATTTTTGCAAGGGTTCGTGGACTCGCGATAGGCACTTGAATGCGAAAATGAAAAGAATGGAATAAAACCTATGCCAGACGATCAGGATTCCGAACAAAACGTTGACGATCAAAGCGGCAGTCAACAAACCGCTTACGACCAAAGTCAGGACCAAGGAACGACCGAGGACCAGAGTCAGGAGCAAAGCCAGGACCAAGGGACGACGGACGAACAGACTCAGGAACAAACATCCCAGGACCAAACTCAGGACCAAGGGACAACGGACGACCAGAGCCAGGATCAACAAACACCTCAAGACCAAACTCAGGACCAAGAAACCACGGACGAACAGAGTCAGGAACAAACATCCCAGAACCAAGCTCAGGACCAAGGAGTTACGGACGAACAAAGTCAGAACCAACAAACACCTCGGGACCAAGCGCAGAATCGGCAAACCATTGGTGATCAGGCGGGTCGCCAGACGACCCAACCGGGTGTCGCGGGATCGAAACAAAGTTTTGTGGGGCAGACTACCGGAGCAACCCAAACACAAAGCACAGGAACCACGAATATTGGCGTTCCTATTCCGCCCGGCTTTCAGAAAGTTGAAGGAATTGACGTTTCGTCTGCGCAAGGAAGGATCGATTGGAACGCGGTTAAGCGGTCAGGGACCGCTTTCGCTTATGTCAAAGCAACTGATGGAAAGGATCCGGATGCCACATTCCGGACGAACTGGGCTGGCGCAGCCGGTGCCGGAATCTCGCGGGGGGCTTATCATTTTTTCTATCCTGTCCCGGTCGGATCGGATCACCTTCAGAAGCAGGTGGATGCCTTTCTCGCGCAAATGGGTTCGCTGGCGGCGAATGACTTGCCACCGATGGTAGATGTCGAAGTGCCGCCCGCAGGCCAGGAGAAATGGCTTGTCCGAGCGATGACCGCACAGGAAATCGCGGCTTCTTTGACCTATTGGCTCAGCAAGGTGGCACAGGGCTGTGGAAGGCAACCTGTTATTTATACGTTTCCAGCATATTGGCAATCAAGGATGGGTGATAGCTCGTCATTTCACGCTTTCCATCTATGGATTGCAAATTGGGGCAGTGAGACATCTCCCGGTTCAAAAGAATTTCGTCCGCTTGGCAAGCCTCCCATTATTCCCGGGCGCTGGCCGGCATTTAGCATCTGGCAGTATGCCGTTTTGAAGGGCCTGACTGGTATTAACGGTCTGGTTGATCGCGACTTGATCATTCTGCGCACAGGAACGGCTATTGTCGATTTCCTAAATGCAAGCCCGCCTAATCCCAATCAACCGTAAACTAGTAATGGACCAACGTCCACCGATTCGCCCATGCTAATTATCTTCTTAACTGACACGCTGCTTGCCCCGTAGCTAGCTCGATCAAAGATGAGACCAAACCAGTTTGGATAAGACAAGAAATTACAACCCACTACTAAAAAGGAGACAACCAATATGACAGACGATAGCATCCATGCCCTCGGGCCTCAATTTGGACCCGACTTCATTACAATTGAAATCGACGACGAGACGAAAGGTAAGTTTGCTCTGGAAATATTTCCAGACGCGAACAATCCCGCCTTAAGAAGAAATGGGCTACCTACACAGTTTTATTATATGCCGAAGGAGATTCAACTAGCCAAAAGGGTGGATTCTCCTGAGGATTACGATTTCAGTGTCACGCTTTTTAAGGGCCTAATGACAGCTGAAGATACCCTAGGTATCAGCGGAATTCCCAGTACCGGCGGCGAGGTGGACGCGGGTGGTGCCTTCATCGCATTTTCAACAACGATGGCTGTCCCCGAAAGCGTGGTTGCAGCAGCACACGCCAAGCTGAGGGCGGGCAATCATGACCGCCCGCCAGCAAGGATTGCAGAATTGTTTGCCGGGGCCAATCAGGGGCCTGCTCCATTACTTGGCATCGTGCCAATAGTTGACAATGCCGTCACAATCGAGATTCCACAGTTGCCAGGGTCTGCAAGTGCTGCGGCACAAGGAGCTTCGACTTCGCCCGCAACGGCCCCAGCCGCATCACCAACAGCGGCAACACAAGGAGCGGCGGTGTCCAGTCCACCGCCGTCAACTGCAAGTTCGCCTGCGACCGGCGACGCTAAGTCTCCCTGGTTTATCAGCGCGCAGGGGACCGGCCATGGCAGTATAGAAGCATCGGGTATCAGCAGCTTTCTCGTGACCTGCAATCAGATGGCGGCAGGCGCGGTGGTTGGCGCTCTCAAAAATGGGCGCTCTCCATTTACGGTTCACTACAACATGAAGCAGCTGTTTTATATCAATGCTTGCGATATTCAAATGCATGTCGACGTCGATAAGACCTTTACACAACTTTCAGGCGCCGTGGAAGCGAAGTACGGGTTTGCGCAAGCCGATCTCGAAGCCAATTACCAGTCCTGCCTTACTAACGGTGCGATCAGCACAGTCATCCAGCAGAATGGCACCGATGTCGATGCGGACGTGAAGAAGCTGATCGACAAAACGGTATCGGATATGCAGGACAGGGCATGGAATATGGTCAAGACCGAGATTTTCGATTGGCAGCCGAAACCTGACGATCCTGCTAAGGCCAGCACCGGCGCGTGTGGGGGAGTCGCGGTTCAAGTCAAGCTCAACTACCAAAAACATGGCGTCAAGTTTGATCAGCACTTTGAGATCAATGAAACCATTTCGAAGGCGGACACAGTCTCTGGGACACTTACGGCGTTAGAACCCGCGATTAAGAAGAATCTCGACAAATATCTTTCAATTGTGGACATCGGCGAGTTCTTTAAGAAAATTCAGGTCTGTGCATCGCCCAATATCGACTTCGGAGACGGTGAGATATCAGATCCGATCAACGAGGCCCTCATCCAAGTCAGCTACCCCAATTTCGATAAACCTTTGAACGATGATGGGACAGTCGCGTTGTCGACGCGAGTCGAAGGTTTTCATTACGATCCCACCCATATCGATCAATCCGCCCCAGTTACTCTCGGTAGGTGGAGTCGAGATAATCGAAACGACATTATCAATTTTGCGTTTCTCCGGCTAGATAAGAAAGTAGGGAAATGGGATGCGGATCAAGTCAAGATTAAAAAGACGCTGGTTTATAAGCCAGACGATCCTCGAGTTGCCCTTGCGAACGGCACCATCATGTTCACGTCCGAAACGATAACTAACGATCATGCCCCTGTTATCGGTCCTGACGACGTTGGTTACATCTATGTTAAGTTTTTCTTGGATCGACCAATTAAATCTTCCAATGTCACCGTAACACTGACCATTAAGATGGCTGACCGCAGTGATGTTCTTGTTATGACGAATGATGATCCGAAGGCGACTCCGGTAGCCATCTGGCAAGTCTGGTCCGATAAGTACTTCAATGAAACCATTGCGCGGGTGACGATCGACGTTGAGGTCGCTCCGCCGCCGTCGGACTTTGCGGGAACTCCGGTGCTGTGGAGCGGCAACCAAGCCGTACCGCTTAACCTCGGACGCATCAAACGGATCGTGCCTTACAAAATCATCGTTCCGGCTCTCACCGACCCACAACAAAGCGCGCTGGTCGGTCAATACATTACCGCCACGTTGAAGGAAGCAGCTGGTACCTAGTCTGAGCCATAACCCACAACATCAAGTGAATCGGTTCTTGGCAGCGAACACTGCCCGTTTCGCGGGAGTAACTATGGTTAAACCTGCGCCCAATCTTATACACGCAATTCTAATCGCGGAACCTGTGATCAAGGTTGGCCCACCACCGCCGCCGCCGCCGCCGAGCCTACCACTCGTCAGCTCGCGAAATGGGAATTTGTTTCAGGGTCGCAACGATCCGAACCTGCATTGGTACCTGCCGGACTTCAACCTCGCCGCCGACGTCGACCCCGGCTTTGCGTTTGTAGCAAGCCAGTCAAGCCAAAGCGAGGGAGGAAGTCCATTTAACAAGGCCCGGCTTACGTTACGCCTGCATAAGTCTCAGCCGGATGACGTGGTTCAATTCGCCCAGTCAAATCCGGATGCGAAGCTGCAGGAGATTAGCTTGGCTGAAATGTCTGCCAATTTGAGCACGTCGTATACGGACGACAAAACAGGTCAAGAACACCAAAAGCCGTTTGCTGCAACTATCGAGGATCTAGGCAACGGGGACTTCCAACTAACAGTAGATCCCCTTTTAGGTCCAGAGGTGATTTTGCTGTATCAGGATCTCACATTCTTTGGCAAAGCGACGCTCAGTCTTTCTGCGTCGTATCAGGCATGGTCGCAACCCGGGGCTGGGTATTTGCTGGCTCGGAAACAGCAACTGTTCGAATCGAACGCAATTGTGGCCATGAAAGTGCAGACTCTTTCCGCCCCGACAGAGACTTCAGCGGCCGCGCCTCGCCCTTTCGCCGCTCAATCATTCATCAGGAAGGACATGCCCTCCGCCATCTCGCAGCGTGGCGGCGATACGCTTGTGCAAACAAGCCAGGCATGGGCGAAGCAGTTGCCCATCGGGCTAAAGTACAAACAAGATAGGTACCAACTCAAATATACCATTTCTACCGACACAGTTACCGATCATGTAATCTTGAACGCAAACGACCTTAAAGATTTCTCCTTGAGTCAGTCGGAATTTACCGAGCTAAAGGCTGTTGATGTGAGCCAGTATCCGACTTTAAGCAAGCTATACATGGGCGTTCTCAGCCGAACGATCGTGATGGTTCCTAAGCGCTATTCGGTCGTCCGTGGTCGCGCCGGTTGCGCAGCGCTGTGCGTGGCAGTTGTAGATAGTTCGCCTGCATCGGGTAGCAGGTGCAGGTTTGAATTCGATTTCACTATCGCGCCGGAGGTCAGCCGAATCGAGGTTTATAAGCTCCAGCAGGAAATCAAAGGCCGACAGGAACTTAAGGACTACAAGCTCAAGCTACCGGACTTTCAGCGGGACAGTCCACCATCAACGCTCGAAACTCAGTTCAGTAGCAACATACACATCGATCAGGGTGCCTTGCCCCAGACGTTTTCCGTGACTGTCTCAATTCAAGACGAAGGCGTCCAAACTCCGGCAGTTGCCAACGCTAATGCCTTTATCATGCGCCTCTCTTCCAGCACTGGCGCGGACTTGATTGGCTCGTTAAGCATCAAACTCGACGATGGCTATCCCCAGCCAGTCCTCTCGACGATTGACCTGAATTTCGCTCATACTGCTGGAAGCGATCATGAGATCGATGTCCAAATCGTTGAAGAATCTTCGGAGATAAAATTCACGAGCCAATTGCCACTCGACTTGCTAATCTCGCGTTACGCGCTCATTAAGGGCTCCGCCCTCACAGAGGTTCCCACGAATGTTGTGCTTCCAGCTAAGGGCTCCTTAACCATTCCCCTGCCACCTGATCACATGGACCTAACAGTAGCGGTGGATGCGCAGCTCGTGATTCCTCAACAAATGGCAAAATCAGATACCATGAAGTTCCTTGAGATCCGCACTGCTGACGTCCAAGAAACGCAATATGTCGTGGCGGTGAACGGCTCGGGGATCGATTTTAATAAGGTCGATTCCGTTGAGGCAAGCATCACGTTCACTACTCTTCCGAACGTCACGCCGCGGGTCCTGAAGCTCAATACGAACGTCCATGCCGACAGTACGCACATCGTTATCCCGCTGGAGAACGCAGTATTTGCTTTGCCGGGCACGGTTAATCTCGCTGTCCACTTTAGCGACCCCGAGATAAGTGACCTGAATTTCACGCTCCAGAACGACTTTACAGCGTCGCCCGTGTTAATTGTTCTGCAAAGCGACATCGATAAGAACCTTCCAAAACCGCAGTCATAATTTACGCCATTACCTTAACCTACTCCAACGTAAGCAGGTTAGTTCAGCCATGAGTGATTCAGATAAAACAACAGACGCCTCAAGATTAATTACTACTGGCACAGTCTATGTTGGCCCGGACGGTGGCACCACCGACGAGGCATTTCCGAAGCCAGACGTCGAATACGACTTTTGCGCTGGAAACGATTTTGACCGCGCCCCACCCCCCAAACGCCAAACATCACAACTCAGCGGGCACTCGTGATGAAATCTATTCTCGCGTTCATTTGCAAACGATTTCAGAAATGCCCAGACCCGGACCCCTCGCTTACTTGGTAACCAATTAATGGCCAGCACTCGACTGTTTCGCTTTTACGTCACATTCGACGCCACAGCTGTCCCGGAGTCCATCCAGGACGATGACCGCTTTTCTTTCGACATAACGGGGTATTGCCTCAATTACGACATTGGCGAGCTCGCTGGACCGGTGCACATGAGCGAGGATTTGGGCGGTTGGCAACGGGTTGATATTCAGGGCATAGTCGATGTAGCACTCGGCACCGTCGAAAAGTCCCACTTTTGGATAGGAGTGACCGTACTTCCAAATTCCAAACTTGACCCGGACGCGCCTGAGTCGAAGCCACTCCTTCGCTCATTGGGCATGCACACCAATGACTTTGTCCCGATGAAGCCCAAAGACGCGCCGGACTTGGTGAAGGAGTTTCCTGATGGAGTTTTTATCCTCCAGATCACGCTCGTGGCGGTTTATCAACCGCTGTTGCTGCCCGGATTGCCAAACCCCGCGGATTTTGCGCGGCTCGGACTTCGCCAGGAGGACTTTGTCGATCACCGTGTCCACCCTAACCACGATTCTGCCGGCAATTTGGTTAGCACGAATCATGATATAGTTTTTTGGTCTGATGAACTCCGCCTCAGCGGCAGGAAATACGTCCCATGAAATGTGATTAACGCTCCTTTATTCCACACCTACAACAAATAACCCACAGGACCTTAGCTATGAGTAATTCAGACACCAAAACCGATGATTCGAAGTTAGTTACTACCGACACTGTCTATGTTAGCCCTGACGGTGGAACTACCGATGAGGCGTTTCCAAAACCAAACGTCGAATACGACTTTTGTGTTGACGTTGCCAATGCCGGCGAACTTCCAAGCGGATCCTTTTTCGTGCGCTTTAATCTGAGCGGTGATCGAGATCCACCCTTGGATCTCGATTTTACGCAGGATGACGGCTTGGATGCCGGAGCTACCGCCAAAGCCGTCGTTCACTTTGGGATGTTTCCGAACAAGTTTGCCACGTATCATCTCGAAGCCTGCATTTATTCGAATTCAGCGCCAGAGAAGCCGATCAATTGTGCAGGCTCGTTTGATATCACTATCAATACGGAATCAACAAGTGATTCCAGTCCGAGTGGTGGTAGCGACACCACAAGCGCGAGTGACTCAACAAGTGAGGCCGGAGATTCGACGGCGGAAGACTCACAGTGAATAAAACGGAAACCCCGACGAAATGACAAACCCGACGGGAAATAACGTATGGCTAATCTAAAATTCCTAAAACGAATCGGCTATTCAAACATAAATACGCTTGATGACGACGACTCCGCCTTTTTTTATGCGTCGGGGATGGAGATCGATGCGGACGGCGCTTACCATGCGTATAATCCTGATGGGAAATCCGGCCTGGATTATCTCGCCAATGCGGGTCATCCCGGAAATTGGTGGGCGCTAGTCACAGACAACGGTCAGCCGAGCGGCACTCCGCTTGTTCAGACTGATGATGACCCAGCGCCCGGATTTTACATTTCGACGACGTCGTTGGAGGACGCGAATTGTGACCCAAAGGATCCGCGCAGATACGTCAACGCAGAGGCAATTAACTTCATCGTATTACCCGGCAGGCTAGGTTTGGGCGCCAAGCTTGGCGATTTTGCGGTAGTCATTCGGTCATATACCGGAGCGTATGATTATGCAGTTTATGCAGACGTAGGACCGGCGAACAAGATTGGCGAAGCATCAATTGCGCTGGCTAACGCCTTGGGAATTCCTTCAAGTCCAAAGACCGGTGGGATTGGACATGGCATAGCCTACATCGTTTTCCCAGGTAGCGCTCAGAACTGGCCGCTGTCACAACCGGACATCGATCAGTATGGAGCGCAGCTTTTCTCAAAGTGGGGAGGGCTCGATAAAGCAAAAGAATGCTTTCCAGATTTGAATTGGACTCAATGAAAGCTGGAGTATCAGGGTACATTCGAAACTCGTTCGAAAACACGGACGGCAAAGAGCCCTCAGGCCGGATAGTGTACGAATAACATGTTTGGCTCAGCGATACTTGATACGGCCATCGGCTTGATTTTCGTCTTTCTCGCCGTAAGCCTCGCTGTTAGCGCCGCGAACGAATTGTTGGCAGCATTGTTCAAATTGCGCGCAAAGAACCTGTTCCTCGGCATTCAAGAATTGCTACAGGATCCATCCACAGAAGGACTAGTGACTCGTTTCTATGAACACCCTTTGATTGCGCGCTTAGGTGCGAAGGGGGGCAAGCCGTCGTATATCCCTTCCCGAACGTTTGCCTTGACACTGCTTGACATCGTTGCGCCTGTAACCGCAGCGAGTAACAGAACTATGGACGATTTGAAGGCCGGAATCGAGAAACTTCCCGCTTCCCTTCAGGTCACGTTCCGCGTGCTTCTCGATGAGGCTGGACATGACATTGAACAGTTTAAGACGCAGCTGGAGATTTGGTTTAATAATACGATGGACCGCGTTTCTGGCTGGTACAAGCGCAAAACACAAGCGATCCAGCTGGTGTTAGCTCTCGTTATTGTTGTCATAGCCAATGTAGACACTGTTCGAATCGCCAGAAGCCTTTCTGGGGTTAATTCTCCTCTGCGTGATTCAATTAAGGACGCGGCGCATTCTTTTGTCGAGGCAGGTTTACCCCAGGGACCTCCAGGGACACAGCTAAGTGCTGCCACAGAAGCAATTGGAAATCTGGCATTGCCAATTGGCTGGGTTAAGGGCGGCTTTGGACCGACTACTATTTTTGGTTGGGTTATCACCGCGCTGGCCGCCTCGCTTGGCGCGCCGTTTTGGTTTGATCTCCTGAACAAGTTTATCAATGTACGGGCATCCGGAAAGGCGCCTGAAGAAGAACCAAAGTCGCCCAAAGAAGTTACTCAACCGGCGCAACCGGGCGGCTAAACTGATCGCTTCCAAGAGATTAGAAAGAGAAATTATGAATCGATTCCGTAAACATAACGCGCGGCTGGCGATGTTGCTGGCAGGCTTCTCATTGCTATTCGGATTTTCCAGTTGCGAGACCGCTACCAACTTAGTTTCGTCTACGCAGTTCAGTCAAAATGCCTACGACACGGACAAGCAGCTCAAAGACGAATCGCTGGCGTTAATCGACAAAGCCACAAACCGGGCATCTTACACAAGCGTGGCGACCGATGTAGCGGCGCTCATGCAAAAGATCGATAATGCGATTGGCGCTGAGAAAAGCCGAACGAAGAACCAGCCCACCATTGCGCAATGGCAAACGATTAGATCACAGGTAAGTCACTTTTTTGATCTGTGGAAGAAAAAGGGGCACTGTCGCCAGCGTTCGTGGATGAGGGCAAGAAACAAGTCAGCGCTCTCTTCGATACGCTGATTGCGACCGAAGGAGACAAGCGAGCACGCGGTTAATAGGAGGAAAATCTATATGGCTGATTTCAATAAAGTATTCGACGACATCAAAAACCAGGTCGGTGCAGAAGCACAAATGGACTTGAAAGGATTTTCCGATCAAGGAAAGCAGGATGCGCAAGCCTTTCTCGATCAGTCGCGTGACAGGTTAGAGAAATGGATGCAACTGCTGGCGGATAAACAAATCGACGAGGACGAATTTGCCTGGCTGGTGGAATCGCAGAAGGCCGTCGCGCAAATGGCGGCGCTGCAGAAGGCCAACGCAGGAAGCGTGCAAATCGAAGAATTCAGAGATTCGGTGTTCCAAATCATAGTTAAAACCGCAGTCCCGGCAATCATCGCAGCAGCATGATTTTTGCGCCGAGGGGAACACCAAACTCGTGCTCCTCGGGACCCGACCTACGAATACCCCGCTCTGTGAGATTACTGCGCAATTACGCCGCTTTAGTTTCCGGAAGCTTGAAGCCGATATAAGTGCCGGCACTGACTCCGAGCAGACCAAGCAAGGTCGCACTGAACTCCGGCATCGCCAGTTCGTTATAAACGTTCACGACAAAAATTATTCCAAGGATAAGTGTCCAGACAAAGATCTGGAAGCGGTGAAAACTGATCTGGTTGTTTTCCGCGAGAAGGTCATACATCACCCCCCTCCAGGTCGGCCATGCGAAGTAGGCACTTTGCCAGCGATAATTCGCCAGCCGTTTCCGCAATTCATTCTGCTGCCGCTCATTATCGTCCAGCGCTTGCTTGTCCGAAAGAGATATCAGGGTCCGAGCCTTCTGTAGCGCCTCCAGCTCTTGCTGGGTCTCAGCCCGCAGTTTCTGCAGCTCTGCCAGCACTTCGTTGTGCGGCCGTGTGACATCGACGACCGGCTGGTTGCCAGAAGAGCC
>Ga0066665_10000341_pt1 | contig 18057 bp, 17 predicted proteins | sample GraSoiAngelo_114_FD_75175 | JGI IMG/M metagenome (GOLD analysis project Ga0066665, IMG submission 75175) | Grasslands soil microbial communities from the Angelo Coastal Reserve, California, USA - 14_0903_13_40cm | ecosystem: Environmental > Terrestrial > Soil > Grasslands | place: USA...
ACCTTGAACGGGATCGGTCCGTACTCGGTCGCAAGCGTGACGAGCTCCCGCGCCAGGATCGCCCGCCGCACCTCGGTGAAACGTACGCCGATCGTGGTCGACTCCTCGAAGAGCGTCCGCGCGACGTCGGGCACCCGGTCGGACGGACAGAGGGCGGTCAGCGTCACGCCGGGCCGGCTCCGCTTCATCACGACCGGGGTGAGGAAGACGTCGAGGGCGCCGGCCTCGAAGAGCCGGTCCATCAACGGCTCGTAGAGTTGGGGCGACATGTCGTCGATCGTCGTCTCGACCTGCGCGACCGTCTCCTGGACACCGATCGCGTGGCCGGTGTCCCCGACGAAGCAGCGGAGCAGGTTTGGGGTCTCGAGCTCGCGCGCCCCCGCACCGTAGCCGACCGCCCGCACGGTCAGCGCGGGCATCGCGCCGGCCGACCGGGCGAGGGTCGTGAGGATGGCCGCGCCCGTCGGCGTGACGAGCTCGGCGCGAACCCCCGTGTCGACGACGGGGAAACCCTTGAGCAGCTCGGCGGTCCCCGGGCCGGGGACCGGGATCCGGCCGTGGGGCCCGTCGACGGCGCCCCCGCCGATCGGCAGGGCCGACACGTGCACCGACTCGACGCCGAGCAGGCTGAGCCCGGCCACGGCGCCGGTGACGTCGATGATCGCGTCCAGTGCGCCGACGTCGTGGAAGTGGACGGCCTCCACGGAGGTGCCGTGGGCGCGGGCCTCGGCCTCGGCCAAGCGGCTGAAGATCCTGGCGGCGTCGCTCCGCACGCGGGCCGGGAGACTGCTCCCGTCGAGGAGCCCGAGGATACCGCCGAGCGAGCGGTGCGGGCCGGCCGGCGCCCGCGGGTCGATCTCGACATCGGCCTTGGTGGCCCGGAATCCGCCCCGCCGGACCTCGTGCGCCGTGAGCGCCCAGCCGGGGAGGCCGAGCTTCGCGAGCTCCGCGCGGAGCGCGTCGAGGGACACCCCCGCGTCGAGAAGCGCGCCGAGGATCATGTCGCCCGAGGCGCCGCTCGGGCAGTCGAAGTAGATCGTCTTCACCTGATCTTGTGGATCAGGCGATTGATCCGCGACGCCTGGCAGGCCGCTCCGTAGCCGTTGTCGATGTTCACGACGGAGATGCCCGCCGCGCAGGAGTTGAGCATCGCGAGCAGGGCCGTGATCCCGCCGAACGAGGTGCCGTAGCCGACGCTCGTGGGCACTGCGATCACGGGCCGGTCGACGAGCCCGCCCACGACGCTCGGGAGCGCGCCTTCCATGCCCGCGACCGCGACGATCACGTTGGCCTCGGTCAGGAGGTGCTGCTGGTCGAGGAGCCGGTGGAGGCCGGCCACGCCGCAGTCGTAGGCCCGCTCGACGCGGTTGCCGAGCGCCTCCGCCGTCACCGCGGCCTCCTCGGCGACCGGGAGGTCCGCCGTGCCCGCCGACACGACCGCGACCAGGCCCACCTCCGCGGTCGGCTCCGGGCGGGCGACGATCACCCGGGCCAGGGCGTGGTAGCGATGCGGGACCCCCGCCGCGGCGAGCGCCTCCGCCACCTCAGGCGCCGCGCGCGTCGCGAGGACGTTGGCGTGGTGCTCGGCGAGCCGGCCCACGATGGTCACGACCTGCTCCGGCGTCTTGCCCTGGCAGAAGACGGCCTCTGGCGCGCCGCTCCTGAGCGGCCGGTGCGTGTCGACCTTGGCGAAGCCGACGTCGGCGTACGGCAGGTCGCGGAGCTGCCGGATCGCCGCGTCGACCGGCACCCGGCCGGCGGAGACGTCCTCGAGAAGCGCCCGGAGCTTCTCCCGGTCCATTACGCCGCGGGCGCCTCGCGTCGCTTCGACGTCATCGGCTCGCCTCGCCTTCGTCGGGCGCCCGCGCTCCGCCACGCTTCTGAAGCGTCAGCGCCAGGTTGGCGCTGCCGCTCTGGAACCCCGCCAGGTCCACCGCGACGTAGACGTAGCCGAGCTCTCGGAACCGTCGCAGGATCTGCGCGTGACGGTTCTCCTGCCAGAGGCGCGGGATGTCCTCGACGGGAAGCTCGAGGCGGGCCAGCCGGTCGTGGTGCCGGACGCGGAACTGCCCGAACCCGAGCCCCCGCACGAACGCCTCCGCCGCGTCGACCCGGCGGAGCTTCTCGGCGGTGATCGGATCGCCGTACTGGAAGCGCGACGACAGGCAGGCGAAGGACGGCTTGTCCCAGGTCGGCAGCCCGAGCTCCCGGGAGAGCGCGCGGATCTCCTCTTTCCCGAGCTCCGACTCGATCAGGGGCGCCCGCACCCCCCGCTGCCGGGCCGACTGCATGCCGGGCCGGTGGTCGCCGAGGTCGTCGACGTTGGCCCCGTAGACGAGCGTCTTGAATCCCAGGCGCTCGGCGATCGGTTGGAGCGCCGCGAAGAGCTCTTCCTTGCAGAAGAAGCAGCGGCTGGCGCCGTTGGCCGCGTACTCGGGGTGCTGGAGCTCTCGCGTCTCCACGACGAGGTGGCGCATACCGAGGAGCTCGGCAAGGCGTTGGGCCTCGGCCAGCTCCGTCGAGGGGTAGGTCTCCGAGTCGGCGGTCACCAGGAGTGCCCGGTCGCCGAGCGCGTCGTGGGCCGCGCGGGCGAGCAGCGTCGAGTCCACCCCTCCCGAGAACGCCACGACGACGCTCTCCATGTCCTGGAGGATCGACAGGAGCCGCCCGTACTTAGAGGTCAAAGCGCACGAGCTCCTGGAACCCCGCGTACCGCCGCTCGACCTCGGCCGTGCTGAGGCGGGCGAGCCGGTTCAGCGAGAAGTCCTCCACCGTGAACGAGGCCATCACCGACCCGTACACGATCGCCCGCCGGACGGTCGCCTGGTCGACGACCCCCTGGGCGGCGATGTAGCCCATGAAGCCTCCGGCGAACGCGTCCCCCGCCCCCGTCGGGTCGAAGACCGACTCCAGCGGGTACGCGGGAACGAAAAAGAACTGGCCGTTCGACACCATCACCGCCCCGTACTCACCCCGCTTGACGACGACCGTCCGCGGACCGAGCGTCAGGATCTCGCGGGCGGCCTTGATGAGGTTCGGCTCCTTCACGAGCTGGCGCGCCTCGCCGTCGTTGACGAGGAGGACGTCCACCTCCGGCAGCACCCGGAGCAGCGCCTCTCGCCGGCCCTGGATCCAGAAGTTCATGGTATCAAGCGCGGTGAGCTGCGGCCGCTCCATTTGGCGGAGCACGTCGAGCTGGAGCTCGGGGGCGATGTTCGCCAGGAACAGGAACGGCGTCTTCTTGAGCGAGCTCGGCAGCATCGGCCTAAAGTCGGCGAACACGTTGAGCTGGGTGTCGATCGTCCGGGCCTCGTTGAGGTCGAAGCCGTACTCGCCGACCCAGCGAAAGGTTCGCCCGCGGGAGGTCTGGAGGCCCGTCATGTCGATGCCGCGCTCCTTGAGGAGCCGGAGGTGCTCCGCCGGGAAGTCGTCGCCGACGGTCGCGACGAGCCGGACGGTCGTGAAGAAGCTGGCGGCGTAGGAAAAATAGGTCGCCGAGCCGCCCAGCACCTCCCGGACCTTGCCGAAGGGTGTGGTGACGCTATCGAGCGCGACCGAGCCCACGACCGCGAGATCAGCCACGGCGCGACCGACCCCGTCCGGCCCCGCGCGGCCGCGCCGCCCCCGGGAAGTACTTCCCGATGAGCAAGTCGAGCTTCTTCCGCGTCGTCGCCGGGAACGTCGTTGGGTTCGTGATGACCGCGTTCTTCAGGAGCGCGGGGCACGGGCACGTCCGGGGCGGGCCCACGGCCGGGACCAGCCGCCGGAGCACCTCCTTCGCGGTGACGACGTTCTTCAGGAGGTTGGCGATGACGGCCTCGACGGTGACGGCGTGGTGGGTCTCGTGCCAGACGTCGTAGTCGGTGGCGAGCGCGAGGGTGGCGTAGCAGAGCTCCGCCTCGCGGGCGAGCTTGGCTTCGGGCATGTTGGTCATGCCGATAACGTCTACCCCCCAGGAGCGGTAGACCCGCGACTCGGCTTTGGTCGAGAACTGCGGCCCCTCGATGCAGACGTAGGTGCCGCCCCGGTGCACGGTGGCGCCGGCCTCCCGGGCCGCCTTCTCGAGCGCGGTGGCGAGGTCGGGGCAGACCGGATCGGCCATGCCGATGTGGGCGACGATCCCGTCGCCGAAGAACGTCGAGACGCGGCGGCGGGTCAGGTCGAGGAACTGATCGGGGATGACGAGGTCGAGCGGCCGGATCTGCTCCCGCATGCTGCCCACCGCGGAGATCGAGATCACCCACTCCGCCCCGAGGGACTTCAGGCCCCACACGTTCGCGCGGAAGTTGAGCTCGCTGGGCATCACGCGGTGCCCGCGCCCGTGGCGGGGCAGGAACACGACGCGCCGGTTGGCGAACTGGCCGACACAGTAGGCGTCCGACGGATCGCCGAACGGCGTGCGCACGCGCTGCCAGCGCACGTCGGTCATCCCCTCGAGCTCGTAGAGCCCGCTGCCTCCGATGACCCCGATTGTCGTCACGGCATCAGTTCTCCGTCGGTCGCCGTCGGGTGAACGCCCGTGATGCGCAGCCGCGCCAGCCGCCCCATCAGGGTGTCCGGTCCGTCAAAGGTGACCGCCACGTAGTTGTCGGTGAGGCCGGTCAGGCGACCGGTCGCGCGGTCGCGGACGCCGAGAACGTGCGCCTCGCGCACGGTCCCGACGAGCCGCGCCCGGAAGCCCCGGCTCTTGGCGTGGCCGAGCTCGCGCAGCCGCCGGCTCCGCTCGGTCACGACCCGCGCCGACACGTGATTCCCGAGACGCGCGGCCTCCGTCCCCCTCCGGTCGGAGTACGCGAACACGTGCAGGTAGGCGAAGGGCAGCGCGTCCACGAGCCGCAGGGTCCGCTCGAAGTCGGCGTCGGTCTCGCCGGGAAAGCCCGCGATCAGGTCGGTGCCGAGCCCGAGATCCGGGATCGCTCCCGCCAGCTTCTCGACCAACGCCCGATAGATGGCCGCCGTGTACGGCCGGCGCATGCGGCGCAGCACCGCGTCGCTCCCGCTCTGGAGCGGGATGTGCAGGTGCGGGACGATCGCCGGAAGGGAGACCACCGCCTCGACCAGCTCGGGCGTGAAGTAGGCTGCCAGCACCGACGAGAGCCGGAGCCAGCGTAGCCCGGGAATCTCGGCGAGTGCCCGCAGGAGTGCGGTCAAGGTCGTCCGGGGCCGGAGGTCGGCGCCGTAGTGCCCCATGTCGATGCCGGTCAGGACGACCTCGGGATGCCCGGCCGCCACCAGTTCCCGCACGCCGTCGACCACGAGCTCCGGCTCTCGGCTGCGGCTCGGGCCGCGCGCCCACGGCACGATGCAGAACGCGCAGCGATGCTGACAGCCGTCCTGGATCTTCACGAAGGCGCGCGAGCGCCCCGCCGCGGCGGCCGCCGGCGCCGGCGCCATCGAGGCGCGGGCGCCGCCGGCCTCCACCCGAGCGGGCCCGGGGGGCCCCAGGCGCCGGATCAGCTCGCCGATCCGGTGGCGGTCGGCGGTGCCGACGACCAGATCCACGCCGGGAATCGCCGCCACCGCCTCGGGGTTCGTCTGGGCCCAGCAGCCGGTCACGACGATCCGGGCGTTCGGGTGGCGCCGGACGGCGCGCCGGATGAGCTGGCGGTCGGAGAAGTCCGCGCGACTCGTGACGGTGCAGGTGTTGATCACGACGACGTCCGCCGTGGACTCGAACGGCACGGTCCGGCAGCCGAGCGCCTCGAGGCGTCCCTGCACCTCTCCGGTGTCGACCTGGTTCACCCGGCAGCCGAGAGTGGCGAAGGCGACTCTGGTCATCCGGCCGCGCGCTCCAGGGGCTCGCTGAGCTGACCGCACGCGGCGCCGACGTCCTCGCCCTTGCTCCAACGCACCGTCGTCGTGATCCCGCCGTCCAGGAGCACCGACTGAAAGGCGAGGATCGTGGAGAGAGGCGGTCGCCGGAACTCCGCCCCCTCCCAGTCGTTGAAGGGAATCAGGTTGACCTTGGCGCGGATGCCGCGGAGGAGGCTGGCCAGCCGTCGGGCGTCGTCCAGGCTCGTGTTCACCTGGTCGAGCAGCACGTACTCGAAGAAGATCCGGCGGCGCGTCGGCAGGGGGAACCGGCGCACCGCCCCGAGGAGCGCGTCGAGGTTCCAGGAGCGGTTGACCGGCATGAGGCGCTCGCGGACCGCGTCCGTCGTCGCGTGCAGGGAGATCGCGAGGTTCACCCCGAGCCCCTCGCGCGCGAGCTTCTCGATGCCGCTGACGAGGCCGACCGTCGACACGGTGATCCGCCGCGGCGAGTAGCCGAGTCCGTAGCGGGCGTCGGTCAAGATCCGGATCGCCGTGACCGTGTTGGCGTAGTTGGCGAGCGGCTCGCCCATCCCCATGAACACGAGATGCGTGACCCGCTGGTGGGGCGGGAGGGCGGCGTTGGCGAGCACGAGCTGGCCGACGATCTCGTCGACGCCCAGGTTGCGCTCGATTCCCATGGTGCCCGTGTGGCAGAACGCGCACGCGAAGCCGCATCCGACCTGGGTCGAGAGGCAGAGCGTCAGCCGATCGTCGTCCGGCATCAGCACCGAATGGACTCGGCCCTGGTCGGCGAGCCGGAGGATGAACTTCTGGCTGCCGTCTCGGGAGGGTACGACGCGCTCGACGGCGGGCAAGTCGATCCGGGCTCGCTCCCGGAGGCGCTCACGGAACTCCTTCGGTAGGTCGGTCATGGCGTCGAGATCGAGGACGCCCTTCCGGTAGAGCCAGGTCGCGACCTGGCGGCCCCGGTAGGCCGAGGCCCCCAGCTCGCGGGCGAGCGCCTCGAGCTCCGACGGGAGCAGGCCGAGCAGGCTTGGTCGCATAGCATGGCAAGGATAGCATCACGTCCGGAGACCGCTCCACTCGCCCTCCCCTTATCCACACGTCACGTGTGCGGCCAGTGGATAACCCGGTGGGCGGGGCGCGTCGCGGCGTGCGATTTCAACGCCTCCGAGCGCGGCGCCTAGTCTCGACGCAGCGGCTCCGCCACGAGGAGGTAGAGATCGAGCAGATTGGTCCCGGTGGGACCGGTCATCACGAGATCGCCGGTCGCGCGGAAGAACGCGTGCGAGTCGTTGGCCGCCAGGGACGAATCCGGGTCCAGTCGCCGGCAGGCTGCGCGCGCGAGCGTCCCGCCGTCCGCGATCGCGCCCGCGGCGTCCGTCGGCCCGTCGGTGCCGTCGGTACCGGCGGCCAGCACGGTCAGGTTCGGCGCCCCCGCCAGCTCGAGCGCGGCCGCGAGCGCGAACTCCTGGCAGCGCCCGCCGGTGCCCGCGCCCGCCACGGTGACCGTAGTCTCACCCCCGGCGATGAGGCACGCCGGAGGCGTGAGCGTCCGGCCGCGCGCGACGAACGTGCGGGCCACTCCCCGCGCCTCGCCAGCGAGCGCCCGCGTCAGGATCTCCGGCGCGTAGCCGAGCGCCGCCGCGCGGGCCGCCGCCGCGGCGACGACGAGCGAGTTGTCGCCGATGACGAGGTTCGTGACGCGCGCGAAGATCCCGTCGTCGGGCTTCGGCGTCTCCGGGATCCTCCCCGCCGCGCCGGCCTCGAGCCGGTCGAGGACGCTCCGGGGCGCGCGCCCCTCGAGGCCGAAGCGCCGGACGACCGCCAGCGCCTGCGCGTACGTGCTCGGGTCGGGCGCGGTCGGCCCCGAGGCGATCACGTCGACCGCGTTCCCGATCACATCCGAGAGCGCCAAGGTGAGGACGGTGGCCGGCGCGGCCGCCCGGGCGAGCTGCCCGCCCTTCAGGAGCGAGAGGTGCTTGCGGACCGTGTTGAGCTCGCCGATCGTGGCGCCCGCCGCGAGCAGGAGGGCGGTGAGCCGGCGTTTCTCCTCAAGCGTGATCGGCGGGGCCGGGGCCGGCAGGAGCGCCGAGCCGCCGCCGGAGATCGCGCAAATCACGAGGTCGTCGGGCCGCGCGGACTCCGCCAGTCCCAGGAGCTCGACCGCGGCCGCCCGGCCGCGCTCGTCCGGCACCGGATGACTCGCCTCGACGATCCGCACCGGCCCGGCCCCCCGCGCGTAGCCGTCCTTGACGACCACGAGGCCGCCGGTCACCCGGTCGCCCAGGATCTCGACGACCGACGCCGCCATCGCCGCCGACGCCTTCCCCGCCCCGAGCACGAGGACCCGCGCGATGGGCGCGAGCTCGAGAGCGAAGGCCCCGGCCCGGAGCCGGTGGCCGTCGTGCGCGAGCGCGCGCCGGACGAGCGGCTCCACCCGGGCGGCGGCGAGCGCCGCCTCCCAGACCTCGACGGCGACGGCCCGGCCGGCTCGGCTCATGCGGGGGGGCGCGCCGGTGGCGGTCTCGGCGCGGGATTAGGGGACGATGACGTCGCGCTCGATCGGATCCACGGTGACGCCTTTGGCCTTGAGCCAGGCGATCCCCTTTTCGAGGTTGCGCTCGTCCCCCTCGAGCTCGAGGGCGACCCAGCCGTAATCGCTCTTCACGTCGGCGCGCCGAATGTTGGTGATGATGTCGAAGTCCTTCACGAGGTGGTAGATGAGCGGCTCCTGTATCCGCTCGGGCGGAAAGGTCAGCCGCACGCGCATCCGCGTCATACGCCCGGGTGCCCGGCGCGCCCTCCCGCGATGGCGGGGACGATCGAGACTTCGTCGCCGTCCCGGAGGGCCGTCTTCTTGCCCTGCAGGAACCGGATGTCTTCCTGGTTGACGTAGATGTTGACGAAGCGCCGCAGGTCTCCGGTGTCGTCGATCAGCCGCTCCTTGAGGCCGGGGTAGCTCCGCTCGAGGTTCTCGATGAGGTCGGCGACCGTCTCGCCGTCGCCCCGGATCTCGGCCGATCCCTTCGTCACCGCGCGCAGCGGCGTGGGAATCCGCACCAGCATCGCCATCGTCGTTATCCCTCCCGCACCGAATGGGCCTTGAGGTCGGCCAGCGCCCGGTCGAACGCCGAGAGCGAGGGCCGGATCTTCACGTGCGTCTCCAGCCGCGCGTAGAGCGCGTCGGGAGTCTTGAGCCCGTTGCCCGTGATGCACACGACCAGCGAATCCTGCTTGCCGATCACGCCGGCGTCGATCAGCTTCCTGGTCGCGGCCACGGTGACGCCGCCCGCCGTCTCCGTGAAGATCCCCTCCGTGCGCGCCAGCAGGAGCATCCCCTCGATGATCTCGGCGTCGGTCGCGTGCTCGCCGTAGCCGCCGGACTCCTTGACCGTCCGGTAGGCGTAGTAGCCATCGGCCGGGTTGCCGATCGCGAGCGACTTCGCGATCGTGTTGGGGCGGACGGGGACTAGCACGTCTGTATCGTTCTTGATCATCGTCACGATCGGTCCGCAGCCGAGGGCCTGGGCCGCGTGGACCTTCGTCCCCACGCGCTCGATCAGGCCGAGCTGCTTGAACTCCTTCATGGCCTTCCAGATCTTCGTGATCAGCGACCCCCCCGCGCACGGCACCACGACGTGGTCGGGCGTCCGCCAGCCGAGCTGCTCGACGATCTCGTAGCCGTAGGTCTTGGAGCCCTCGGAGTAGTACGGACGGAAGTTGACGTTGACGAACGCCCAGCGGTACTTGTCGGCGATCTCGGAGCAGAGGCGGTTGACCTCGTCGTAGGTGCCCTCGACCTTGACGAGGGTCGGATTGTAGACGAGCGTCGCCACCACCTTGCCCGGCTCGAGATCGGCGGGGATGAAGATGTACGACTTGAGGCTGGCCTCGGCGGCGTGCGCGGCCACCGAGTTGGCGAGGTTGCCCGTCGACGCGCAGGCGACCGTGTCGTACCCGAACTCCTTCGCCTTCGTCAGCGCAACGGCGACGACGCGGTCCTTGAACGACCACGACGGATGGCAGACCGAGTCGTTCTTCACCCAGACCTCGCGGACCCCGAACTCCTCCGCGAGGTTCTGCGCCCGCACGAGGGGGGTGAAGCCGACGTGGTGCCCGACCGCGATGTCGCCCTCGACCGGCAGCAGCTCGCGGTACCGCCACATGCTCGGCGGGCCGGCCGTGATCGTCTCGCGCGTGACGAGGCCCTTGAGGGACTCGTAGTCGTAGTCGACCTCGAGGGGACCGAAGCAGAACTCGCAGACGTGAACGGGAGCTGCGCGGTAGGCGCGGCCGCATTCGCGGCACTTCAGGCCCTTCAGCTTCTCCATGGCCTCTCCATCGGTAGGGGATTTGAGCCCCGGGCACGTGTTGCACCGACCGCCATTGCCCAAGCAGTTAACATGCAAACTCTCACCAAGTCAACCAGACCCGCCGTATGATGCGAAGCTGTGAGACGCGTGGCGTGGGCGCCGCTCGGTCTCCTCCTCGCGTACGGGCTCACGTGGGCCGCGGCGGCCTTCGGCGGCTCGCTCCTGTGGGCCGACGACCATCCCGCGCAGTACTTTCGGCTCTGGCACGGTCTCACGCGCGGCCTGGCGCCGTGGACCTGGAACCCCGACTGGTGGACCGGCTACGCGGAGCTCCAGTTCTATCCGCCCGGCTTCGTCTACCTGGGCGCGGGGCTCCACTACCTGGCCCTCGGGCTTCTCCCGCCGGCCGTGGTCTACCAGGTGCTCCTCTGGATCGTCTTCCTGGCTCCCGGCGTCACCACGTTCCTCTGCCTCGCGCCACGGCTGTCGAGCCCCTGGCTCGCCCTCCCCGGCGCCTTCGTGGCGCTCACCGCCTCGGCGGAGACGATGAGCGGCGTCGAGGGCGGGGTGCGGACCGGCATGATCGCGGCCCGGCTCGGGTGGGCCCTGCTGCCGCTGCTGGTCCTGTCGCTCGCCCGCTGGGTCGAGGCCGGCGGAGCGCGACCGGTCTTTGCCGCGCCCGCGCTCGCCGCGATCGCGCTCGTGCATCCCGCGCACCTCCCGGCGGCCGTCCTCTATCTCGTGCTCGCCGTCGGCGTCGGCCGCCGCCACACGCCCTACCGCCTCTTCCAGGCCGCCTGGCTCGGGCTCACCGCCGCCCTCTTCACCGCGTTCTGGACCGTGCCGCTGCTCGCTCACCTCGCCGAGTCGCGGGCGCTCGCCTGGGGCGATCCCGCCGGGGAGATCCTGCAGCGCCTCCTCGGGACGGGGCCGCTCCCGGGCGTGCTGCTCGTCCTCGCGGTCGCCGCCCCGCTCCTCCGCCGCGACCGCCTGGCCATGCTGCTGACGGCCTTCCTTCCCGTCATGCTCCTCGTGATCGCCCTCGATCGGTCGAGCCGCCTGCCGGCCAACCGCCTGGTCGACAGCCTCGTCATGGGCACGATCCTCGCCGCCGGTCTGGCGATCGGCGGCGGCCTCGAGCTCGGGCTCGGACTCTTGAGAGCGTGGGTCACGGGCGCGCCCGCTGCCGGCGTCGCCGCCACGCTCGCCCTCGCCGCCCTGTCGCTGCCGACCCCCCGGGCGCTCGCCCTCTGGCCCGCTCCCGGCGCGTGGCCGACGCGGGCCGAGGTCGAGCGCGAGCTGCGGCTGCCCGCCCTCTGGGCGGCGCTCCGGACGGGGCCGGCGGGCCGCGTCCTCTTCGTGCGCTCGGGCGCCCCGCTCGTCGCCGGCACCGAGTGGTATCGGCCGCACACCCACGCCACCGCGCTCACGCCGATCTACGCCGGCCGCGCGATCGTCAACGGCACGTTCACCCACCCCTCTCCGATCGCGGCCCTCGTATACACGGGATCGCTCGCCTCCGGACCGATCACCCAGCTCGTCGAGCAGAGCGACGGCGAGCGCCTCTTCGGCCGGCCGCTCGGGTCCCTCGACGCCGAAGCGCTCGATCGCTTCGCCACGGCGCTCGGCGTGAGCACGATCGTCATGCTCGAGATCGACGCCGGCCGGTTCCCGGCGCTCGAGCGGAACCCGCGCTTCGCGGCGGCGGTCGTCCCGCCCTGGGTCGTGTACCGGAGCCGGGAGCCGGTCCCGCTGCCCGAGCCCGACACGGCCGACCGCTGGCGGATCGCCCTCGAGGGTGACCCCGGCCGGTGGGTCTCGGCCCGCGTGGCGTACTCGCCGCTCTGGCGGGCGGAGGCTGGAGGCGAGGCGCTCGCCGTCCGGCGCGGCGAGTTGGGCGACCTCGAGGTGCGGCTCGCGAAGCCGGCCGCCGCCGTCGATCTTGTCTACGGCGACGGCCAATGGGAGCGCGCCGGCCTCATCGTGACCGGGATCGGCGCGCTCCTCTGGGCGTCGCGGTGGCTCGCGCCGCGTCGTCGCCGCGCGTGACGGCGTCAGACGCAGCGGGCGTTGCCGGTCTCTCTCGGTGGCACCGTCAGCTCCTCCCGCGGGATCTGCGTCGCCGGCCCCACGTAGGGAAAGGCGTCGCCGAAGTAGCGGATGGCGGCGGGGATCCGCTCGGGCGCCATGATCTCCGCGACGAAGCCCCGCGTCTGCATCTGGTGGTCGCAGGCGCGCATCTCGACGTCGCCCCAGGCGGTCTTGAACCGGGCCCCCTCCCAGGCCGTGATGAGGCGCTGGGTGTCCAGGCTCCCGGCCCGCTTCATCACGTCGGCCGCCCAGAGGACCGCGTAGTGGCACCGGGCGATCGTGAGGTCGGGGTACTTGTAGGAGACGGGCGCGTCGGGGTAGCGCGCGCGCCAGGCCCGGACGAATTCCCGGTTCTCGGGCGTGTCCACCGTGCTCAGGTAGGCGTCGGCGGTCACGTGCCCGAGGGCCGCCTGGCCGACCGCCTGGAGCACCACCGGGTCGTTGAGGAAATAGTTCCCGACCTTCACCTTCCAGCCGAGCGCCGCCCCCTGCTGGAGCAGGAGCCGGAGGTCCTGGCCCCAGTCGCCCGTCATCACGACCTCGGCCCCGGAGGCCATGATCTTCGTGATGTAGGGGCCGAAGTCCTGGACCTTCTGGAGCGGGTGGTACTCCTCGCCGACGATCTCCTGGCCCGCGGCCTTGATCCGGTCGAACTTCTTCTTGAACCCGTCCGCGGCGGCCCGGCCGAAGTTGTAATCCTGGTTCAGCAGGTAAAACTTCCCGTACTTCCGAGGCGCCAGGCGACTGAAGTAGACGGCGAGCTCGCCCGAGTGCATGTCGGTGTTCAGACAGCACCGGAACGTCGTCTCGAAGAACTCTTCGCCGGTCAGCTCCCGCGCCTCAGTCCCGGTCGAGAAGAAGACCTTCCGATGCTGGGTCGCGACCTGCGAGACCGCCTTGGCGATGTTGGAGCCGGTGTTGACGACCAGGAAGTCCACCTTGTCGCCGAGGACGAGATCGTTGGCCCGGCGGGTGGCGACGTCGGGCTTCAGCTCGCTGTCCGCCACCACGACCTCGAGCGTCCGGCCGAGTACCCCTCCCGCCGCGTTCACGCGCTCCGCGGCGAACCGGAAGGCGGCGACGTTGCTGTCGCCGATGTACTTCACCGGCCCGCTCTGTGGCTCCACGATCCCGAGCTTGATCGGTCCCGTCTGCGACCATCCGGGCCGAATAATGACGAAGGGACCGGCGGCCGCTCCCGCCGCTACGGTCCTGACAAACGCTCGCCGGGTCACCTGTCGGTCCATCGACGCCTCCTTCGTTCGAAGATTGAGAGCTAGACTTCGAGGTACTGCTTTCGGACCGCCGCGCTCGCCTCGAGCTCCGCGACGCTCCCGCCGAAGACCACCTGCCCCTTGGACATGACGTAGACGCGCTGGGCGAGCGCGAGCGTGGTCTCCATCGACTGCTCGACCAGCAGGATCGGCGTGCCGGCCCGGTGGACCTCGAGGACGATCTGCTCGACCTGCTCGACCAGCATCGGCGCCAACCCCTCGGTCGGCTCGTCCAGCAGGAGGAGCTCGGGGTTGCCCATGAGGGTGCGCCCGATCGTCAGCATCTGCTGCTCCCCGCCCGAGAGCGAGCCCGCGCGCTGGCGCTGGCGCTCGCGGAGCCGCGGGAAGGCCACGTAGACTCGCTCGAGGGTCCAGTCGGCGGCGTCAGCGCGCGGGGCGCGCTTGCGCCCTATCAGCAGGTTCTCCTTCACCGTGACGGTCGGGAAGATCCGCCGCTCCTCGGGGACGTAGCCGAGACCGAGCCGCGCGATCCGGTGGGGCGGCCAGCCCCCGATCGAGGTCCCCTTGAACGCCACCCGGCCGCCCGACGGCGCGACCAAGCCCATGATGCTCTTGAGCGTGGTTGACTTCCCCACCCCGTTCCGCCCGAGGAGGCAGACGATCTCTCCGCGGTCGACCCCGAGGCTCGCGCCCTGGAGGATGTGGGACTTGCCGTAGTGGACGTGGAGGTCACTCACCTCCAGCAACACTGGCCTTCCTCCCGAGGTAGGCGCGCCGCACCTCGGCGTTGGCCCGGATCGCGTCGGGGGCGCCGGACGCCAGCACCCGGCCGTAATGGACGACGCTGATCCGGTCCGCGAGGCTGAAGACCACGTCCATGTCGTGCTCGACCATCACGAGCGTCTTGCCCTCGGTCACCCGGCGGATGAGGCCGATGGCCTTGCGGGTCTCCTCGCTGTTGAGTCCGGCCGTCGGCTCGTCGAGCATGACGAGGTCCGGCCGCGCGGCGATCGTGAGCGCGATCTCGAGCTCGCGCTGCTCACCGTAGGAGAGCGCGCTGGCGGGCGTGTCGCGCCGCGCCGCGAGCTCGAGGAGATCCAGCACCGCCCCCGTCTCCCGCGCGGCGCCGGCGTCGCGGTCCAGGATCGACCACGCGTCGAGGCGGCGGCGGCGGCAGACGATCGCGCTCCGGACGTTCTGGTAGACGCTGAGCCGGGGGAACGTGTTGATGATCTGGAAAGAGCGCCCGATGCCGAGGCGCGCGATCCGGTGGGGCGACTGCCCGGTGATGTCCCGTCCGCGGTAGAGCACGCGCCCGCGGCGGGGCGCGTAGCGGCCGGTGATGATGTTGAAGAGGGTCGACTTGCCCGCGCCGTTGGGTCCGATGATCGCGTGCCGCTCGCCCTCGCGGACCTCGAGCGAGATTCCCGACAGGACCTGGAGGCCGGCGAAATCGTGGTGAATGTCGCGGAGCTCGAGCGCGTTCACGCCGCCCCCCTGGCCGCGCCGCCGGTTGACCGTCGCCAGCTTCCCCGCCCGCCGACGAGCCCGGTCAGCCCCTCGTGGGCGAACAGGATCATCAGCACGAACGCGAGCCCGATGAAGAAGGGCCAGTTCTCGGTGGTCTTGGACAGCCAGTCCTGAAAAAAGATGTAGAGGGCGGCGCCGAAGAAGGGGCCGAGGAAGGTGCCGGTCCCGCCGAGGACGGCCATGAACACCACGACCGTCGAGGTCTGGAGGTCGAGGGCCGACGGGGAGACGAGGCCCTGGAAGGCCGCGAACAGCGCCCCGGCGACCGCGGCGAGGGTGGCCGCGATCGTGAACACGATCAGCTTGGTCGCGTAGACGTTGTAGCCGAGAAACGCCGCACGCTCGTCGTTCTCGCGCATGAGGACGACGGCGTTGCCGAGCGGCGTGCGCGTGAAACGCCAGGCGGCCGCCAGGCACAGCAGTACTACGGAGAGCGCGAGCCAGTAGAACCCCGGCGCCTCGCCGAGCCGGAGCGCCCCGAGCCCGGGGAGCGCGAGGTCGCGTCCCTGGACGATGAGACCGTCGTCGCCCCGGGTCACGGCCCGCCACTTGAACGCCACCGCGAAGAGGAACTGGGAGAAGGCGAGCGTGAGGAGGGCGAAGTAGGTCCCGCGCAGGCGCACGCAGAAGGCGCCGATCCCCAGCCCGGCGGCGGCGCCGCTGAGCGCGGCGAGGCCGAGCGCCCCCACGAACGGCAGGCGCGGCAGGTGGTTCAGCGCGAGCCCGAGCGTGTAGCCCCCGACGCCAAACGTGGCGGCGTGACCGAAGGAGAGGAGGCCCGCGTAGCCGAACAGCAGGTTGAACGAGACGGCGAAGAGCCCGAAGTAGAGGATCTCGATCACGATCCGGAGTCGGAGGGTGTCGACGAGCCACGGCAGCGCGTAGAGGACCGGCACCGCCACCAGCGCTACCGACAGTCGCGACCGCCTCATCCCTGCTCCCCGAAGAGCCCCTGGGGGCGGAGGATCAGCACGGCCGCCATCAGCAGGAACTCGAACACCATCGCGAACTCGGGAAACCAGAGGATCCCGAAGGACTGGAGCTCGCCGATCATGAGCGAGGCGAGGAGCGCGCCGAGCAGGGAGCCGAAACCGCCGATGACGATCACCACGAAGAGATCGACGAGGATCCCGACGCCCATCGACAGGTCCGCCTGGACGAACGGCGCCGCGATCACGCCGGCCAGCGCGGCCAGCGCGGAGCCGCTGCCGAAGACCCCCAGGGACACGAGGGGCGTGTTGATGCCGAGCGCGCTGACCATCTGCGCGTCGGACACCGTCGAGCGGATGATGATGCCGACCCGCGTCCGCAGCAGCGCCACCGCCATCCCGAGGCAGATCAGCGCCGAGACCCCGAGGATGAAGAGGCGGTAGACGGGATACTGCCCGCCGAGGAACGGGACCGAACCCGCGAGCGCCGCCGGCATCGGCACCTGGAGGGTGTAACTCCCCCAGATCCACCGCGTCGCCTCGCTGACCATGTAGAAGAGGCCGAAGGTCAGCAGGAGCTCGTAGGCATGGCCGAAGGCGTGGATCCGGCGGAGGAGGAAGCGCTCGACCAGCACCCCGAGCGCTCCGACGAGGAGCGGGGCCACCGCCAACGCGAGCCAGAAGCTCCCGGTCAGGCGCACGACCGTCCAGCCGAGGTAGGCACCGAGCATATAGAACGCGGCGTGGGCGATGTTGAGGATTCCCATCATGCCGAAGACGAGCGTCAGGCCGGCCGAGACGAGGAACAGCAGCATCCCGTAGACGAGGCCGTGCAATCCCTGCGTCGCGTAGAGCTCCCACGACATCCCGGAACCCCGCTCACACGAGCGGATCGTAGTTGAAGTATTGGCCCGAGGTCTCGAGGGGCACCAGATGGTGGCCGAGCGTGCCCATGAACATCTCGGCGAGCCGTTCGGGCGTCCAGCCCGCGTCGTGGTGGATCCGGGTGATCGGCCGCATGTGGCCGAAGAGCATGATCTCCTTGCCGCGCACCCCGAAGACCTGGCCCGAGACCTCGCGCGCCTCGTCGCTCGCCAGAAAGACGGCGAGCGGCGCGACGTGCTCGGGCCCCATCTTCTTGATCTTCTCGACGCGCGTCTTCTGCGCCTCCGTTTCGGTCGGGATCGTGCCGATCATCCGCGTCCAGGCGAAGGGCGAGATGCAATTCGCGGTGACGTTGTAGCGGGCCATGTCGAGGGCCACGATCTTCGTCAGGCCGACGATGCCCATCTTGGCCGCAGCGTAATTGGCCTGGCCGACGTTGCCGACGAGGCCAGAGGTCGAGGTCATGTTGATGAAGCGGCCCGATTTCTGCTCCTTCATATAGGGCGCCGCGGCGCGGGTCACGGCGAAGGTGCCCTTGAGGTGCGTGTCGATGACCGCGTCCCACTCTTCCTCGGACATGTTGAAGATCATGCGATCTCGCAGGATGCCGGCGTTGTTCACCACGACGTCGATGCGCCCGAAGCGGTCGAGGGCGGTCTGGACGATCCGGGCGCCGCCGGCCATCGTCGCCACCGAGTCGTAGTTGGCCGCCGCCTCCGCGCCGAGCCTTCGGATCTCCTCGACCACCTGGTCGGCAGGCGCCCGCGCGCTCCCCGACCCCGACTCGGACCCGCCGTAGTCGTTGACGACGATCCGCGCTCCATGGCGCGCGAGAAGCAGGGCGATCTCCCGCCCGATCCCGCGCCCGGCGCCCGTCACGGCTCCGACCCTGCCCTCGAGCATTGCCATCGTGTGCCCCCTCGGATCGCGCCGGCGTCGAGCCCGGTCGATCTCGACCGTCCCGGGTCTCGCGCGCGTCCGCGTCGGTGTAGGCACCGAGCGCGGGCGCCGGCGCGCGTCGCCCGCGCGTCGTGACGGGCCGGGCGGCCGGCAGAACGTACCACACTGACTGAGGCCAGCACCAGGACGAACCGGCCGCACGCGCGGCGAGGCGGCGAGTTCAAGAGCCACTTGCCGAAGGTTCTTACTTGCCTGTGCATGGGAGACGTCCTCGGGAGCGGCAACGAGAATTTCCTCGAGATCCGCTGAGCAGTGGCCGACCTTCGGGTTCCCCGGTGCTCGAGGTTCTCCGTGCGATTCCCAGACCCGCGGCCGCGCGCGTCACGCTCACCCCCC
>Ga0066665_10000345_pt1 | contig 18030 bp, 10 predicted proteins | sample GraSoiAngelo_114_FD_75175 | JGI IMG/M metagenome (GOLD analysis project Ga0066665, IMG submission 75175) | Grasslands soil microbial communities from the Angelo Coastal Reserve, California, USA - 14_0903_13_40cm | ecosystem: Environmental > Terrestrial > Soil > Grasslands | place: USA...
CTCTGGCTGGCCGCCCTCCTGGCGATCGCACACATCTTGACGCAGCCCGACTACCCGGAGACGCCGGGAGTGAATCCCGGAGTGGCCCCGTACTTCTTCCTTCTGAGCTACCTGATGGGTTTCTTCAGCGTCGGTCTGGCGACGTACTACGGCGATCGGCACCTTCGCCTCACCGACCGTCAGAGATTCCTGGTTGCGGTCGGTCTGGTCCTCCTGAGCATCGGGATCGTGATCGCCGTCCTGGAGATCCGGCCATTTCTTCCGTCGCTGGTCATGAAGGGCGGAAAGTTCAGCCTCTTTGGCTGCGTCGCGGGGGGACTGGCCAATGGCCTTGTCGGAGTGTGGGCCCTCTGGGGCGCAAGGAAGAAGTTCCAGGAAAGGGAGCAGGACTGGTTCGCCGGCTTCTTCCTTCTCGCCGCGTTTATCTGGATCGTCGGCCTGATCGGCTTCCTGCTGTTGCCGTTCCGGTACTCGGTCACCTGGTATGTCGCGGGCCTCGCCCGCCCCCTCGGCGTCGGAGCGATCTTCGTCGGTCTCCTCCGGGAACAGGTCTGGCTCTACCGGGAGAGTCGCGCTCGTCAACGGGACCTGCAGAGCCTTCATGCCGCCGGGCAAGCGCTGGTCATGACGCTGGACCCACAGCGGATCGTGGAGACCAGTGTGACCAAAGCCGTCGGGGTCGCCGGCGCACAGGCTGCCATCCTCTTTCGACTGGACGGACAAACCCGGGTCCTTCGGGCGCTCGGTCGGGCCGGCCGCATCAGCCAGGAGCTGGTGTCAGACCTCGAACTGCCGATTGGACAGGGCGCCTCCGGCCTGGCAGTGGCGGGGGGACGACCTGTGTGGACTTCGAATCTCGGAGGTGACGCTCGATTCCCGCTTCCCCCGGAGGTCAGTGATCGGATGCGTCGGGAACACCTGAGAGCCGTGCTGTCGATCCCCCTGCTGATCGAGAGCCGGGAGGTGTTTGGGGCCCTCTCGGTCGTCTACACAGAGGAGCGGGGATTTTCCGCGACCGAGGTCGAGCTGCTCGAAGCGTACGGAACCCAGGTGGCCGTCGCGCTCGAGAACGCCAGGGCGTTCGACCAATTGGCTCTGAAAGCTCGAAACGAAGCGGCGCTCCGTGATTTCTCCCAGCGGCTGCTCGAGGCCAGCGGGGAGGAAACAATTTTGGATGAGGCGACTCGGATCACCCGCGAGGTCCTCCAGGCGGATTATTCCGCTCTGTTCCTGTACGACCCCAATGAGGGAGGGCTCGATCTCCGCGCAGGGGTTGGCTGGGAGCCGGGAACGGCCGGTCGAGGGGCGGCGTCGCTGTCGGATGGATCGCTCGCGAGTACCGCGTTCGTTCAGAGAGAGAGCGTCGAAGTGGAGGACCTGTCCACGGAATGCCGCTTCTCCATTCCGGCCTACCTTGCCGCCCATCGCGTTCGGGCAGGCCTCCTCGTGCCGCTGGGAGTCCACGATCAGCCGGTTGGGGTCGTGGGTGCCTACTATCGCGCACCCCATCGCTTCACCGAGGAAGAGCGCCGGTTCCTCCTGAGCCTCGGCCAGCAGACCGCGCTGGCTCTGGCGAAAGTTCGTCTCTACACGGAGCTTCAGGCGAATCTCCGGCGCCTCCAGGAAACCCAGGCACAGCTGATCCAGGCCGATAAACTCACGGCTCTGGGCACCATGCTCTCGGGGATGGCCCACGAGTTGAACGGCCCCCTCACCTCGATCCTGCTGTCCATCCAGCTCCTGCAGCAGCAGCAGACGGTCCTTCCGCATCCGATGCTGGAGCGTCTGAACCACGCCGAGCGCGAGTGTAGGCGGGCGGCCCAGCTCATTAAAGACCTGCTGCTCTTCGCCCGGAGGCGGGCTCCCGAGCGGCGGCTGGTGGATCTGAACGCGGTGGTCAAGGCGGCGCTGTCGCTCCAGGCGCCCCAATTCTCCCTCCAGAACATCCGCCTGGTGACGAACCTTGATCCAAATCTCCCAAAGATCTGGGCCGATTCGCACCAGCTCCAGCAGGTCTTCCTCAACCTCTTCACGAACGCCACCCATGCTGTGAAATCGGCCCGCGGGCAGGGTACCCTCGCGGTCCGTTCCTTCCAAAAGGGATCCGAGGTCTGCGTAACCGTGGAAGACGACGGCCCCGGGATCCCTCGTGAACACCTCGGGCGGATCTTTGACCCATTCTTCACCACCAAGACCGTGGGAGAGGGGAGCGGGCTTGGGTTGAGCCTCTCCCTGGGGATCGTGGAGGGCCATGAAGGACGGATCACCGCCGAGAATGTGGCGGGCGGGGGCGCTCGATTCACCGTCGACCTGCCGATCGGCGAAGGGGAGGAGCCCGCGGAGACCCCCGTCCCGACGGTTCACAAAGCGAGTCGTAGCGCACAGATCTTGGTGGTCGAAGACGAGGTGAGTGTCCGGGGAATCCTCAACGACGTCTTGGCCTTTCTCGGCCACCAGGTGGAGAGCGCCGAGACGGGCCGGGAGGCGATGGCCAAGCTGGAGCGGAAGGTCTACGACCTGGTCACGCTCGATTTCAGGTTACCGGACATGAGCGCCAGCGAGGTCTGGCGGTGGCTTCTGACGCGGCATCCGGACCAGCTCGCGCGGGTCGTTTTCATGACCGGCGACCTGGTCAGCGCCGACACCCAGGAGTTTCTCCGGCAGACGGGGCGGCCCGTGATCACCAAACCGCCGACGATGGAGCGCATCTGCCAGGTGCTCGACGAGGTTCTCGAGGCGAAGCTCTCGGACTCCTAGGGGCAATCTGCCGGTTTCGGGTCGAGGTCGCCGCGACGGCCGACCATATCAATGTGGTGGTCGGTCGCGTTGCCCCCGATGAAGCCATGGGTGAGGTCGTCGGGGTGGTTGGCCAGGCGGAAGTGGTCGAAGGCGAACCGGTGAACCATTGGCAGGCCGATCCCAGAGTGGTGCCCCGTGGAGGAGGTGATGCACTGCCAGAACCGCGCGTCCATTCCCATACTCGTCACCGGGTCGAACACCACGGCGTCCGGGTCGAACCGGGGGTCATAATTGGCGCACATCCCCGCCCGTGTCGGCAACGGGAATTCGCCGATGAATCTGCGCAGCCAGGTGGTGGTGACTCTCAGCATCCTCGAAGACGGGTCGCGGCAGACCACGTTAGGCTTACCGGTGATAGGGTCGATGACGAGGTCGGATCCCGGGCGTGGTACGCACTGGACGATCACGTCTTTGTTACTCACCGGTGCCCCGCGAAGGAGGTTGTAGTCTAGTGTGATCGTGACCTGCCCCGCGCCTGTCGCATCCGTGGCGAAGGAGGCCCCTGGGTCCGTCCCCATCCCACTCGTGAAGCCATCGTTCAGCCGAGCGAGCGGTGAGACCGCGTTTCCCTCCACCGGGAATCCTGGGCGCCTGGAAGCTGGCAGCGAGGGGACTTCGATCCCGTCCCCACAATCCGGACAGACCAACTCATTGAAGACTGTCCAAATCGTGTAGACCGTGTTGGGGTACGCTCCGCTGACGGAGAAGTGGACGATGGTCTCGCCGTTCACGACTTTGAGAGTCATCACCCCGGAGGCCGGCACCGCACCCGCCTGGGGGGCATTCTGTGTGGGGATGAAGTTGAGAGTGTATTCTTGGTCCGTGTTGCGGGTGTATTCCTGGTCCGTGGTGACCTGCTGCCCGATAACCTGGGCCGGTGCGGCGAGCAAGGCACACAGTCCAAGGACGAGGAGGAAGACGGTTCCAGTTCTCATGGGTGCTTGTTCCTCATCTTCGAAGGGTCCCGTCCAGGCGCGTTACCTCGGCCTGTCGCTCCCTGAGCTGCGAAATCCGCGACGCAACACCCGTAGAAATAAGGCAAACGGCGTGCCAGGCCTTCGGGCGTCGGATCGGGAACGGAAGAGTTCGCCGTATCGCCTCGAGTTTTAATGTGAAAATGTTTTCAGTCATCTCGCACGGTCTTTATCCACAGGTGTGAAGAGGAGCGGGGAATCTATGTAGTCCGGGACCCAACTGTGAACTCCTCTTCACATCGAGGTGCCGGTCCGCGGTGGGGAGCGCGTGCGGGGGCGCTGGGGAACGTTACAGGGCCCGGCCGCGCGACTGGGGAGCGAGCCCAAACTCCGAGATCTTATTCAGCAACGTCTTGTAGCTGACTTTGAGAACGCGGGCCGCCGCCACGCGATTCCACTGCACCTGCTCGAGGACCTCGGCCAGGGCCTTCCGTTCGGCTTCCAGAGCGCCCCGGCGCCCAATTTCGCGAAGTCCCTCCACGGTTTCCGCGCTCCACGCCACCGAGCCGCCGTCCGCAGTGCCCGGCCTCACCCCGCTGGGCCGAGGACGAGCCAGAAGCGCTTCGTGGACGTGGTCGTCGTTCGGCAGGACGACCAGCCGCCGAATCACGTTCTCGAGCTCGCGGACATTGCCTGACCACGGGTGATTCATGAGGAGCCTGAGGATCTCGGGTGAGAGTTCCCTGGCCCGCCGGTACTGCTTGTTGAACCGAGCGAGGAACGACGACGCGAGGACCGCGATCTCTTCCTTCCGCTCGCGAAGGGGCGGCACGTGGAGCTCGACCACGCTGAGGCGGTAGTAGAGGTCCTCTCGGAAGGCGCCAGAGCTCAGCGCCTGCTCGAGGTCCCGGTTCGTCGCGGCGATGACTCGCGTGTCGACACGAATGATCTCCAGGCCCCCGACCCGGCAGAACTGGTGGTCATCGAGGACGTGCAGCAGCTTCGCCTGCAAGGCGAGCGGAAGCTCCGCGATCTCGTCGAGAAGGATCGTGCCGTTGTTGGCGTACTCGAACTGGCCGACGGTGCGGCGGTACGCACCCGTGAACGCACCTTTCTCGTGGCCGAAGAGCTCCGACTCGAGCAGGTCCGACGGAAGCGCAGCGCAGTTGACTTTGACGAACGGGCGTTCACGCCGACTGGAGGCCGCGTGAATGGCGCGAGCCACCACCTCCTTGCCGACGCCGGTTTCCCCACGAATGAGCACCGTCTCGGAGGTATCAGCGACGTGCTCGACGACCTCACTCACCCGCCGCATCATCGGACTGTGACCGAGAAGGGATGGATCTTCCGTGAGGCATCGCGCCCCGAGGGTCATGGACTGAGTCATCCTCGCCCCGCTGAGCTCTCCTAGTCCGGGAGGCTCGGATCATGCCATCCTCCACGCACGCTTGTCACGTCGAAACTTTTGCGCAGGCCTGCCAAGGATTCGGACGCGGCGCCACAGGGATGACCTTCGACGACTATGTGAAATTCACCGTCTCGCCCGAGAATCTCCGCCGCGAGGGGTTCGACATCCGGCGGTTCAGCTTGGTCCGCCCGCACCTCGACTGGAGCAGGTTTCTCCGCGAGCGCCACGCCAAGGCGCGGCTCACCGACGATACGACTAAGTGCTCGAAACTACGACCCCGACCCCCTCCAACTGCGGAAGTTGGGCTAGCGGACGGCCTGGGGAACGTGCACCTGTCTCGCCCTTCGGGTCAGGCCGTCGCGAGTAGAGCTCGTCGCACCACACGCTTGACGCTCTCAAGCGTGAAGGGCTTCTCGAGCTGAGGGGCCCCGGTCTGCTCGAGGAATGCCCGGGTGCTCGAACTGAGGACATCTCCGGTGACGAAGACGAAGCGTTGGGCCAGATGCGGCTCGCGTCGCTCCAACTCGAGGTAGAGCTCCGGACCACTCAACACGGGCATGCCACTGTCGCTGATGATCAGGTCGTAATTCTGCGCCGCCAGCTTCCTGAGCGCGATGGCACCGTTCGCGGCGGTATCGACCTTGTAGCCGTCGCGCGACAACCCCTCGGCCAGCAGCGCCGCGACCGCGGGCTCATCGTCGACCACCAGGATGGTCTTCCCGGGCACGGGCAGCGCCGCTTCGAACGTCTCGGGCTCACCGTGTGTGAGGCGCGGAGTTTCCACTGGCAACTCGATGAGAAACCGGGCTCCCTCACCGGGTCGGCTCTCGACGCTGATGGCGCCCCCGTGCCCCTCGATGATGCCACGCGCCAGGGCGAGCCCGAGCCCCGTACTCTCGCCTTCGGGCTTGGTCGTAAAGAACGGCTCGAAGATCCGCGCCTGAATCTCCGGAGGAATCCCCGGACCGGTGTCGGCGACCTCGATGCGCACGCGTCGGCTCTGGACCTCGTAGCGTGTCAGGAAGCTCAACCGGCGAGGCGCCGAGGCCTCCCGCATCGCTTGCCGCGCGTTCGCGATGAGGTTCACCGCAACCTGCTTCAGCTGGTGCCCGTCGGCCCACACCAGCGGCAGGTCGCTCTCGAGATCGAGCTGAACCTCGATGTTGTCGATCCGGAGCTCGAAGGCCAGCAACTCGACCGCGTCCCGTAGAAGGAGGTTCAACGACACGTGCCCCCGCTCCGGCGGGTGGCGCCGGGCGATCGTCAGGAAGCTCCGCACGATATGCGCGCAGCGTTCCGCGGCTTCCCCGATCTCGCGGGCTCGTGCCCGGGCGCTGTCGTCGGCGGCCGTGGTCGCAAACAGTCCGACCTGGCCGAGGATGACCGACAGAGGGCTGTTGAGCTCGTGCGCGACGCCGGCGAGGAGGTTGCCCATCGTCGCCAGCTTTTCCGCCTCGAGAAGCTGGTGCGTGCGCTCCTGGATCTGCGCCTCCAGCGCCTCGTTCTGGCGGCGAAGATCGCGGTGGAGAAACCGCATCTCCAGCAAGTTGCGCACGCGGAGAAGCAGTTCGGTTTGTTCGAAGGGCTTGGTCACCAAATCGCTTGCGCCCGCTTCGAGCGCCGCGCGTTTGCTCTCACGCGACACGTCGGCGGTCAGGACAAGCACCGGTAGATAGAGATCGGCCCGCCGCTCCTCGAGCTGTTTGAGGACCTGGATGCCGTCGAGGTGGGGCATGCGGAGGTCCAGCAGGATCAAATCAGGCTGGAACTCGGCACAACACTCGAGGACCTCGCGGGGGTCGGTCGTGCTTCTTAGGTTTGTATAACCCACGTGCTCGAGAAGCAGTTCCAAGAGGCGGACCATGGCTTGCTCGTCGTCCACGATCAGAATCTTCGCGCTACGAAAGATCTCGGAATCCATGCGATCTCCCTGCGGATGGACCTCGTGAACCGTCGTTCAGCTCGGCGCCCTTCTGGGGAGCGTGCAGGAGCATCGATGATGCCAGCCAGCCCTCGGACGGCGGTTCGGCAACTGAAGACCTGGAAATTATTCGGAATACGAGCGGCGGTGAGGAGCCAGATCCGCAGGCGCTCGCTGGCCGGCGAGTCCGAACGAGTCGTGGGTCTGACAGTGCGATGCCCGAATCTGACACCTCCCCGGTGTACGCGGATCGAGAAGGCGACGCGTGGCGGGCGCTTGGACATCGACGGCACGAAGATCAAAGCCAACGCCTCGAAGCACCAGACGATGAGCTACGGACGGATGCGTACGCAGGCTGACGCGGGCTACTGGTCTGAGGCGAATGTCGGTGCACTCGAAGCCAAAGACTTGCCGGGTCCCCTGGTCACTACGGAGATCGTCGTGGGAAATTCCCTGAGAAGAGGCTTCGGAGATCCGTCGGACACATCAGGACGCGACGTAGAGCCGGTTGCCGCCATCCTGCTTGGCCTCGATCATCGAATCAACGGCCTGGCGCAGCATATCCTGAGCGCTGGCGGCCGTTTTCGGATAGCAAGAGCCGCCGGCGCTACAGGTGGTTGTGTCGAGGAGCGCCATCAGCCGGCGAAGGATCGATGGCACGTGGGTTGTCTCCGCCCCTATGAGGAGAAGGGCGACGGGGGCCGGGGCCCACTGCGCGACCACGTCGCTGCCTCGAATGTCATGCGCGATGGTCTCCGTGAGGGAGGGTCTGGGAGGTTCCCGTGTCTGGGCGGAGGCGACCTCGACGCTAAGGCACGCGAGCGAGACGCAATAACGCAGTCGTTGAGCTTTCTGCACCTCCAGGTCGACGAGGAATCGAAACAGCAGGTCGTCGACGACGATCGCTCCGGCGTCGGGGCTGGGCCTAAAACTATGCCATTTGCTCACAATTGGTGCCGCCTGCACGCTGGAATGCGCTCATAGACAACCGTTGCGCTACTAGCTACCCCAAGTTCTCGACGGGGGAAATCAGGAGAATCACTGAATCGGCGAATGAAATACCCTCAATGGGGCGCGGGCCAGTCCGCCGACCGAGGGCTGGGTGCGTCGAGACCTCTCCGACCCGAGTCCCGCCGACAGGCCTCGGCACCTGTCGCGAGGCCATGGTCGATATCCCTGTCTCGAGCCGACAACGTCCGCGTCGCCGGCGTCCACCTCCGGCCCGCGTTCGGATCTATCAGCGGGACGCGCGCGTGACCAGCCGGCTTTCGCCACAGTCCGAGCAGACGCCGTACTCCCTGATGTGCGTTCCCGCTCGCCCTGTCTTCACCGCCGCCCGATACGCCGTGGAGGGGTCAATCCCGAGCGCACGGGCAAGGCATTCGTCGCAGAAGCGACGGGGGCCGTGCGTGATTAAAAACGCCGCGACTCGCTCTTTGGCAATCATCGTGACCCATTCCGGGAGCGGACAGACTCTGAGGGGAAGAAGTCAGCGCTGAGATCAGAGACCATCCAGCTCGAGGGGCCGGTGACACCCAGTGTCACATTCGACGTAAGCGTGCGCTTCTGGCATCGGTGGGACATGCCGATCGGATCCAGGCAGCGCGCAAGTTCCTGCGATTTCCAGATTTTGAGTTGTGCCTGACCCGACCGATCGCTCCTTGGCACCCCGCGTGCAAACCCTTAATTTGCTACAGGGAAGACCCCTTCTCGATAAAGGCAAACCCGCCGTGAGGTGGGGACGCAAAGCCACGGATCAAGCGAGTCGCTTGATAGCCGGGCTACCGAAGGAAGGGAGACCGAAGCTCCCCGAGAACATCGGGGTCTTCCGCTCAACGGAGGGCCGCGATGTTTTCTGGCGACCGCTCGCTCAGTCGCATCGGCCGCGTTCTTCTCTTCGCGTTTGTCGCCGCGATCCCCGGTCTCTGGCTCACCGCCAACGCCGCCTCGGCCTTTAGCGATGACCCCCTCGTGCCCCAGAGCACGGTCGTCAAGACGGCGCACATCGTGGAGCTCCGGGCGGCCATCGATAGCCTCCGCGTCGCACGCGGGCTGGCGACCTTTGCGTGGACTGATCCCACCCTCGTGCCGGGCAGTACCCCCGTCTCCGTCGTCCACTTGACCGAGCTCCGGACGGCGTTGAACCAGGCCTATCAGGCGGCGGGCTGGACTCTCCCCACCTACACCGATCCCACCCTTGTCGCCCGGCTCACCGTCATTAAGGCCATCCACCTCATTGAGCTCCGCACCGCCGCCACGGTGGCGAATGACACGACACCCCCCCTGATCTCGGGCGTGACCGCCTCCTCCATCACGTCGGCGGCCGCGACGATCGCCTGGGTCACGAACGAAGCGAGCGACTCGCAGGTCAACTACGGCCTCACGACGGCCTACGGCAGTTCGACCCCAGTGACTGCGAGCCTCGTCACCTCTCACCTGGCGACCCTCAGCGGCCTGGCCGGGACCCAGCTCTATCACTTCCGCGTGCGCTCGCGCGATGCGGCCGGCAACCTCGCGACCTCACCGGACTTCACGTTCACGACGCTCGACGGGACGCCCCCCTCGGTCTCGTTCACCGCCCCCACTGCCGGCGCGACCGTCTCGGGCACCGTCACCGTCGCCGCCACCGCGACCGACAACGTGGGCGTCATCGGCGTCCAGTTCAAACTCGACGGCGCCAACCTCGGCCCCGAAGATACGACTGCGCCCTACTCCATTTCTTGGAATACCAACGCGGCAACCAATGGCAGCCATACCCTCACGGCCGTGGCCCGGGATGCGGCGGGGAATCAAGCGATCTCTAGTGTGACCGTTACCGTTTCAAATGCCCCCCCACCGCCACCTCCCGCGGGCGGAATCGCAGCACGCTACCCCGGCGATGTCGGCATCGAGACCGACCCAGATGTAATCTTTGTCGAACAGTTCGAGGACGCCCTGCTCACCGATCTCTTCAATCGGTGGACGGATATCCTCAATGGTTCGGCGATGTCGTTCAGTTCCGATGTCCCGCCCGGCAGCCCCGGGGTGCGCTCTCTCAACATCCCCTGGGTAGGCGGCGGAGTCAGTAACGGCGGCCATCTCTACAAACTGTTGATCCCCGGTGTCAACGACACGCTCTATGTCCGCTACTACATCAAATACCCCACCAGCGGGAAGTATCAGCACACTGGGATCTGGATAGGAGGGTATAACCCCCCGCTCGCCTGGCCGAACCCCCAGGCAGGCATCCAACCTACTGGGAGTGACAGGTTCTCGGCGTCAGGGGAACAGAACACTACGACGTCTCGCTTTGAGCATTACGACTATTGGATGAATATGCACCAATCGGTAGACGGCAATTACTGGGGGAACTTGCTCCTCAATGATCCCGACGTGCAGGCCCGAACCGGTCAATGGATGTGCGTGGAGCAAATGGTCAAGCTCAATAATCCAGTGATCTCGTTTAACGGCGAGCATGCGCTCTGGCTTGACGGCGTTAAAGTCAGCCACCTGGGCCAAGGGTTCCCGAATGGCTCCTGGTTGGGAGGCATCTTCACCCAGGATCCCAGTGGCAGCCCCTTTGAAGGCTTCCGCTGGCGGAGCGATGCCAACCTCAACCTCAACTGGATCTGGCTGCAGGTCTACGCGTCCGTTGATGCCGCCGGCTTCAGCTCAAGCATCAAGTTCGACCATGTCGTGGCTGCGAAGAGTTACATCGGGTGCCTCGCGTCGGGTACTCCCGACACCGCTCCTCCGGCAGGATCCATCACGGCCCCGGTCATTGGCGCGACCGTCTCGGGCACGACCACCGTCTCGGCCAGCGCGACCGACAACGTGGGCGTCGCCGGCGTCCGCTTCAAGCTCGACGGCACCAACCTCGGCACCGAAGTTACGACGGCGCCCTACTCCATTTCTTGGAATACCAGCGGCGTCGCCAATGGCAGCCATACGCTCACGGCCGTGGCCCGGGATGCCGCAGGGAATACCACGACCTCGAGTGGTGTGACCGTCACCGTTTCGAACCTCGGTCCACCACCGTCCGGGTGGTCTCATGAACCAGCCGGGTTCGTGCAAGTGAGCAATCAACCTTGGGATGCCCTGTCATCGTTGGGTTGGAATCATCTCAACCGAGGCTCTCTGAGCCGCATCGTCACTGATTCCACGGCTCCGGTATCCCCCGCCAACGTTCTCGAACATGTCTATCCGGCGGGTTTCCCCGGTGGCGTCGAGCCTGCAGTCGACTGGTACTCGCTGCCTTCCGGCTTTACCGAGGGATTCGTGGGTATGTGGTGGAAATCCAGTAATCCCTGGCAGGGGCATCCTACCGGTGTCAACAAGATTTACTTCTTGCTCGGCGACACCGGCCACCTCATTCCGATCATGTACGGCCCGCCGGGTGGTCCGTACGAGGTGCGGGTTGCCCCCGAATACGGCAACTGGAACTGGCTGACGCCGAATGTCAACCACGTTTCCGTCAGTCTTGGTTCGTGGCATAAGCTCGAGCTGTACTTCAAACAGACGGGAGGTACGGTTGCGGTCCGCTGGTGGATGGACGGAACGTTGCTCGGGGATTATACGAATGTGCCCTTCTCGAGTACCCTCCAAGAACTTCAAATTGCGCCGACCTGGGGAGGCGTAGGCGGGAGCAAGTCCGAGAACGATTATTACCGTTACGATCAGGTGTATTTCAGCCGGCCGTGACCGCGCCTCTGGGCGGTGAGACGACCTGAGGCTCGTGTCCGAACGACGCGGTACACTGATGCGCGATGCGACTATTGTCGCGGATGCGACCGCGCCCGCTGCTACCGGGCGGAACCCTACGTCTCCCACGAATGTCCTCGAGTTGGCGTCTCGCACTGGGGTTGCAGGTGGTGTTCCTGGCGGCGTGTTCAAGTGGAAGCTCTTCTCCCCCGTCGACAGGTTGGACGCATCAACCCGCTGGCTTTACCGTGTGGACTGACCGAGCCCTCGATGCCTTCACTGGCCGCGGGTGGGCTATCAACAATGCGAATGAGCTCGCGACGATTGTCGCGGATCCGGCCGCGCCGCTTACGGCGCAGAATATCGGCCAATGGCGCTACCCTCTAGGGTTCCCCGGTGGGTCCGCTCCGGCGACGATGTATTACAGACTTCCCTCATTGTTCACCGAGGGGTTCGTCGGAGTCTGGTGGAAGCCCAGTAATCCCTGGCAGGGCCATTCCAGCAACGTCAACAAGATCTATTTTCTCTTGGGTGGCGTGTGCGGGAACCTCATTCCCGTCATGTACGGCCCGCCAGGAGGCCCCTATCAGTTGCGTGTCGCTCCTGAATGGGGAAGCGACTGGAGCTGGCTCACGCCTAACGTCAATGCCATCTCCATTGCGTTAGGAGCCTGGCACAAGATCGAACTCTACTTCAAATACAACACTCCTGGGAAGGCGGACGGTGTCGTCCGTTGGTGGATGGACGGATCCTTGATCGGTGATTACGCGAATGTGTCGTTTCCCACCCGCGGCTGTTTTACCGAATTTCAATTTAGCCCGACATGGGGCGGTGTGGGCGACGTGAAAAGGCAGACGGATTACTTCTGGTTCGCCCATGTCTACATCAGTTATCCGTCCGCTGCGCCAACGACCCTGTTCCAGGAAGGCTTCGAAGATGCGAAACTGGCCACCCGCGGATGGTATGGCAACACGACGCCCTTGCTGTCGGCGGAGGAACACGTGGGCAGTGGTGTGCGTTCAATCGAATATAAATTCCTTACCGGCGCCACCACGCCGACGGCAGGATCGGCTCTGCGCAGAAAGTTTGCCGGAACCGACGCGGTTTACCTGAGTTATTACGTGAAGTACAGCGCGAATTGGGTGGGCTCACAGAAACTCTACCATCCACATGAATTTCATTTCCTGACGAATCTCAACGATGAGTGGTCTGGCCTGTCCGTCACCCGCCTGACGGTGTATGTCGAGCAGAACGGCGGCACGCCGCTACTCGCCATTCAAGATGGCGAGAATGTCGACCAGGCCAGGATTGGAGTGAACCTGGCCGCGGTGACTGAAAATCGCGGGGTGGCCGGGTGCAACGGGTCAAGCGATGGCTATCCAGACAGTTGCTATATCCACGGCGGCCAGCATGTAAACGAGAAGAAATGGTACGCGGGCGCGCGGTATTTTACCGAGACGCCCGGGCCCTTCTACAAGAACGACTGGCATTTCGTCGAAGCGTACGTCAAGTTGAATACGATCTCGGGAGGGAAGGGCGTGAACGACGGGATCATTCAATACTGGTTGGATGGCCAGCCGGTCATCGATCGCCGGGACGTTCTGCTGCGCACGGGAGCCAACCCGACGATGCAGTTCAACCAGTTCGTCATCGCGCCCTATATCGGCGATGGCTCTCCGGTCACGCAGTCCATGTGGATCGACAACCTTACCGTTGGGCGAGAACGCATGACGACCAAGACGACTTCTGGACGGCGTCAACCGCACGACCCTCCAGACTCGTCGGAGGGCCAGGCCCACGGGTTGTCGCCGACGCCGGCCGGGTTTACCGTGATGCCGAGTGGCGGGACGTTCGGACCCAGTGCTTCCGTCCGTAGCCAAGGAGTCCGAGGATCTCGATGGCCATTCGCCATGGAAGAAAAGCCGGAATGAGGGCGATCCCGGCCAGGGCTCGTACCGGGGCTTCGGTACGCGCGACTCCCAGGAGAAAATAGGCCGCCAGGAGCCCTGTCAGACCAGTCGCCCAGGCGACGAGGAACTGCCCGGCATGCTGGCGCGACAAGAACCAACTCGTGACGACGCAGAGGAGCGCCAGCGTCGCCTGAGCCGAATAGGTCGGGGCCACGATGGTCAACGCCGCGTCCCAGAGGGACAGGCGTCGCCACCGCAGGCCGGCCTTGAAGAGCTCGCTGGCGCCCATGGCGGCCACGGCGTGCCGCCCACTGGCCCAGCGAAGACGCTGTGACGATGCCTGTCTGAAATCGCGCGACTCTTTGGCCAGCACCCGCGCCCGCGGGGTGAAGTGGACCGTCTCGCCATGGAGCAGCAGCGATACGGAAAACTCCCAATCCTCACCGATCGAAAAGGCGGTCCAGCCTTGGCGTTCGATGATTCGGCGGCTGAAGCACATACCCGTGCCGCCCAACATGGCTGGCAGCCCCAGCCGTTCTTTGCCGGTGTAGAAAAAGCCGTTGCGCAAAATGCTCGTCACGGCGATGACCCGAGTAAACGCGGTTTCCCACGGATTCGAAAGATAGTTGTATCCCTGCTGAACGTCGTGTCCTGAACAGAGGCCCTCGTCGAAGGCGTCGAGCAGATGCGAATCCACGACGGTATCGGCATCCGTGATCACCAGGGCGTCGAATTGCGTGCCGCTCCTTCGCAGCTCGTCGATTGCCCAAGCGATCGCTGCGCCCTTTCCGGGCTGACCACCTGTTCGCTCGAGACAATCTACCCCGCAGCGCCGGGCCAGCGTGGCTGTGCCATCATTGCATCGGTCGGCCACGACCACGATGCGGGTCCGGTCCCTGGGATACTCGACCTTGTCGAGGCTGCGGAGTGTCTCGGCGAGGCCGGATTCTTCGTTATGCGCGGGGATCAAGACCAGGAACCGGCTGCGCGCAGCGTGCAGCCCGGGAGTTCGCGGCCGCGCCGGTAGCAGGGCGGCGACAGCCAGCACCCATTGATACACCGCGAGCAGGGTGAGCACTAGCAGCGTGCTCGCACACACCCAGCCGAGTATCGCCGTCATGATGGCCGGATGCGGATCGCCGGACGGGCGATCGGGAAGGTCACAAGCGGCATCGAATCGCGCTGTCAAATGGCTTTTGGCCAGTTGGGAGGATGCGCCTCTTTGCGCAGATCCTCGGGCGCATCGAGCGACTCGCGGACGTTGAAGGTTCAGGCATGAGATGGGACCGCGTTTGCCAACTATTCGGACTCGCCGGAGTCGCGTTCTTTCTCGTCACAGCCTTTAGCCCGCTGGCACATCTTTGGGACCTTTGGACGGCTGTCCGACCGCAGTTCGTGCCCTCCGACGCCATCGTGGTGCTCGCGCACGGCGTCTCGCCCTTCGGCATACTGTACCCTGAATCGGCCCTCCCGACCAACCGTGCAATCGCTCTCTACCAAGAAGGCCTCGCGCCGCTCCTGGTCTTCTTAGGCGGCGCCCCTGAGGGCGGCGGTACGCCAGAGGCCGAAGCTCGTGCTCAGTTGGCGCGTCTCCTGGGGATTCCGCCAGAAGCGATCCTCACCGAGACCAGGCCGCATACGACCCGAGACGAGGCCGCCCTCGTGAAGCTACTCCTGCAGTCGAGAGAAGTTCGGACGATTCTCCTGGTGAGCGACTCGGGGCATTTGATGCGAGCGCAACCCCTTTTCGAGCGCGCGGGTTTTGCCGTCCATCCAGCTCCCTCGGATGCGCTCTCCGATCCCGACGCGCCCGAGGATCGCCTGGCTCTGATGCGGGGGATCTTGAAGGAACTTCTCGCTCGGCTATATTACCGAGCCGCAGGCTACATATAATCGCGTTGGAGGGTAAACATGAAGGCGATCCTCATCTTGGCTCTGCCGGGACTGACGTTCGTCGGCGCGTTCTTCTTCGGTGTCAGGAGGCTCCGGCTCTCGGGGCGCAGTCTCGGCGCAGCCATCGGCAAGACGCTCGAATCCGTGGGGACGACCTTAGTCTTCCTAGCCATAAATGTCGCGGTCGCCGTCATCATCCATTTGGACGGTGCGCGGCTTAACGGGAATCTTTGTGTCAGTTTACATCGCTGACGACGCGGTCTGGATCGGATTGTCTCTTCTCCAAGGCCTTACGTTCCAGTGGTGGCGCGCGGTATCGAGAAAACTCGGCTAGGGAACAGAAGTGGTCGCACCACCGATCGGCCGAGACCATGTCGGGCGCCTCGCCCCTCGCTTTGCACCGAATGCAGGGCGCCGACAAGAGGCCAAATCCCAGAAACATTCTGCGATTCTTGAAACGGCGATGTCAGAATAGTTACACTCACCGTCGAACGTGACGCAGCTGGTTACTCGCTGGACACGCTGATCGAATGCCACGTGGCCGCCCGGTCCCTGCAATTTCCAGAATTTGAGCGCTCTGAGCCGGTGCCGCCCGGGACCTGGCACCCCCTCTGCAGGGAATACCCGTAACAGAAGAGACGTCAGAGACCTCGTTTGCCCGGGGCCACCCGTCGCGAGACGAGCGCGGGGTCAGCGCCTGACAGCCGGGCTACCGAAAGATGGGAGAGGAGATCTCCCGGGGAAGATCGGGGTCTTCCGCTCAACGGAGGGCCACGATGTTTTCCGGCGAGCAGTCGCCCACGAGTCGCACCTGCCGCGTTCTGCTCTTCGCGTTTGTCGCCGCGATCCCCGGTCTCTTGCTCACCGCCCACGCCTCCTCGGCCTTTAGCGATGACCCCCTCGTGCCTCAGAGCTCGGTCGTCAAGACGGCGCACATCGTGGAGCTCCGGGCGGCCATCGATAGCCTCCGCGTCGCACGCGGGCTGGCGACCTTTGCTTGGACTGATCCCACGCTCGTGCCGGGCAGCACCCCCGTCACAGTCGTCCACTTGACCGAGCTCCGGACGGCCCTGAACCAGGCCTATCAGGCGGCGGGCTGGACTCTCCCTACCTACACCGATCCCACCCTGGTCGCTCGCCTCACCGTCATTAAGGCCATCCACCTCGATGAGCTCCGCACCGCCGCCACGGTGGCGAATGACACGCGTCCCCCGCTGGTCTCGGGTGTCACGGCGTCCGCCATCACGTCGTCGGGGGCGACGATCACCTGGACGACGGACGAGGTGAGCGACTCGCAAGTCGAGTATGGTCTGACGACGACCTACAGCAGTTCGACCCCAGCGACCGCGAGCCTCGTCACCTCTCACCTGGTGACCCTCAGCGGACTGGCCGGGACCCAACTCTATCACTTCCGCGTGCGCTCGCACGATGCGGCCGGCAACCTCGCGACGTCAACGGACTTCACGTTCAAGACGCTCGACGGGACGCCCCCCTCGGTCTCGATCACCACCCCCACTGCCGGCGCGATCGTCGCGGGCACGGTCACAGTCGCCGCCACCGCGACCGACAACGTGGGCGTGATCGGCGTCCAGTTCAAGCTCGACGGCGCCAATCTCGGCCCCGAAGATACGACGGCGCCCTACTCCATTTCTTGGAATACCACCGCCGCAACCCAAGGCAGCCATACCCTCACCGCCGTGGCTCGGGATGCCGCAGGCAATCAAGCGATCTCTAGTGTGACCGTTACCGTTGGCCCACCCCCGCCACCTCCGCCGGCGGGCGGAATCGCGGCACGCTACCCCGGCGATGTCGGCATCGAGACCGACCCCGATGTGATCTTTGTCGAACAGTTCGAGGACGCCCTGCTCACCGATCTCTTCAGTCGATGGACGGATATCCTCAACGGTTCCGCGATGTCGCTCAGCTCCGATGTGCCGCCCGGCAGCCCCGGGGCGCGCTCGCTCACCATCCCCTGGGTCGGGGGCGGAGTCAGTAACGGCGGCCATCTCTACAAACTGTTGCTCCCCGGTGTCGATGACACGCTCTACGTCCGCTACTACATCAAATATCCCACCAGCGGAACGTATCAGCACTCGGGAATCTGGATCGGAGGGTATAACCCGCCACTCGCCTGGCCGAACCCCCAGGCCGGCATCAAACCTACGGGTAGTGACAGGCTCTCGGCGTCAGGGGAACAAAACCCTCTCACATCTCGTTTCGATCACTATGACTATTGGATGACCATGCGGCAGTCTGCCGACGGCAACTATTGGGGCAATCTCCTGCTCAATGCTCCCAACGTGCAGGCCAAGACCGGCCAATGGATGTGCGTGGAGCAGATGGTCAAGCTCAATAATCCGGTGACCTCCTTTAATGGCGAGCATGCGATCTGGCTCGACGGCGTCAAAGTCAGCCACCTCGGCCAGGGGTTTCCGAACGGCTCCTGGTCGGGCGGCATTTTCACCCAAGAGCCCAGTGGCAGCACATTTGAAGGATTCCGCTGGC
>Ga0066665_10000360_pt1 | contig 17808 bp, 15 predicted proteins | sample GraSoiAngelo_114_FD_75175 | JGI IMG/M metagenome (GOLD analysis project Ga0066665, IMG submission 75175) | Grasslands soil microbial communities from the Angelo Coastal Reserve, California, USA - 14_0903_13_40cm | ecosystem: Environmental > Terrestrial > Soil > Grasslands | place: USA...
GAAGCATCGGGAAACAAGAAACGGGAGCGAGAAGGAATAGTCTGTGATTCGCGCAGACCTGCCGTTCGGGTTCTCTCCAAGGGAAGTAAAGGGCCCGCTGGGTGAGCCCGGTTCTCTCAGGCGCGAACTGGCTTTTTACCAGCGGTTGCCGCGGTCGCCACGGTCGCCACGGTCTCCGCCGCGCCCGCCGCCGTAGCCGCCCCGTCCGCCACCACCGCCGCGCCCGCCGCCGTAATTACCGCGCCCGCCTCCGCTGCGCTCGTTCTGAGGACGCGCTTCGTTGACCACTAGGTTTCGCCCTCCAAAGTTCTGTCCGTTCAAGGAATTGATGGCGCGGTCCGCATCTTCGTCGCTGTTGATCTCGACGAAGGCGAACCCGCGCGATTGGCCTGTGAAACGATCGCGAATCAGATTGACACCTGAAGGGGACACTCCTGCTTGAGACAGCCACTCTTGAAGCTGATCTTCCGTTGCCGAAAACGGAAGATTGCCGATATAAAGCTTCTTCACCTCTTACTCCTTCTGCCCGGAACCTGACTTGCCAGTCGCGGAGCGTGCCGAAGACACAGCTTTCGTTCACCGGGGAGGCGAATTTGTGGAGCCGCCGAGGGAGCGAGACCGGAACTTCAGCGGTCTGCTGCATGGTCTCGGAATTTCCCTCCATTTGCAACTAAATTAATGATCCAATTGGCTAGATGTTCGACGCCCCGTCCGCCTCCCGTCCGCCTCCTCCCCTTGGCCAAAAATTCGTGCTAGCATCGCCCGACTTGTCCCCACCGGGAGGGTCCCATGCGCGGCACGATGATGAATTTCCCTTTGACGCTCCCGACCATCCTGGAGCGTTCCGGGAAAATCTTTCCCCGCGTCGAAATTGTGTCGCGCAAGCCGGACAACTCCATTGTTCGCACCTGTTACGGGGACTTCTATCGTCGCGCCCGCCGTCTTGGCGCGGCCCTCAGCAAACTCGGCCTCGAACCTGGCGACCGCGTAGCTTCCATGATGTGGAATCATGCGAGCCACCTGGAAGCCTTCTTCGGAGTTCCCTGCGCCGGCGGCATCCTGCATCCGCTGAACCTGCGCCTTCATCCCCACGAAATTGCCGCCATCGCCAAGCACGCTGGGGACCGCTTTCTCCTTGTCGACGACGTGCTTTATCCCATCTATGAACAGTTTCGCGAAGACGCCTCGTTCGAACGCGTTATCGTGGTCCCCTACGGTTTCAACACCGTGGCCGAAGGCTTTTTGAATTACGAAGAACTGCTTGCCGCTTCCCGAGACGACTTCCGCTATCCCGCGATTGACGAAAACGATGGCGCGGCCATGTGCTTTACCTCCGGCACCACGGGTTTTTCCAAAGGCGTCATCTACTCCCATCGCGCTCTGGTGCTGCACTCCTTCTGTTGCGGGCTCGTTGAAGTGCTTGGCTTGAGCGAAGCCGATACCGTCCTGCCGGTCGCACCCATGTTTCATGCCAATGCCTGGGGCATTCCCTTTGCCGCCACCATGCTCGGCGCGCGTCTGGTGCTTCCCGGCCCTCATGTCGATCCGGAGAGTATCCTGGGACTGCTGGTTAACGAGCGCGTGACCATCGCCTGCGGCGTCCCCACCGTTTGGATCGCCGTTCTCGACGCGCTCGAAAAAAACCCCGCCAAATGGAAGTTCGCCTCTCCCATCAAGGTCCTCTGTGGCGGCACCGCTCCTCCTGTCGAGCTCATCCGCCGGCTCGATCGTTTTGGCTTGCACCTCAAACATCTTTGGGGCATGACCGAAACCACCCCCATCGGCACTTCCGGCGGCCTCCGCGCGCACATGCACGGCTGGCCGGACGAAAAGAAGTATGACGTCCGCTCGAAGCAGGGATGGCCCGCTCCTTTTGTTGAGATTCGCATCATGCGCCCGGAAGGCGAAACCCCCTGGGATGGCGTCACCTCCGGCGAAATTGAAATTCGCGGCCCCTGGGTGGCCGCGAACTACTACGAATCTCCGGACCAGGCCCACCGCTGGACCAGCGACGGTTGGTTCCGTACCGGCGACGTTGCCACGATCGATGAAGAAGGCTACGTCAAGATCGTCGACCGCGCCAAAGATCTCGTGAAGTCAGGCGGCGAATGGATCAGCTCCGTCGACCTGGAAAACGCACTGATGGGTCACCCCGCGGTGAAAGAGGCCTGCGTGGTCGGCATTGCGCATCCCAAATGGCAGGAGCGCCCGCTCGCCGCCGTTGTCCTGAAAGACGGCGCCCGCGCGACTGCTGAACAGTTGCGCGCCTTTCTCGCCGAGTCTTTTGCCAAGTGGCAGCTTCCCGACGCTTTCGTCTTCCTGGACGCCATCCCGCGCACTTCCGTGGGCAAATTCAAGAAAATCGCCCTCCGCGAACAATTCGCCAACTGGAAGTGGGAATAGCGCTGATTTCAGGTGCGATAGCTTGCGTTGATGCGCACGTACTCCGCTGTGAAGTCGCAGGTCCAGTAGCGGGCCGATGCGTCGCCTGCATGCAGGTCGACGATGAGTGGAACGTGATCCGCAAGAAGCTTGTTGCTGGCGGCGCGCTCATTGAAGCCGAGCGGCTGACCGCGCCGCAGCACGGGAATACCGGCCATTTTGATATCGACCAGCGCCGGATCGAACTTCACTCCCGAGCGGCCTGCGGCCGCAAAGACGCGGCCCCAGTTCGGATCGCCACCCGCAAACGCAGTCTTCACGAGCGGCGAAGTGGCAATCGTTTCCGCGATGCGACGGGCGGCGGCTTCGCTCTTGGCGTGGCGGACCTCGATTTCGATCACGCGCTGCGCCCCTTCCCCGTCCGCAACGATTTGCAACGCGAGCGACTGGCAAACCTCTTGGAGCGCTCGCATGAAAGCGCGATGTGCCTTGCTGCCGTTGTGAATGATTGGCGCACCCGCCTCGCCGTTTGCCAAAACGAGAAGGGTGTCGTTTGTCGAAGTGTCTCCATCCACGCTAATGGAGTTGAAGGTTCTTCGCGTCACTTCGTTGAGCGTCTTTTGCAGCAACGCCGGCGAGATGGCCGCGTCGGTCACCACAAACGCCAGCGTCGTGGCCATATTCGGATGAATCATCCCTGCGCCCTTGGCGCAGCCCACCAGGTGAATCCTCTTGCCCGCCATTTTGAACGAAGCGGCGGCCGTTTTCGGGCGCGTGTCCGTGGTGCAGATGGCCAACGACAGTTCCACGAAGGAGCGCGCCGAGGGGCGGCGGTTCTGCGTGAGCGAGGGGAGCGCTCGCAGGATTTTTTCCACCGGCAATTGCACGCCGATGACCCCGGTGGAGCACACGAACACTTCCTCGGGTTGCGCGCGCAGGCGCCTCGCGGTTTCTTCGACGGTGCGCAGCGAAGCCGCCTCACCCCGGGCTCCCGTCGCACAGTTGGCGTTCCCGGCGTTCACCACCACCGCCCGCATGCGCCCGCCGGAGAGTTGCAGATGCTTTTTCGAGAGCATGACCGGCGCGGCCACGACGAGGTTCTGTGTGAAGACGGCGGCCGCCGACGCGGACACGTCGCTTGAAAGGATTGCGAGGTCGAGCGCGCCAGTTTTTTTCAGGCCGCAGGCGGTCGCGGCGAATCGGAATCCGCGCGGCAGCGCGGCTTCGGAGGGAGCTTGCTTCATTCGCGGCGCGTCCGGGCGGCTAGCGTGCCGCTCCCGGAAGAGACCTCCAATCTCCTCGAGCGAGTGGGAGAGTTCCTAGATGAAATGCGGATGGTACGCTCACGGTTTTGCTCCTGTTTTGACGGCTTTTTTGTTGAGCCGTGCTTCCAGATCGGCGATGGCACCGCGCACGCTTTCTGGCGCCGTGCCGCCGGGGACTCTTTTGGCATTGAGCGCCGCATCCACGGTGAGACGCTTCAGCAGATCGGCTTCCAAGGCGGGAGAGATTCTCTCGAGGGTACCGAGGGGCAGCGCCGTCCACGGAACGTTTTGTTTTTCCGCTTCGCGCAGGACCTTGCCAACGAGGTCGTGCGCCTGGCGAAACGGAATGCCCTTGCGGACGAGATAGTCCGCGGCTTCCGTCGCGAGCAACGCGGAATCGGACGCCGCGGCCCGCAACCGCTCGGCGCTGAACTTGGTAAACTCGAGCGCTCCCGTCGCGACCGCAAGCATGTCCCGAACCTGGTCGTGCGCGGCGAAAAGCCCTTCTTTGTCTTCCTGCAGGTCGCGCTGATAGCCCGTAGGCAGACCTTTGAGCGTCATGAGCAAGCCGACGAGCGCCCCGCTGATGCGGCCGGTTTTCCCGCGAATCAGTTCCCAGGAGTCCGGGTTCTTTTTCTGTGGCATCAGGCTGCTGCCCGTGGAATATTCGTCGGGAAGCATCACGTAGGAGAATTCCTGCGACGCAAAGAGGACAAAGTCTTCGGCGAGGCGGGACAGGTGCGTCGAAATCCCAGCCAGCGCGAAAAGATAGTCGAGCGCAAAATCGCGATCGCTTACGGCATCCAGGCTGTTTAAAGTGATGCGGGAAAACCCCAGCTCCTTGGCGATGGCGTTGCGGCCGATCGAGAAAGAATTCCCAGCGAGCGCGCCAGAACCCATGGGGCAGGCATCCGCGCTGGTTGCCGCGTGCTCCAGGCGTGTCAGGTCGCGGGCGAATGCCTCCGCGTGGGCAAGCAAAAAGTGCGAAAGCAGTATTGGCTGCGCATGCTGCAGGTGTGTCGTGCCGGCCATGGGCACACCCAGATTCGCTTTGGCCTGCATCAGAAACGTATTCAAGAGGTTTTCTAGGGAGCGTTCGGTTTCCCTGGCGGCATCCATCACAAACAGGCGAAAATCCGTGGCGATGAGTTCGTTGCGGCTGCGGCCCGTGTGCAGTTTCCACCCGAGCGGTCCAAGCTCTTCGACCAGAGCCTTCTCGACAAAGTGATGGACGTCTTCGGCCTTAGCCCCGAAAGAATCGATCCAAGCAGGGTCCGTTTTTGCGCGCTCGGCAATCTTATCCAAGGCCGCAAGCGTTTGCCTGACTTCCGCGGCCGTGAAAATCCCGATGGGTTCGAGAGCTTTGGCCCAGGCGCGGTCCACGGCGATCTCGTAAGCAAGGAGCCGGCGATCGAACGCAAAGGAGCGCTGGAAGCGGTCGAATTGAGCATCGGGCTCGCCTGCGAAGCGTCCTCCCCATAGTCGGTCGTCCTTGCGTTCGGTCATGGCAGGTCTTCCGTCGACGAAGTGGCGCAAGGCTTGGAGGTTTTTGAAGCCGGCCATCCGCTCGATCCTGCTCGGGATAAAGCTAGGCTCCTAGAGAGCCCCTTTCTCGAAATGGTGAGCCGCGAGACCCTCATTTGGTTTCCGCTTTGGCTTTGGGGCGAACGGTCACGGGCAGGGCAAACAAATTGATGAAGCCCTCGGCGTCTTTCGGGTTGTAGCGACCCATCGTGAAACTGGCGAGGTCGGCGCGATAAAGTGAAAAAGGAGAAACGCGCTTGGTGACGTTGAGCGTGCCCTTCCACAATTTCAGGCCAACGGCGCCGGTGACGCGCTGCTGCGCGACGTGGAAAAACCCGTCGAGCGCCTCGCGCAACGGCGAGAACCACAAGCCGTAGTAAACCAGTTCGGCGTAGCGATTCGCAAGCGCCTGCTGGAAGTGCGCCGTCTCGCGGTCCAGCGTGAGCCGTTCAAGTTCCTGATGCGCTTTCACCAGCAGCGTTCCGCCGGGAGTTTCGTAAGCGCCGCGCGATTTCATGCCCACGAGGCGGTTTTCGACGAGGTCGGTTCGGCCGATGCCGTGCGTCGCCGCAATCTCATTCAGCTTGTTCAGAAGATCGACGGGGCCAAGCTGCGAGCCATTGACGGAAACCGGGGTGCCGGATGCAAATCCGATTTCCACCTCCTCCGGCTTGTCCGGAGCTTTTTCCGGCGAAACCACCCATTGCCACATGGCCTCGCTCTCGCATTGGCGGGATCTTCGAGCTCTCCGCCCTCGTGGCTGAGGTGCCAGATGTTGCGGTCGCGGCTGTAGATGTTTTTCTTGCTCTGCTCGACCGGCACCTGGTGCTTTTGCGCGTAAGCGATGGCATCCTCGCGCGACTGAATGTCCCACTCCCGCCAGGGCGCGATGATCTCGACATGCGGTGCGATGGCTTTATACGCCAATTCGAAGCGCACCTGATCGTTGCCCTTGCCGGTGCAGCCGTGGGCCAGGCCGTCGGCCGAAAGCTTGAGGGCGATTTCCGCCTGGCGCTTGGCAATGACCGGGCGTGCCATGGAGGTGCCAAGCAAGTAAGTGTGCTCGTAAATCGCGCCCGCGCGAAGGGTCGGCCAAATGTAATCGCGCACAAATTCTTCGCGAAGATCCTCCACGTACGCCGAAGACGCGCCGGTCGAGAGGGCTTTCTTGCGCGCGGCCTCGAGGTCTTCCTGCTGGCCCACGTCGCCAATCACGGCGATGACTTCGCAGCCGTAATTCTCCCTGAGCCAGGGAATAATGATGGAGGTGTCCAGCCCTCCGGAATAAGCGAGCACGACCTTTTTGGGTTTGTTTTGCTCGGTTTTCACAATTCCTCTCTTGCCATCCGGTATAGCCAAGCTGGGGCGCAACAGGCTCGGCCCCTGCAAAGAAAAACAAAGAAGGTTCGGTAGGAAACCCGCGAAAGCATCTCTTCCTGTCAGAACAGCGTGTGCAGAATGGCCTTCTGCACGTACATGCGATTTTCCGATTGATCGAGGACGACCGATTGCGGCCCGTCCAGCACCTCCGGCGTAACCTCGAGGCCCCGGTGCGCCGGAAGGCAGTGCATGAAAACCGCCTCGGGGGCGGCAAGCGACATCAATTCGCTGTTGACCTGGTAAGGCTCGAAGATCTTTGTACGCACTTCTTCTTCGGCTTCAAAGCCCATGCTGGTCCAGGCATCCGTGTATACCGCCATCGCGCCGCTGACCGCTTCGCGCGGGTCATGCATGAGCTCGATCTTCGCTTTCGTCTCGCGGGCTACGCGCTTGCTGTCCGATACCACCTCCGGTTCAGGTGCATAATTCTCGGGCGTCGCCACGCGCAAATGAACGCCAAGCCGCGCCGCCAGACACAGCAAGGAATGGCAAACGTTGTTGCCGTCGCCGACATAAGTCAGCTTGAATCCGCGCAAAGCGCCGAAGCGCTCTTCGAGCGTGAAAAAATCCGCCAGGGCCTGGCAGGGATGGAACTTGTCGGAAAGCGCGTTGATCACCGGAATGCTGGCGTTTGCGGCCATTTCCTCGAGCACCTTTTGCGAATAAACGCGCGCCACGATGCCGTGAACCCAGCGGTCGAGGTTGCGCGCCACATCCGCTATCGATTCCCGCTTGCCGAGCGAAGCGGAGGCCTGCGTGTGATCAAGGAACACCACCGCTCCGCCCATGCTTTGAATCCCGACATCGAAGGTGACGCGCGTACGCAGCGAGGGCTTTTCGAAAATCAGGGCAATAAATTTGCCGTGCAGCGTGGAGGCATAGCGACCGGGTCGCGCTTTGATGTCCGCTGCGAGGTGGAGGAGTTCGCGCGTATGCGCGGGACTCCATTCCGCTCCAGTGAGGAGATCGGTCGACAAGGAAATAGGAGCTACGAGAGAAGTGGTAGTCATTCGTTTTATCCCCTGGCCGCAGCGTGGACGGCGCCCTGCGGAATGGCAGAGTCAACCGCATCGGAAGCGGAAGCCTGCTTTGGAGTTTTTTCAAGAACCATTGCGAAGAGCTTCAGAAATTCGCGGACCTGCGCCCGCGTGATAATAAAGGGCGGAAGAAGGCGAAGCGTGAAGTCGTGCGTGCAGTTGATCAGCAAACCCCGTTGCATGGCCTCGGCGACAAACGGTCCGCCTTCGCGGGAAAGCTCGATACCGATCATCAGCCCTTCCGCGCGGATTTCGCGAACGAAGTCGAATTGCGAAGTGAGTTTGCTGAGCCCCTCCCGCAGCTCTTCGCCGCGCGCACGGATGTTCTCGAGAAGCTTTTCCTCTTCCACGACGCTCAGAAATTCGAGCGCCACGGCGCAAGCCAGCGGCCCGCCGCCGAAGGTAGTGCCATGCATTCCGGGAGACACGCGAGAGGCCACCGCTTCGGTTGTAAGAATGGCGCCAAGAGGAAGACCGCCGGCAAGCGGCTTGGCGATCAGGACGATATCCGGCTTGGCAGCAAATTTCTGATAGGCAAAGTAGCGCCCGGTGCGGCCGAGCCCGCACTGGATCTCGTCGGCAATCAGCAACGCGCCATGTCGTGAGGCCAGCGCGCGAGCACGGTCCCAGAAAGCTTCGCTGACGGGATAGATGCCGCCCTCTCCCTGAACCGTTTCGAGAAGGACGGCGCAAACGGTGTCGTCGAATTTCGCCTCCAGATCGGCGGCATCGTTGAAGCGGACAAACTCGACTCCCGGAACCAAGGGCGCAAAAGGCAGCCGATATTTCTCGGTGGCGGTGACGCTCACAGCCCCAAACGTGCGTCCGTGAAAGGAATTCTCCAAAGCGAGGAATCGGTGCTTCCTAGCGGGCGTCGCGGCGGACTCCCCGGGCGGGCGGCCAAGCAGACGAGCCAGCTTCATCGCACCGTCGATCGCTTCCGTGCCGCTATTCGAAAAGAACACGCGATCCATACCGGACCATTCGGCGAGCTTGCGCGCCAGCGGGCCCTGAAACGCGTGGTGATAAAGATTGGAGAGATGAATCGCGCGCGCGGCTTCGCGGCGGATGACCTTGACGATGCGGGAATGGGCGTGGCCAAGGGCATTGACGGCAATGCCGCCGAGAAAATCGAGATACTTTTTGCCCGTGGAGTCGAAAACATACGCCCCTTGCCCATGCGTCATGACCACCGGCTCCCGCTTGTAGGTAGGCAGAAGAAATTTCTTGGCGTCCGCGAGACGTTCGTCTAGTCTCGCCCGCGGAGGTTTCCTGGCCTTTCCTGCCGGTTCGCTTGCGGAACCTCTTTTGGAAGAGTTGCGCATTAGGCCACCGTGCAGGCGGCCTCAGCAGCCGAATGAGAATGGCCTAGGACAAGCGTCCCGGGCACGGTGGCCACCTCTTCAGGATGGGAGGCGAGCAACAACGCCTCGGGGGTGGCGCCGCCCACGATGCGGACCTGCTGGACGCCTCCTTCGATGGCCCGCTTGGCGGCCTCGAGCTTCAGGACCATGCCGCCACAGACGACGCGCCGCTGCACGAGTTGCTCGATTTCCTGGCAGGCGACGACGGAAAGAACTTTTTCACCATCCAGCACGCCGGCCACATCCGTGAGATAAATCAGCTGGTCGGCGCCGAGGAATTCCGCGCACGCCGCGGCCATGTGATCGGCATTGATGTTATAGAGCTCATTGTCGGAACCGATGCCGAGACAGGGCGCCACGGGCAACAGTCCTTCGCGCCACAAAGACTCTATGAACGGCAAATTCAACCCGGTCAGATAGCCGACATAGCCCAAGCCGCCTTCCACCTCGTTGTGCACCATCGGCTCGGCGAGGAAGCACCGCGAATCCGCAGCGGAGATTCCGACGGCAGGCTGGCCTTCGGCGGAAATCGCCGCCGCAAGTCTTTTGTTCAGCAGGCCCGCAAAAACCATGATGGCGGCGTCGCGCGTCTCGCGGTCCGTAACGCGCAGACCGCCGATGAACTTGCTTTCGATGGCCATGCGCTTGAGCGTGGCGGTGAAGAACTTGGCGCCGCCGTGCACCACCAGGATTTCGTGCCCCTCCTTCGACAGTGCGGCCACCTGGCGGGCCAGGCCGCGCACGGTCGAGTCGTCTTCGAGCAATGCTCCCGCGAATTTGATTACGGTTCTCATTGAAGTGAGGTCTGCTCCTCGATACCCAGCATGTGGTTCAAGTTTTGGACCGCTTGGCCCGCTGCGCCCTTCCCGAGATTGTCGAGACAGGAGATGAGCACCAGCCGCCGTCCCGAGGAATCCAGGGCAAAGCCGATGTCGCAAAAATTCGTATGGGCCACGTGCTGCAACTCCGGCAGCGCCCCGGCGCGCCAAATGCGGACCATCGGCCGTCCGGCGTAGAACTTGCGGAAAAGTGCTTCCACGTCGGCACCGCTTCGCGGCGGATCGAGCGTGACGTAAATGGTAGAGAGAATCCCGCGCGCGAGCGGCAACAAGTGTGTCGAAAAGACCACCTGCGATTCGCTTAAGCCGGTATGCTCGAGGATTTCCGGCGTGTGGCGATGCGTGAATAAGCCGTAAGCCTTGAAATTCTCATCCACCTCGACAAAGTGCAAATCGCGCCGGGGATCTTTCCCTGCCCCGCTGGCCCCGGACTTGCAGTCACAAACCACCGAAGTGTTCCTCGCGATCCAGCCGGATTCAGTGAGAGGCCGAAGGGCCAAAATGACGCTCGTCGAGTAGCAACCGGGATTGGCAACCAGTCGCGCGGCCGCGATTTCCTTCGAATAAAGCTCGGGGAGGCCGTAGACGGCTTCGCCAAGCCACTCCGCATGGGGAGCGGGCAGCTGGTACCAGGAAGTGAACGTCTCGGCACCGCGAAAGCGAAAGGCCCCGCTCAAATCGATGACTCGCAATCCTGCTTGCAGCAATTTGGGGGCTAATTCCGCCGAGACTTCATGCGGGGTGGCAAGAAAGACCGTGCCGGCGCTGCTCGCGGTAATGGCCTCAACCGCTAGCGGCCGTAGGGGCGCTTCGCCCCAGCCGCGAAACTGGGGAAAGCGTTCCGCCAGGCACTTCGCGCCGTGGGCATCTCGCATGTAGAAAACCGGAGTTGCCAGGGCCGGATGACGCAGCAAAATGCGCGCCAATTCCAGGCCGCTGTACCCGGTCGAGCCCACCACCCCGATTTGTCGAGGGTCCCTCATTTCACCAGGGCTTCGATCTTTCTTTGGAGGGACTCGCAAGTTTTCCTGCTGGTGGTGATGATCAACACGGTGTCGTCACCGGCGACGGTTCCGGCGACCTCCGCGAATTTGGCCGCATCGACGGCCGCGGCCAGGGGCTGCGCGCCGCTCGGCGGAGTCTTCAGCACCAGGAGATTTTCTGCTGGGCGAATGTCGAGCAGAAACTCGGCGAGCGCCCGCGCAAGCGGCGGGAGAGGGGTGGGCTCTTCCGGCAACGCCGAGGCCTGCTTGTATCCCTCTTGCGTCTTCACCAGGCGAAGTTCCTGCAAGTCGCGCGAAAGCGTCGCCTGGGTAACGCGCATCTTCTGCGCCGCTAACCGGCGGCGCAGTTCTTCCTGGTTGCCGATGCGCTCACCGGTCACCAGCCGCAGGATTTGCCCCTGGCGAAATGTTTTCCCCGTGTTCATCGCCACACCTGCATATTTATACAGGCGAATGCATATTCTTGTCAATGGAAAAACGAGATTTTCTTCCGGTTGGTCCCGTTGGCGGGTCGGCGCCGGCCATGTAAGATTCGGCGCATCTGGCCAGACGGGCACTGGATTTTCCGACCAGGGAATGTTACTTATCGTCCTGGCCCCGGGTCCCCATGGGAACAACTTGCCAAGTCGCAGGATGCAAGAATGACTCGCCCTCGGCGCTTGCCGAGCAGAAGTTGTGCGTCTTGCACTTTACCCTGTCCCTGGAAACCAACTGCGGAGAGATGCGGCGAGAGACGGCCCTCGGGAATGCGCCAGCGGAACGCCAGCGCGAGATCATGCGCTTCATCACCGAACAGGGGGAGCGGCTGGCGCGGGTGGCCACGAGCGGCCTTCACCTGACCGATGATTTGAAGGCCCGGATCTTAAGCACCTTTCTCACGCTCATGAACCTTCGCGAAAACCTGGATCGCGCCAGCATGCGGAGTTCGCTCGGCCGTTCCGGGCATCCTCGCTGAACCTGGAATTCCTCGCGCGAAGCGGATCACGCGCCCAGATAACGGGCATAAAGGGAGCGCGCCACGGCAGGGTCCTTGGTGCCCTTCAGGATGGCGCGGCCGTCCGAAAAAACCGTCATTTCGTAAGGCGCGACGCGAAAGCAAATGAGAAAATCGTTTTGTCGAACATCCTCGACCAACGGCGCGAGCCGGCTGGCGAGGGCCGGGAGGTCCAAAGCCCGGCTGCGCTCGTGGATCTGCACCGAATCACGCCCGCAAAGGGTGATATGCGGCTGCGCCTCTCCTTGGAGATAGGAGTAATCGTGCTTTGCGCAGGCCCGGCATTCCGGATTGCGGGCCAGGCGGATCGCTTGCATCCGGCCAGTCCATACGTCACCAGAGAGCAACCGCCCATGAAGGGCCTCGGGACGGCCTGCTAGGATCTTGAGGGCCTCGGCAACCTGCCAGGAAGCAACGAGGTTCACAATAGGACCGAGCACGCCGATCGTGTCGCAGGTTTCTTCTAGCGCTTGCGAGGAATTTCCCGATTCGAGAAGACAAGCAAGGCAGGGCGTAACTCCCGGGCGAATGGTCAGGGTCAGGCCGTAGCTCGCGACCGCGGCTGCGTAAATCCACACCCTCCCGGATTCGACCGCGAAATCGTTGATGAGGAAGCGGGTTTCAAAATTATCGGTGCCGTCGAGGATGAGGTCACAACCGGACAGAAGTTCCACGGCATTTTTCGGACCGAGATCGGCTACCACGCCCCGGACCTCGACACCCGAATTGATCGAACGCAGTTTGTGCTCGGCGGCAACCGCTTTAGGAAGCGCATTGCGGGCGTCGGATTCATCGAACAGCGTCTGGCGCTGCAGATTGGACGGTTCAACGAAGTCTCGATCAATGATGTTGACCGAACCCACTCCGGCACGAACGAGGAGGTTGGCGGCGGCAGCTCCGATGGCCCCGCAGCCAACGATCGTCGCGCGTGAGCCGAGCAGACGGCGTTGCCCGTCGGGTCCCATCCCGGCAAACAGCATCTGGCGGGAGTATTTTTCCAGGAGAGAATCGCTCGCCAAGGGTTAGTTCCGTACTGGCCAATCAGACAGGCCTGCCAAGTAACATCATAGCGCCAAACTGCAGGGGGAAGGCAACGCCCCTGTGCTACGCTTCGTCTGAGCGAAAGAAAGCATGAGAATGCGCTCGACCAAGAGAAGGCGAGGTATGATTGCTCTTGCGCTGCTGATCGGGGCGGTGCCGGCGTATTCGTACCCGCACGCTCGTCAGGCGGCTTCCGGCAATGAGGCTGGCTCTGCCCCGGTGGTTGTTGCCGTCCGCATCGTCGGCGAGGACGGCCAGGTTTTGGTCGGCTCTCCCCGAGGCATCCCACTCGAAACGGGAAAGCCTCTGGATCGGGAGGGAGTCGCGGGAAGCCTTCGCGCGCTTTATCGAACGGGAGATTACGCTGATCTACGGGCCGTGGTCACGCCGGAGAACGGGGGTGTGCGGCTGGACTTCGTGGTGCGGGAGAATCTGTTCTTCAATTTGGTGCGCCTGGAGGGGCTGGAAGCGCCGCCGAGCGAGGCTTCCGCCGTGGCCGCGATGCAGATTGGCCTCGGCCAGACCTACCGCAAAGAAATCCTGGGCGAAGCCCTGGAACGGTTACGCGAAACTCTTCGGGAGGAAGGCTTGTACCGCGCGGAAGTTTCCGCGGAAACGGTGCCGCATCCCGAGACCCATCAAATGGATATCATGGTGCATGTGAAGCCCGGCCCGCGGGCCCATGTGGCGAGCATCCAACTAACCAATGATACCGCGTACCGCGAGGCGACCCTGCTGTCCCGTTTCAAGATGAAGCCAGGACAGGCCATCACATCCGCGCGATTGCAGCGCGGAACGGGGCGCGTCAGAAAATTCCTCGCCAAAAAGGGCCATCTTAGCCCCCGCATCAACGTGCGGCGGGGCGAATTCGATGCGGCAAAAAATGCCGCCGCGATTTTCCTGGAAGTTACGCAAGGGCCGGGCGTCGAAGTTTCCGTGAATGGCGCGAAGTTCTCCGCAGGGGAGCTCAAGAGACTGATCCCCATATACCAGGAAGGAGCTGTCGACCCGGACCTGCTCGAAGAAGGGAAGCGGAACATCCGGGAGAGGTTGGAACGTCAGGGTTATTTCGATGCCGACGTGAGCTACAAGATCGACATGCGCGACGTGAAAGGCAACGCCTGGCCAGGGACGCAGGAAACCATCACCTATACCGTCGAACGAGGCGACAGGCACAAACTCGTGGGCATCGAGATCTCCGGAAACAAATACTTCGACACGGAATTGCTAAAGAGCCGTCTCCAGGTTTTCCAGGGAGCTTTCGGCTCGCCGGGTCGATTCAGCCGGCGGCTTGTGGACCTCGATGCGCAATCCATGCAAGGCCTGTATCAGGCCAACGGTTTTCTTGACGCCAGAGTCATTCCCTGGGTGGAGGATAATTACAAGGGCAAAGAAGGGGACTTGTTCATCAGCTTCACGGTGCTCGAAGGCAAGCAAACGCGAGTAGCCTCGCTCAGGATCGAGGGAACTCAGGCCTTCAAGGAGGACGAGCTCCTGGGAGTCATCGGTTCCGGTCCCGGCCAGCCCTATTCCGATTTCGGCGTGAGCACCGACCGCGACAACATCCTGGCGCTTTACTTTAACGAAGGATTTCCCGAGGCCACCTTTTCCGCGACGGCGGAACGCGTTCCGGCCACCACGGCGGAGGAAGAAGCATCCGTGGGTACGCATCACGGCTCCCCTCCCGGGGAGCACAAAACGGAACAATCAAGAAAAGAGGCCAAGCCTGCGGCCGAGCAAGCTGACGAAGTGAGACTGGTCTATCGCATCCAAGAAGGCCCGCAGACTCGCGTACGCCGCATTTTGATCAGCGGGTATGAACACACGCGGCCGGGTGTAATCCGCCGTGAGGTACATATCAAGCCGCACGAACCCTTGCGCGAGGGCGACGTCGTCGATTCGCAGCGCCGCCTTTATAACCTCGGGATCTTCAACCGGGTCACCATCGAGCCGCAGAACCCCACCGGAACCGACATGGACAAGGACATCGCCCTTCTCGTTGAGGAAGCCAAACGCTACACCCTGGCTTATGGCGGAGGATTCGAAGTGCAGCGCCTCGCGAGCACCACGAATCCGACCGAAGGGCAGGTTCAGGCCGCTCCCCGCGGCATTCTCGAAATCAGCAAACTCAATCTGACGGGCCGCGCGGATACGCTCTCCTTCAAGTTGCGCGGAAGCACCTTGCAGGGACGCGCTTTGCTCGGATACTCCGCGCCCAACACTTTCGGCAATTCCAAGCTTAGTTTTCAGGCCACCGTCTTTGCGGAAAAGACTCGCGACATCAACACCTTCACCGAATCGCGCTACGAGGGCTCCGTGCAGTTGACCGACCAGCTCAACACCCGGAACACGCTCTTTTTGCGCTACGCTTTTCGCCAGGTAAAAATCTCCGACCCCAAGATTCCCAGCGACGAGATTCCGCTGTTCAACCAGCCCACCCTGGTTTCCGAGTTTGGCGTGACCTGGGTTCGCGACTCCCGCAACAATCCGGCGGACGCCTCGAAGGGCAGTTTCAACAGCGCGGATTTTGGCGTGTCGGGCACCTACATTGGCTCGAGCGCCAGCTTTTTGCGGTTTTTCTACCAGAACTCGACCTATTACCCCATCAAGCGCCGGTTCAGTTTCGCGCGGTCGACTCGCTTCGGAGTTCTAGCGCCATACCGGGATACCGTCTCGCTCAGCTTTCCCGCGCCGACCACGCCGCCGCTGCCAACGGTCATTCCCCTGCCCGAACGTTTCTTTGCCGGAGGCGGAACGTCGCTGCGCGGGTTCGCCCTCAACCAAGCCGGGCCCCGCGACTCCGTTAGCGGATTTCCCGTCGGCGGCCAGGCCCTGCTGGTGCTGAACCAGGAATTTCGCTTCCCGATGCGCCTGCCGTTCCTCGGAACCTCGCTAGGCGGAGCTTTGTTCTACGATGGCGGCAACGTATACAGCCGCCTGAGCCGCATCTCGTTCCGGACCAATCTGCCGGCTCCCACTCTTGCCTTGCAAAATCCGTCGTTGCCCCCGAGCTCGACAAACGTACCGATGTGCGTAGCGAATTGCTCGAATGAGCTGAACTATTTCTCACACACGGCGGGCCTCGGGTTCCGCTACAAAACGCCGGTCGGGCCCATTCGTATCGATCTCGGCTACCAGCTCAACCGGCCTTCGTTCATCGTCCCTATTCCTTGCCCGTCGAATGCGACCGATTGTAAGTCGGGTTCCCTCGGCCAGATGAGCACACGGCTGTCGGGCTTCCAAATCTTCTTCAACCTGGGGTCCACTTTCTGATGCGTGGCCCGGCCATCCGCGGAATTCTCCTGGCGGGGTTCATGGCCATTCCCTGGGGATCGCTTGGGGCCCAAGAAGTCGTGGATCGCATCGTGGCCCGCGTGGAGAACGACGTCATTCTATGGAGCGACGTTCGCGCCCTGGCCCGCTACCAGCAATTCCTCGACGGCAAATCAGAGTCCGATGATCAAATTCTCGACCGCCTGATCGACCAATGGATCGTGCGAACCGAGGCCGACGCCTCCCATTCGCCGCGCCCCTCCGAAGCGGACATCGATCGAGGCCTCGGCCGCGTCCGGAACTCGTTTGCGACGGACGAGGAATATCAAGCGAGAATGAAACAAGCTGGACTCAGCGAGCAGGACCTGCAAGCCATGGTCGCCTCGCAACTCTACCTGAGCAACTACTTGGATTCGCGCTTTCGCGCCGCGGTGCGCATCGATCCCAAGGAGATTGCAGATTTTTATCAGTCCTCCGTTGTGCCCCGCGCAAAGGCCCGCGGGCAGGAGCCGCCTACCCTTGATGCGGCGCGTGATTCCATTCAGGAAGCGCTGATCCAGAACGGCATCAACCGGCAGGCGGAACAATGGTTAAAAGAGAGCCGGCTGCGAGTGCACATCGAAAAATCCCTCGATGAGGTGGCGAGATGAACCAGCGACGCCGCCATCTGATTTGGCGCTGGGTCATTCACACGCCTTGGGTGCTGGTGGTGCTCGCCGTCTTGGGCGTGGTGACCTTTTTCGGAAGCGGAAGCGGCAATCCCCTGCTCGAGCGGCTGCTCGTAAGCCGCCTGGAACGAGCGACCGGCGGAAAAGCCGAATTGCGATCTATATCTATTAGCTGGCTGGCCATGCGCGTAACCATCCATGGCTTGGTGATTCACGGAAAGGAGCCCGCCGGGACGGAGCCTCTGTTCACTGCAGGCGAAGTGCAAGCCGCTCTGCGCATCGATTCCCTGTGGGGCAGGCGAATCTCGCTCGATGAGCTTTTGCTGCGGCAGCCGCACGTGCATGTCCTCGTGGGCAAAAATGGCTCGAGCAACGTGCCGACACCGAAACGGCCTGCTTCGGCCAAACAGCACTGGAAAGACACCCTGTTTCAACTGCGCATCCATCGTCTCTTGCTCGAGGATGGATGGCTTCTCTACAACGATGTGAAGGAGCCCGTCACCGTCCACGGCGGTGATCTGAACTTCTCTCTGGATGCGGGTGGCACGCCGGAGCATCCCTTATATCTGGGCAACCTCGAATGGCAGACCGTGGAGTTCGCTTCCAAGCGCTATATGCCCTTGCCCGTTGGCGCGACCGCCAAGTTCACCATTTGGCGCGATGGCTTTGCCCTCGAGCAAGGCGTGCTCAATGCCGGCCATTCGCGTCTTGACGCTCAGGCCGAAATGAGCGATTTTGCGGATCCCCAATGGAATTATCGCTACCGCGGGTGGGTGGAGCTGCTCGACTTCCGCGATACTCTCCGCAATCCCAAAATCCCGACCGGGCGAGTCGATCTCCGCGGCGAAGGCCAGCTTGCCGATGGCCGGCTTAAAGGCAGCGGCACTTATTCGACCGAAGACATCGCCTTAGGCTACGAAATTTTTCACGCCAGCGGATTGACCAGCCGCGGCACCTATCGTATGGATAACCGAGGTCTCGAGATTCCTGATTTCTTTGCTGGCGCGTTCGGAGGCGCCGTATCGGGCCGCGTGAAC
>Ga0066665_10000362_pt1 | contig 17790 bp, 5 predicted proteins | sample GraSoiAngelo_114_FD_75175 | JGI IMG/M metagenome (GOLD analysis project Ga0066665, IMG submission 75175) | Grasslands soil microbial communities from the Angelo Coastal Reserve, California, USA - 14_0903_13_40cm | ecosystem: Environmental > Terrestrial > Soil > Grasslands | place: USA...
GGTCGCCGCCTACGGCCTGCCCGGCGACCAGCTGCGCGGGCTCGTGCCGACTGGGTGGTATCCGACGAGCCTCGACGTCAGCGCCGACGGACGCGCGATCGCGGTCGGCTCATTGTTCGGCGTGGGATCGGGCGTGGGACGCCCGTTGGGCTTGACCGGTCGCTACGTGCATTCCTACCGTGGGTCGGTCAACGTCATTCCGGAGCCGTCTGGTGCAGAGATCGCCGCCTATACAACGGCGGTCGCGCAGAACAATCGTCTCACGCTGCGGACCGATAGTGCGGGGCCTTCACTCGTGCCGCGGCGCAACGTCGCGGCGCGCGCGGTTCCCGAGCGTCCCGGCGAGGCTTCGCTGATCGACCATGTCGTCTACATCGTGCGCGAAAACCGCACCTACGACCAGGTCTTCGGCGACATCGGCAAAGGCGCGAGCGACAGCTCGCTGGTGCAATACGGGCGCGGTGTAACGCCCAACGCCCACGCGCTCGCCGAGCAGTTCGTCCTGCTCGATCATTTCTTCGCGACCGGCGGGAACTCGGCGGATGGGCACAACTGGCTCACGCAGGCCAACGAGACGGAGTACCCGATGTGGCCGTTCTACACGGGTCGGAGTTATCCGTCGGAAGGGGTGGATCCGCTCGCCTACTCATCCGGCGGATTCCTGTGGGAAGCGGCCCAGGCAAAGGGGAGGACCGTGCGGGTGTTCGGCGAATACGCTCCGTCGCCGCAGTGGGACAGCGCGAGTGTTCGTGCGTCGCTGCTCGCCCAGTATCGCGATTCGCAGCCCCACAATCCCGCATACTTCCGTGGGCTCGTAGCCAAGCGGTATAACACGCGATCGGACATTGCGTCGCTCGATCGCATTCTGGTCCGTGAGTATCCGGGCTGGACGCAGACGATTCCGGACGTGGTGAAGGCGGATGTGATCCTGGAGCATCTGCGGATGTGGGAATCGAGACACGCGATGCCCAACCTCGTGCTGATTATTCTGCCGAGCGATCACACGGAAGGGATCAATGCGGGCTGGTGTACGCCGAAGGCGTGCGTCGCGGATAATGACTTGGCGCTCGGCCGCATCGTCGAGGGTCTGTCCCACAGCTCGTTCTGGAAATCGATGGCGATTCTGGCGGTCGAAGACGACGCACAGAACGGCGTGGACCACATCGACGGGCACCGCACCGTGGCCCTCGTCGCCAGCCCGTATGCGCGACGCGGCGTGATCGATCCGACATTCTACCACCAGCCCAGCATGGTGAAGACGATCGAGCTGATGCTCGGCCTTCCGGCGCTCAGCATCTACGATCTCGTCGCGACAGACATGCGCGCGAGTTTCATCGGACCCGGCGAAGCGCCGACCTTCGAACCGTACACGGCTTTGGTGCCGCAGCAGTCGTTGTTCGAGGTCAACCAGCGCGTGGGGTCGATCACCGGGCCGCACGCCGCCGAGCGCCGGCGTGCGGCGCTCGCGTCGGCCAGGATGAACTTCCGGGATCCAGACGCCGCGCCATCGGACCTGCTGAACCGCATTCTGTGGCACGACGCGCGCGGGTGGGACGTGCCGTACCCGGAAGTGCGGCGCTCCTTGTTCTTCCCGATGGCTGTGGACCTTACCGATGACGAGCGGGAGGAACGGGAGCCGGTACGGGCTCGGATGCCCTGACCGTCGGCGCTTTTCGCGCGATCGCGACGCCGACCAAACAGAGCACGCCGCCGAGCACCGCAATGAGGGTCGGGACTTCGCCGAGAATCAGCCAGCTCATCACGATCGTGATCGGCGGCACGAGGTAGGCGGTCGCCGCGAGCCGGCCCGCTGATCCACGCGCCAGCGCGTAGGCCCACGTCGTAAAGGCGATCGACGTCGGAAAGACTCCCAGGAAGAGCAGCCAGGCGATGGCGCCGGCTGGCGCCATGCGCCATTCCCGCACCAGCTGAGGCGCGTAGGGGAGGCAGACCAGCGCCCCAACGACGCAGCAGCTCCACGTTGCCTGCAGGGCGGTGATCCGATTCAGCACCGGCTTCTCCGCAACCATTCCGATCGCGGACGCGAGCGCCGCAACCAGGCAGAGAATCACCCCAACGAGCGAGGCGCTGCGGGACGACGTCGCGAGCCCGATCACCACGACACCCGCGAACGCCAGCGCGCCGCCGAGCAAGAGGTTGGGCGTGGTGCGCTCTTTCAGGAATACCGCCGCGAGCGCGACGATGAAAATCGGAGCGATCAGGACCAGCATCGAGGCCGTTCCCGCATCGACGCGGCGCTCGGCCTCGTTGAGGAGGACTTGGTACACGCCGAACCAGAGCAGGCCGGCGAGCACGAGGAGGCCGAGCTCGCGTTTCGTCGGGCGGATCGTAGGCCGCGAGAGCACCACGGCGCCCAGCAGGACGCTCCCAATCGCGAGCCGACCCAGCGCGAGCGGACCGGGCGAGAACGAGCGGCCCGCGGCTCGAATGCCGACGAACGCCGCCGCCCACAGGACGACGGCAACAAGGGCCGCGACGAGCGGAAGCTGCTTCTTCATGCGCGGTATGATAACTGCGCACGCGCATTATCGGATCAGCGTGCGGACGCCGTCGCGCTGATGGAAATCAGCGCCCCATCACGACCCAACGACTGTACCCCGACCACCGTGGCGATGGGGGCGTTCGCACTGAAGTACGCGGCGCCGGCCGTGCGGATCGTCTCGAGATCTGCGGGCCGATAGTTCACGACGTAAATGGTGAGCGTCGTAACGTCGCGGAGCGACGCGCCCGCGCTCTGAAGGACCGAGCGGAGGTTCGCGAACGCGCGCTCGGCCTGCGCACGCAGATCGGAGCCGACGAGCGTCCCCGTGCTGTCCACGCCGAGCTGGCCCGTGACGTAGACGGCTCGTCCAACGCGCACCGAAGGCGAGCCAACCGCCGGCGCCGCCACGCCCGGCGGTGTGGGGAGGGCCGTCTTGATCTCGGGAGCGCCCACTCCGGGGGTGGCGAACTCCCCGCGGAAGCCCGCTTCGTCCCAGCGCCGCTGGTCTTCGCGGCGTTTTCTTTCGGTGGCCTGGTCCTGGTCGTCCCGCCACTTCTTATAAGCCTTGATCTGGTCGCCGTTCAGGAACCGGCGCAGATCGCCCTCGAACCGGTCCTGCCGGTCTCGCAGCGTCTTGCCCAGGTCCTGCAGGTGCTCGGCGTAGAACGCCGCCGCGGCGCGATCGCCGTCGTCGAGCCGCTCGTTCATTTTCGCGATCGCCGCGTTCGCGCTGTCACGCTGCGGACGCGTCGCGACCATGAACGAGTCGTATGCCTGCGCGTACCGGGTGGATTGATCGGCGGACAGGCTGAGCATCGCGCGCGCGAGTGCCGTATCCAACGGCCCGACCAGCTCGACGCCGGGCAGCTTCGGCGCGGGCGGTCCATAGCGGCCGCCCTGACTCATACTGCCTCGCCCATAGCCGCCCTGTCCGAATGCGGCGGTCGGCACCAGAAGCAAGGTTGCGGCGAGGAACGCGAATAACGACCCGTACTTCATGGGGCTTCTCCTCAGAGGATAACGGGATGATACATGAGACGAGTGGTTCGTCGCACCGTTAGCATTTCTTGGCCAGGATACGCTGGCGTTCCCCCTCAGTGACCATGTCGCGCGCGACGACGTCACGCACGATGCGGGCGACGAACACGTAGCCCCGCGCCTCGGCGACGAGCCAGCGGCGCCATTCGAGCTCGTCGAGTGCGGCGTGCAACCCGTCTCCCTTCAGATCCGTGGCACAGCCGATTCGCGCTGCCGCGACGCGCTCGCCGAGAATCGCCGCGGCGACGAGAGCCTGCTGCGCCGGCTTCGACAGGCAGCGAAACCCTACGCGGATCGCTGCGACGATCGTGTCGGGCAGGTCGCCGGGGAAGGTGGAGTCGAGGGTTCGCAACGGATGCGGCCAGGCACCATTCGTGGCTTCGAGATCGAGACCCTGCGCCATCGCGTGAAGGATCTCCACGGCGAGGAGCGGCAGCCCACCGGAATCTGCCGCGATGCGCCGCAACAGACGATCCAGGGCCTCGCCTTTGTATGACGGTAGCGCCCACTGGATCAGCTGCCGGATCGCCGCGGTGTCCAATTTGCCCAGCGAAATCGCGGCACCCGTTAGATCTCGTCCGATGCGGGCCCGGAACTCCGCAAGCTTCGGTGGCGCGGGCTCCGGCGTCGTGGCGAGCACGATGAGCACCGGGGCGCGCGCGAGGTCGCGGGCGAGTCGTTCGATGATGTGATATGACGTCGGATCGATCCACTGCGCGTCATCGAAGATCAACAGCTGCGGGTGTTCGGCGGCCGTCACGCGGAGCACTTCGCTGATCGCGGCGTCGAGCGCCCAGGGGCTGCCTGCCGGACGCCGTGGCGGAAACCGTTCGGCCCACTCGCCGGCCTGGGCGGCGAGCGTCGCGAGCGCGCCGGGATTCGCGCCGGCGACACCGGGCGCATCCGCCAACCCGCCGCACGCGAGTCCCAGGATCGCACTGGCGGGATGCTCGACGTCGGCCGCGACGGCGCGCGTACCGATCACGACTCCCCCGCCGACCGCGGCGCGCGTCGCGAGCTCCTCCAGGAAGCGCGTCTTGCCGCCACCGGATTCGGCTTCGATCACGAGGAGCGCCAGTCGGCCATCGGCCGCGCGACGCCACTGCGTGAGCGCGGTCTCCAGCTCGCGGTCTCGGCCGAGCAGCGGCGCGCGACGCCACGTCACGCTCCGCTGCGGCGATAGCGCTTCTTTCGGCAGGTGCCAGGCGCGCCCGCTGCGCAGCCGCTCGACCATCGCCTGGGTTTCGGGCTCGATGGTCACATCCCCGTCGCGGCGCGCGTCCTTCACGAACCGGTCGAGCAGCTGCAGGGCGCCTGCCCGATCACCTGCTCCCGCGAGACGCCGCAGGTGCCCGCGCAGGGCGCGCTGTGACACCGGGTCCATCTCGCGGGCCCGGCCAAGCGGCCCGTCCGCGCCGAGCTCGTCGCCCGCATCGAGTCGCTCCTCGGCGTGGCGCAGCAACGCGTCCATGGTGCGTCCGTGCCAGAACGATCGCTCGACCGTCAGCCAGTCCTCGAAGCCGGCCGCGTCCGGGACCTTGAAGCCCTCGAGGAACTCACCGTTGATCATGGGCGTCGTATGCGACCAGTCGCGTTGCTGCGCCAGTTTCTCGAACTCCTCGGTGTCGAGCTCCACGGCGCCGTCCAGCAGCTGCACGACGTCGCCCGTGGCCTTGAGCCGGTCCTCGCCCACGTATTGGCGCAGGACCCGGATGGCCTCACGCACGGATTGGCGCGCGGCTCCGTCGTCCTTGTCCGGCCAGAGCAAACCAATCAGCTGCTCTCGCGTGCACCGGCGCTTGGGCGAGCGGGCGAGGTAGAGCAGGAGCGCGATGTTCTTTTTCCAGAGCAGCTGGGAGGGGGCTTCCGCGCCATCCATCGTGACTTCGAGCGTTCCCAAAGTCTGGAAGCGAATCATCGTGCCCCCAGCGCTGCGCAGTTCAATGCAAGCGTACGCGTCCGAGCGGTGTCCGCCCGCGCTCCATAGGGAGCCGGGGCATCAAACCAATGTCGCACGACCGTGGCGTAGGCGGTACAGGCTTCGCCGCGGTCGGCTCGCCGGATGCCGTCGAGGAGCCGCGCGAGGCGCCAGCTCGCCAATGTGCCGAACGCCCAGTCGACGTCTGCCGCCTGGGGCAGACCGGTTGGGACGCCCACGAGGTCCAGATGCTCGTGCCAGACCAGTTCGCTCTTGGCGCCTTCGATGTCACGGATCTGGGCGCGCCAGACGGCGCTTTGGAAATGCACGATCGCTCTGAAAAACGGATCTACCCATCGTGCGACGGAGTCCACGTCAATCGGATCGAGCTGTTTGAGCGCGGCGCCGGGGTGGCCGGCAGCCGCAAGCGATTCGGCGACGAGCAGGGCCTTCAGCTCGCGGGATGCGACCGGACGCACCTGTTCGGGGTTCTCGAGGAGCGCGCTCATCCACACCGCGCGATCGCGCAGTTTTTCGTCTTTGCTCAGGGTCCACCGATGAAGGCCCTCGAGCGCGTCCGCCGTCGCGGCTTTTCCTCCCTCGAGGAATGCGAGCGCCGTCTGCAGTTCCGCCGTAAACAGATCGAGATTCGCCTCGGGCGACACGTTCGCGGCCTTGGCCGCCAGGTTACGCGTATCCTCCAGCCGGCCGAGCGCCAGCGAGCCCATTGTCTCGGCGATCAGCGCGGAGCGGCGTACGTCCCGCGAGTGGTTCTTCTGCAGCATCTGCCCTAATGCGATCGCACCTCGCGGCACGTCGAACGTCGGCAGCATCCGCGGCCCTGCGCCCAGGATGGGGCTGCTCTGGGCCTCTGGCGAATTCACGATCTGTACGGTGACGCCTTGTGCCTCGCTGGGCGAGACGAAGCGCCATTCGAACCCGAGGCGCAGCAGCGCCCGGAGCACGGCTGAGAAGGGGTCGGGCACGCCGCTATGAGCTTGCAGCGAATCCAAGGCACTTTCCGCGCTGGCAGAGTCTCCTTCCGCGGTTGCGACCCACGCGAGATGCTCCCATCCCGGTCCAAAGTCCGGCCGCAGCCGCGCCGCCCGTTCGAACGCGGGAATCGCTTCGGAGCGGCGGTGGCCCACGAGCGGCCCACGGTGGAACAGCTCATCGCCCAGCTGAAACCATCCCAGGAAAAACTGCGGGTCGCGTTGGGTCACGGCGCGCAGCGTGTCGAGTCGTGCGTTCAGGGGCAGTTGTGCGGCGCGAATCAGACTGGCGTACTCACGCGGCAAAGAATCCGCGTGAGCCAGAACTGTCCTCATGCGATCGGGGTCCTCGTCGATGCCGAGCCAACGCTCCACCTCCGTCATCCGCCAGAGACAGATCCAGCAGCTCGGGTCGGTGGCGACAGCCTTCTTGTACGCGGCGTACGCCTCCTCCCACTCTGCCTCGCCGACGAGTTGCTCCGCCTCGAGGAACTGAGCCAGGCCTTCGGCCCTGTGGGGGAGGGCGCGCGGCGGCAGCGATGCGGCGAGTGGGCTGCGATCGCGCCAGACGCCGAGCACGATCTGGTAACTGGTCGAGTCACTGAGCGTGGGCCAACTCTCGAGTGGGACGTGAAATTCGGACGTCGGAATCCCACCGGTGAGGCGCAGGGCGACGTCGCCGCCTGTCACCGTCATTCGCGCCTGAACGACGAGCGACGCCGAGTCTACGAAATCGATATGGTCGCGCAGGTCGGAGCGGACAAGCCGACCCAGTGAATCGGCGACCGCGCCTTGGGCGGGCGGACCGACGTAGTCGATTGCGCCAAACGTCACTCGCGGGTTGCTCGAATTGGCGAGCGTCGCTGGAGGGGGGGCGGCGAGGTGGATCGCCACGATAACCGCGCCAATGATGGTCTCTCTTCCGCCGATTGCCTCGATCAATCTGGCGAGATCGGGGCCCTGGGTTTGCTCCAAGGCTTTCCGAAATGACCTTGGGTCGGGCCAGCGCTCCGCGGGGTCTTTCGCCATCGCCTTCTGCAGCACGCGCGCGAGATCGTGCTGAATGCCCTTCCAATCGACGTGGTCGCCCTGCTCGTGGAACCGGCGCCCTGATACCGCCTCATACAGGACGACCCCGGTGGAGTAGATGTCGGTCCGCGGCGTGACCGGTTGTCCCTCGACCTGCTCGGGCGCCATGTATTCCGCAGTGCCATCGCGATTGTGTGGGTCGCTTTCGTCATCTGAAGGCGGCCGCGCGATCCCAAAGTCGCCGAGTAACGCGCGATCCGACAACACAAACACGTTGCTCGGCTTGATGTCGCGGTGCACGAATCCCAGGCGATGCATCGCCTGAAGACCGTGGAGTAGGTCAATGCCGATCCCTAGGACTTCGTCGGACCGGAGCGGACCCGCTTCGAGACGACGGTCGAGCGTCGGCCCGTTGACAAACTCCATGATGTAGTACTGCAGGCCGTCATTATCGCCGGTGTCGTGGATGACGATGACGTTGGGGTGTTTGACGTCGGCGAGCGTCTGCGCCTCGCGCAGAAATGCTTCAGCGCCGTCGGCGGTGAAAAGCTCGGGCCGAAGGACTTTGATCGCGACGCCCCGGTTCAGCCGGACCTGGTGCGCGCGATACACGACGCCCATTCCCCCCTCACCGATCCGGTGCTCCACCCGATAATCGGGCGCCACCGCCTCTTGCAGACGTGTCTTGAGCGGATCGAACTGGGGATCGATCGTCATTCCTGCCTCCGGGCTTGAACTTACGGCTTGACGCCCGCTTGCGCCCCGCTCGCTACCGTCCCCCCATGACGAGCCCCCGTCTGCAGGCGCAGCCCCTCGACTACCACTTCCTCGACGTCGCCGAGGGTGCGCAGCCGTTCCTGCGGAAGCTGTTCGAGAGCTTCGGCTTCCGGGCACTCCGCCTCTGGGTCGATGCCGGTGTGTCGGCTGAATCGTTCGATCGCCAGGGGTGTGACGGACTGGTGACGGCGCTCGGCGAATGCGACGGCCGCACGATCGCACTTGCGTGGAGCGACTTCCGCGTCAAAGCGTCCTCGTACGGGCGGTGCAACTCGCGACGCTTTGCTGCCTTCTTACGTCAGCTGCGCGAGTCGCGAGACGCCATCCCGCTCATCTACGTGGTCAATTCCGCGGGCCTCAGTCTCATGGAAGGCCGGAGCGCCTTCTCGGACGCGTTCGCGCTGTGGCCGGAATTGCTCCGGTATGCGGAACAGGGGCTATTGCTGACCTGCGCCGTCGGCAAATGTCTCGGACTGGCGCCGCTGCTGTACGGGTTGGGCCACTACCGCATCGCCGTGGCCCGTGGCACGCACATCAACCTGACGGGCCCCGAAGTCATCCGGCTGTTCTTCGGCACCGGTGTGGACTTCGAGACCCGGGCCGCCGCCGAGCGGTGTCTCGAGTGCCACGATCTCGTGCACGAGATCGTGGCACTCGAGACACCGCTCGGCGGCGGCCCGGGTCTCGAAGTCCACACCGGTGCCGAAGAACAGCCGGATGACTTCGGGGCCCGTCAGGTTGATGTGCGTGCCACGGGCCACGGCGATGCGGTAGTGGCCCAACCCGTACAGCAGCGGCGCCAGTCCGAGACATTTGCCGACGGCGCAGGTCAGCAATAGCCCCTGTTCCGCATACCGGAGCAATTCCGGCCACAGCGCGAACGCGTCCGAGAAGGCGCTCCGGCCTTCCATGAGACTGAGGCCCGCGGAATTGACCACGTAGATGAGCGGGATGGCGTCTCGCGACTCGCGCAGCTGACGTAAGAAGGCAGCAAAGCGTCGCGAGTTGCACCGCCCGTACGAGGACGCTTTGACGCGGAAGTCGCTCCACGCAAGTGCGATCGTGCGGCCGTCGCATTCGCCGAGCGCCGTCACCAGTCCGTCACACCCCTGGCGATCGAACGATTCAGCCGACACACCGGCATCGACCCAGAGGCGGAGTGCCCGGAAGCCGAAGCTCTCGAACAGCTTCCGCAGGAACGGCTGCGCACCCTCGGCGACGTCGAGGAAGTGGTAGTCGAGGGGCTGCGCCTGCAGACGGGGGCTCGTCATGGGGGGACGGTAGCGAGCGGGGCGCAAGCGGGCGTCAAGCCGTAAGTTCAAGCCCGGAGGCAGGAATGACGATCGATCCCCAGTTCGATCCGCTCAAGACACGTCTGCAAGAGGCGGTGGCGCCCGATTATCGGGTGGAGCACCGGATCGGTGAGGGGGGAATGGGCGTCGTGTATCGCGCGCACCAGGTCCGGCTGAACCGGGGCGTCGCGATCAAAGTCCTTCGGCCCGAGCTTTTCACCGCCGACGGCGCTGAAGCATTTCTGCGCGAGGCGCAGACGCTCGCCGACGTCAAACACCCCAACGTCATCGTCATCCACGACACCGGCGATAATGACGGCCTGCAGTACTACATCATGGAGTTTGTCAACGGGCCGACGCTCGACCGTCGTCTCGAAGCGGGTCCGCTCCGGTCCGACGAAGTCCTAGGGATCGGCATTGACCTACTCCACGGTCTTCAGGCGATGCATCGCCTGGGATTCGTGCACCGCGACATCAAGCCGAGCAACGTGTTTGTGTTGTCGGATCGCGCGTTACTCGGCGACTTTGGGATCGCGCGGCCGCCTTCAGATGACGAAAGCGACCCACACAATCGCGATGGCACTGCGGAATACATGGCGCCCGAGCAGGTCGAGGGACAACCGGTCACGCCGCGGACCGACATCTACTCCACCGGGGTCGTCCTGTATGAGGCGGTATCAGGGCGCCGGTTCCACGAGCAGGGCGACCACGTCGATTGGAAGGGCATTCAGCACGATCTCGCGCGCGTGCTGCAGAAGGCGATGGCGAAAGACCCCGCGGAGCGCTGGCCCGACCCAAGGTCATTTCGGAAAGCCTTGGAGCAAACCCAGGGCCCCGATCTCGCCAGATTGATCGAGGCAATCGGCGGAAGAGAGACCATCATTGGCGCGGTTATCGTGGCGATCCACCTCGCCGCCCCCCCTCCAGCGACGCTCGCCAATTCGAGCAACCCGCGAGTGACGTTTGGCGCAATCGACTACGTCGGTCCGCCCGCCCAAGGCGCGGTCGCCGATTCACTGGGTCGGCTTGTCCGCTCCGACCTGCGCGACCATATCGATTTCGTAGACTCGGCGTCGCTCGTCGTTCAGGCGCGAATGACGGTGACAGGCGGCGACGTCGCCCTGCGCCTCACCGGTGGGATTCCGACGTCCGAATTTCACGTCCCACTCGAGAGTTGGCCCACGCTCAGTGACTCGACCAGTTACCAGATCGTGCTCGGCGTCTGGCGCGATCGCAGCCCACTCGCCGCATCGCTGCCGCCGCGCGCCCTCCCCCACAGGGCCGAAGGCCTGGCTCAGTTCCTCGAGGCGGAGCAACTCGTCGGCGAGGCAGAGTGGGAGGAGGCGTACGCCGCGTACAAGAAGGCTGTCGCCACCGACCCGAGCTGCTGGATCTGTCTCTGGCGGATGACGGAGGTGGAGCGTTGGCTCGGCATCGACGAGGACCCCGATCGCATGAGGACAGTTCTGGCTCACGCGGATTCTTTGCCGCGTGAGTACGCCAGTCTGATTCGCGCCGCACAACTGCCCCTGAACGCACGACTCGACACGCTGCGCGCCGTGACCCAACGCGACCCGCAGTTTTTCCTGGGATGGTTTCAGCTGGGCGATGAGCTGTTCCACCGTGGGCCGCTCGTGGGCCACCGCCGCTCCGAAGCGATTCCCGCGTTCGAACGGGCGGCGCGGCTGCGGCCGGACTTTGGACCGGGATGGGAGCATCTCGCGTGGGTCGCAACCGCGGAAGGAGACTCTGCCAGCGCGGAAAGTGCCTTGGATTCGCTGCAAGCTCATAGCGGCGTGCCCGACCCCTTCTCAGCCGTGCTCCGGGCGCTGCTGCGCCTCGGGTTCGAATGGCGCTTCGTCTCGCCCAGCGAGGCACAAGGCGTCACCGTACAGATCGTGAATTCGCCAGAGGCCCAGAGCAGCCCCATCCTGGGCGCAGGGCCGCGGATGCTGCCGACGTTCGACGTGCCGCGAGGTGCGATCGCATTAGGGCAGATGCTGCAGAAGAACCACTCGCGGGACGTACGCCGCTCCGCGCTGATCGCCGAGACAATGGGCTCGCTGGCGCTCGGCCGGCTGGAGGATACGCGTAACCTGGCGGCCAAGGCCGCGAACGTGTCGCCCGAGGCGAATCTCGATCTGTTTACGGCGGAACTGCAGACGGCGCTCGCATTCCTCGAGGGAGGAAAAGCCGCGACGGCGGACGCGCTCGAGGGCCTTCATCGGTGGACCCTGAGCAAAGACGAAAAACTGCGCGATCGCGCGGTGTGGATGAGCGCGCTCCTCGAGAACCCCGAACAGGTGCGTCCGGTCGCATCCCGCGAGCTGAAGGCCCTGCTCGTCGCCGAATCGCTTGCGGCTGCCGGCCACCCCGGCGCCGCGCTCAAACAGCTCGATCCGATTGACGTGGACTCCGTCGCACGATGGGTAGATCCGTTTTTCAGAGCGATCGTGCATTTCCAAAGCGCCGTCTGGCGCGCCCAGATCCGTGACATCGAAGGCGCCAAGAGCGAACTGGTCTGGCACGAGCATCTGGACCTCGTGGGCGTCCCAACCGGTCTGCCCCAGGCGGCAGACGTCGACTGGGCGTTCGGCACATTGGCGAGCTGGCGCCTCGCGCGGCTCCTCGACGGCATCCGGCGAGCCGACCGCGGCGAAGCCTGTACCGCCTACGCCACGGTCGTGCGACATTGGTTTGATGCCCCGGCTCCCTATGGAGCGCGGGCGGACACCGCTCGGACGCGTACGCTTGCATTGAACTGCGCAGCGCTGGGGGCACGATGATTCGCTTCCAGACTTTGGGAACGCTCGAAGTCACGATGGATGGCGCGGAAGCCCCCTCCCAGCTGCTCTGGAAAAAGAACATCGCGCTCCTGCTCTACCTCGCCCGCTCGCCCAAGCGCCGGTGCACGCGAGAGCAGCTGATTGGTTTGCTCTGGCCGGACAAGGACGACGGAGCCGCGCGCCAATCCGTGCGTGAGGCCATCCGGGTCCTGCGCCAATACGTGGGCGAGGACCGGCTCAAGGCCACGGGCGACGTCGTGCAGCTGCTGGACGGCGCCGTGGAGCTCGACACCGAGGAGTTCGAGAAACTGGCGCAGCAACGCGACTGGTCGCATACGACGCCCATGATCAACGGTGAGTTCCTCGAGGGCTTCAAGGTCCCGGACGCGGCCGGCTTCGAGGACTGGCTGACGGTCGAGCGATCGTTCTGGCACGGACGCACCATGGACGCGTTGCTGCGCCACGCCGAGGAGCGACTCGATGCGGGCGACGAGCTCGGCGCGGACGGGCCGCTTGGCCGGGCCCGCGAGATGGACCCGGTGTCACAGCGCGCCCTGCGCGGGCACCTGCGGCGTCTCGCGGGAGCAGGTGATCGGGCAGGCGCCCTGCAGCTGCTCGACCGGTTCGTGAAGGACGCGCGCCGCGACGGGGATGTGACCATCGAGCCCGAAACCCAGGCGATGGTCGAGCGGCTGCGCAGCGGGCGCGCCTGGCACCTGCCGAAAGAAGCGCTATCGCCGCAGCGGAGCGTGACGTGGCGTCGCGCGCCGCTGCTCGGCCGAGACCGCGAGCTGGAGACCGCGCTCACGCAGTGGCGTCGCGCGGCCGATGGCCGACTGGCGCTCCTCGTGATCGAAGCCGAATCCGGTGGCGGCAAGACGCGCTTCCTGGAGGAGCTCGCGACGCGCGCCGCGGTCGGCGGGGGAGTCGTGATCGGTACGCGCGCCGTCGCGGCCGACGTCGAGCATCCCGCCAGTGCGATCCTGGGACTCGCGTGCGGCGGGTTGGCGGATGCGCCCGGTGTCGCCGGCGCGAATCCCGGCGCGCTCGCGACGCTCGCCGCCCAGGCCGGCGAGTGGGCCGAACGGTTTCCGCCACGGCGTCCGGCAGGCAGCCCCTGGGCGCTCGACGCCGCGATCAGCGAAGTGCTCCGCGTGACGGCCGCCGAACACCCGCAGCTGTTGATCTTCGATGACGCGCAGTGGATCGATCCGACGTCATATCACATCATCGAACGACTCGCCCGCGACCTCGCGCGCGCCCCGGTGCTCATCGTGCTCGCCACGACGCCGGAGCCCGCGCCACCGAAGCTTGCGGAGTTCCGGGCCCGCATCGGACGAGATCTAACGGGTGCCGCGATTTCGCTGGGCAAATTGGACACCGCGGCGATCCGGCAGCTGATCCAGTGGGCGCTACCGTCATACAAAGGCGAGGCCCTGGATCGTCTGTTGCGGCGCATCGCGGCAGATTCCGGTGGGCTGCCGCTCCTCGCCGTGGAGATCCTTCACGCGATGGCGCAGGGTCTCGATCTCGAAGCCACGAATGGTGCCTGGCCGCATCCGTTGCGAACCCTCGACTCCACCTTCCCCGGCGACCTGCCCGACACGATCGTCGCAGCGATCCGCGTAGGGTTTCGCTGCCTGTCGAAGCCGGCGCAGCAGGCTCTCGTCGCCGCGGCGATTCTCGGCGAGCGCGTCGCGGCAGCGCGAATCGGCTGTGCCACGGATCTGAAGGGAGACGGGTTGCACGCCGCACTCGACGAGCTCGAATGGCGCCGCTGGCTCGTCGCCGAGGCGCGGGGCTACGTGTTCGTCGCCCGCATCGTGCGTGACGTCGTCGCGCGCGACATGGTCACTGAGGGGGAACGCCAGCGTATCCTGGCCAAGAAATGCTAACGGTGCGACGAACCACTCGTCTCATGTATCATCCCGTTATCCTCTGAGGAGAAGCCCCATGAAGTACGGGTCGTTATTCGCGTTCCTCGCCGCAACCTTGCTTCTGGTGCCGACCGCCGCATTCGGACAGGGCGGCTATGGGCGAGGCAGTATGAGTCAGGGCGGCCGCTATGGACCGCCCGCGCCGAAGCTGCCCGGCGTCGAGCTGGTCGGGCCGTTGGATACGGCACTCGCGCGCGCGATGCTCAGCCTGTCCGCCGATCAATCCACCCGGTACGCGCAGGCATACGACTCGTTCATGGTCGCGACGCGTCCGCAGCGTGACAGCGCGAACGCGGCGATCGCGAAAATGAACGAGCGGCTCGACGACGGCGATCGCGCCGCGGCGGCGTTCTACGCCGAGCACCTGCAGGACCTGGGCAAGACGCTGCGAGACCGGCAGGACCGGTTCGAGGGCGATCTGCGCCGGTTCCTGAACGGCGACCAGATCAAGGCTTATAAGAAGTGGCGGGACGACCAGGACCAGGCCACCGAAAGAAAACGCCGCGAAGACCAGCGGCGCTGGGACGAAGCGGGCTTCCGCGGGGAGTTCGCCACCCCCGGAGTGGGCGCTCCCGAGATCAAGACGGCCCTCCCCACACCGCCGGGCGTGGCGGCGCCGGCGGTTGGCTCGCCTTCGGTGCGCGTTGGACGAGCCGTCTACGTCACGGGCCAGCTCGGCGTGGACAGCACGGGGACGCTCGTCGGCTCCGATCTGCGTGCGCAGGCCGAGCGCGCGTTCGCGAACCTCCGCTCGGTCCTTCAGAGCGCGGGCGCGTCGCTCCGCGACGTTACGACGCTCACCATTTACGTCGTGAACTATCGGCCCGCAGATCTCGAGACGATCCGCACGGCCGGCGCCGCGTACTTCAGTGCGAACGCCCCCATCGCCACGGTGGTCGGGGTACAGTCGTTGGGTCGTGATGGGGCGCTGATTTCCATCAGCGCGACGGCGTCCGCACGCTGATCCGATAATGCGCGTGCGCAGTTATCATACCGCGCATGAAGAAGCAGCTTCCGCTCGTCGCGGCCCTTGTTGCCGTCGTCCTGTGGGCGGCGGCGTTCGTCGGCATTCGAGCCGCGGGCCGCTCGTTCTCGCCCGGTCCGCTCGCGCTGGGTCGGCTCGCGATTGGGAGCGTCCTGCTGGGCGCCGTGGTGCTCTCGCGGCCTACGATCCGCCCGACGAAACGCGAGCTCGGCCTCCTCGTGCTCGCCGGCCTGCTCTGGTTCGGCGTGTACCAAGTCCTCCTCAACGAGGCCGAGCGCCGCGTCGATGCGGGAACGGCCTCGATGCTGGTCCTGATCGCTCCGATTTTCATCGTCGCGCTCGCGGCGGTATTCCTGAAAGAGCGCACCACGCCCAACCTCTTGCTCGGCGGCGCGCTGGCGTTCGCGGGTGTCGTGGTGATCGGGCTCGCGACGTCGTCCCGCAGCGCCTCGCTCGTTGGGGTGATTCTCTGCCTGGTTGCGGCGCTCGCGTCCGCGATCGGAATGGTTGCGGAGAAGCCGGTGCTGAATCGGATCACCGCCCTGCAGGCAACGTGGAGCTGCTGCGTCGTTGGGGCGCTGGTCTGCCTCCCCTACGCGCCTCAGCTGGTGCGGGAATGGCGCATGGCGCCAGCCGGCGCCATCGCCTGGCTGCTCTTCCTGGGAGTCTTTCCGACGTCGATCGCCTTTACGACGTGGGCCTACGCGCTGGCGCGTGGATCAGCGGGCCGGCTCGCGGCGACCGCCTACCTCGTGCCGCCGATCACGATCGTGATGAGCTGGCTGATTCTCGGCGAAGTCCCGACCCTCATTGCGGTGCTCGGCGGCGTGCTCTGTTTGGTCGGCGTCGCGATCGCGCGAAAAGCGCCGACGGTCAGGGCATCCGAGCCCGTACCGGCTCCCGTTCCTCCCGCTCGTCATCGGTAAGGTCCACAGCCATCGGGAAGAACAAGGAGCGCCGCACTTCCGGGTACGGCACGTCCCACCCGCGCGCGTCGTGCCACAGAATGCGGTTCAGCAGGTCCGATGGCGCGGCGTCTGGATCCCGGAAGTTCATCCTGGCCGACGCGAGCGCCGCACGCCGGCGCTCGGCGGCGTGCGGCCCGGTGATCGACCCCACGCGCTGGTTGACCTCGAACAACGACTGCTGCGGCACCAAAGCCGTGTACGGTTCGAAGGTCGGCGCTTCGCCGGGTCCGATGAAACTCGCGCGCATGTCTGTCGCGACGAGATCGTAGATGCTGAGCGCCGGAAGGCCGAGCATCAGCTCGATCGTCTTCACCATGCTGGGCTGGTGGTAGAATGTCGGATCGATCACGCCGCGTCGCGCATACGGGCTGGCGACGAGGGCCACGGTGCGGTGCCCGTCGATGTGGTCCACGCCGTTCTGTGCGTCGTCTTCGACCGCCAGAATCGCCATCGATTTCCAGAACGAGCTGTGGGACAGACCCTCGACGATGCGGCCGAGCGCCAAGTCATTATCCGCGACGCACGCCTTCGGCGTACACCAGCCCGCATTGATCCCTTCCGTGTGATCGCTCGGCAGAATAATCAGCACGAGGTTGGGCATCGCGTGTCTCGATTCCCACATCCGCAGATGCTCCAGGATCACATCCGCCTTCACCACGTCCGGAATCGTCTGCGTCCAGCCCGGATACTCACGGACCAGAATGCGATCGAGCGACGCAATGTCCGATCGCGTGTTATACCGCTTGGCTACGAGCCCACGGAAGTATGCGGGATTGTGGGGCTGCGAATCGCGATACTGGGCGAGCAGCGACGCACGAACACTCGCGCTGTCCCACTGCGGCGACGGAGCGTATTCGCCGAACACCCGCACGGTCCTCCCCTTTGCCTGGGCCGCTTCCCACAGGAATCCGCCGGATGAGTAGGCGAGCGGATCCACCCCTTCCGACGGATAACTCCGACCCGTGTAGAACGGCCACATCGGGTACTCCGTCTCGTTGGCCTGCGTGAGCCAGTTGTGCCCATCCGCCGAGTTCCCGCCGGTCGCGAAGAAATGATCGAGCAGGACGAACTGCTCGGCGAGCGCGTGGGCGTTGGGCGTTACACCGCGCCCGTATTGCACCAGCGAGCTGTCGCTCGCGCCTTTGCCGATGTCGCCGAAGACCTGGTCGTAGGTGCGGTTTTCGCGCACGATGTAGACGACATGGTCGATCAGCGAAGCCTCGCCGGGACGCTCGGGAACCGCGCGCGCCGCGACGTTGCGCCGCGGCACGAGTGAAGGCCCCGCACTATCGGTCCGCAGCGTGAGACGATTGTTCTGCGCGACCGCCGTTGTATAGGCGGCGATCTCTGCACCAGACGGCTCCGGAATGACGTTGACCGACCCACGGTAGGAATGCACGTAGCGACCGGTCAAGCCCAACGGGCGTCCCACGCCCGATCCCACGCCGAACAATGAGCCGACCGCGATCGCGCGTCCGTCGGCGCTGACGTCGAGGCTCGTCGGATACCACCCAGTCGGCACGAGCCCGCGCAGCTGGTCGCCGGGCAGGCCGTAGGCGGCGACC
>Ga0066665_10000371_pt1 | contig 17657 bp, 18 predicted proteins | sample GraSoiAngelo_114_FD_75175 | JGI IMG/M metagenome (GOLD analysis project Ga0066665, IMG submission 75175) | Grasslands soil microbial communities from the Angelo Coastal Reserve, California, USA - 14_0903_13_40cm | ecosystem: Environmental > Terrestrial > Soil > Grasslands | place: USA...
CTTTCTTCTTTCTTCTTTCTTCCGATTTGGTTCGCGGGACCCTAGGGTATCCCTATTGGGCATCTTCGCGCTACCGCATGCACAACTGCGAGGCCATCAGCTCGTTGCTCCCACTATGCTTACACCTCTCACGCCTTGGCGAGGCTGGTTGAGCGGCCTTGGCCGCTAGGGTTTCTACCACGGCAATCCCTCGCCGGGGGATGCGCAACGAACGAAGGCAACGTGAATGCGTGAGCTCGACGGCGGTCTATTTCAGCTGCAGCCTTGGCGTCTGACTCTCAACGGGGAGTCCGAGAAATCTCTCCGAGACACCGAAACCTGCATTGTTGACAAGCGGGTTTACGGGAAGCTTCCGGTCACTCAGTTGCAACACTTTCCCAAGCCCTTGAGAAGCGCCGATTACCAGGGCAAAACTTGGATTTGTCTGCACCTACGCCTGTTTGAACGTCTTCCAATCCCCTTAGACACTCGACAGGAATGGAAAGATACAAGTTTTTTGCCGTGGTCTTGCCGCTAACGCGACTCGCAACCGCACCTACTACAAGGACGAGTTTCCCCCAAAATTTTCGTGTGTCTCTTTGCCAGGATCGAGAATCAAACGTGCTAGCACGTGGCGTGCTAGCAAAGGCAGATTTTTCGACCGTCCGGCATCGAGACTGGCGGCCGCCGAGGTGTGTCGTGCATAGCGAAGGTCGCATGATTCGGCGTACCAGCATCGGACAACTCCTAGCGGCTTGCATCGTCGTCGCCGTTCTGTTTGTATTTGGCACTCCGCAGGCCTCAGCCCACGCGGGCCCCCCGGATGCTGTCCATGCCGGACACCAAGGCATGGATATGTCCATGCCAATGCGCGACGCAACCCCAAATCACCAGTCACAACAGGCCATTGCCGTCCGGGACAAAGAGGAGAGTGAGTTTAACCACCATCTGGCCGGGCTTCTGGTAGTCCTTGCTGGTCTGTTCCTTCTTGCCGAAACCACCCTTGGCCAACACCGAACTTGGACGCGCTTTGCATGGCCTGTCTGTTTTCTGGTTTGCGGTGTATTCCTCCTCGTCTTCAGCGACACAGAGCTGTGGCCCTTCGGTCCCCAGAGTTGGTGGTATGGCCTCACGCACAATGGGGAAGATCTGCAGCACAAGGTGTTTGCCGTGGTGCTACTGACCCTCGGCGTTCTTGAGATACAGCGCGCTCGCGGCGTTTTGAAATCGGCCTGGGCTGCCTGGGCATTTCCGTTACTAGCCGTCTTTGGGTCCGTGATGCTCCTCTTTCACGAGCACCACGGCGGGATGCATAGTGTCGACCACCTGGCGGTGATGAGGCGTGTTCAGGCAGAGCATCTCCATTTTGCCATCGCCGGCGGCGGTATTGGCGTTGTTAAAGGTCTGTCGGAGTTGCCCACCCCTTGGAAAGCCATTTTCACCAAGTCCTGGCCACTCCTGTTAATCGTTTTGGGAGTGCTTCTCTTGCGCTACACCGAGTGACGGTTCTATTACTCCACATGCCGGATTCCCTTTTCGCAAAGAGGTGTCTGCATGGCGTTTTGCCTCGCCATGGGGAGACCGAACGGTCCAATGCAAACTGTTTGCGCCCCTTTGCGTGCAGCAAGCATCAAAGTTTGGTACGCGCAAGAGACGTTAAACGGCTTCCGAGAACGGAGGTGGTATGTCTGAAGTGGAGCAGTTTCCTACTTTGCCCAGTCAGCCGTTCCGGCTCGACGTCCCTCTACACGAACTTCTGCAACAGCCTTCACGCGAAGCCATACCCCGAGCACCAGCCCTGAGGCAAGCGGCGTTGCCGACCGCCGTGTTCCCGCAACATCCGGAACTGTTTCACGATCTCGATGAGCAAGACATTGCGGCGCACGAAGCCGTACTTCGCACAGGAAAGCGCCACTGGCCCGCTTCCAAGATCCTGAAGACCATGAAAGGCTGGATGTTTCCTTACTTCAAGTCCCAAGTACTTCCGGGAGACTTCCAGCCGATCATCGCTTACCTTTTCACCGAGTGGAAATGCAATCTTGACTGTCACTACTGCTGGTCTTATGACAATCGCGTCAAGGGCATGAGCGAAGACACTGCGCGGCGCGCGATTGACTGGCTACACTCGACGCCCTGCCGGGTCCTCGCGCCCACCGGGGGTGAGCCGCTCCTGCGTCCGGATTTTGTTCATAAGGTCGTGTATTACGCTGCGAAGAAAGACTTCTGGGTTTACCTGGCAACCAACGCACGGCTCTTGCGGCCGGAAGTAACAGACCGCCTTGCTGACGCGGGAATCGCCACCATCAATTTTGCCGTCGACACGATCAGGGAAAAACCTGGCCTGCCCAAGGCCCTCGAGCACGTCCGATCGTATTTTGATTACCTTGTGCGAAGGCAATACCGCTACGGGTACACGGTATTCTTTAATACGAACATCTGCCGCACAAACATCGAGGACGTGAAGGAACTCGCCAAAATCGCGCACGAGAACGGTATCTCTATCACGTTTCACATCAACGAAGCGCCGATGATGGAACAGGACCACTTCAAACACTTGCATGAGAACGATACCTACATCCGCCCGGAGGACTTCCCCGTGGTCGATGACCTATTGGACTGGCTCATCGACAAGCAGCGTCAGGGCTGGAAGATGGTCGACTCCGTTCCTCGCCTGCAGAACATGAAGGGCTTCATGCGTGGGGTTGGTGGACATTGGGGCTGCCGTGCTGGCCAGAACTGGCTGATTATCCGCACGGATGGAACACTCGCGCCTTGTTTTCCCATGTACAACGCCGGATACGATTGGGGAACCATCGAAAACCAGAAGTTCAATCTGAAGCAACTCGAAGAGATGAAGCAGGGCTGCGAGCCGCACTGTTTTTCAACGCTCGGCTACAACGTAGCCTATTGCTACTGCGTCTCGCGCGTCATGCGTTGGCTCCTGAAGCAAGCCAGCCACGGCTTTCAGGGCGTGACGGGCAGCTTTGAATAAGCCAGACCAAGCATGGGATGTTCAGCAAGGAAGGGGATTTGTTCCTTTGGAGGCGATTTGTGTCTCTGGGATTGGCGCCAGCCCTAACTGACTATCGACCGATCGAAGGTTCCTTTGAAGCGTACAAACGCGGACAGTCCCGCATTGCCCGCCGGCGACTCTATCCGCTTACAGTTTTCTACGCTGTTTACTCGCTCATCGTGACGCTACTCATGTTGAGCAGCAGGCACCCGTTGCTCGGGATCATGTTTTATCTGGCGGGCATCCCAGTTTGGAGTCTGGTCGAATACCTCTTTCATCGCTACGCCCACCACGGCCGCTTTCTTCACGGGCGGCTCGACCCTCTTCACCGGGAGCGGCACCATGAAAGCCCCTTCGACGGAGGGCTCTTCAGCAAGGAGCTGAATGATTTCTTGCCTCTGTTTTTCGTGGCCGCGCCTTTCAGCTTCCTATTTCCTGTGTACACTCTACCGGTTCTCCTTGCGGGCGTCGTCGAAAGCTATGTCGGCGAAGCGTGGATCCATTATTTCCTGCATTTCGGAAGGCTTCGCAATCGCTTCTTCCGGTTTCTCAAGCGCTATCACTTTTGCCATCATAGCCCGCGCGGGACGGAAACGGGCTGTGGGATCGCTAGCGGGATTTTGCGTCGCTTGTTCCACACGCAGTACCCAAGGCTGGTTCGCAGACCACTGTCCAAAAGCGGCGGTCAGACGATTCGCGTCAAGAAGATGACGCGGTCGGAAGCTTTAAGACTTTTCCGCGAAAGATTCAAGCAACAATGACTGTCAGCTCATGCGCCGGTTCTCGTTCGCCGGAGGCCCTGAACGATAAAGAGTTCGGAAAAATCATCAAACAGGCCACCGGGAGTGCCAAGCCTGACGCGAATTTCCCGAAGCGCTTAGAGCCAACGCCCGTAGTTGCCGAGCGTGGCACCATGAGGCGCGAATTAAGTATCTCTGGCAATCAGCTCTTGGCTGCTTGCGTAGTGGCCTTCTGCTTAGCGGGTACACTGGTTTGGTCGTTTGTGAGGTACTGGTTGTTCGCGCCGTGAGTATAGCTGAATGCCTAGGTCCTCCGCCCACCCGAACTCCTGATTAAATGTGGGTTCGCGTATCCGGGAAACTCGGGCCATCATCAACGTCAGGCAGCCAGACAATGGCTGACACGTGCCGCACCCAAGTAGCGTGACCTTGCATCCAACAAGTGATGCGCGTCCTACTTCTTAATCTCGGCGAAGCCTCTCTCGAAGCAGTCCAACCCGCTTTGGCCGGCCAAGGCTACGAGATCGCCACAGAGAACGGGTTGACTGTACAGGGAGTCCTTGCATTATCTCCCGAAGTTTTGGTAATGGAAGCGACGCCTTCTGACCTTAGCTGCTGCGGACTGATCACGCAGCTCAAAGCCCGCCCGGAGACCGATTCGTCTCTCAAAGTCGTGATGGTTGTCCATGGAGGCGCTTTGGAGCGAGCCCGCGCCCTGGACCTTGGCACCGACGACGTCATTTCGTTTCCCTTCGATGCGGTTGAATTCGCCGCAAGGATTAGAACTCAGTTCAGGGAACGTCGACCCGAAGAAGAACTCAAGACAATGCTGAAGTATGCGGTCGAGAGAGAGCGCTACGCAGATATTGCGGTGGAATCCTTGAGCGGAGTCCCCGCAAGTAAACGGCGCTTGTGGCTGATTCCCGCGCTTTTTGCGCTTAGCGCCGCAGCCGTTCTCGCGGCAGTGTTCGTGGCTGTCTCGACCCGTAACAGCCGGAAGGCCACCCTGCAGCTACGAGCGGAAATTGCGCGGTTGAATAGCGGCCTGCAACCTCAAGGTGACTTGCTGCGTCGCGCCGAGCAGGCGCGCGGTTCGATCGAAACGGGCTCGGGTTCTGGTTCGACGGCGCGCGATTCTCTGAAGGCGCAATCCGAAGATCTACGCAAGAAGGTGGCCAGTGCAGATAGCGCGGACGCCGATGCCCTGAAGAGGCAACTCCTCGACACACAGAGCCGCCTTGCCCAGTTGGAAAAGGAAGACAAAATCGCGGAGACCGTGGTTCACAAATATGGACCGAGCGTGTGTCTACTGCACGTCGTGGTGGGATTCGTAGATAAACAATCTGGAAGGCCGCTTCAGGTCGCGGTCGACGCGAACGGTAAGCCACAGGTTGACGATAAAGGGATGGCACAACTCGATCTGGGCGGCGCCGGACCGCCTCTTCAGGTGGACGCCTTCGGCACAGGTTTTCTCGCGCGGGCTGATGGGACTATCCTCACTAACCATCACGTTGCAGAGCCTTGGTGGCAGGACGATGAATTGAAGCGGCTTCTCGAACAGGGCGTTGATCCCTACGTTTTGTCTTACGAGGCTTACTTTCCGGGAAAGGCCGCGGCTATCCAGGCAAAGCTTGGTCGCATTTCATCAGAGGCGGATGTGGCAACACTGAAACTGGAAACTCCGCCGCCGTCTCATGCGGAACTGCTGGAACTCGATGCTCGAAGAGAAGCCAGCGTGACAGGAGAGGCTGTGGTCCTCATGGGTTATCCCACTGGTGTGGAAGGCATTCTCGCGCGAGCGAATTCCGATGTGGTGCAGAAAGTTGCAAGCGGGGCGCAAGACGTCAGCCAGGTCATGTCGCGGATCGCCTCCGAGCAGCTGATCCGGCCGACCACAACGCAGGGACACATCGGCGACATCCTAAAAGACAAGATAGTGTATGACGCGGCGACCACCTCAGGCGGTTCAGGTGGGCCCCTGTTTAACAGAGACGGTAAAGTGATTGGCATCAATTTCGCGATACTGAGGGGCTTTGGCGGTTCGAATCTCGCTGTTCCTGTCAGATACGCAACCGACCTGCTTAAATAACTAAGTCGGCCGTTTCATATGTTCAGTCACGTCTTCTAAGCCGCTTTGGCCAGCGGCGTTGGTACGAATCCAAAATGCGTCCGGCCTTGGTCTCGTTAGCGAAAAGCACTTTTGAGAGAGGAAGAGAGTGCGGAGCGGCGGCTTCAGAATCTAGTGGTCAGCGTTCAGCTTCATCGTCTTTGCGCAGATCCGCGACGCGCTGGTACAGGCTCTCGACGGATCGTAAGAACTCATCCATTCCCGTGGTTTCGCCGGTTGCTTCGTGGGTGGCCAGGTCCGTCTCGATTGCTTTGTTGAGCTGCGTGGCCCGGCGAATGCGCTCCGTAGTGAGCAACGGGAGCACGGTCTGCGGATCGCGCTTTTGCAGCTGCCGCTCCTGCCATTCCTGAACCGCCCACGCGGTTTTGCGTAAATAATCCAGCGCGTCGCGGAACTCTCTCAGTATGCGATGCTCTACGCCGCCGGATTTGATTGTTTGCTCGATCTTGGCAAGTTCGGCGCTTGTTTTCCTGAGCAGGAAATTCACACCCCAAAAAGTCTCATTGGGAACCACAAGCGCGACGGCAACCCCAAGAAAAGCACCATCCTTGGAACGACGCGTACCCACCAAGCGTGCTTAGTAGTTTGGCCTGAAAGTAGATTGGTCAGCTCCAGGTCGCCGCCGACCCAGGGATAAATCTTCATCTCCAGCAGACCACCCTGGGCGTTTACCTCCTTCGCTTGGGCGGCTTGCTTGACGATCTTGCCGCTGGGCTCTTGCCACTTCACCTCTACAGGAACAACCACAGAGAAACGGCTGCTCCTCCGTTGTTCCGGCCTAATAGGTGGCTGGTCCGCCGTCCGGTCGTCCATCGAGGAACCTCCGTCAAATCAACTTACAGCTCTTATATCACTTCGCTCGTCCTCTCGTATCGGCCCGCGCTGTTAGCCTTCCGTGCCAAGGGGAGCAGCCTTCCTCTGTGGCTGCTTGCGATGATCGGACCGCGATGCCGACCAGCGTTATTCCGAGGACGCTGGCTCAGGCTCTCGACTTCGCTGCGGATGAGAGGCGGCATTGGTTCGAGGAAGAACTTCTCCGGTCCCATACCACGCGATTGCAGAAAGGATTGCAATGAAGGCCGTTGCGTTCCAGAGGTGTCGGACGAATATTGAGCACTCCGACCATGCTTCGCGGCTGGGATTAGCCAGCACGGACTGCAGAGCTTGGAACTCCCCAAATCATTTCCGGAGCCCCCTTCCGTCGGTCCGTTCGCGTTAGTGTGCGGCGCCAGGACCAGCCGACCTGATTTTGCGAATAAAGAAGACCAACGGTGCGCCGATCAGGCAGGCGCAGCCCAGCACCCAAAAGCAATCGAGAAAGCCAAGAAACGCTGCTTGCTCCTGAATCATTCGCGCCATTTGCGCTTTGGCATGCAAAGCGGCGTCCGCGTTGGTGAACCCGTGTGTCGCAAAGTACCGGGATAATGCACCGAGAGTCTCCCGATAGCGCTGCTCGAAAGGCGTGGCGTGCGCGACCAAAACGGACTGGTGGTACTGCGTTCGCCTTGCCAGAAGCGTTGTCACAAAGGCAATCCCAACGCTCCCGCCTTGGTTCCGGAAGAGGTTGGTGATACTCGAAGCTTTGTTGTTTTTATTTTTCGCCAGATAGGAATATGCCAGCTGGCTCACAGGCACAAAGAGCGGAGCAATACCGAGTCCTTGGAGTGCTCTGAGGAGGGCCATGCGCTTATAGTCCGTTCCAAGATCAATGCTGGCGTACTGCCACATGGCGATGGCGAAAATGACGTAGCCGATGAAAATCATCGCCTTGACGCCAACTTTCGGGAAAAGCCTCACAACCAACGGGGCTAAAGCAACAATGACGAAAGCGCCGGGGCCGAGCACCAGTCCGGCATCGGTCGCGGTGTAGCCGTAGAGGCCTTGCAGCATCTGAGGAATCAACACGGTTGATCCGAAAAGGGCGAACCCGAAAAGAAAGTAGTAAGCGTTGGCGATTGCGAAATTGCGGTCCCGGAGCAGACGGATTTCCACTACGGGGTCGGGATGACGCCATTCCCAGATAGCTGCGGCAACCAATGACAAAAAGGCTATCGAAAAGAACAGGACGATGAAGCGACTCTCAAACCAGTCTAAAGTCTGGCCACGATCGAGAACTACTTCGAGGGACGCGAATCCGAGGGCAATGAGGACAATCCCGAGGCCATCAATGCGCAACCTGCCATCTTTCCGTGCAGCCACGACTTCCCGAGTGAATTCCGGCGGATCGGAAACGACCCGGCTGGTCAAAATTAAAGAGAGAATCCCAATCGGTAGGTTGATAAAGAAGATCCAGCGCCAGCTCCAACTATCGGTAATCCACCCTCCGAGTGGCGGGCCGATTACCGGAGCCGTGACAATGGCCATGCTGTACAGCGCAAACGCTGCGGGCCGCTTCGCTGGAGGGAAAGTGTCCACGAGGATAGCCTGCTCCACGGGAGCCAATCCGCCTCCCCCGACACCCTGCAGAACGCGAAAGAGAATGAGCAAGTCCAAGGAAGGCGCAAGTCCACAGAGCAGAGAGCTCAAAGTAAAGAGCACGACGCAAAGCATATAGTAGCGTTTGCGTCCAAAAACCCGGCTCAGCCATGCGGAAAGCGGAAGAACCACGGCATTCGACACCAGATAGCTGGTCAGGACCCAGGTGCTTTCGTCGTAGCTGACGGCGAGACCTCCGGCGATATGCGGCAAGGAAACATTGGCAATGGCGGTGTCGAGCAACTCCATAAAGGTGGCCAGCGTAACCGTGATCGCGATGATCCAAGGATTTACTGCGGACCGTTCGGCCCTCGCCCCGGGGAACGGAAGGGAGGCGGCTATAGCACTCATACTCATGTCAGCCTCAATGCCTCCTTTGATGCGACAAGAGACCGTTCGGTCCCATCTAACGTTGTGGTATGATGCAGCTAGCGACCAATCGGTCGCACAGCATCTGCCGGCGGGAGTGGGGGAATGCGAAAAGGCGAACAGACGCGACAGGAAATTATTCGCAAGGCGGCGCCCATCTTCAATCAGAGAGGCTACGACGGGGCTGCCCTATCCGACCTGATGAAGGCCACGGGGCTCGAAAAAGGCGGAATCTACAGGCATTTCGAAAGCAAGCAACAACTTGCGGCAGAGGCCTTCGATTACGCCTGGAAGCTGGCCTTGGATACGCGACTTGAAGGTACGCAATCCATCTCGAATACCGTGGACCGTTTGCAGCAGATCGTACGCAACTTTCGGGACCGGCGTGCCGGACTGGTGCCGGGAGGATGTCCACTGCTGAACACCGCCATCGATTCCGACGATGGAAACCCCCGGCTGCGCGAGAAAGCCCGCAGGGCACTTGGCTCCTGGCTTGAACGCCTGCGATCCATAATCGAAGAGGGTCGCCGACGACGTGAGATTAGCGGAGATGTGGATTCCTCGGAATTGGCCATGTTAATTGTCAGCACCCTGGAGGGGAGCTTGATGGTGAGCCGTCTGCAGCGTAAGGACAATCCGCGCCATTTGGCCTGCCGTCATCTTGAAGAATATCTCGAAACCAACGTTCGCGCGGCGGAATCGAAGGGGAGGGCGGCAAAGTCATGAGCACTCCGGACTCTCCCGTAAAAGCCGACTTTAGAACGAGAGCGAAAGCGAATGACGTGCCAGTAGCACGTCTGATCGGGTTCGAAGCTAAGGAGATCGCTTCCGGACGGGCTACGGTCACGCTGGCCGCCGGACCTCAGCACGCAAACCCTATGGGCACGCTCCACGGAGGAATTCTTTGCGACATTGCGGACGCCGCGATGGGCATGGCGTTCGCCAGCACCCTTGGCCCGAAAGAATCCTTCACAACGGTGGAACTGAAGATCAATTTCTTCCGTCCCGTTTGGGAGGCTAATCTCAGGGCAGAGGGCAAAGTGGTGCGCCGCGGGAGGAACTTGGGCTACGTCGAGTGCGAGGTCACAGACGAGCGCGGCCAGCTCGTTGCTAAGGCAGCGTCGACCTGTCTCGCATTGAGAGGAGAGGAGGCTGGAGGGCGTTAAGCTAGCAGGCGGAATCGGCCGTGCGAGTCGAAGCAATGTCCACGATTCAAAACATTCTGTTCCCCGTAGACTTCTCGCCGTCTTGCGTTGCTATGGCGCCCTATGTGAAGACAGCGGCGACGATCTTGGGGGCCAGAGTCACACTTGTCTATGTATTCGATCTCTACAGTCGCGACGCGGTCCAGCTCTATGTACGCCCACTCTCAGAGGTTGCCGAAGAGCAGCAGGGCCTTGCCCGCGACAAACCTGAACTCGTTCCTGAAGTCTGAGTTTCCGCTCGAGGAGTATCCGAGAATCCTGTTGTCGGGCGACGGAGCGCGACAAATCGTTCACCTCGCCCGGACGAACGGATTTGATCTCATCATCATGCCTACCCACGCCGGCTTCTTCCGCCGGACACTGCTTGGCTCCACGACCGCGAAGGTTTTGAACGAAGCCGATTGTCCGGTACTGACGACGCAGCACGCCGAAACCATCTCCCCTGGACAGCTCGAACATCGCGAATTGGTCTGCGGAATCGGCCTTAGCCCGGATTCGGAAAGAGTCATTCGCTACGCCAGCGAGACGGCGAAAGCGGTTCGTGGGAATCTCACGCTGGTTCATGTGATTCCCGCGAGCGCTCCCGACCCGCCACTCCAGTTGGATCTTGAGGAGCACCTCGAGTCAGCGAAAAGAGATGGAGCGAGCCGCCGCATCGCAGAGCTGCAAGGCGCCGCCGGTTCGCACGCTCCGGTCAGGATCCTTGTTGGCGCGATCAAGGAGATGTTGACCGAGGAAGCGCGCAGATTGCGTGCGGATGTCTTGGTGTTGGGAAGGGGTTCGCAATCCGGCGCGATCGGTCGCCTGCGGGATCTTACTTATGCGCTCGTTCGCGGCGCTCCTTGTCCGGTGCTGAGCGTCTGAATGGTCAATTCGCAGGCAAACCTATTCCGCCAGCGAAGGCCCTTTTCGGTTTATTGGACCTTTACGCTCGGTTCCACAGACATTCCGGGTCTCAACAGGTGCTCCGGGTCCTGTCCCTTTTCAAACACGATCTTCACGGGTATGCGCTGGACGACCTTGACATAATTTCCCGTCGCATTCTCTGGCGGTAGCAAGCTGTAGCGCGCCCCAGAGGCGCCGGCTATGTTCAAAACATGCCCTTCATATTTTCTGCCGTACGTGTCGACCGAGATCTTCACGCTCTGCCCCGGACGCATGTGCTTCAGCTGCGTTTCCTTGAAGTTGGCGGTCACCCAAACGTTCTGACTGTCCAGGGGAACGATGGTCATCATTTGTTGGCCAGGCGCTACGTTCTGCCCCGGCTGGACCGATCTCCGCCCCACAATCCCGCTCACCGGCGCTACCACGTTCGTGTACTGCAGGTTGAGTTGGGCCTGCTGAAGAATCGCGGCGGCCCGCTCGGTTTCCGCCTCCGCCGCCTGGGCACGCGACCGCTGCACCGATATTTGCTGTGGTTGCGTCTCTGCGTACTGCAGTTCGGCTTCGGCCTGCGCAATGCGAGCGCGCGCCTGCGTCACCGCCTGTTCCGCACCAGCCGCGGCCGCACGGGCGGCCTCGACCGCCGCGGCAGTGGCCTTCTGGCTATCCACCGCTTGCGTGTACTGATGCTGCGGAATCTCGTCCTTTTCTGCCAGCGGTTTGTACCTGGTCACGTCATCCTGGGCCTTTAGATCGTTGGCTTCGGCCTGCCGAAGGGACGCCTCCGCAGCCTGGAAACCCCGCTCGGCCGCAACCAGCCCGGCCTTGGCGTTGTCAACATCCGCCTGAGCCGTGGAGAGTTGGCTCGAGGTGTTTACCGAGGTGATCGGAACGGTTGTGCGAAGCGCAGTGGCGCTGGCCTGGTCGTTCGCCAGTGTCGCTTTGGCATTGGCCACTGCTACTTCATAGTCTTTGGGATCAAGCTGCACTAACACGGTACCCGCTTCGACGTACTGGTTGTCGTCCACCACCACGCGAGTCACGTAGCCGGATACACGGGAACTAACCGGATAAATGTAACCGTCAATCTGCGCATCATCGGTGGACTCCCAAGCGAGCAGATAGCGGTAGAGCAGTACCGAGCTCGCCACAACAACGAGCGCGACAAGCGAAATTAGCACTCGCATCCGTGTTTTCGAGCGCCGTAAGCGAGACAGGCTTGCCCGTTCTCCGGCTCCGACTGAAGTCTCCGGTTGCTCCGGGTTTGGCGGCTCTGGGATTTTGCCCGGTGCGGTTCCCGGGGTTGCCATAGTTATCCTCCTTTGAACCTACTCTAACGCGCCGCCGTAGACCACTTGCGCTCCTTGGTGTAACGGGCAAGCGCCTCGAGGATGATCTCAACGGCTACTTCATTTCCCATTCCGGAGTTGACCATCAGGTGAAATCGGTGTCTTCCGGGCCAGTCGACGTCGAAATATTTGTTTATGAAGTCGGCGCGTTCCCGGTCCACAACCTCGGCGAGTTCCATGGCTTCCTTCTCACTTTTCCCGGCGGCCTGGAGACGTCGCACCCTTTCTTGAAAGGGTGCGTAAATGAAAACATGAAAGGCGTCGGACCGCTTGCTCAGATAATAAGCCGACCCTCGTCCGACAATCACGCAGTTGCCCTCCACAGCGATTTCAGGCAGGAGCTTTTGCACGACTTCACGAACGCATTCTGTATCGACCATCTTCAGACGCGGCGCGTTCAAGCTGCCTTCAAAACTTCCACGCATAAAGGACTTAAGAAGCCGGTAGTAGGCAGGATCTTTTCGCTCTTCATGCTTTTCGACGGTAGCGCAGTCGCAATCCAAGCGACGCGCGATTTCCTCGGTGAGTAACTGATCCCAGAGTTTCCAACCAAGCTTGGCTGCCAGCTGCGCGGCAATGTCGCCGCCTCCGCTTCCGTACTCGCGTTCGACCGTGATCACTCGGATGGCCATAAATCGCTCGCTTACTTTTCCGCTACGAATCCCTGCTTTCGAGTCCCTCAGCCGAGGAGCGTGTCGCTTTTACCATTTTTATAAAACGGCTTGCATTTCCGGACTACAGCGATCCTCATCCAACAGCGACTTCCCCTCCGGCTCCAGGCTTATTCCTTTTCAGCGCAAAGGACAGACCAAACATAATCGCTGCGCCCAGACATAGAACCCAGAATGTATCGATGTAAGCGAGAGTAGTGGCTTGGCCAATCACCGCCTGGTACACGCGCGCATAAGCCTGGCTTGTCGCCTGGCCAGCCTCCAGGCCCGATGCACTCAATTGCGCGGCGAGAGCCTCGACCGACTGCGTAAATGTTGGCTGTCCCGGGCTGGTGTGAGCGACCAGGTTCACCTGATGGAATTGCGCGCGCCGTGCAATCAGCGTCGTCACCATTGACGTGCCAATGCTGCTACCGATGTTTCGCATGAAATTCACGAGGCCGGCAACGCTGTTGCTCTTATCGGCAGGCATTCCAACGTAGGACACGATGTTAATGGGCACGAAAAGGAAAGCAAGCCCAAAAACCTGCACCACCCGCAGAAAGCTGGCTGTCCAAAAGCTGATGTCCAAGTCGAGATGCTGCGTCGAATAATACATTCCCAGCGACAACACCAACCAGCCAAACCCGATGATGTAACGCGCCTGGAACTTGCCCACGAGCACGCCTGCGACAGGCATGAGGAAGAGAAGGACAAGCGCGCCACCCGAGAGTACCAGACCTGCAGACTCCGCCGTATAGCCCATCAGGGTTTGCAGGAACTGAGGCATCATAACCAAGCTGGAGAACAGCATGATGCCGAGGATAAACATCATCGCGTTCGCCCCAAGAAAATTCATGTTCTTGAAAAGTCGCACATCAACGATAGGCTGTTTTTGAAACCATTCCCACATGACCAGCGACACAAGGCCGACCGCTGCGAGGACCGCCAGAGTGAGAATGAAATGCGAGCCGAACCAGTCGTCTTCCTGCCCTTTGTCGAGCATCACCTGGAGCGCGCCTACTCCCAGCGTCAGCAAGGCCACGCCGATGTAATCGATTTTCACTGCCGCACCCGTGAGACGCTTCATCCACGGCGGGTCTTCCACCAGTCGCAGTACCAGGAACAACGTAAGAATTCCTACCGGCAGGTTGATGAAGAAAATCCAACGCCAGGTGTAATTGTCGGTGATCCATCCGCCCAAAGTGGGGCCGACGGTTGGGGCGATGATCGTGGTGATGCCGTAGAGCGCAAATGCGAGACCGCGCTGCTGGGGAGGAAAGGTGTCGGCCAAGATGGATTGTGCCACGGGCTGCAGCCCACCTCCGCCTGCGCCTTGTAGCACCCGGAACAAGATAATCGCCCCCAGGCTCGGCGCCATGCCACACAGCAGTGAACTTATGGTGAAGATGACCAGGCACAATAGGAAGAAGCGTTTGCGTCCGAGGACGCTGGCAAACCAGCCGCTGATGGGCAATACGATGGCGTTCGAAACCAAGTAAGAGGTCAGAATCCAGGTGCTTTCGTCATTGCTGGCACCAAGGTTGCCGGCCATGTAGGGAAGCGCAACATTGGCGATGCTCGTATCGAGCACCTCCATGAAAGCCGCCATTGCCACTACCACTGCGATCAACCATGGATTTGCCTTCGGTCTCCATGGCTGTGTCGACGACGTGCTGCTGTCAACCGATTCATCAGCAGGTGGCTTACGAGGGGCCCGGGAGTCGCTTGCCATGTCGATGTCAGCGGTCGCGTCCCCAGATCTGCCTCTAGGGAGGCACGACCGCTAATGGTAACAGTGCCGCACTAGCGTTGCCACTTCTGGTCCTGTCTTAGTGAGCGGCGGATTTTGCCAAATCAGAAAATTCCAGCCGATAAGGCGAAACTGCTTTCCCAATTCCAGTTACCAGTACGGGTTCTTCAGCAATGGATGGAAAACGGCCTGCTGTTAAGCGAAGCACAATTCTAGGCACAATTTTCTCCTCACACGCCTGCGAAAGTCTCAATGATATCCGCACGGATAGACAATCCGCGGCGCCCTAACAACGGTCCTCCGCGTGAGGAGCCATTTGCCAGACGCCTCTTGCGGCTCAGAGTTTAGTGAAGCCGTCCGCACTCCATTCTTCCGAGCCGACACCATTATGTACAAAGAACAATCCTGTCGGGTCGTATTTCTTCTTCACCGAAGCGAGCCGCGCATAATTGCTGCCCCAATAAGAATGCGACCAGTCCTTCTCGAAGAAATTGCTTTCCGAGACATACGATCCGCCGTTTGGCGTCAGCGTGCGCAGCTCGTTCATCGAACCATGAACCCGCTCGCGTGATTTTCGTCCGGCTTCGACGTCCGGCTCGTGGCCGCGTACCCCTGGATACCCGCCTTGGCCGTCCGCGACAATCGCCAGCGCAAAAGCATTCAGCACGGCCGGATTCGTCGCCGTATCTCTCGCCGCTTCGATAGCCTCGCGAGGCGCCCCCGCGAGCCCTTTGTTGAAATGCAGCTCGATCAGTTCGTAGCGGGAACCAGCAAACAGCGCGTTCGCCAGCTGCTCCTGCAAGTCATCTCCGAGCAACGATGCCGGCAGCCAGAGTGATTCGAAACCGTAGATGGTCCAGGCTACCTGGCCCCCGTCGCCCGTCCACCACACGTTGTTCTCGCTCGCGCCAGGTCGCGCGTCCGAATCGAAAACGTGCTGGTGCTGCTCTTTCCTCCACGCCACGTCCCACCAATGCCGCGCGGGCATGCTGCCTAGAATCATTCCTGGCTCGACCGTGTAAACTCCCGGGGAACGCGCAATCCAGTCCAAGAAGGGTTGCCAGACTTTCCTCGCTTCTTCGGTGCTCAGTCCTAGTGAAACCATGCTGAGCCCGAGCACATTGTCCGGGCCGATGTGCGCCTGCTCACCCCAATGATCGTTGAAGAGATTTTCGCGGTAAAAACCGACGAAATAGCGTAACAACCGGCGAAACGCGTCATCCGAAGAAGCCTTGACCCGGAAAATCGCGCCGCCCGCGTACTCGGGAAGTTCGTGCACGCGCAGCGTCACCTTGGTCACCACGCCGAAAGTGCCCCCTCCGCCTCCCTTAAGCGCCCAGAACAAGTCCGGATTCGCGCACGCGTTCGCGATCCGAATCTTTCCGTCAGCAGTCACAACTTCCGCTTCGAGTAGGCCCGCGGCACATGTCCCATAATGCTTTGAAAAACTCCCGAAGCCGCCGCTTTGCACGAGCCCCGCTACGCCCACCGTCGTGCATCCGCCGCCTTGAACGTACGCGCCGGCTTTGGTGGTCACGGCATCGTACGCCTGCATCCAGATTGCACCGGACCCGCAGGTCACCGCGCGCTGGGCCACTTGCTTCCCGTCACAGCCCTCGGGAACAAACGCTTCGTGCATCAATACGTCGTGCATCTGGCGCGTCCAAACCAGCAGCGAATCCGGCGCATTGGAGGTTCCTTGATAACTGTGCCCACCGCCCTTCAACACCAGGCGCAGGTCATTCTCACGCGCGAATTGGATCGCTGCGGCAACGTGATTTGCATCCTTCGCTGCGACCGCGAAGACGCTCGGTTTCGTGAACCATGCATCTACCCATCCCAGGGTTTGCGTCAGGCCTGGATGCTCGCCGATGTAGTACGGGTTCTTGATATTTGCAATCAGGTTCTTGCACGCGGTACCGTCCGCGTCTTTGATGCACGCGTCAATCGGAAACTCCACAGGAATCAAATTTCCGTCAAGCGCGTCGTTGAGCCGTTTCCACGCCGCTTTGGAAGGCCAGTCTGCATCCGACGGACGCCGCCGGCGAAAAGTCTTGCTCGCAAAAAGGCAAGGCGGCCAAAGCTGCAGAAACGCGGTCATGCCAGATCTCTTCAAAAATGTTCTTCGGTCCATGTAGCTACAAATCCTCCCTCGCACAGCACCAAAGAGTCCTGAGCTACATCCGTTCACTTCTCCCAGTTTTATCTGCGCGGCGCACGTCTGCTGCCTTTCTCCGACCGGCTTGTCTTTTCAGTCGAGCTTTGCACACCATTGCAGATGACCACTGTCAGTCACCTGCGGGGCCCCCATTCAACCATGAGGCCTAGAGGAAGGAAAGGCTTCGTCCAGCCTGGTGATCCGGCGAAGTTGGGTGAAGCGACCGTCAGGCGAATGAGACCGTATTGGGAACGGCAACCCGAGGGAAACTCGACCAGTCACGCCCCACCGCCAAGGTGCCGCGGCGATCCGCCAGGCGTGGCATCTCAGATGCCGAAGCGGAGAACGTTGCCTTGGCCAACAAGATCGTCAAGGCCCCAAAACGACTACATCGACCGGTCCGCGGTTCATTCGGGATCAAATCGCGCCCCTCCCCAGGTCACGATAACGGTTCCTGAAGCATGGGCCGTTTGTGAGCCCAAGGGTGGGCATCTTCAAACGCAGCCGCTGCACGAAGAACCGTCGCATCCGCGAATCTTCGCCCGACGATTTGCAGCCCCACGGGAAGCCCTCCTCTGGTGAAACCGCAGGGAACGGTTGCCGCGGGTTGGCCAGTGAGGTTCCAAGGATAAGTGAAGGGCAGCCAGTCTGGAAACGGCGGGAGTGGTCCAGACGTGCCGGTCATTCCCTCCGAGGCGTTACGACCCGCGGCGAATGCAGGTACTGGCAAAGTCGGTAAGAGGAGCAATTCAAATCGTTCAAAGAACTCTCGCGTGGCGTGCCAACGCGGCGTCGCGAACCGTCCGTGTCATCGGGCCCACGTGGGACAAGAAAGGAACGGGATTGGGAGGATACACGGCAACACGGCCATAAGACGGCTTCAGTCCGAAAATTCCATTGAACGAGGCAGGGATGCGGATCGAGCCGGCGCCATCGGTGCCTAGCGCGAGAGGACC
>Ga0066665_10000384_pt1 | contig 17405 bp, 22 predicted proteins | sample GraSoiAngelo_114_FD_75175 | JGI IMG/M metagenome (GOLD analysis project Ga0066665, IMG submission 75175) | Grasslands soil microbial communities from the Angelo Coastal Reserve, California, USA - 14_0903_13_40cm | ecosystem: Environmental > Terrestrial > Soil > Grasslands | place: USA...
AATTCCCGGACGACGGCGCGATGGTCGAACGCGTGTTCCGCGACAATTTGCCGTTTGCGCGCGCGTTGATCGTCGCATCGGGCGATCTGGCGCACGCTCCCGGGGCGAGCGGCGCGGTGCCCGGGCCGGAGCGATTCATGTCCCTGTGGCCGGACGCGTGGCTGAGTCTCGATGCGGCGGCGGGGCAGCCGCCGCTGACACTCCGCACCGGAACGGGCGCGCTGGTCGCTCGCGGCGCACAGACCGATTCGCTCGGTCGCGGCACCCTGCGGACGGTGTGGCGCTCCGATCTCCGCCTCGACGCCGTCCGGGCGGTGCGCGCCGATGGCACACCGCTCGCCGCCGAGCTGCTCTCGCTCGCGGGTGCCGAGCCGCTCGATGCGGACTGGCGCGGCGGCTGGTGGCATGACACGGTGCATGTGGCGGGCAAATACTCCTGGGGGATATCGGGGACCGATACTCTGACGTCGCCAGTCGTCGATCTGCGCGACCGGACGCAGGTGTGGTTGCATCTGTGGACCCGGCACTACGGCTCGTCGTTCACGCCGACGCAACGGGGCATCATTCAGTTCTCGGCGGACTCCGGCGCGACGTGGAGTGACGTCGCCATGATCGTCGGTGACGGGCCGAGCTGGTATCCGGTGCGGGTTGATCTGCCGCAGGCCCAGGGCCGGCGTGGTGCGCGGGTGCGGTTCATCGCCCAGGACTTCACGTGGTGGGTGGATGCTGTCGGGTTCGCGACCGATGCCAGCACGGCGTTCTTGCAACTCGCCGCCACCGGGGGGGGAGCGGAAGTATCCGAGAACCCGGTCCGGAGCAATCAGGTCGTCATTTCATGGCCTGCCGCGACCGGCAACGCCACACTCGCTGTGTTCAGCTTCCTGGGAGAGCGGTTGTATCAGACCACGGTGCCGGCGCCGACGAACGAATATGTTTGGGACCTCACAATTGGCGGAGGAGCGCGGCGCGTGGTGAATGGCGCATACATCATCGTCGTGGACGTGGACGGGCACCACTACCGGCGGCGTCTGTTCGTGGCGCGCCCAGCCCCGTGAGCGCGGTCGGCGTCGGAGTCGATCTGGTCGAGGTCTCGCGCGCGCGGTCCATGCTCGCGGACAAGGGCGCGCATGTGTTCGATCGCCTCCTCACGCCGGCCGAGGCGGAGTACTGTCGCTCCCGGCCCGACCCCGCCGAGCACGTCGCGGTCCGGCTGGCCGCCAAGGAGGCGGTCTACAAGGCGCTGCAGGGGAGTGACGCGGCACGCGGGATCGGATGGCGCGACATCGAGGTGACCCGGGCGCCCGACGGGCGTCCGGACGTCGCGCTCACCGGGCTAGCCGAGCGGCGCGCGAGGGAACTACGGGTCAAGCGGGTGCTGCTGTCTCTTTCCCATACGCACGAGGCAGCGGTCGCAATCGCAGTGCTATCAACAGATTGAAATTCCGACAAAATCACTCTACTATTTGTCGTGCGGCTCTCCAAAACACTGCTCTTGATCACCGCCTGCCTTGCTCAGCCACTCGCAGGGCAGGCGACTGACTCTCTGGCCCTGGCGCGGCGCGTGGTTGCCGCCGCGTCCCTGGCAGCCAAAGAGTACGCCCTCGGCGTAGTCCCGGCCGGGGGACAGATCACCCAGCCCGAGGAAGTGGACGAGGCCAAGCTCTTCATCCAGCAGGCCCAGTTCGACGTTCCGGGGCTGCCGCTGCCGGCCCGGGCAAAATCTCAGTACGCGCTGGCCCACATCGCGCAGCTTCTCGAGGCCCTCGCAGCCCCCGATTCAGTCAGCCGCGCCACCGATAGCCTGGTGGCGCTCATCACAGCAGCCGCCGGTGGGCCGAAGGTCGTGGAGCCGTTGCCCAACCGGCCACCGTCGCTCGAGCGCGGCGCGCTCGTCTACCGGGAGCAGTGCGCCGCATGTCACGGGGAATCGGGACGCGGTGACGGGCCAAAGGCGAAATCGCTGAAGGGCCCGCCGCCCGCGAACCTGGCGGATCCGGCGGTGATGGGCAACAAGTCGCTGCTCGACATCTTCCGGCGGATCGCCGTCGGCACTCCGGGGACCGCGATGCCGGAGTTCGCCGAAGACCTTCCCGCGGAAGATCGCTGGGCGGTCGCGTCGTACGTCGCCGCAATGCAGTACGGGGGATCGGCGACGGCCGCCGTCTTCGCGGCGGTGCGGCACCAGATCGATTCTGCGTTCGCGCGGCGCTCCGACAAGATCGCGGTCGACGCCTACATGACGTTCGAGCAGGTCGAGACCGCCATTCGCGCCAAGAATGCCGGGCTCGCGAGCGAGCTGGAAGGCAACTTCGCGTGGCTGCGCACGCGCGTGGCGAAAGCCGACGACGCGGAGCGTCACACGATTCGCGAGCGCTTGCTGGCCGGCCTCGAGCGTGCGGAGCGCGTCGTTGCGGATCGACAGTCGGGGATGAGTCTCTTCGTGGCCTCGTTCTTCCTGCTCGTACGCGAAGGATTCGAAGCGATCCTCATCGTCGCCGCGCTGATGACGTTCCTCGCGAAGGCGGGAGCGTCGGAGCGCCGGCGCGAGGTGGCGCGCGGCGCGTGGGCGGCGGTGGGGGCGAGCCTCATCACCTGGGTGCTGGTCGAGCTGCTGTTTCAGGTGACGCCGGGCCAGCGTGAGATGATCGAGGGCGTCACGATGCTGGTCGCCGCTGCCGTCCTCTTCTACGTGAGCTACTGGCTCCTCTCCAAGATCGAAGCCGACAAGTGGACCGCCTTCGTGCGCGGCAAAATGCAGAGCGCACTCTCCTCCGGCTCCGGCCTGGCATTGAGCGCGGTCGCGTTCCTGGCCGTGTACCGCGAGGGGTTCGAGACGATCCTGTTCTACAAGGCGCTGTTCACGTCGGCGGGCGCGAGCACCGTACCGGTCGTCGGAGGAATCGCGGCCGGCGCGGTCGGACTCGTGGCGATCTACCTGCTCGTCAATCAGCTGGGACTTCGCGTGGCGATGAAACCGTTCTTCGCGGTGACGGGCGTGATGCTTTACTACATGGCGTTCGTGTTCGCGGGGAAGGGCGTCGCGGAGCTGCAGGGCGCGGGGATCATTCCGTTGACCGTGATCGAAGGCGCGCCGCGCATTCCCGTGTTCGGCATCTACCCGACCGTGGAGTCGTTGATCGTGCAGGGACTGCTGTTGGCGCTGGCGATCGTCGCTGCGATCTGGGCGATGCGGCCTAAGGCAAAGCCGTCAGGCGCTGCTGCGGAGCGGGACCTGCTTCGGTCGCAGTGATTCGGGCAGCGGCTGCGGACCCGACGGGACGCGCCACTTGAGCACCAGGAATGCCCCCACCAGAACGAGCAGCACGCTCATCCCCTGCGCCAGCGTAAACGCCCCCAGCCGGCGGTCGTCTTTTGCCCGGACAAGCTCGACCAGAAACCGTTCAACGCCGGCAAACACGAGGTAGCAGGCGAACAGCCAGCCGATGGCATGACCGTGGTCCCGGCGCCGCCACAGCCACCAGAACACGCACAGCATTGCGATCGTCTCGTAGATCTGGGTCGGATGCACCGCGACCAGCGTATTCGGGTCTGTCAGCGCCGGAAAATGCACCCCCATCCGCTGCAGTTCCCCGACCGTCGTCGGCGGCAACCCGTTCGGGAACTTCATCGCCCACGGCAGGCTGGAGGGGATGCCGTAATCGTCGTTCACGAGAAAGCACCCGACGCGCCCCAATGCGTAGCCGAGGGCCAATGGCGCCGCGCAGATCTCCGCGGTGAATCGCGCGGGCACACGCCGCCGCCACCCGTTCAGGAGAATGCCGGCCGTCGCACCCAGGAAGCCGCCGTACCAGACGAATCCGCCGCGGCGAAACAGCATGTCCGCGTTGTGCGTGAGCAGCACGTACCACAGCTTGGCGCCGACCAACCCGCCGATGACGCCGGCGATGATGATGTCGGCGGCGTAGTCTTCGTCGAGCCCGCGCGCGCGCAGGTCGAGCTGAATCGCCCACCCCGCCATCAAGAACGCCACCATCATCATCAGCCCGTAGCCGGTGAGCTCCAGTGGCCCGAGGTGTATCGCGAACGGATAAACGGTCATCGTGAGTCCGTGGTGCGTGGCGCGTGGTGCGTGGGTTCGCCGACTTCGAGCCCCGGGAGCGGCAAATCGGCGCGGGCGTCGAGCGTCCAGTCGCTGCGCTCCCCGAGCCGCAGCCGGTGCCAACCGGCGCGCGCGATCATCGCCGCGTTGTCGGCGTTGAGGCGCGGGCTCGCGACGGCGACACGGGCGACTCCCGCCAGGCGCTCCGCCGCCCGGGCCGCGAGCGTGCGACTGCAGGCGACGCCGCCGCCGAGCACCGCCGTCGTATAGCCGGTGGCGCGGACGGCACGCTCCAGCTTGGTCACCAGCACGTCGAGCACGGCGTCCTGAAACCCGCGCGCGAGGTGCGCGCGATCCCGCTCGAGGTTGTCCGAAGCACGCACCGCATGGAGCACCGCGGTCTTCAATCCGGAGAACGAGAACTCGAATCCTTCCGCGATCATCGGACGCGGGAAGCTGAAGCGAGTCGGATCGCCTTCGCGTGCCAGCTTCTCGATCGCGGGGCCGCCCGGATACCCGAGTCCGAGGAGCGTCGCAACCTTGTCGAACGCCTCGCCCGCGGCGTCATCACGCGTCTCGCCGAGCAGCCGGTACCGGCCCCAGGCGGGCACGTCGAGCAGCAGGGTGTGGCCTCCCGACACGAGCAGCGCCACGAACGGCGGCGCGAGATCGCGATCCTCGATCGCCGGCGCGAACAGGTGCCCTTCCATATGGTGCACGCCGATCAGGGCGCGACCGCCGGCAAATGCGAACGACTTGGCGTAGACGACGCCGACGAGCAACGCACCGGCCAGGCCCGGCCCTGCGGTTACGGCGACCGCGTCGATGGCGGAGGGCGCGAGGCCTGCTTCCGCGAGCGCGCGATCGACGACCGCGGGAAGCGCCGCGAGATGCGCGCGGCTCGCCAGCTCGGGGACGACGCCGCCGAAGACTTTGTGGATGTCCTGGGAGAGAATGACGAGGCTCGCCAGCTCACCGGTCACGAGAACGGCGGCCGAAGTCTCGTCGCACGACGTCTCGATGCCGAGGACGGCGTCAGCCACGTCGGCGGGCGGGGGGGGGCGTGGTGCGCCGCCGCAACGTCACCGAGTCGGGAATCGCGCGGGCGGTGATGCCGCGCGGCGCGACGACGGTGATCCGGGCTGCGCCGCCGCTCGTTCCCGTGATGTGCGCGACGACGCGCAGCGAATCGCGCGTCATTGCCTGAACCCGCTCTTCGGGGCCGCGAATCGCGACCGACACGCGTGACGGCGTGACGATGAAGCTGGTGATCGCGCCCCCGCCGCTCTCAACCGGAATACCGGCGAACGAACGCTCCGCGATCCGGCCCATGTCGCCGGTGACGGTCACCTGCTTCGGCGAGAGGCGTACGATGCCGAGCGCCATCGTGTCGATCGGGACGTTACGCGAGAACTCACCCGAAACGTTGGTGATCTCCGTCGGCACTGTCGTCACGGAGTCGATTGTCGCGAGACTCCGCTCGGGGCCGACGAGCCGCACCGTGGTCGGCGTCATCGAGAGTCCGCCGTGCAGGACCTGTCCCGAATCGGGCGTGACGCTCACGAGCGACACGATTCTCACTTCTTTGCGGGCGACGCTGTCCAGCACCAGCGTGATCTCGCTCGGCCGGACTTCCATGACGCGAACATCCGCGCCCTTGGGAAGCGCGAGCTCCACCTCGGAAGGATCGAGGCTGATCGACCACGTGGACGTGGTCAGCGTGTCGGGCACGCGGCGCGTGATATCGCCCGCGAGCGAGCGCAGCTTCAGAATCTGGCTGCCCTTGCCGGAAATCTGCACGCGCACCTTCGGCGGCTTCTGCATCAGCGTGCGACCGCGCGGCAGCTGTATGTTCAGCGTCACGTCGAAGCTCGTCGTCACGGGCTGCTGCAGCTGCACGGCGACATAAAGCATCAGCGCGAGGAACAGCGCCGCGCCCTTGATGGGCCAGTTGCGCCTGATTCCCTGGAACACGTTAGTGCCCGCTCAGGAGCCGGCGGATCAGCATGTCGTTGACGGGCTCCTCCCAGTTGGCAGCGCCAATCACCCGCTTCACGATTACCCCATCGCGATCGATCAGGTAACTCTCGGGTACCCCGAAAATGTCGTACGCTTGCCGGATCGCGCCACTGGGATCATGCAGGATGTCGAAGGTGAGACCCAGGTTGGTCGCAAACGCCATGATGCCCTTCTGATCCTCCGACCCCTCCAGATGAAAGGGGTCGCCATCCACACTCACCGCGGCAATCCGGAAGTCGGTGCCCGCGAGCTTCTTGTACAGCTTCTCCATCGAGGGCATCTCGGCGCGGCAGGGCAGGCACCACGTGGCCCAGATGTTGACCAGTACGACCTTTCCGCGATAATCGCCGAGTGCAATCGGCCGGTTCGCGCGCAGGTCCGTGGCAGCGAAATCCGGCGCCTTGGACCCGATCTCCACGGGGTTGAGCTGCGGCCGCAGCTTGATCGCGAGCGCGATACCGAACACGGCCGTCGTCACGACGCTGGCGATCAACGTCCACTGCTGCCGGTTCGTCATACCGTCACCATGCAGCGGCGGCGCAGCTCCTGCACTTCCCGTCCGGGGTCGGCGCTCGCGAAAATGGCGTTGCCGGCCACGAAGGTGTCGGCACCGGCCTGGTGTGCCGCGGCAATCGTTTGCTTCGTGATTCCTCCATCGACCTCAAGAAAACACTGTGCGCGGTGCGCGGTGAGCAGTGCGCGGGACCGCTGGATCTTTTCGGTCGAGCCTGGAAGGTAGCTCTGGCCGCCGAATCCGGGATTCACGGTCATGAGCAGCAGCAAATCGAGATCGCGGATCACCTCTTCAGCATGCGCCAACGGGGTTCCGGGGTTGAGCACCAGACCTGCCATCATGCCAGCCTGTTTCACCGCGTCGAGCTGGCGCTGCACGTGAATCGTCGCTTCGGGGTGAAACGAAAACACGGATGCTCCGGCCCCGGCGAACGATTCGATGTAGTGCTCCGGTTCGACCACCATGAGATGCACGTCGATCGGCTTGTCCGTCAGCTTGCGCAGCGTCTCGATCATGTTGGCGCCGAACGTAATGTTGGGGACGAACCGCCCATCCATCACATCCACATGCAGCCAGTCGGCGCCTGCGGCCAGGACCCGCGCCACCTGATCAGGGAGGCGCGCCAGATCCGCGGACAGCACGCTGGGTGCGATGCGGATCCCGTTCGTCGTCATTGCGGACTCCGAGCCACGACGATGTCCACCACGGTACCGGGGGCGGCGAGCGTCCCGGCTCCCGGCCGTTGGCCCACGACCGTTCCGGGCGACGCGTCGGCGGTGCGGCGCCGAGTCACCGTGCCGAGCTGCAGTCCTTCCGTTTCCAGTCTGGTGCGGGCATCCCCCGAAGCCATGCCGAGGAGATCGGGAATCGGAATGGTCGGCGCGCCGCGACTGACGACGATAGCCAGCCCGCTGCCCGGCGCCAGCGCGGTTCCCGCCGGCGGCCGCGTCAGCATCGCGAGGCCCGATGGGGCGGCCGCCTGGACCGACTCCACCTGGCTCACCACGAGTCCCGCGGCGGCGACGAGCGATTGCGCCAGCGTCGCATCGAGACCGGAGACGTCGGGAACCGGAATCTTGGGCGGGCCGGCGCTCGATACCAGGGTGACTTTCGTTCCTTCCGGCGCGATGACGCCCGGCGGTGGATCCTGCCAGATGACGATGCCGGCGGGCGCGGTGGGGTGCGGCTCGGCGCCGCCGTCGGTGACCTGCAGCTTGGATTTCTGTATCTCGGCCTGCGCTTCGGGAACCGTGAGCCCCAACACGCGCGGCACCGCCTGGTGGCCGGGCAGGAGCGGCGCGGGGAAAATCAGGAGGTAGGCGGTGAGGTAGCCTGCGAGCACCATCCCAACGCCGATGCCCACCCACCTCCAGAATTTCGGTGTGATCTTGACGTCCTGAAACGTCTCGAAGCGGCGGCGGACGCGCATCAGCTCACTCGCACCAGCCGCGCCGCGTACGCGCCGTCGATGCCGTGCCGCTGCGGCAGCGTCTGGAAGTCACCGATCTCCGTGAGCAGCTCGGCGGGAAGCGACGCGTCACCGCGCGGCGCCCGCGCGAATTCCGGGTTGCGGGTCAAAAAATCTTCCACGATGCGTTCATTCTCCTCGGGCTCGAGCGAGCACGTTGCGTAGATGAGCAGCCCGCCCCGGCGGACGAGCCGTGCCGCAGCTGCCAGCAGTCTGGCCTGGCGAGACGCCGCACGCGCAAAAACTGCGGGGTCGAGCCGCCACCGCGCATCGGGATGGCGCCGCATGGTGCCGGTTGCGCTGCACGGCGCGTCCACCAGGACCGCATCGACGCCGCCCGGGACTAGCGGCGCCGCCTCAAGATCGGCGGCGACGCAACGAATTTCCACTCCCGCACGCCGTGTCGTATCGGCCAGCCGACCCATGCGCTCGTGGCGTGCATCACCCGCGAGAATCCGTGCACCGCGGGCTTCGAGGGCGACCGCCTTCCCACCGGGCGCGGCGCAGGCGTCGTAAACGAACTCACCGCGCGGAATGGCTGCGAAACGGGCAACCAGCGCGTGAGCCGGATCCTGCACTACAAACCCGCCCTCGGTGTAGCCCGGAAGATTCGCGGGATGGGGGACCCGGGACGGGGGACGGGTGGCCCGCACTTCCAGTCCGGCGTCGAAAGGAGCCCGAGTCGTCTCGATTCCGCCCGCCCTGAGTTCCTCCTCCAGACGTCCCAAACTCCAGCGCGCCGGCTGCACGATCAACGGTGGTCGCGTGTCATTCCACGCCAGGAGGCGTTTTGTCTCCGGTTTTCCAAAACGATCGATCCAACGCTGAACGAGCCACTCGGGATGAGTTGGTGACCCGTCCGCCGTCCCTCGTCCCCCGTCCCGATGCAGGTGTCGCAACGTCCGGTTTACATAACCGGTGCTCGCCTCGCCCACAGCCTCTCGGGCGAGTTCGACGCTCGTCGACACCGCCGCATGCGACGGCACCCGCGTCAACCAGCGCAGCTGGTAGGCGCCGAGGCGCAGCACGTCGTGCAGGCGGGGATCGGCGCGCTCGAGCTCCAGCGTGCGGTCGAGCTCGCGCTGGCGGCGGAGCACGCCCGCCGACAGCTCGTAGGCGAGCCGGCGGTCACGCTCGGCGAGTCCTCGGAGGTGGCGATCTCGCGCATCGGTCAGGGGCGCGCCGGCGCGTACGTCGCGGAGAATCTCCAGAGCCGCCCGGCGAGCGGCGGTGGCTTCCTTAATCCAGCATCCCCCGCGTGGGAGATGACGGCATCGCGACTTCACGGCGCGGCATCCGGCCCGCGAGGTAAGCGGCGCGGCCCGCGATCGTCGCCAGCCGCATCGCCTGCGCCATGGCGACGGGATCCTGGGCGGCGGCGATCGCCGTGTTCATCAGAATCCCGTCCACGCCCTGCTCCATCGTGACGCACGCGTCGGACGCCGTGCCCACCCCGGCGTCGACGATCACCGGCACATGCATGCGTCGCTTGATCGTGCGCACGCTGAACGGATTCAGCAGGCCCAGCCCGCTGCCGATCGGCGAGGCGAGCGGCATCACGGCCGCGCAGCCCGCGTCCTCGAGCCGCAGCGCAGTGACGAGGTCTTCGTTCGTGTAGGCGAGCACCTTGAAGCCTTCCTGGACCAGCACCTTCGCTGCCTCGAGCAGACCGGCGACGTCGGGGAGCAGCGTCTCTTCGTCGCCGATCACTTCGAGCTTCACGAAGTCGTTGAACCCCGCCTCGCGCGCGAGTCGCGCATAGCGAATCGCGTCGGCGGCGGTATAGCACCCCGCGGTGTTGGCGAGCAGAAAGATCTTCTTGGGATCGAGGAAGTGCAGGACGCTCGATTCCTTCGAGCGGTCGAGGTTCACGCGCCGCACGGCGACCGTCACGACCTCGGCACCGGACGCTTCAATCGCGCGCACCATCGTGTCCATGTCGGGATACTTCCCCGTGCCCACCATGAGGCGCGACTGGAACGTGCGCCCGCCGATTTCGAGGGGAGTATCCTGGATTGTCTCAACTGCCGTAGTCACCCGTCCCCCTTCCCCCGTCCCTCATCCCCCTCCAACAAAATGCACCAGCTCGATGGCGTCGCCTTCGTTCACTGTCACGACCCCCAGCGCGGGTCTGCGCACGATGCGACGGTTGTGCTCGACGACCACCGCGCGCGGATCGAGCTCGAGCTGGCTCAGCACATCGAGCAACGACGCCCCGGGGGTGACGCGCTTGTGTTCTCCGTTGATTACGACATCCACTCCCGCATCCTCCGCGCAGCCTCGGCCGGCTCGACGTCGTCCCACAGGGCCCGAATCGCCGCGACGCCGTAGGCTCCGCTCTTGCGTACCTCGCGCACCCGATCGGCTGTGATGCCGCCGATCGCAATTACCGGAAGTCCGTCAACCGCCGCCGTGATTGCCGTGAGGCGTTGCAGACCCAACGGCGTGCGTCCCGGATGTGAGGCGGTGGCGAAAACCGGCCCTACAACAAGATAGTCGGCCCCTTCCGTCCTTGCGGCTTCGGCCTCCGCCAAGTCGTGCACCGACTTACCGATCCACCACAGTGGATTGAGGGCGCGGGCGGCACTGACGGGGAGACTCCCGTGGCCGAGTTGCACACCGGCCGAGGGGACGGCGAGCGCGACATCGAGCCGATCATTGACGACCAGCTGCGACGGCAGGACCGACAGTCGCGACGCCAGCTCATAGTGTTCCAAACCGGTCAGCTCGCGGCCGCGGGCGTGAAACGCGAGATCGCTGCCACCGCTCTGAGCGAGTGCGACCGCAATCGCATCGATGTCGGACCGCCGCGCGATCCGCTCGTCGGTGATGGCATGGAGCCGCGGCAGCGGCGGTCTCACGTGAGCCGGGTGCCGGCTTTTAGACGCGCGCCGCGCAGCCAGTCGTCCGTCGTCATGCGGGCCTTGCCCGTCGGCTGCACCTCGAAAATCTCGACCGTGCCGCCCGCGCTGTCCTTGAACGGGCCCGTGGCAATCACGAGGGAGCCGTCGGTCGAGAGCACCTCACCGGGTGCGCCGGTGCCGGGGACAGGCGGTTCGGTCACTTTCGGATTGAAGAGCTTGAGCTCCGCGCCGTTCAGCTCGGTCCACGCGCCGGGACGCGGGTCAAGGCCGCGAATCAGACAGCCGATCGCGTGCGCGTCCTTCGTCCAGTCGATCCGCGCGGTCTCACGCGTCAGCTTCGGCGCGTAGGTCGCACGCGCTTCGTCTTGCGGGACGGGCTGCGGCGGCTGGGTGCTCTCCATCATCGCCAGCGTTTCGACGACTGCCTGGGCGCCCACTTCTGCCAAATGCGCGGAGAGCTCACCGCCCGTCACATCCGGTTCGATGCGGTGCGGGATCTGATGCAAAATGGGTCCGGAATCCATCCCGGCGTCGAGCTGGATGATCGTCACGCCCGTGGTTTCGAGGCCGCGAATGATGGCCCACTCGACGGGCGCCGCACCGCGCAGCCCGGGCAACAACGAGGGATGGACGTTGACCATCCCGCGCGGCGGCAGCTCGAGCAGCTCGGGCTTGAGGATGTGGCCGTAGGCGACCACTACACCGATGTCGGGCCGCGTAGCGCGGAGGCGCAGCAGGAATGCGCCGTCGGTCGGCTTCTCGGGCTGAAAGACGGTCAGCTCTTCGGCTTCCGCGGCAACCTTCACGGGGGGAGGGATCAGCTTCGAGCGAGAGCGGCCCTGCGGTGCGTCGGGCTGTGTGACGACGGCGACGACGTCGAAGCCTTCGCCAACGAGTGCGCGCAGCGACGGCACGGCGAATTCGGGTGTCCCAAAGAACGCCACGCGCACTTACAGCTCACCCGCCGGCTCCGGCGTAACCTCCTTGAGATATCCGGTCTGTCCTTTGCGCGACTTCTTCCATTTGGACAGCAGCAGGCTGCGCTTGACGGCACTGAGGTGATCGAGGAAGAGAATGCCGTCGAGATGATCGATCTCGTGCTGAATGGCGCGCGCCTTGTAGGCGTGCGCCTCGATGCGGGAACGCTTTCCTTCCTGATCGATGGCCTCGACGACGACGCGGAGGGGCCGCGTGACATCGCCAAAGATGTCGGGGATCGACAGGCACCCCTCCTCGGCGGTCTCGTCTTCGTCCCCCCGCTCGACGATGACCGGATTGATGAGCACCAGCGGCGGCGGGTCCTCCTCGCCGATGTCTACGACGGCGACACGGCGCGCGACGCCGATCTGATTCGCCGCGAGGCCGACGCCTTTCGCGGCGCGCATCGTTTCGAACAAGTCGTCCACGAGCTGGCGCACGGCGTCATCCACCTGCGTGACCGGCGCCGACTTTTGTCGCAGGACGGGTGAGCCGAGCAGGTGCATCAGGCGAACCGTCACGCCGGCTTCGCCTCGACGGCCGTGCGGTTGGTGATACTGGAGATCCCGCTGCGCAGGATCACGAACTTGGCTTCGCCGCTGCGGATCGTGACCTGATCGTCCTTGATGTGGACGACCTCACCCACGATGCCGCTCGAGGTCACCACCTGATCGCCCCGCTGCAGCGACGCGAGCAGCTGCTTGTGCTGCTCCGCCTGACGGCGCTGCGGCCGGATCAGCAGGAAGTAGAAGATCGCGATGAACAATCCGATCTGAATGATGAATGCGCTGGCCCCAGGCCCACCCGAGCCGGTAGGCGCGATCAACAGCAGGGACAGATGTGCCGTGGTCATGCGACTCCTGTGTGTTGGTAGCGGCGGCGCCAGTCATCGGCCCATGTGGCGAACGCGTCGCCGCCCCGCTGAATGGCGGCTCGCATCTCCGCCGCGAGGCGGATCAGATAGCGAACGTTGTGCAGCGACAACAACCGCAGCCCGAGCAGCTCGCCCGACACGAACAGATGGCGCAGGTAGCCGCGCGAATACGTCGTGCAGGTCTCGCAATCGCAGCTCGGGTCCAGCGGCCCGTCGTCGGTCCGGTAGGCGGCGTTGCGAATATTGACCGTGCCTTCTGGCGTGTACGCCGAGCCGTTGCGGCCGCCGCGGGTGGGCGCGACACAGTCGAACACGTCTATACCTCGCTCCACCGCGGCCACCAGATCCGCCGGAAACCCGACACCCATAAGATAACGGGGCACCGTCGCCGGCAGTCGTGACTCCAGGACATCGATCGTCTGGTACATCTTGTCTTTGGGCTCGCCGACGGAGAGGCCGCCGATCGCGATGCCGGTCCACGGGCCTAATTCCATCACGCGGTCGAGACATTCGGTTCTCAGGGCGGGTAACGTGCCACCCTGGATTATCGGCCACAACGTCTGACGGAACGATGGAATGTTGGAATGTTGGAACGTGTTTGTCATTCCATCATTCCCTCTTTCCGTCAGTTCTCGGTGTCGTTTGGCACACCGCTGCAACCACTTCAACGTTCTTTCCAGAGCGTCCCGTGCCGTTGCCTCGTTCGCGCCGCCAGGGATCACGTGATCGAACGCCATGGCGATGTCGGAGCCGAGCGTCCACTGAATCTCGATCGCGCGCTCAGGTGTGAGCTTGCGTCGGCCGCCATCGACGTGACTTTGAAACTCGACGCCGTCGTCATCGACCTTCCGGAAGCCCTCGAGCGAGAACACCTGAAAGCCACCGGAGTCGGTGAGCAGCGGCCGCTCCCACGCCATGAACTTGTGGAGCCCGCCGAGCTGCGCGATGACGTCTTCGCCCGGGCGGACGTGGAGGTGATAGGTGTTGGCGAGCACAATCTGTGCGCCCACCGCTTTGAGATCGGCCGGCGAGAGCGTCCGCACCGTCGCCTGGGTGCCGACGGGCATGAACATGGGCGTCTCGACGGTGCCGTGCGGCAGGGTGAGCGAGCCGGAGCGAGCGGCGCCCGAGGTCGAGTCGATCCAGAAATCGAACATTAGGGCTTAATCTTAAAGGAGATCCTTCGCTCCGCGCGCGTGCCGCGCGCTCCGCTCAGGATGACAAGCCGCTGGGATCCTGACACGGATCTGCTTGGGACTACACGATCAGCATCGCATCGCCGTAGCTGTAGAAGCGATACCCCTCCTTTACTGCTTCCCGATACGCCTGCATCACGAGCTCGTATCCCCCAAACGCGCAGACCAGCATTAACAGCGTCGAGCGGGGCAGGTGGAAGTTCGTGATCAGGTGGTTCACGACTTTGAAACTGTAAGGCGGGCGAATGAACAGACTCGTCTCGGCGGCGCCGGCGCGCACCTGACCCTGAGCGTCAGCGGCCGACTCGAGTGCACGCACGACCGTGGTCCCCACAGCCCAGACCTTCCCCCGGTTGTGATTGATCCCGGTCGCGGCGCCCGGTGCAATCTCGTACGCCTCCGGATGCATCGTGTGCGCCGTCAGATCGTCCGTTTCCACCGGCTTGAACGTCCCCGGACCGACGTGCAGGTCGAGCGCGGTAACGAGAATGCGTCGCTCGTGAATCTGCGCTAACAATTCCGTCGTGAAATGCAGGCCCGCCGTCGGGGCGGCGACGCTGCCGTCGTGCGTCGCATAGACCGTCTGATAGCGATCCTGGTCGGCTTTCGTGGGAGCGCGCTTGATGTAGGGCGGCAGCGGAACCTCGCCGTACTTGGCGAGCGTCGCGCGCGCGTCGAGCGCTCCGACAAAACGTACGCGCCGAAGTCCGCCGCCCAGGACCTCGACGATCTCGGCGGCGCTGTCGCTGCCGAATGTGACGCGCCGGCCAGGTTTGAGTTTGCCACCGGGATGCACCATCGCGAGCCACACCCGGTCCTCGGCTTCCCGCACGACGAGAAATTCGGCGTCTTGTCCACCTTCTCGCTTGCCGCGTAACCGAGCCGGTATGACGCGAGATGTATTGATGACCAGCAGGTCGCCGGGAGGGATCAGCTCGAGCAGGTCGCCAAAATGGAGGTGTCGCGTTTCTCCGGTCGCGCGATCCAGGACGAGCAATCGGCTCGCAGAGCGGTCTGGAAGTGGATGCTGAGCGATCTGCGAGCTGGGGAGGTCGTACTCGAAGTCTGAGAGGCGGTTACCCGTCAAAGATGCTTGCTTGTTCTGCGGATTTGGGCGGCACAAATCCAAAATGCCGATACGCTGCCGGCGTCGCGACGCGCCCTCGCGGTGTGCGCGCCAGAAATCCCTGTTGCATCAAGAAGGGCTCGTACACCTCCTCGAGCGTCCCCGGGTCTTCGCCGACCGCCGCGGCGACGGTCTGCACCCCGACGGGGCCGCCGTCGAACATTTCGATGATGGCCTTGAGGATGCGGGCGTCCATATCGTCGAGGCCGAACTCATCGACGTCGAGCCGCTTCAGCGCCTCGCCGGCCACGGCCGCGGTGATCTTGCCGCCGGCGCGGACCTGCGCGTAGTCGCGCACCCGCTTGAGCAGCCGGTTCGCGACGCGCGGTGTGCCGCGGCTGCGGCGCGCGATCTCCGCGACGCCCGCCGCGTCCGCTGCAACACCCAGAATGCCGGCCGAGCGGGTGATGATCTGGACGAGATCGTCGGGCGGATAGTAGTGCAGGCGTTCGACCAACCCGAAGCGGGCGCGCAGCGGCGGCGTCAGCAGGCCGAACCGCGTCGTGGCGCCGATCAGCGTGAATCGCTCCAGCTGCATCGGCAACGTCTGGGCGTGTGGCCCGTCGGCGATGCGCACGTCCACCCGGAACTCCTCCATCGCCGGGTAGAGAAACTCTTCAAGCGCCGGCCGCAGGCGGTGCACTTCATCTATGAAGAGGATGTCGCCGGCCTTCAGCCCGGTGAGCATGCCGACGAGGTCGCCCGGACGCTCGAGCACGGGGCCGGACGTGGTGCGGATGTTCACGTCCAGCTCCTTCGCCATGAGCAGCGCCAACGTCGTCTTGCCGAGTCCCGGCGGGCCGAAGAAGAGCACGTGATCGAGCGGCTCGTTGCGCTGCTTGGCCGCGTCGATCGCGATCTGGAGCGACTCCTTGACCTTGGCCTGACCGACGAACTCATCGAGCCGCGACGGCCGCAGCGCCGCGTCGGTGAGCCGTTCGTTCTCGAGCGCTTCGGGGGTCGTTATTTCCGCGCGAGCCATGAACGCCAGCGGACCGGCCGAGCTTCGGCCTCGATATTGTGCGGGGTGTGGCACTGCAGACAGCTGTCCTCGGCCTTCGTGGTGCCCGCGGGCACGAGGCGCCGGTTGGTCGAGCCACAGCGGACGCAGATCCACTCAGCGGTGATCTCGGCGGGAATCGCTGTCATCGTGTCGTGAGGATCTGCAGCGCGCGCCGCACCAGGGTCTCCGTCTCCGTCTCCGTTCCGTTGCCCGCGAGCGCCTGACGAATCGCGCCGTCTGCTTCGGGTACCCCGTATCCCAGCCGCTCGAGCGCCTTGAGCGCGGCTTCGGCACCGGCGGGGACCGCAATGGCCTGTACTTCGGTGAAGTCTTCGACTTTTTCCCCCAGCTCGAGGGCGAGGCGCTCGGCGGTCTTGCGCCCGATCCCGCTGACCGACGAGAGCAACGCGATGTTCTTCTCGCGCAGCGCGCGCGCGCCGCGCTCCACGCCGAGCGCCGACAGCAGCGCGATGCCGATCTTGGGGCCGACGCCGCTGACGCTCGTGAGGCGCTGGAAAAAGCGCCGCTCGGCGTCATCGAGGAATCCGTACAGCGCCCAGCCGTCCTCGCGCACGACCAGCTCGGTCGACAGCGTGATCTCGGCGCCCGTCGCCGGCAAGCGCTCCATCACGCCGAGCGGCACGACGACCTCATAGCCGACGCCCCCGGCCGTCTCGACGACGACTCGGTCGGCGGATTTTGTCGCCAGCCTCCCACGCACATGCGCAATCATGAGCGAATGATATAGGTCAGCGCCACGGCAACTCCATCGGCGGCGTCGGCCGGCTTCGGTGCGTGCTTGAGATGCAGCAGGCGAGCCACCATGGCCGCCACCTGCGACTTTGGCGCGCCGCCGGCGCCGACCACGGTCTTCTTGATCATGGCCGGTGCATACTGGGCGATATCGAGCTCCGCTTGCTGCGCTGCCAGCAAGATGACTCCTCGTGCATGCCCAAGGACGAGTGTCGTACGGACGTTCTTATGATAGAAGGCATCCTCGAGGGCGAGCACCGCTGGCTGGTGGCGGCGAATGAGCAGCGCGATTTCGTGGTGAAGCTCTGCGAGACGGTGGGGAAGCGAGTTGTTCCGACCAAACCGCAAAACCCCACACTCGACAAGTCGCCCCATCCCGGGAGTTCCGTTCCCCGTTTCGATCACGCCGTAGCCGGTGATCGCCGTACCGGGGTCGACGCCCAGGACCCTCACGTCATCCCGTCACCGCCGCCATCGCCTCGGCGTCGATGTCGAAGTTGGAAAAGACCTTCGCGACGTCGTCCATCTCCTCGAGGCCCTCGACGAGCTG
>Ga0066665_10000391_pt1 | contig 17251 bp, 15 predicted proteins | sample GraSoiAngelo_114_FD_75175 | JGI IMG/M metagenome (GOLD analysis project Ga0066665, IMG submission 75175) | Grasslands soil microbial communities from the Angelo Coastal Reserve, California, USA - 14_0903_13_40cm | ecosystem: Environmental > Terrestrial > Soil > Grasslands | place: USA...
AACCCGATCGCCGCCATCGAGCTGAACGCCGAGATGCTCGGGGACATCGTGCGCGACCAGCCCGGCTCCGAGATGGAGGAAGCCTCGTCCCTCGTCGGCGCCATCCGCGACCAGGTGAACACGCTCGACGCGCTGACCGAGGAGTACCTCGCGTTCGCGCGCTTCCCCCGCCCCCACTTCGAGGAAGACTCGATCAACGAGATGGTCGTCGGCCTCGCGGAGTTCATCCGCCCCCTGGCCCAGCGGCAGGGCATCGTGGTCGACGTGAAGACCGACCGGAGCCTCCCGCCGATGGCGATCGACCGCACGCTCCTGCGCCAGGCGGTGCTGAACCTGATCAAGAACGGCCTCGAGTCGCTCGCCCAGACGGGCGCCCTCACGGTCGCGACCCGCCGCGTCGACGACGCGGTCGAGATCACGGTGAGCGACAGCGGCCCCGGGATCCAGCCGGAGGTCGGCCGCCGGCTCTTCGAGCAGTTCTTCACGACGAAGCCGCAGGGCACGGGGCTCGGGCTCTACATCTCGCGCCAGATCGTGGAGGAGCACGGCGGCGAGCTCCGGTGGGCGAGCGAGCCCGGGTCGGGCGCGATCTTCACCGTCCACCTGCCGGTCAAGCGGCCGGAGAAGGCGGCGTGAGCGAGTCCGCCGGCGCGGCCGTCGCCGCGACCCTCCTCGTCGCCGACGACGATCCGGCCGTGCGCCAGAGCCTCGAGCGCATGCTGACCCGCGAGGGGTACGCGGTGGTCCTGGCCCCCGACGGCCCCGCCGCCCTCGAGCGGCTCCGCGCCGGCGGCGTCGACCTCGTGCTGTCGGACCTCAAGATGCCCGGTCTCACCGGGCTCGAGCTCTTGCGGGAGGTCAAGGCCGTGTCGCCCGACGTGGACGTGATCCTGCTGACGGCGTTCGGCACGGTCGAGGAAGCGGTCAAGGCCATGAAGGATGGCGCCGTCGACTTCCTGACCAAGCCGTTCCAGCGCGCCCAGCTGCTCCGGGTCATCCGCAAGGCGCTCGAGCATCGCGAGCTGGTCCAGGAAAACCGCGCCCTCCAGCGACGGCTCGACGACCTGCTGCGCGAGGGCAACATCATCGGGACGAGTCCCGCCTTCCGGCGGATGATGACGCTCGTGGATCAGGTGGCCAACAGCTCCGCCACCGTGCTCATCCAGGGCGAGAGCGGCACCGGCAAGGAGCTGATCGCGCGGCGCATCCACGAGCGGTCACCGCGGCGCCAGGGCCCGTTCGTCGCCGTCAACTGCGCGGCGCTGCCGGAGGGGCTGCTCGAGTCGGAGCTCTTCGGCTACGAGAAGGGCGCCTTCACGGGGGCGGCGGGGCGGAAGGAAGGGCGCTTCGAGCTGGCCGACGGCGGCACCCTCTTCCTCGACGAGGTGGCCGACCTCGCGCCGGTCACGCAGCCCAAGATCCTCCGGGTGCTCCAGGAGGGCGAGTTCGAGCGGGTGGGGGGGACCAAGACCCTCCGCGTCGACGTGCGGGTCGTCACCGCCACCAACCAGGACCTGGCCGTGCTCGTGCGCGAGAAGCGCTTCCGGGAGGACCTCTACTACCGGCTCAACGTCATCACGGTCACCGCGCCGCCCCTGCGCGAGCGCCGGGAAGACGTGGCGGTGCTGGCCCAGCACTTCCTGCGGGTGTACGCCGCCAAGAACAACCGGCACCTCGACGGCTTCACGGACGAGGCGCTCGCCTGCCTGGAGGGCTACTCCTGGCCGGGCAACGTGCGCGAGCTCGAGAACGTGGTCGAGCGCGCGGTCGTCCTCGCGCGCGGGACCGCGGTGGAGGCCGGCCACCTGCCGGACAACGTCACCGCACGCGCCGCGGTGCTCGAGGGCGGCGCCGTCCTGGGCGAGCGGCCCGCGGGCGACGGCGGGGCGGCGGGCGAGCGCTTCTTCAAGATCCGGATCGGGGCCTCGCTCGCCGAGATCGAGCAGCGCGTGCTCGAGGAGACGCTCCGGCTCACCGGCGGCAACAAGACCTCGGCCGCCAAGATCCTCGGGATCGATCCCAAGACCGTCTTCCGCAAGCTCAAGCAGGGCGAAGCGGACGACGCGGCCGCCGAGCGGCCTCCCGACGGCTGAGACCCGAGCGTGAAGATCCGCGACGTTCGGACGATCTCCGTCGAGTACACCCTGCCCCGGCCCGTCTTCGACGCCAACTACACGATGGCCAGCAAGCCCGCGCTGCTCGTCGAGGTCGAGACCGACACGGGGCTCCTCGGTCTCGGGGAGGCGGCCCACTTCGGCGGCCCCCTCGTCTCCACGGCGACCGTGATCGAGCAGGAGCTCCGCCCGTACCTCCTCGGGCAGGACCCGCGCGAGACCGAGCGCCTCTGGGAGCTGATGCACCGGCGCGCCTACAAGCACGCGCGCGGCGGGATCGTGATCGCGGCCATCTCCGGGGTCGACATCGCGCTCTGGGACCTCCGCGGCAAGCTGGCCGGGATGCCGCTCTGGCGGCTCCTCGGCGGCTACCGCCGCCGGGTGCCGGCGTACGCCACCGGCGGTTTCTACGCGGAGGGCAAGGGGGTCCCCGAGCTCGCGGACGAGATGCGGGCCTACTGCCGGCATGGCTTCCGCGCGGTCAAGCTGAAGGTCGGGCGGAACAGCGGGATCGAGGGCAGCCCGCTCCGCGCGATGGCCGACCGCGGGGTGTGCGAGGTCTCGCTCGCCGAGGACCTCGCGCGCGTCCGCGCCGTGCGCGAGGCGATCGGGCCCGACGTCCGCCTCATGGTCGACGCCAACGGCGCCTGGGACGTCCCCACCGCGGTCCGGATGGGGCGAGCGCTCGAGGAGCTCGACGTCTACTGGTTCGAGGAGCCGGTGTGGCCCGACGACCTAGCCGGCAGCGCCGAGGTCGCGGCGAAGGTCGCGATCCCGATCGCGGGCTACGAGACGTGCAGCTACGGCACCGTGAGCTTCCGCGACTACATCGCGGCGCGGGCGGTCCACTTCGTCCAGCCCGACGTCGCCTGGGCCGGCGGCCTCACCGAGACGCTCAAGATCGCCCACCTCGCGCAGGCCGCGAACCTGCCGCTGGCGCCCCACATCCACGGCTCCGCGGTGGGGGTGGCGGCGGCGGCTCATCTGCTCGGCGCCGTCCGTAACGGGAGCATGGCGGAGATGGTCTTCCCCGCGCACCCGCTGATGGGAGACCTCGTCCGGGAACCGCTCGTCGTCGACGGGACCGGCGAGATCGATCTCGGCGAGCGGCCGGGGCTCGGGATCGAGCTCGACCCCGACGCGGTCAAGCGCTACCGCGTCGGCTGATCCCGCGCCGCCGCGCCCCGGCTGAGTCCGACCCCGCGGTCCGCCACGCTCGGCGCGCGACCGACCCTCGCGCGCCCGCCGGCCAGGCGCGCCCGCGGCGGCGAGGCGATCAGCCCCGGCGGGGGGCGGGCTCGACCAGCTCGAGGGTGATGTCGTCGGGATCGAGGAAGTAGACGGCCTTCGCGCCCTGGTTCCGGCCATGGGTGATCTCGACCGGCGCCGACTTGAAGCGCACGCCCTTGGCCCGGAGCTCGTCGTACGCCTGGTTCAGGTCATGCACCATGAAGGCGACGTGGGCGTTCCCGGGGTTGCAGGTACGGGGATCGCCGCGGGCGCCCCGGGGAGCGCGGTACTCGAGGAGCTCGAGGTGGTGGCCGGAGACGCCGGCGGCCGCTCCCGGCAGCCGGAGCAGCGCGATCCGCAGCTCGGCCTCCGGGAAGCCCACGACCGTCCGCAGGTACGGCTGCGCGCTCTCCCACTGGCTGACCAGCTCGAAGCCGAGCAGGTCCCGGTAGAACGCGATCGAGCGGTCCAGATCGCTGACCGTGAGGCCCGTGTGGAACAGCTCCGCGACCCGCATGCCGCCCCCACTATACCTCACTCCCCCGCTGACCGAACCAGACCGAACCCCCTTGACACGCTTGGGCCTGCCGACCCATCTTGGGGCGGGCCACAGCGGACCTCCATCACAACCGAGGAGTGCCGAACCATGAAACTCTGCCAGTACTTTCTGCCCCGGGGGGGCAAGCGCGTCGGCGTCGTCGAGGATGGACGCGTCGTCGACATCACGTCCCGGCCCGCGAAGGTCGCGTCGGTCCTCGATCTGATCGTCCAGGGCCGGTCGGCGGCAGGGGTCGAGCGGCTCGCGCGGCGCCTCATGAAGGGCAAGCGGCCGCAGGTCACGCTCGGCGAGCTCGAGGTCCCGCCCTCGCCGCGCCGCGGCCACCTGCTGGCGCCGCTTGACCCGCCCGAGGTCTGGGGCGCGGGGATCACCTACCGGCGGAGCGCCGACTACTACACCGCGCATCAGGGGCGCGCCAAGGGGATCTACGACGACGTCTATGAGTCCGAGCGCCCCGAGCTCTTCTTCAAGGCGACCGCGGCGCGGGCCGTCGGGCCGAACGCCCCGGTCGGGGTCCGGCGCGACTCCTCGCTGACCGCGGTCGAGGCCGAGCTGGCGCTCGTCGTCGGCGCCCAAGGCGACATCGTCGGCTACACCTGCGGCAACGACCTCTCCGCGTGGGACATCGAGCGGGCGAACCCCCTCTACCTGCCCCAGTCCAAGATCTTCCGCGGCTGCTTCGCCTTCGGGCCCGTGCTGGTGACGGCGGGCGAGATCAGGGACCCCCACGCGCTCGAGCTGCGCTGCCGCGTGCGGCGGGGCGGCGCCCTGCTCTACGAGGGCAAGGCCACCACGGGGGACATGAAGCGGCGGTGCCCCGAGCTGGTCGACTGGCTGTGCCGGGACAACCCGATCCCGGCGGGGACCGTGCTCTCGACCGGCACCGGCATCCTCGTCCCCGACGAGCACGCGCTCAGGAACGGCGACGTCGTCGAGGTCGAGATCGCCGGGATCGGCGTCCTTCGGAACCCGGTGAAGAAGCTCGGCTAGCGTCCCCGCGGCGCTGGCGGGGACCTCGTCAGCGGTCCCGGTCAGCCGACCGGATTCCGGCGCTCGGTCGCGACCCGAATGCCCGGCCCTCAGCTCCCGCGCGCGATCCCGCCGAGGACGTCGTCGAAGATCGCGAGCGTCTCGTCGACGTCCTCGCCCGTGTGGGCGAGCGAGACGTAGATCTTGTTCACCGCCTTGACGACGCCCCGACGCAGGCAGCCGGCGTTGAAGCGGGCGATTCGGTCGCGGTCGGCGGCGAGCGTCGCGCGGTAGTCGACGATCGGTCGGTCGGTGAAGAGGACGTCGAAGACCGGCGCCTCGCCGCTCACCTGCGCCGCCAGCCCGTGGCGGCGGACGGCGGCGGCGAGACCGTCGCGGAGCCGCGCGCCGGTCCGGTGGAGCCGCTCGTAGGTTCCCGGCTTCCTCAGCTCGGCGAGGGTGGCGAGCCCCGCGACCGCGGCCACCGGGTTGCCGTTGAGGGTGCCGGCCTGGGCGACGTACTCGGCCTGCCCCTCGAGCGCCGGATCGAAGTGCTTCATGATCTCCGCCGGGCCGCAGACGGCCGCCAAGGCGAACCCGCCCCCGATCACCTTGCCGAAGGCCGCCAGGTCGGGGACGACGCCGTAGTACTCCTGCGCGCCGCCGTAGGCCAGGCGGAAGCCGGTCACGATCTCGTCGAAGACGAGCGGAACCTCGTAGCGCCGGGTGACGGTGCGGAGCCCGGCGAGGAACCCGGGCGCCGGCACGATGACGCGCTGGTAGGGCTCCACGATCACGGCGGCGAGCTCGTGACGGTGGGTCGCGATCAGGGCCTCGGCCGTCGCGAGATCGTTATAGGGGGCGATCAGCACCTCGCCCTCGATGGCGCGGGGAATGCCGGCCGAATCCGGGAGCGGGGCGGGAAACGCCTTCGGCGAGCGCGGGCTCACGCTCATCAGCGAGTAGTCGTGCGTCCCGTGGAAGCCCCCCTCGAACTTGAGGATCTTGTCCCGGCGGGTGAAGGCCCGCGCCAGCCGGAGCGCGAAGAAGGTCGCCTCGGTTCCGGTCGAGGTGAAGCGGACCTGCTCGGCGCACGGCACCGCGCGGCAGAGTTCCTCGGCCAGCTCGACGATCGGCTCGTTCACGAGCAAGTAGGTCGTGCCGCGCGCGAGCTGGCGCCTGACGGCCTCGACGACGGCCGGGTGGGCGTGGCCGAGCAGCATCGGCCCCGACCCGAGCAGGTAGTCGAGGTATCGACGGCCCGTCGTGTCCCACAGGTAGGCGCCGCGCCCCTCGCGGACGACGAACTCGAGCCCGCGGAGCTGGGCGTGGCTGCCGAGCACGCCCCCCGGCAAGACGCGCGCCGCCCGCCGGACGAGCTCCCCCGCGTCGCTCAACCCGGCACCGCGGCCCCGCTCAGCCTCACGACCTCGCCGCCCGCTCGCAGGGTCGCGTCCCAGCGGATCGTGATCGCGTCCTTCACGCTCTCGTGCGCGGGACAGCCGAGCGGGTGCGCGGCGAGCGCCCGCTCCGCCGACTCCCGGGCCTCGGCGGGAACGGTGAGGTCGTAGTGCACGACGATCGACTCGATGCGGAGCGCCCGGCCGGCGCCGGCGATCCGGCCGTCGACGGTCGCCGTGAATGTGCTCCGGTCGAACGCGATCTTGCGCCCTGCCAGGGCGCCGGCGAGGGTGCCGTACATTCAGCCCGCCACCGCGGCCACGATGTGGTCGAGCGTCGACGCAAGCGGCCGGCCCTCCTTCACCCCGTAGTACTCGCGGAGCTTGCCCTGCACCCCGTAGACGACGGGCTCCGGGACGTCGCCGAGCCAGGCGTGCCGGAGACCGTCTCGATACTCGAGCCGCGCGCGAGAGATGTACTCGAACTCGCCAGCCATCGTCGCCCTCCGTGGCCGGATTCTATCTCACTTCCGGGCGCGGTGGAGGTGCCGGGTCGCCGCTACGCTCACGCCGGCCACCCCGTCAGGCGCCCAACGCGCCGGGCGTCAGTCCCCGGTCGGCGACGACCTCTCGGTGCGCTTCGGGCCGGACGCGGTCTCGGACCGCGCGCGCCGCCCGGGAGGCCGGCGCGAGCACTTTTTTCTGCCGGCTTACGCGACCTCGTTGCTACCCTTCCTGGCGAAGGAGGGACACTATGCGACAGACGGGTGTCATGCTTCTTGGCCCAACCCTTGCCGTCCTGCTCACGGGATGCGCGACGAAGGACTTCGTGCGCCAGATGGTCAGCAAGAGCGAGGTGACGCTCGACGCGAAGATCGGCGAGCAGGGCAAGCGCGTCGACGCGCAGGCCCAGCGACTCGACGAGCAGGCGAAGACGGTGGACGCCCACGCCAGGCAGCTCGACGACATGGGCGCGCGGTTCACCAAGCTCGAGACGACGGTGGACGAGACCGGCAACATCGCCCGCCGGGCGGGCGCCAAGGCGGACGAAGCGGCCGCGCGGATCGACGAGGTGAATACCCGCGTCTCCCATCTCTGGGCCAACCGCAACACCCGGCAGCTCGTGGAGACGGTCGAGGTCCAGTTTGCCTTCGACCGGGCCGACCTCAGCGACGGCGCCCAGACGGCGCTCGCCGCGCTGATCCGGGAGCTGGCCGAGAACCCGGCGCTCACGGTCGACCTCGAGGGCTACACGGACCGGCGCGGGACGCCCGCGCACAACCTGCGGCTGAGCGAGCAGCGTGCGGCCGCGGTGCGGCGGTTCCTCGTCGGGCACGGCGTGGAGCTCTCGCGCATCAACTGGATCGGCATGGGCGAGCTCGGCGGGACGGGGGGAGCGGCCGACGACGCCAAGAGCCGCCGCGTGACGCTCCGCTTGATGTTGGCGGCCCAATAGCGTCACACTGGTAGCTGGACCACACCGAGTCGGCTCGCACCCCTGCGACACCGGGTCACCAAGGAGGATGGAATGGACGTGGGTACAGGACACTCTGGCGCCGGCCCCAGGACGGCGCTGGCCCTACTCGCCTTCGGAATGCTCGCGTCGCTCGCGGCGGGCTGTGCCACGGGGACGGCTCGTCCGCCCCGCAGCGAGTTCGAAGACATCGCGGTTCCGCGAGGCCTGACCTACCAGCCCGACAAGTCAACGGTCATCGAGTCGCCGGCCGTGAAGGCGGCGCGCCTCGTGTATCGTGGGCGGCTCGAACCGGTCAGCCTCGGTCAGGCCATGCGCGCCACCCTCGAGGCCAACGGCTGGCGGTTCGTCAGCACGAGCAGCACGCCGTCGTTCGGAACGCTCCAGGTCTACGAGAAGGCCGGCAACTCGCTCCAGGTCCGGATCCACGAGGGCCTCTGGTACACGTACCTCGAAGTCGAGACGAGCCGCACCGCGCTGGTGAATCAGTAGGGCGGCCCCGGCGCCCGAAGGGCCAGTGCGGCCTCCGCGGCCGATCCCCGGGGGGCCTCACGCTGTCCGGCCTGACGCCCGGCTCGGGGCGAGGAACCCGGTGACCCGGCCGCCCGGAGGGGCTCGGCGTCTTTCGGACGCCGCCGCCTCCCGGTGGTCCACCCCGGGTCTGGCTCTCGTGGCGGTGTGGGCCGTGGTTCTCGCGGCCGCGCCGAGCGCGCTCGCGCTCCGGGACTCCGACCGGCTCTGGCAGGTGGGGAGCGGCACGTTTGCCGACAAGCTCTACCCCACGGCGCGTCAGACCCTCGAGCACCTCGTCCGGCGCTACCCCGACGATCCGCGGGTCCCGGACGCCTGGCTGCTCCTCGGGAAGGCCCGCCTGGCCCAGGGCGATCTGGGACCCGCGCTCGAGGCCTTCCGGCGCGCCCAGAAGTTTCGACCGGTGCCGGGCCGCTCCCAAGAGGCGAAATTTTGGGAGGCGGAGACGCTGGCGCGGCTCGGGCGGTACGAGGAGGCGCGGGCGGCCTGGGACGCAGTCGTGCGCGCCGACGCCGCCTCGCCCCTGGCGCCGGACGCCGTCTACGGGCTCGCGTGGCTCGAAGTCGAGCACGATCATCCCGACCGGGCCGTCCCCTGGCTTCGGAAGCTGCTCGAGACCTGGCCCGACGACCCGCACGCCCCCGCGGTCGCCTACCTGCTCCCGCGAACCCTCGTCGAGCTCAAGCGGTACGGGGAGGCCGTGCCGTTGCTGACGCTGTTTCTCGAGACGTACCCCGGCCAACCGCACGCCGCTGACGCGCGGTATCTCCTCGGCGTCGCTCGCCTCGCCCTCGGCGACACCCGGACCGGCATGGCGGATCTCCGCGCCTTCGCCGCCGCGAACCCGACCCACGAGCTGGTCGCCGCGGCGCGGCTGAAGATTGCCGAGGGCGAGCGGCGCGAGGCGCTCGAGCGAGCGCAAGCGGCGTTCGAGCGACGGCGCTTCGGCGAGGCCCTCCCCCTCGCCCGCGCGGCGACCCACAGCGAGGAACCCGACGTGCGGGGAGCGGCGTGGCTTCTGGTCGGGGACGCCGAGTCCCGGCGCCAGCGCTATGCGGAGGCCCTCGAGGCGTTCGAGTCCGCCGACGGCTCCGGGGCGAGCCGCGACCTCATCGCGCGCGCGCGCGCCGGCCGGGCGCTCGCCCACGAGAAGCTCGGGCACTGGACCGAGGCACTCAGGCTCTACCACGAGGTGGCGGCCGACGGCTCAGATCCCGGCCTCGCGCGGTGGGCCGGGGACGCCCTGCTGGCCCTCGGCCACGCGCGGCTCGACCAGGGAGACCTGGAGCTGGCGCTCGAGACGTTCCGCCGGGCGCGGCAGCTCACGCCTCCGCCCGGCCAGTCGCAGGAAGCCAGGTACTGGGAGGCCGAGTCGCTGCTTCGGCTCCGGCGGTCCGCCGAGGCCCGGGCCGCCTTCGACGCCGTGCTGGCGAACGACGCCGCCTCGCCGCTCGCTCCCGAGGCCCTCTACGCGCTGGCGTCGCTCGATCTCGACCAGAAGCGGCCCGAGGCCGCCGTCCCGCGGCTCCGGGAGCTCCTCGAGGTCTGGCCCGACTCGCCCCGCGCACCCGAGGCGACCTTCACGCTCGGTCGGTCGCTGGTCGAACTCGCCCGCTACCGGGAGGCGGTGCCGCCACTCGAGCGGTTCGTGGCACAGTATCCCAGGCACGCGCGGAGGGCGGACGGCCGCTATCTGCTCGGCCGGGCGCGGCTCGGGGCCGGCGACGCGACGGCGGGGGTCGCCGACCTCCGCGCGTTCGTGGCGGCGAACCCGACCCACGAGCTCGCCCCGGCGGCGCGCCGGACGATCGTCGAGGCGCTGCTCGAACGGGGAGACAAGCGCGAGCTGGCCGCCGAGTACCGGACGCTCGTGGCGGCGAGACCGGAGACTCCGGAGGGGCTCTACGAGACCGGGGCCGTCGCGGCCGCGCTTGGCCAGGAGACGCGGCGCGACGCCGCCTGGAGCCGCTTGCGCCAGAAGTTCCCGGGCCACGAGTTCGCTCGACGGGCGGCGCTCGTGCAAGCGGAGACCGCTCTCGAGCGGAAGCGGTACGGCGAGGCCCTCACCCTCTCCCGGACGGCGAGCGCGAGCGACGACGCAGAGTCGCGGGCCCGGGCCGCCCTCGTCACGGGGGAGGCCGAGCTCGCCCTCCAGCACTCCACGGCGGCACTCAAGGCCTTCGAGGCAGTGGCCGGTGCCGGCGCGGGGCGCGAGGTCCGCTCGCGCGCGCTCGCCGGGCGCGCGCTCGCCCACGAGCAGCTCGGCCAGTGGCCGGAAGCCCTCCGGCTCTACCAGGAGGTCGTGGCCGCGAGCCCCGACGGCGAGCTCCGCCAGTGGGCCCAGGATCGGGCCCTCGCCGTCAAGGCCCGGCGGCCGGCGCCGCAGAAGAGGCCGCTGACGAGGCCGCTCTAGCCCGCGCTCCTCGATCGAGCCCCTCCCGCGCCCACCTCCCTATCGAGGACCTGTCACTCTGAACCCCCGCGCTCGACCTGCGCGGACGGAGTGGGGACCGTCGCATCGCCGACTGTATACTCGGAATCAATGTCACCAGCGGTCGGACCAGAGACCCCGTGCGTAGTGGACTGGCAGGCGGCTGGGCGCCGGCGGCGCCAGCTCGACGCAGAGCTCCAGCGGATCATTCTGGCTCTGCCGCAACTCGGCGTGCGGCGGGCGATCCTGTTCGGCTCGGCGGCCCGCGGCGACGTCGGGGCCCAGAGCGACCTCGATCTAATCCTCGTCGTCGAGACTCGAGAGCACTTTCCCGAGCGTTGCGCCAGGTTCTATGGCGCGCTCGAACCCGCGGTGGGAACGGACCTCCTCGTCTACACCCCTGACGAGTTTGAGGCGATACGCGACGGCCGCTTCCTTCGTCACGCCCTCGCCGACGGCAAGGTGGTCTATGAGGCCTGATCCCCGTTCCGAGGGACGCCGTTGGCTGGCCCAGGCCGAAAACGACCTCGCCTTCGCGGGGCTCGCGGCGCGAGAGGGATTCTTCGCCCAGGCGTGCTTCAACAGCCAGCAGGCCGCCGAGAAGGCGCTCGAGGCATTTTTGTACTCGCGCGGGGCCGAGCACGTCTTCGGCCATTCGGTCGCCGATCTGATCACGGAGTGCGCGAGGATCGACACCGAGTTCACCCCGCTCAAAGCTCGCGCAACTCCGCTCGACCAGTACTATGTGTCGACCCGTTATCCGAACAGCCTGCCCGGCGGCATTCCGGCCGAGGCGTTCGGCCGAGCCGACGCGACGCGCGCGCTCGACATGACTTCCGAGGTGCTGACGCTCGTCAAGCGCCGCCTGCCCTGACGACGCCGGAGGGGACGCGAACACCGCGATCGGACCAGGTACCGCACCGGGAGGAGCCTCGGCGGAGCCCAGCCCGCCCCCACGGTGGTCTTCAGCTCGGGTGCCCGTCGGCGAGGCAGCGGTCGACGTAGCGTGCGATTCGCTCCTTGAAGATCGGCCGATCGAACCCCTCTGCCCGCGCGCGGAGGGTCTTCGGCTCGAAGCGGTGGGCATTCGCTTCGAACCGCCGGATCGCCGCCGCCAGCGCCTCGGGGGTCTGCGCGTCGAAGAAGAGCCCGGTCGGGGGCTCGTCTCCGCCGTCGAGCGGCACGATCGTCTCGAGCGCGCCGCCGCGGCCGAAGGCGATCACGGGTCGTCCGGCCGCCATCGCCTCGAGCGGCGCGATGCCGAAGTCCTCGACGGGCGGGAACAGGAGGGCGCGACACCGCGCGTAGAGCTCCGCGACCTCGGCGTCCCTCCGCCAGCCGAGGAGTTCGACCGTCGGCCCCGCGAGCGCGCGGAGCCGCGCCTCCTCCGGTCCCGAGCCCACGATGACGAGGCGAGCGCCGAGTTGGTTGGCCGCCGCGGCCGCGACGTCGACGCGCTTGTACGGCGTGAGCGCCGACACGACCAGGTAGAACTCCCCCGGCCCCTCGCCCAGGCGGAACCGCGACACCTCGACGGGCGGGTGGATCACGTCGGCCCGGCGCCCGTAGCAGCGCTCGATCCGCGCGGCGACGTGGCGGGAGATCGCGACGAACCGGTCGACGCGGCCGCTCGAGCGCCGGTCCCAGCGGCGGAGGACCGCGGCCATCGGCGGCATCAGGAGCCGCGCCGCCGCGGGAGCCCGAGCGCCGAAGTAGTCGTCGTAGAGGTCCCACACGTAGCGCATCGGCGTGAAGCAATAACAGAGATGGAGCGCGTCCCGCCGGGCGCGCACCCCCTTGACCGCGCAGTGGCTCGACGAGATGACGAGGTCGTATGCGGCGAGGTCGAAACCCGCGACCGCGGCCGGAAACAGCGGCAGATAGAAGCGGTAGCGGCGCGCCGCGGCCGGCAGCCGCTGCACGAACGAGGTCACGATCCGCCGTCGCTCGATCGCCGCGGAGACGCTTCCGGGCGCGTGCAGGAGCGTATAGAGATCGGCGTCGGGGAAGAGCTCGCAGAACACCTCGAGGCAGCGCTCCCCGCCCCGCATTCCGGTCAGCCAGTCGTGGACCAGGGCCACCCGCACTCGTCGAGTATAGCAGTGCCGCGTTTCCCCGCGCCGCGCGACGCCGCCCTCGGGAATGGCTTGAGTAGCCGGCTGGAGACGCTGGAGCGTCGACTCACGGGCGAGTCTCCTCCGTTCCTGTCGGTGTGCCGAAACTTGGTCGCCTCGACATCGCCACACGTCAGGTGGCGCAGCGGCGCGCAGACCGAAGACCACTCGCCAATCCCCCGACCCCGAGTCTGTCCCAGCGACCAACCGCGCCCACGAGCAGTGGCGCGGGGCTCCGGCGGCGTAGAGCGCAGTGGCAGACTGCTGCGAGGCGGCGCCAGGGCCTCGTACCTAATTGCGCGCGGCGCCGATCCTGATCACTTCTCCGCGGCCCGCCAGGCTCACGAGCGGCAAAGTCAGCTCCAGGAAGAGTTTCAGCACGCCGGAGGCCGGCCGCCACTCCACGAACTCGGCCAGCGTCTGCGAGCCGCGATCGTGCAGGAAGTTCGAGAGGCTCCGGAGATAGTACCGCGGCTTCGCTTGGTGCCAGCACCAGATGACTCGGCCGCCCGCCGTGCGGACAGTCCGCTCGAGCGTCTCCGGCGTGAAGTGCGAGAGGTGGCGCGGGAGCTCAAGGCCGGACCAGGCGCGCCCGAAGAGCGCAGCTCCCAACCCACCTGCGTTCGGGACCTCGACGACCACGAGCCCACCCGGCGCGAGCCAGTCGACCATGCGCCGTACCACAGCGACGGGGTCCACGACGTGCTCGAGCACGTGGAAGGCCGTGATGACGTCGAAGCGAGCGGCCGCGAACGGCGCCTCGAGCACGTCCCCGACGTGCAGCTCGTCCGTGAACCGACGCGCCTTCCGGGCTGCCGCCTCGTCCACCTCGATCCCGGTGACCTGCCACCCGAGCGCGCGCGCCACGCCGAGTCCGGCGCCGGAGCCGCAGCCGACATCAAGGTAGCGTCCGGCGCCGACCCACGGTGGACAACTCCAGCGGAGGCGGCGGAGCAGTGTGCGGGCCCGCAGGCGCGTGAGGAGCCCGATGCCGTCATCCCGAAAGCGGGTGTACCCGAGCCCCCTCGCGAGCGCGCAGCGCACGGCGCGGATTCGCGTCGCGGAGCCCTTAAACGGCACGCGGGGCGACGGCTCCTGATGGCGCGGATACTGATCTGGGTAGCACCCCGCCAAGTGCTCATTGCGGACCCGCGGCCGCTGGTAGAGAAACCCACAGTCGCGGCACCGCACGACAGTGTAGAGCCCCGGGATGGCGAACGCCCGGTCGGGGGTGGTCCACACCGGTTCGGCGCGCTCGTTTCCACAGAGCGCGCACGGCACGTCAATCGTCGGGAGACTACTCATCCGCCGATCCGACCATAACGAGGTTTCGAGGTTCGCGCGAAGCGGACTTCTTCTTCAGAAGGCCGGCGGCAGGTTCGCGCTAAGAGGGCAGAGGGGGTGGATCATGCGCCACGGGCTGTGCTGGGTTCGGCATCGCGGCGATCTTCCGCCAGCCGCCGATCCTGCGCAACTTGATTTGTCCCCTGACTATGAGGTTGAAAAGCCGGATCAAGGCCCCATCCTCGTTCGGCAGCGACCAATCTTCTCAGCAGTTTCTGGTTCCTCCACGGTGTCCTTTCACTCTTTTCGATTATTGCCACAGGCCTCAATATGATGAGGCAGAGTAGCGGCCGTGCGGCGACCGGCCGCCGGTCTGGCTCGCTTCCTGCGTGCGCGTCGGGCTCCCGTCGTGCTCGGCTGGCGCTCACCAGGGGCCGTGGCTAATCTTCGCCGGCTGTTCGAAAACCGGCCGCTACTTGACGCGTGCCATCGCGACAAACGCCCGTGTTCTGTCGAGTTCGGCAAGGCCGCGGTCGCTGGCACATCGCGTGCAGATCGCGCTGGAGCCAATGTCCCGAGAAGCCGGCGAGACGCATCGGCCCGAGCCACGTTGACGCCGTTTGCCGGGCGCCCCGAGCGCCGACCTGTTCCCGCCCACGCCGAGACGAAAGAGAGGGCGTTGCATGAGGGTCCTAATCGCGCGAGTCCTGATTCTGGTGTCGCTCCTTGCCCCGATTCCGCTGCTGCAGGCCGAGAGAGCGCCTGCTCTCGAGCGATCGTCGGTGGCGCAACCGTCCGTGGCGCGCCTCGGCGACGTCGGGAGCCGAGGCAACCGGCAACGGGGCGGGCGGGCGCACAAGCCCTTCCGTCACCCCGGGGGGGACGAGGATCTTGTCCGGGGGAAGAACCAGCCATCGCTCTCTGGGCCCTCCGAGCGCGCTGAGACCGCGAGGCCGGGCCCCCTCGTCGCGGCGCCCGGCTTCGACGGGATCGGTGACACGGGCTTCATCCCCCCGGACGGCGCCATCGCCGTGAGCAACACCTTCCTCGTGGCGGCGGTGAACACGTCGGTCAGCGTCTGGCGGAAGAGCTACGACCTGAACGGCAACCTTTCCGCTGTGAGTCTTGCGGTCCCCGCGACGGACCTCGACCCGTTCTTCAGCGCGAATCCGGGCTGCCTGACGCCCACGAATGATTCCTTTTTCGGCTTCTCGTTCGGCGGCCTCTCGGATCCGTCCGCCGATTACGACGCCGTGAACGACCGCTTTATGCTCTCCATGATCTCCTTCGACCAGCTGACCTTCGATTCGAGTGTCTGCGTCGCGGTCAGCGCCACCGGGGATCCGACCGGCAACTGGTACGTCTACGCGTTCCCGATCTCGCCCTCGGGGGCGCTGCTCGACTTCCCCCGGGCCGTCATCGGCACCGACGCCATCTATGTGGCGGGCAATGTCTTCCTGAACGGCGCCTCGACCTTTGGTCGCGCGCGTGTCTACGCCCTCGACAAGAGGACGATGTACGCGGGAGCGGGGACTTCCTACACGTACGCCGTCGTCGGGAATGATCCGGAGACCGGCCAGCCGGCCGATTCGCTCGCTCCCGCCCGAGCCGTGGCGGGACCCGGCATGTATCTCCTGTCGGCCGCCAGCACCAATTGCACGACGCTGCTCAGCTGCGCGGGTACAACTATCAACCTCTGGAAGTGGAGCTGGAGCGGCGTCCCCTTCCAGTCGACGTTCAGCCTCACCCACCAGGGCTCCGTCTCGGTCGACCCGTACCACCAGCCGCCGGACGCCTACCAACCCGGGAGCGCGAACTGCAGCACGCCAGGCGCCGCCGGCTGCATCGCCACCAACGATTGGCGGAACCTGAGCGCGTACTGGTTCAACAACACCGTCTACGGGACCCACGCGACCGGCTGCACCTCCTCGTTGACGGAGACGTGCGTGCAGTGGTACCAGCTCGGGAATCTCGATCCCCTTCCGGGGACGGTCCCGACGCTGCTCAACCAGCACACGATCTGGAGCGCCAATCAGAATCGCTTTTTCCCGAGCCTCGCCGTCGACGGCAACGGTAACCTGGGGCTCGGCTACGCCTACTCCTCGCCGACCGATAACGCGGGAATTCGCTATACGGTCGACGGCACGCTCGGAGGCGAAGGGTTGCTCCGGGCGGGCGTGGGGTTCGTCGACGGCACCCGCTACGGAGACTTCGCCGGCACGGTGGTCGACCCGCACGACAACATCACGTTCTGGCACTTCGAGGAGTACGCGGCCGATCCGTCTGGAGGCGGACTCTGGGGCACGTGGGTCGGTCCCTTCCAGGTGAGCGCGGCGCCACCGCCCACCTTCTCGATCCAGGCGGGGTCCCCGTCGCCCACGGCGGTGCCGCCGGGAGCGAGCGACAGCTACCTCGTGACCGTGAGCCCCCTCAACGGGTTCACCGGCACGGTGGTCCTCTCGGCGGTTGGCCCGAGCGGTACCAACGGGTCGTTTTCACCGGCGTCCCTCACGTTCGCCGGCGGAGCACCGCCGGCCACCTCCACGCTCACCGTCGCCGCAGGCGCGACGCTTCGCGGGGGGAATTACACGCTGACCCTCACGGCAACCGGCGGCGGCATGACGCACACCACCGCCGTGACCCTGTCCGTGATGGACTTCTCGATCTCGGTGAGCCCGTCCTCGAAGACCGTCCTGCGCGGGGGCAGCGCGCAGTACACGGTGACGGTCAACCCGACGAACGGGTACAGCCTGCCCGTTGCCTTCACCGCCGTGAGCGGCCTTCCAGGCGGTGTCAGCTACAGCCCGAATCCCCTCCCGTCCGCGGTGATCCCGGGGACGACCTTTCCGCTGACCGTCAAGACAAGTTCGATCACCCGCAGAAACACCTACACGCTGACCATCACGGCGACAGGGCCGGGGGGAAGCACGACCCTAACCCGGCGCACCACCTTCCAGCTGAGAGTCCGATGAGCCTGGCCGATGGCTGACAGCTGAAGCGCCCTGAGGGGAAACGCTGGAGGAAGGGGGGGCTCTGACCGGACTGGCGGCGCGCCCGCGTAGGCGGGGGCCGACCAGTCCGGCGACAGCCCCAAGAGGACCAACCCCCCGGCGGAGCAGTGAGGGTCGAGCCCCGCTGGGTTGAC
>Ga0066665_10000402_pt1 | contig 17052 bp, 18 predicted proteins | sample GraSoiAngelo_114_FD_75175 | JGI IMG/M metagenome (GOLD analysis project Ga0066665, IMG submission 75175) | Grasslands soil microbial communities from the Angelo Coastal Reserve, California, USA - 14_0903_13_40cm | ecosystem: Environmental > Terrestrial > Soil > Grasslands | place: USA...
CCCACCCTCGGCTGAAGCCGTTCTAAACGCTCCGATACCATGGCCACGTACCAGATCATCGCCTGGAAGGACGTCCCGGCGATGGTCGAGGCGCGTGACGAGACGGAGACGATCACCCGCCCGTTGAGCGACCGGTTCCAGCAGCTCATCGACTCTGTTGCGGTGCAGCTGGGTCTTCAGGACGAGGACGCGTATCTCGACCTGTGGGCCCGCGGCGCCGCGCAGGAGCGGCCCGGAAGCGCGGCGGAGGTCGCCGACGCCATCGTGGCGGAGCTCGAGGCTCGATTCCCGGAGTTCATCTCCCACGCATTCCGGCGTCCGTGAGGCTCGACGGCTGGCTCTTCGCCGTCTGCGCCGCGCGGACCTGCATGACCTCCGTGTTCATGACCTACGCGGCGGCGCTGCCGGTGCTCCGGACCGAGTGGGGCATGTCGGCGACCGCCGCCGGCTCGATCTCCACGGGATTTCAAGCCGGCTACGCCGTCTCGCTGGTCGTCTTCTCGTCGCTGGCCGATCGCGTCGGCGCGCGCCGGGTGTTTCTCGGGTCGGCGTGGCTCAGCGCCGTCTCGGCGCTCGCGTTCGCCTTCTGGGCGCGCTCGTACACGACGGGGCTCCTGCTCTCCACCCTCATGGCGCTCACTCAAGGGGGTACCTACACGACCGCGATCATGCTCATCGCCGACCGCTACCCGCCGGAGCGCCGTGGGGCCGCGGTCGGCTGGCTGATCGCCAGCTCGTCGGCGGGATACGCGCTCTCGCTGCTGCTCTCGGGCTGGTCGCTCGCGTGGGGTGGATACGCGACCTCGTTCTCCGTGAGCGCGTGCGGTCCGGTCGCCGGCGTCGTCCTTCTGTGGTTCGCTCTTCGCACCACCGTGAACGTCGTTCACCCGCCGCGCGCCGGGGTCCGCTTCGGCACGGCCGTCCTGAGGAACCGTCCGGCGATGCGGCTGATTCTCGGCTACACGTTCCATTCGTGGGAGCTCCTCGGCATGTGGGCCTGGACGCCCGCGTTCGTCGCCGCTGCCTTCGCCGTCTCGGGCGCGGGATCGATCCACGCCGTGGAGCTGGCCTCCTACGTCTCAGCGTCCTTCCACGTCATGGGACTCATCGCGTCGTCCTCGATGGGCCGGCTCTCCGACAACCTCGGACGTCGCCGGGTTCTGTTCGCGCTCGCGGCCGCGAGCGCCGCGTGCTCGCTCGTGTTCGGATGGCTGGTCGGCGGACCGCTCGCCCTCGTCTTCATCGTCGGGGCGCTCTATGGCTTCACCGCCCTCGGCGATTCGCCCGTGCTCTCCACGGCGCTCACCGAGTCCGTGAGCGCGCCCTACCTCGGTGCCGCGCTGGCGCTCCGGTCGTTCCTCGGCTTCGGCGCCGGCGCCGTCGCGCCCATCGTGTTCGGCCGGATCCTGGACCTGACCAACGTCGCCGGCCCATCGCCGACGACCTGGGGATGGGCGTTCGCGGCGCTCGGGGCCGGCGGCCTGGCGGCGGCCTACTGCGCCTGGGGGCTCGCCCCGGATCGTGTCAGGGCCCTGTGCGCGAAGCCATCGCCGATGTAATAAGCTAGAACGCGAGCGCGACATGCCGACCCCGATTCCGGGCAAGCGCATCGAGGACACCGCCCGCGAGCTGATGAGCGGGCTCTTCGGCAGCGGCTAGCGGACGATGCGCAACGTGGCCAGGAGCGTCGGTGTGCTCCTGTGCGGGTTCCTGATGTCGGCCGGTCTCGGCGTGGGCGCCGTCGAGGCCCAGGCCGTGCGAATCGGCCAGGCGGCGCCGGACGTCGCGGGAGAGCGCTGGATCAACAGCGAGCCCCTGACCATGCCCGGGCTGCGGGGTCGCGTGGTCCTGGTGGAGTTCTGGACCTTCGGGTGAATCAACTGCAAGAACGTGATCCCGCAGGTGCGGGGCTGGTATGACCGGCACGGCAAGGACGGCTTCATCGTCATCGGCGTGCACAGTCCCGAGTTCTTCTGGGAGAAGCCCTACGACAAGGTGGTCGACGCGACGAAGCGGCTCGGCGTCGGCTATCCCGTCGTGCAGGACAACGATTTCGCGATCTGGCGACGATGGGGGGTACGGGCGTGGCCAACCACGCTCCTCGTGGATCGCAAGGGGATCGTCCGCTACCGCCACATCGGGGAAGGCGAATACGAGGAGACCGCGGCGATGATCCGGCGGCTCCTGGCTGAGCGGGAGTAGGGAGGACGGCCAATGCTGATTCGACACGCGCCGCGGTTCACCGCGAGCGAGATCACGGATCCGAAGCTCTACCTGAGCCGGCGCGAGCTGATTTCAGGCGCCGTGGCCGCCCTCGCCTTGAGCCCGGGCCCCTGCGAGAGCGCGACTCCTCAGGGGCCATCGCTCAGCGCGACCCGGAACGCCGCCTTCAGCCTGAGCGAGCCGGCCACGAAGGCCGAGCACGCGACGACCTACAACAACTTCTACGAGTTCGGCGTCAACAAGGACGACCCCTCGCGGCTCGGCGGGACGCTGCGGCCGCGGCCATGGACGGTGCAGGTCGACGGATTGGCGCACAAGCCGAAGACCTTCGACATCGATGAGCTGATCCGGCTGTTTCCGCTGGAGGAGCGCGTGTACTCGCTGCGCTGCGTGGAGGCGTGGTCGATGGTGATCCCGTGGATCGGGTTCCCGCTCGCCCCGCTCCTCAAGCGCGTCGAGCCGACCGGGCAGGCGAAGTACGTCGAGTTCACCACGCTGCTCGACCCGGCCCAGTTCCCGGCCCAGAAGCCGGGGTTCTTCGGGTATTCGTCGCTGGACTGGCCGTACGTCGAGGGGCTCCGGCTGGACGAGGCCTTGCACCCGCTGACACTGCTGACGGTCGGCATGTACGGGCGGGTGCTGCCGAACCAGAACGGCGCGCCCGTGCGCGTCGTGGTGCCGTGGAAGTACGGCTTCAAGAGCGCCAAGTCCATCGTCCGCATCCGTCTGGTGACTGAGCAGCCGAAGACCTCCTGGGAGAAGGCGTCGCCGCAGGAGTACGGCTTCTACTCGAACGTCAATCCCGCCGTCAGCCACCCGCGCTGGAGCCAGGCGGACGAGCGGCGCATCGGCGAGTTTCGCCGGCGCGAGACACGCCCGTTCAACGGCTACGCCGACCAGGTCGCATCCCTCTACGCCGGAATGGACCTAAAGAAGAACTACTAGTGGCGCGCCCTCAGGATCGGACCGACGATCTACCGCGCGTGGGAGAAGGGGCCGGCGGGCGTGTGCGGTAGGGGTCGACGGGACCCGTTCCCGCCAACGCGACAACGGTCGTCCGCGTGCCCGGATGGAGCCCAGCCGCCGCGGGGCAGCGAGCGCGTGCCGCGTGGTCCAGTCGACCCCTACCGCACGCGCCCGCCGGCCCCGTCGCCACGGGCGGCGGATCGTCAGCCCGATCTCGCGCACCGGATACGGGGCTGCCGGTGACGCGTCGGGCGCGCATCGCGCTCAAGGTGGCGGTGTGGGGTGGCTGTCTCGCTCCGCTGGCGTTCTTGGGCTACCGCGCGTGGGCCGACGACCTCGGCGCCAATCCCATCAGCTTCGTCACCAACACGCTCGGCGACTGGACGATCCGGATCCTTCTCGTGTCGCTCGCGATGACGCCGCTCCGTATCGTGTTCGGTCTCGCGTGGCCGATCACGCTGCGGCGACTGCTCGGGCTGTTCGCCTTCGCCTATGCGTGCCTGCACTTTTCGGTGTGGATCGTGCTGGACTTCTTTTTCGACTGGCCGCGCATGTGGGCCGACATCGTCAAGCGTCCGTACATCACCGTGGGCATGCTCGCCCTGCTCTCGTTGATCCCGCTGGCCGCCACGTCGACGACGGGGATGATCCGGCGACTCGGCGCTCGAGCGTGGACGCGCCTGCACCGGCTCGCCTACGTAACCGGGGTGTGCGCCGTCCTGCACTATCTGTGGCTCGCGAAGGTAGGGGTGACTGACCCCTACTGGTACGCGGGCGCGCTCACCGTCCTCCTCGGCGTCCGGGGGTGGGACTGGGGACGCCGCCTCGTCCGCCGCCGCCGGCGCGCCGCCGTCACCGCGACGTCGGCGCCGGTCGGCTCGTAGGCCGAACCCCTTTCGTGGCAAGGCGCCGCGCCGTACTATCGGGGGGATCCATGGGCTCCGCCGCCACCGTCTCCGTCAACGGCCGCAGCTACCGTGCGCCGGACCGTCCGGTGGTCGTCGTCTGCATCGATGGGTCCGAGCCCGAGTACTTCGAACGCGGGCTCGCGGATCGCGCGACGCCCGCCCTCGCGCGTTTCCAGCGGGAGGGCGTGTACCGGCTCGCACGGTCCGTGGTCCCGAGTTTCACGAACCCGAACAACCTGTCCATCGTCACGGGTGCGCCGCCCGCGGTCCACGGCATCTCGGGCAACTACTTCTACGACTCCGCCGCCGGCCAGGAAGTGATGATGAACGATCCGAAGTTCCTGCGCTGCGAGACCATCCTGGCGGCGCTCTCGCGGGCCGGAGCCCGGCTGGCGGTCGTCACCGCCAAGGACAAGCTCCGCCGGCTCCTCGGCCACGAGATGCAGGGAATCTGCTTTTCCTCCGAGAAGGCGGATCAGACGACGAAGAACGAGCATGGCATCGAGCGCGCCACCGACCTGGTGCCCATGCCGGTCCCGTCGGTCTACAGCGCGGAGCTGTCCGAGTACGTCCTGGCGGCCGGGCTCGAGCTTCTCAGGCGACAGCGTCCCGACGCGATGTACCTGTCGCTGACCGACTACGTCCAGCACAAGCACGCCCCCGGCACCGCGTCCGCGACCGCCTTCTACGCGATGCTGGATCGTTACTTCGACGCGTTCGACCGCGCCGGCGCGGTGTTGGGGATCACGGCTGACCACGGCATGAACGCCAAGTCCCGTCCGGACGGCACGCCGCAGGTCGTGTATCTGCGTCCGCTCCTCGACGCCGCGCTGGGGCCTGGGCGCGCGCGCGTGATCTTGCCGATCACCGACCCGTACGTCGTGCATCACGGCGCGCTCGGCTCCTTCGCCACGCTCTACCTGGACGACGCGACCCAGGCCCCCGCGGTCGCGTCGCGACTCGCCGCGACGCCCGGGATCGCCGCGATCTACGACAACGCGACGGCCTGCGCCCGGTTCGAGCTGCCACCCGACCGCGTGGGCGATCTGATCGTCATCGGCGACACGCACACGGTCCTCGGGAAATCCCCGGCGGAGCACGACCTCTCCTTGCTGGAGGAGCCGCTCCGATCGCACGGCGGGGTGGCGGAGCAGACGGTCCCCTTCGTCATCAACCGGCCGCTCGCCGACGCCCACGCGCGGCGCCTCGCGCGCGCCGATGACCTGAGGAACTTCGATCTCTTCGATTACGTCCTGAACGGAGCGACGTAGCGTGTGGCGCCCGGATCGTCGCGCGCCCACGGCGAACGGAGCCGTGCTGGTCGTCCTTCTCCTGCTCGCCGGGTGCGCCACCGTCGTCGGGCTTCGCCACGGGGCGGTGCCGAAGCCGGCGCGCGAGGTGCTCCCGAACGGTGTCGTCTTGATCGTGCAGGAGCACCGGGCGAGCGACGTGGTGGCGCTCCAGCTCTGGATGCGGATGGGCGGCCGGGACGAGGCCGCCAGCGAGCTCGGCCTCGCCCACTATATCGAGCACATGCTGTTCAAGGGGACGCCGACCCGGCCCCCGGGCTCGATCGACACACTGGTCGAGGGCTTCGGGGGGGCGAGCAACGCGTTCACCTCGTACGACACGACCCACTACGACTTCGTGGTGCCCGCCGCGCACGTACGCGGCGGCATCGAGCTGCTCGCCGATCTGGCGGTGAACGCGAGCTTCCCGCCCGGCGAGATCGACAACGAGAAGAAGGTGGTCTTCGAGGAGATGAACCTCATCGAGGACGATCCCGAGAAATTTCTGCTCCGGCGTCTCTACGAGGTGAGCTACTCGCCCCACCCCTACGGCCGGCCTCTTCTGGGCCAGCGTGAGTTCATCCAGAAGCTGACGCGTGATCAGCTCGCCCGGTTCTACCGCAAGCACTTCGTCCCGAGGAACATGGTGCTGGTCGTGGTGGGCGCCGTGGAGCCGGCCCAGATGCGGCCCCTGGTCGACGCGACCTTCGGCCGCATCGCGGCCGCGCCACCGGCGCCGCGCGAGGCTCCGGCGGCGCCCGCGCTCGACCGGACACGGCGGGCCGACGTCCGGCGGGCCGAGAAGCAGGCATACCTGGGCCTGGCGTGGCGGACCGCGCCGACCGGCAACGAGGACATCTATGCGGTGGACCTGCTCACGTACATCCTCGGCGACTCCCCGAGCTCGCGCCTGAACCAGACCGTCCGAGAGCAACTGCGTATCGTCGCGACCATCGACGCCGGCTACGGCGCCTTCGAGCAGGCCGGGCTCGTGACCGTGACGGCGCGGCTCGAGCCGGCTGACCTCGAACGGGCCGAGGCGGCGATCCTGGACGTGATCCGGAAGGTGCGCGCTGAGGGCGTGACCGAGGCCGAACGGCAGCGCGCCCTGATCACCGCGGAGTCGAGCTACGCGTTCGATATCGAGACCGCGGAAGGGCTGGCGAAGACCTACGGGCAGGCGGAGACGACGTGGACGCTCGACAACGAGCTCGGGTACCTCTCGCGGCTGCGCGGGATCACCGCCGCCCAGATCCAGGCGGTTGCGCGGAAGTACTTCGGCGACGACAACTACGCGCGCGTGAGGTTCGTCCCCGAGGGCGCGTCGCCATGATCCGGTGGGCGCTGGTGGCGCTGGTCGTCGGCATTTTCGGGACACCCGCCGACGGGGCAGCGCAGGCAACGCGCCAGCGCCTCGACAATGGGCTCACCATCCTCGTGCGGGAGAACGCGGTGGCTCCGGTCGTCGCGGTGTCGCTCCTCGTCACGATGGGCACGCGATGGGAGGAGCCCTCCAACGCCGGGATCTCGAACTTCGTGCACGCGGTGATGGTCAGAGGGACCGCCAAGCGCAGCGGGGCCCAGCTGGCCGAGGCGATCGCCGCCCTCGGCGGCAAGATCAGCGCGACGGGGGAAGTGGACTACTCCGAGATCCGCGCCTCGGCGCTGTCGCGCTTCTGGCGCGAGCTACTCGGATTCACGGCCGAGCTCGCGCTCGAACCGAAGCTCGCTCCCGGGGAGGTCGGCGGCGAGCGCGACTGGCTGGTGGGGCGGATCCAGAAGCGCCGCGACAGCGCGCCGGCGCGGGCGTTCGACGAGTTCTTCGCCACCCTGTACGGCGCCCACCCGTACGCGCTCCAGGTGCTCGGCACCCCGCAATCGCTCGGTCGCATCGACCACGCGGCGCTCGTCGCGTGGTACCGGCGCTTCTACCGGTCCGAACGGATGACCCTCGCGGTCAGCGGCCACGTCGCCGCCGCGGAGGTGCTCGCGGAAGCGCGGCGCCTGTTCGGTCGCCTGGAACGCGGGGGCTCATTCACCGAGCCCTTGCGGCCCGCGCCGGTGAACCCCGGGACGCGGCGGGCCTTCGAGCAGCCCGCGCAGCAGGCGCAGATCCTGGTCGGCGGGATCGCGCCGTCGCTGGATCATCCCGATCACGCGGCGGTCAAGGTCCTGTCGACCATCCTCGGGGGCGGGATGGCTGGCCGCCTCTTCGTCGAGCTGCGCGACAAGCGGGGTCTCGCCTACACGGCCTCGGCTTACTACGATCCCGTGCGCGAGCCGGGAGCGCTGGTCTTGTACCTGGGCACGACGCCCCAGAACGCGACCAAGGCCGAGGAGGCGCTCCTCCAGGAGGTCGAGCGTGTTCGCACCGAACCGGTCGGCGCCAATGAGCTCTCACGAGCCAAGGGCTACCTCCTCGGTCGTTACGCGATGGACCGCAGGACGAATGAGCGCCTGGCGTGGTATCTCGCCTTCTACGAGGTCGAGGGGGTCGGGCAGGACTATGCGGAGCGTTATCGACGGGCCGTGGAGGCGGTGGCCTCCGCCGACGTCCTTCGCGTCGCCCGGCAGTATCTCGGAACGCTCACGACGGTGGTGCTGCGCCCGCGCTGAGCCCTATTCGCTTCGCTGCGCGCGCGCTTCCTCGGCCGCCTTGATCTCGTCCGCAAACATGGCAGGCGTCAGCGGACAGGGCAGCTTGTTCTCTTCGACGTACTGGCAGTCGGTCTGGTTGCATTGCACGAAGTAGCCTTGGGGCCGCCCGAACCCGCCCGGCCGACGGAGCCGGATCTGGACGGTTTCGGACACGACGCCACACCAGTATTCGCGGGCTCGGCTTCGGCTCACGTCATCTCCTCACTGGGGCACGATCGTCATCATGCTCAGTCGCCACCGTGCTGAACCAACATACGCCAGGAGCCGCGTCGATACAATACGGCCCGCGAAAATTCCCCGGGTCATGACGAACACACGAATTCTGTCGACGCGCACCGGGATTCCGCTATATAGAATAGGACGAGATTCGCGAGCGTATCCACATCGTCCACCAGCACGCTCATTCGGAGGGAGGGCTCCCCGTTCGTCGATTCGTGATCGACCTGCTGCGCGGCACCGCTGCTGTGCTGGCGGTCCTGATCGCGGCGCTGGTGTTCGGCGGGTGCGGCAGCCTTTCGAGCGCGCTCAGGGCGGACTCGGCGCTGCTGGCCGCGGCCGAGCCCCCCGCGTCAGAGGGCGCGCAATCCAAGGCGGATCCCGACGGCGCGAACGAGCCGATGGTCGCCCAGACCCCGCCCGCGCCCGCCGAGAAGGTCGAGCTCGAGGCCGAGGGCGATGAGGCCTACGACCCCTGGGAGAGGTTCAACGAGGCGATGTTCGAGGTGAACCGGAATCTCGACCGGTTCCTCCTGAAGCCGGTCGCGAAAGTGTGGCGCGTCATCCTGCCCGAGCCGTTCGAGATCATGATCGCCAACGGCTTCGACAACATCAACTTCGTCCCACGCGCGGCGAACAGCCTGCTCCAGAAGAAGTGGGGCGGGGCGGGGCGGGAGGTCGGGCGGTTTCTGATCAACAGCACCCTCGGGATCGGTGGCCTCTTCGATGCGGCGAAGTACTGGGGGATCGAGAAGAGCCGGGAGGACTTCGGGCAGACACTCGGCGTCTGGGGCGTGGGACCCGGTCCCTATCTCATCTTGCCCTTCATGGAGCCGATGACCGTCCGCGACGGGATCGGCAAGGGCGTGGACGCCTTGATGAATCCGTTCTCCTACTTCGTGCCGTTCCTCTGGGCCGGGCTCAGTATGAAGCTGGGGGAGCTGATCAACGATCGCGCGCTGAACCTCGAACTGTTCCAAGGGTTGGAGGAGAGCGTCATCGACCTCTACAGCGCAGTCCGACACGGCTACCTCCGGCGCAGAGAGGAGCTGATCAAGGAGTAGCGTGAGGGGGCGTGACATCCTCCTCGGTCTCGCCATCGCACTGGCCGTTGCGGGCGGTCTCGGTGAGAGCGTGTTCACGTCCGGAGGCCCCCCCGCTTCGGCCGACGCCGACGCTCACGACGTGAAGGCGGGCGAGGCCCTCTACCTCCGATATTGCGCCGTCTGCCACGGCGATGCCGGACGTGGCGATGGGTCGTCGGCCGCCGGCTTCGCGACCAAGCCCGCCGACCTGACCGACGGCCGCCTCATGAACGCGCTGCCCGACGAATTCCTCCTCAGCATCATCCTGCGCGGAGGGCCGGCCGAGGGGCTCACTGCCGGGATGCCGCCGTTCGCCGACTTTCTGAGCGAGCACCAGACCCGCCAGCTGATCCGGTACGTACGCGCGGTCGCCTCGCCACCGTTCCGCCCGCAGATGGCGAAGCCGCTCGTGACGCCGCCGAATGCTCCCCGCCAACCGATCCTCTTCAGCCACGTGGTCCACGCGGGATCGTTTCAGATTGCGTGTCAGTACTGTCACGCCGACGCGCGACGCTCCGAGTACGCCGGGCTGCCGTCGGTCGAACGCTGCATGGGGTGCCACAAGATCATCGGCGCTCAAGACAACCCCGAGATCGCCAAGCTTCACGACTACGCGCGGCGCGGTCAGCCGATCCCGTGGATCAGGGTTTTCAAAGTCCCGGAGTTCACCGTGTTCCCCCACAAGCCACACGTGCGCGTCGAGATCGCCTGCCAGACCTGCCACGGCCCCATCGAGCGGATGCGGGTCGTTGGAGCTGACACCGGGCCTAAGCTCGGGGACGACCTCGTCCGTTTCCTGGGTTTTCGGCCCCCGGCGCGAGCCCTCACGATGGGCTGGTGCGTCGACTGCCATCGCGAGCGGAACGCGACCCGCGGCGATCACGCGCCGCTCGATTGCGTTACCTGCCACCACTGACGCCCGCCTTCTCGATCGAGCCGTAGGAACTCGCGCGCCCCCGGGACTGCCCGAAATCTCGGCCTCGCGGAGCCATCGAGTAGGGCCCCGTCTGTAGGGGTTACGGACTCCGGAGTGCACGGCGCCTAGGGCCCGAGGCGGTGGTAAGAAATTGGGCGAACCGGCCCGAAGATCAGCTATTTTAACAAATATGGACAATATCCTGGTCGTCGACGACGAACGGAACATCCGTACGCTCTGTTCGCGGGTTCTAGCCGGGGACCAGATAGAAGTCCACGGGGTCGGCAGCGGCAAGGAAGGGCTCCAGACCGCCGACGAAGTGAGCCCCGATCTGGTGCTCCTCGACCTCCGCCTCCCGGACATGGACGGCATCGAGGTGCTTCGAGCCCTCAAGGCTCGGCACGCCGAGACCGCGGTCATCATCATCACGGGCTTCGGCCAGATCCAGAGCGCCGTGGAGGCGATGAAGGCCGGCGCCACCGACTACCTCGAGAAGCCGTTCGAGCACCTCGACAAGCTCAAGCTGGCGGTTGCGCGGGCGCTGGAAGAGGTCCGAGCCCGCCGGGAGATCCAGCGCCTCCACCGGCTTCAGGAGAAGGAGTATCGCGTCGACCAGCTCATCGGGGACTCCGAGGTCACGCGCCGGCTCCGTGACCTCATCGGCAAGCTGGCGCGTAGTGAGGCGGCGACGATCCTGATCCACGGCGAGAGCGGGACCGGCAAAGAGCTGGTCGCGCGGGGCCTGCACTACGAAAGCGCACGACGAGACTTCCCCTTCATGGAGGTCAACTGCGCGGCGATCACCGAGACCTTGTTCGAGAGCGAGCTGTTCGGCCACGAGAAGGGCGCGTTCACCGACGCCAAGGCCGCCAAGAAAGGACTCATGGAGCTGGCCGACCGCGGCACGCTGTTCCTCGACGAGGTCAGCGAGATGTCGCTCAACAGCCAGGCGAAGTTCCTCAGGGTCCTGCAGGAGCGCGTGCTCAGGCGCGTGGGCGGGACACGCGATATCAAGGTGGACCTCCGGATCATCGCTGCGACCAACCGCCCACTCGAGATGCGCGTCAAGGACGGGCAGTTCCGCGAAGACCTCTTCTACCGGCTCAACGTGATACCGATCCTCATTCCGCCGTTGCGCGAACGCCGCGATGACATCATGCCGCTCGCCCGACACTTTGTCCTGGACGCGAACACGCGCTTCCACAAATCCATCAAAGGGTTCACGCCCGAGGCCGAGCGGCTGATGGCCAACTACCAGTGGCCGGGCAACGTGCGGGAGGTACGGAACCTGATCGAGCGCCTTGTCATCCTGGGGAGCTCGGACTCCATCGAGCCGCAGCACCTTCCCGTGCAGTTCGCCGCCCAGGCTCGCCAACCTGTCGTGACAGAGTCGTCGGGCGACGAGCCTCGCACGCTCGCCGAGGTCGAACGCGCGTACATCGGGCAGATCATGCAGCGCGTGGAGTCCAACAAGAGCAAAGCGGCAAAAATCCTCGGTATTTCTCGTCAGACTCTCCGTAAGAAATTGATGGAAGAGTGACCTGCTCGCTCAATCCATCGCCACTGGTCAGTTCGTCGCCATCCCGCGCCGAGGGTTCCGGAACATCCCAAGTAGCTGAAATTAAAGTCTTTCCGGAAAGATTGGCCGGGCCTCCGGGCAACCTTGGAAACTAATCGGCCAATCCAGCCCGTAACCGGAAATCTCGAATCGCGATGTTTTCCGGTTACTTGTCACCTTCCGGACCCTTGGTCCCGGGTTTGCTTTAATAGCACGCGAGATTCGGACCCGAAGGGCCAGGGGAGACCACGATGAGACCGACGTTCAAGAAGCTAGAAGTCAAGGACATCGGCAGCTTCGAGAGACTGGTCGCCGAGAACGTAGAGGGCATCGAGCCGGGCCTGAAGATCGTCGATTCGCGATTGCTGCTCGGCCAGGCCGCGATCGACCTTGTCGGGCTGGACGCCAAGGGCTCGCTGACGCTGATCGCCCTCGACTTCAGCGCCGACGAGGGACTACTCCTCCGGGTGATGGACGCCTACTCATGGTGTCTCGAGTACCCCGACACGCTTCGTCGTCTCTATCCGATGGCGCAGCTCTCGACTTCCAGACCGCCGCGAATCCTCTTCATCGTGGAGAGACTGACCGATTCGTTCCTGCGAAGGATCAAGCAGCTCAGCTTTCTCGAGATCGACTGTCTCGAGTTCCGCCATCTCGAGGTGAACGGCGCGTCGGTCGTCTATTTCGATCACGTTGAACGGCTTCGCAAGCCGGTCGTCGATTCGTCTGTCGAGACTCCGGCGCCCATATCAATTGCCCCGGCCGTGGTGGCCGCGGTCGAGCCTCACTTCGAGCCGGTCAAGCGCCCGGTGACCGAACCCCCAGTGACCCGCGCTGTCGTGGCGGAGCCGACGCGTTTCGAGGCGCCAGTGCCTCACGCTTCGCGCGCTCGGCCGCCCTTCGCTGCGCCCGCCGCGGCTGTCATGCCGACGCCGCCGGCGGTGCCCGAGTATCAGAGCGTGACACTCGCCACCGAATCCCCCGTCACGGTGTCGCCGTCGCTGGTCGCGGCGGTCGCCGAGCCGGCCGTCGACGAGCCTGTTCTGGCCTCGCCCACACTGCAACTGGAGGCGATCGAGGCATCGGCGTCCCTGCCGTCCGTCGATTCGGGGACCAACGGATGCGCGACTGAACCGGTCGCGGCCATCGATCAGCCTTGGGTCGAGCCCGAGGTCAACGCGGCTATCGTCGCGGCGACCCCGGAGGTGGCGGAGCCGGAGGCTCCAGTCGCTGAGGCGGTGCCGGTCGCTGCTCCGGCCGAGCCCGTCACGCCGATCGAGCCCGCGCCGATCTCCGCGGCGCCGGTGCCGAGCCCGCCCGTGTGGGCGAAGCTCCAGGCGCAGCCGGCCAGCAGCCGGCCCTACTTCTTCGCCCAGGCCACGAAGGGCATCGCGCCGGTCGAGGCTCCAGCCGCCACAGTGGCGGCGCCGGCGGAGCAGCCCGCGGCGACCGCGCAGCCGAGCGTCGGCACGACGGCTGTCGCAGTCGACGACCGCCCGGAGCTCGAGTCGCTGAGCTTCCCGAAAGACGGTCTGTCCCGCCAATGGCTCGAGTTCCTCAGCCAGCTCGGGGCGACCAAGTAGAGGGCCGCCGGTGACCGCCAACATCGAAGGCCAGACGCAGGTGACGGACGTGGCTCCAATCGAGCGGCTGCGCGTTCTCCTGGTGGACGACAATGCCTCCGTCCTGCGGTTCCTGGCCTCGGCGTTCTCCGCGAACCACTGCCAGGTGACGAGTGCGTCGACCGCGGAGCAGGCGCTCGAGCAGCTGGGCGACGACCCCTTCCACCTCGTGGTCTCCGACATCAAGATGCCGGGCCTGAGCGGTCTCGACCTGCTCCGCGCGGTCAAAGGCAAGCAGCCGGGGACGCCGGTGGTGCTGATCACGGGAGTGCCCTCGGTGAATTCGGCAGTCTTCGGCCTCCGCCACGGCGCCTACGACTATCTGCCGAAGCCCTTCTCGATCACGGAGGTGAAGGACCTCATTCAGCGCTTGCGGCGGGACCGTGCCAGTGGCAGCGGTACCGTCAACTATCCCGCGGGACTGACCGAGGAGCTGGCCAGGAGACAAGGCGGCGTCGAGGCGATGTCCCGGATCGGTGAGGTCGCGCTGCAAGGGCTCGAGCCGAGCGTCTTCGCCGAGAAGGTGCTCGAGTACACCATGCAGAGTCTCCGTTGCGACGGCGCGCTCATGCTGCTACGGGACCAGGGAGGGCAATTCAACGCGAGCCGGAAAGGCGAGCCCTCGCTGGTCGGCCAGATCCTGGCGCTCCTGCACGCGTCGTTCGGCAACGTCGTCAAGACCGGCGGCCGCGAGACGTTCGTGCTGACGACGCGAGAGCACGGCTTCGAGGGCCTCGCCGCGCTGGTCCCGGGGGTGGGCGACGCGATGGGCATCCTCTGCGTCGGCCGCAGCGCCGACAACGGCGCCTTCCTGCCCGACGAGAAGGCGCTCCTGCTCGGCTATGCCCAGACCACGGCGGTCGCGCTCCAGAAGCTCCTCTTGCGCGAGAACCTCGAACGGAACCTGATCGACACGATCGCGTCGTTCGTCATCGCGCTCGAGTCGAAAGACCCGTACCTCAAGGGCCACTCGGCTCGCGTGTCGCTCTACTCCGGAGAGCTCGCGACGGTCATGGGCGTCCCGCCGGCTGAGGTCCTCCTGATGAGCCGCGCCGGCATGCTGCACGATCTCGGCAAGCTGGTCATCATGGACAACATCCTCAGCAAGCCGCGCCAGCTGACCGAGGAGGAGTTCGAGCTGATCCGCACGCACCCGGTGGTCGGCGACAAGATCTTGAAGCCTCTGCGATTCCTCGCGTGCGAGGCCAAGGCGGTGCGTCACCACCACGAGCGATACGACGGCAAGGGCTACCCGGACGGCCTCAAGGGAGACGACATTCCGCTCATCGCCCGGGTCGTGACGGTGGCCGACGCGTTCGACGCGATGACGTCCGACCGCCCGTACCGGAGCAAACGGCCGCTGGCGATAGCGATGGAGGAAATCGTGCGCGGCGCCGGCACCCAGTTCGACCCCATCGCCGCCGACGCCTTCTCGACCATTGCCCTCCCGCGCCTGGAGCAGATCAGCCGACATCTCGATCTGCGCGACGTGACCGACGCGGACGCTGCTGCCCCGCCGCTGGTGGAGGCCCGTTGACGGAGTCGGCCCGCCCGAGGATCCTCGTCGTCGACGACGCTGGCCCGGTCGTCATCCTGTGCGTCAACGTGCTACAGGCCCTGGGGTATTCGATCAGGGCCGCGAACCGAGGCGAGACGGCCATCGAGCTGTGCCGCAAGGAACCGTTCGATCTCCTCGTCGTCGACTACAAGATGCCGGGGATGAACGGATTCGAGGTGCTCGGGCAGGCCCGCCAGATCCGTCCACGCATGGCCTGCATGCTGATGACCGCGCACGGTACGCCCGACATCATCAACGAGGCGACGCGGCTCGGATTCGACTACATCCTGTTGAAGCCGTTCACGCCGTCGGAGCTCCGCGGGGCGGTCGACAAGGTCCTCGCGAGCAGGGCCTAGGAGAGCGCGGGGTGCCGCTCAATGCGCCCGCGACCGGAACGGCGAGAGTCGTCATGACGTGGAAGGCCGGTGCGATCCATGGGTGGCTCGATCGAGTGCTCTCGGTCGGCTATGGCGTGGTCTACGACCACGTCTACCCACGTTTCAGCCACTACCAGCGCCTCCAGACTGAGGTCCGCGACCTGGTCGAAGCCGGCGTCCCGGCGCGTGTCGAGCGACGGGACGTGCGGGTGCTGGACGTGGGGTGCGGGCCCGGCAACTTCACGTGCGCGCTAGCCGAGGCGGGATTCGCCGTCACGGGGCTCGACCCGGACGCCGCGCTGGTCGGCGCGGCGAAGGGAAAGCGCCGGGCGCGGCACCTGGCCAACCTGGCCTTTCGGCAGGGCGAGCTCACGCGGGGCAGCACGTTCCGCGACGGCGCCTTCGACCAGGTCGTCAGTATCCACTCGCTCTACGCCCACCCGGCGCCGGACCGGCTGCTCCGCGCGGCGCACCGAGTGCTCAAGCCCGGCGGGCACGCGGTGTTCGTGAATCACGCGCGGCAGATCGGGCAGTGGTCGACGCTGCGGGAGATCGGACGGCGCGACGGACTGGGCGCGGCGCTGCACTGTCTTCTGTGGGTGCTGCCCAGCGCGATCTTCGAGGCGGCGCGCGCGCGGGTCGGGTCACACTACTGGGACGAGGCCACGTTTTCGGCCCAGGTGCGACGGGCCGGATTCGCCGTGCTGGACATGCGAAGAACGTTCCTCGCCGGCGCCAGCCTGCTGGTGTGGGCGAGAAAGAGCGCCGAGATCTAAGTGAGCCGTGACGACGTCGTGCCGTACCCATCTCAGCCTCCCGACGGCGTCACGCCGGCCGCGCCCGCGCAGCGGGCGGGAGATCGTATGCCTTTTCGGGAAGCGCTCGAGCACATGATCGCCGTCACGTACGGCGTCACCTATGACGCCGTGGTGACGCGCTTTCCACCCTATGAGGCGATGCTCGAGGAGATCGTCGCGTTCGTCGCCCGCTCGGTCTCCGACGAGGCCTCACCCCGTGCGACCCGGGTGCTCGATGTCGCGTGCGGGATCGGCAACGTCAGCCTCCGACTCGCGACGGAGGGCTACTCGGTCGTCGGCATCGACGGCGTCAAGCACCTGGTCGAGATCGCGCGCGAGAAGAACAAGCCGCACGGCGCCAACCTGGCGTTCCAGCACCTCGACATCGCGCGTACTGCGATGCCGGGTGCGGGGAACTTCGACGTCCTCGTGAGCATGCACACGCTGTATTGGCATCCCGATCCGGCGGCGCTGCTCGCGGGATGCCGGCGCGCGCTCAAGCCCGGCGGACACGCGATCTTCCTGACCTACGACCGCCCGGCGCACGTGACGCGGACGTTCAGCGCGGTGCGGGCCTCGGAGGGACTCGGGGCGGCCGTCGGAGCCCTGCGATGGCTGCTGCCAACCGTCGCCTTCGAGTTCTTCCGGGAGAGCGAGCACCGCTACCTCAGCGCGGCCGAGTTCCATGAGATGCTGCGCCGTGCCGGGTTCGAGATCATCGAATCCCGCCAGACGTTCCTGTCGGGCCTGAGCCACCTTGCGTGGTGCCGGACGACGTGAGCCGCGCCGTCCGAGCCGTGCCATACGAACAAGCCTCGCCGTCCGAGGCGAGTGTGAAGGATGGCTGGGAAGAACCGGGTCCGTCCCGGATCCTGCGGC
>Ga0066665_10000406_pt1 | contig 16992 bp, 14 predicted proteins | sample GraSoiAngelo_114_FD_75175 | JGI IMG/M metagenome (GOLD analysis project Ga0066665, IMG submission 75175) | Grasslands soil microbial communities from the Angelo Coastal Reserve, California, USA - 14_0903_13_40cm | ecosystem: Environmental > Terrestrial > Soil > Grasslands | place: USA...
ACGATGATGCCGGCGCCTCCGGACGGTCGCGTCTCGATCCTTGCTTCTCCCCCCATCAATCGCGCTCGCTCCCGGATGCCCAGGACGCCGAGAGACGAGGAGGTCTGAAACAGGCGTTCGGGAGTCCCGGCTCCATCGTCCTGGACCCCGAGATGGATCGTTCCATTTTCTTCGCGAAGCGATACCTCCACCGTATGCGCGCCCGAATGCCGGGCCACATGGGCCAGGCACTCCTGGGCGATCCGGAACAGGTGGGCGCTCGTGGTCCGGTCGATCGTCTCTCGAGTGTCGACCACCACGCGGCAGCGGATCAAGGTGCGCTCCTGAAAACTGCGCGCTTGCCATTCCAGCGCGGCCCCAAGACCCAGCTCATCCAGGATTCCCGGCCTCAGATCCGCGGCGATCCGTCGCGCGCGAGCGATGGCGGAATCGACGAGGTTCGACATGGCGACGAGCCGCTGCTTCAGGGCGTCCGGGCTCGCGTGAGGAGACGCGATCCGCTTGCCGAGCCAGTCGAGGTCCATGCGCATGGTGGAGAGCGCCTGCCCCAGCTCCTCCTGGATCTCGTGGGCGATCGAGGCGCGCTCGTTCTCCCGCACCGTCTCCAGGCGCATGGACAGCTCCCGCAGCTGCTCGTAGGAGCTCTTCAGCTCTTCCTCGGCGCGCTTGCGCTGGGTGATGTCTCGAATGATTCCGCTGAAATGGGGACCCGCGGCGGTCTGCCAGACCGCGACCGAGAGCTCGATGGGGAATTCCGTTCCGTCCTTCCGGAGACCGTGGAGCTCGAGCGTTCTCCCGATGACCGGTCCCTCGCCGGCGCCGTTCCGGTAGCGCGAAAGCCCTTCCCCGTGGCGGCCGCGGTAACGCGGCGGCATGAGGACCGTGAGCGGCTTGCCCAGAAGCTCCCCTTCGGTGTAGCCGAAGATGGCCTGAGCGCTTCGGTTCCACGAGCTGATGATGCCGTTCTGGTCGGCGAGCACGATCGCGTCGGTCGCCGACTCGAACACCGATCGGAACCGGCGCTCTGATTCCCGCAGGGCGATCTCGGCCCGTCGTTGGCTCTCTCTCTGGTTCGCTCGCTCGAGCGCGGACGTGTTGGACATGTCGGACATTGCAGCGAAGGTCGAGGCTCACCCTCCTGGAAATCCGTTGCCGCTTCCCATTAAGGCTAGAAGAATCGCGAACGGGGGGTCAAGCCGCTCTTTGCGGTCACCACCCGAGCCCGGATCCGGTCAGGGCCTCCTGTGCATCCTTCGACCCCAGCCGCGCGGCCTGGACCATGGCGGGCACCGCCTCCTCGTGCCGCCCAAGTTGATCCAGGACAATGGCGTAATTGTACCAGGCGTCCGCGCGGCGGGGGCTCAGCCGAAGGGCCGCCCGAAACCGGTCCGCCGCCTGCTTCGGGTCGCCATCCGCGTAGGTCAGCACTCCCAGGTTGTAGAGCACGTCGGCGTTCGAGGAATCGACCGCGGCCGCCCGCTCCAGGAGGCTGCGCGCCTCCGCGGCTCGCCCGGCCTCGGAGTAGGCCACGCCCAGATTCAGATATGCATCCACGTAATCGCGGCGCGCGGGGGCGCCGTGGACGACGGACTCCCAGAGCGAGATCGAGGATCTCCACCGGGCGGCCTGCGCCAGAGTCGAGGTCGCGAGGACCCCCGCCAGAGCGGTGGATCCCGCCGCGAGCGCGATGCGACGCGATGCGCTCCCCCGCTCCCAAGCCCGAACGATCGCGGCGCCGAGGAGTAGAAAGAGACCGATCGTCGCCAGGTAGGAGTACCGGTCCGCGACGGGCTGCATGCCGGAGGACAGGCCGGCCACGTTCGGCACGAGAAGCACGAGATAGACGAGCCACGCGAGAAGCGGCGCCCGGTTGTGTCTCCGGCCGAGGAGGGCGAATCCCGCGGTCACCACGAGGAAGAGGAGGAAACCCACAACCATCCAGCCCAGGCCGATGCGCGGGTAGATCGGCCCCAGATGGATGGGGAGGAGCGTCTTGGCGATCGAAAAGAGGAGTGCGTAGAAGGCGAAGAGCCAGGTCTCGAAGCCCGTGAGATGAGCCACCGCGTACGCTCGCTTCGCCTCCGGAGACAGGCTGGAGGTGACCGCGACCAGGGTCAGCGAGACCAGGAGAAAGGGAATCTTCTCGAGCAGGATGCGGGCGCGCCCTACACCCTTCTTGTGCCTCTCGAGCCAGAGCCAATCCAGCAGGAGGAGGATGACCGGAACCATGGCGGCGATCAGCTTGGAGAGACATGCCAGGAGAACGAGAGCGAACGACAGGACGTACGCGAGCCGCGTTCCGCGCCCGCTCCTCCCGGACGCATAGCGCACGTACGCAAGGAGCGCGGGCAGGAGGAAGAACGCGCAGAGGAGGTCCTTGCGGTCGGAGATCCAGGAAACCGATTCGGCTCGCAAGGGATGGACCGCGAAGAGCACGGCGGCAACCCCCATCCCGAGCGCGGCGGTGACCTCGTGGCTTGCGTCCTTGCTTCCCTTCTCCGCCGTTCGCCTCCTGCCGGCGCCTGACGGCCGTGCCGTCGTTCGCGCCTCGAGCAGCGCGATTCCCAGGAAGAACACCCACACGGCGTTCGCTGTGTGGAGAAGGACGTTCGTCAGGTGATGGCCCCTCGGATTCATTCCCCACACGGCGACGTCCGCGGCATGGCTCAGCATGGTGGCCGGGATGTAGGCGTAGTAGTAAGCGCCTGTGACGAGCCGCCCGACACCGTCCGCGCTCAGCGGATGGAAGGCCGGATTGGCGTAGACGTAGGCGTCATCGTCCCAGTTCACGAACCCGTGCCCCAGGGTCGTGGAGAAGAGGGCGAAGGTCAGAATCGCGATGAGGAGAGCCGAAAGGACGCGGATTCGCGCGGGGTCGATCAGCCCCTCCCGGAGGAGTCGAGGGCGGCGTCATGCCTCGCCGCGAGCACCACGCCGAGGTCCTTGTCTCCCCTTCCGGAGAGATTCGCGACGATCAGGGCGTCGGAGCGCACGGCTCGGGCGGCGCCCGAACGAGCGAGGTAGGCGAGCGCATGCGAGGATTCGAGGGCGGGCAGGATGCCCTCGGTACGGGCGAGGAGGTCGAACGCCCGGAGCGCCTCCTCGTCGGTCGCGCTCTCGTAGCGGACTCGTCCGGAAGCCTGGAGCGCCGCGTGCTCCGGACCGACGGCGGGGTAATCGAGTCCCGCGGAAATGGAGTGGGTGCTGCGGATCTGCCCCGCGCTGTCCTGCAGCACCTGCGTGCGCGTGCCGTGAAGCACCCCCACCGCGGGCTCGGCGAACCGGGCGGCGTGGCGCCCGCTGCGGATCCCCGCTCCTCCCGCTTCGACGCCCACCATCTGGACGGCGCGGTCCTCGAGGAACTCGTGGAAGAGACCGATCGCGTTGCTTCCACCCCCCACGCACGCGACCAGCAGATCCGGCAGGCGCCCCGCCTCTTTCTGGATCTGCACGCGCGTCTCGCGTCCGATGACGGACTGGAACTCGCGGACCATGGTGGGATAGGGATGCGGGCCGAGCACCGAGCCCAGGAGATAGTGCGTCGTCCGGACCGAGGCGGACCAGTCGCGCATGGCCTCGTTGATCGCGTCCTTGAGCGTGCGGCTGCCGGACGCGACCGGGACCACCTCGGCGCCCAGGAGCTTCATCCGCTCCACGTTCGGGCGCTGGCGCTCCATGTCGACCTCGCCCATGTAGACCGTGCATTGAAGCCCGACGCGCGCGCAGGCGGTGGCCGACGCGACACCGTGCTGCCCCGCCCCCGTCTCCGCGACGACCCGGGTCTTCCCCATGCGCCGCGCCAGGAGCGCCTGGCCGAGCGCGTTGTTGATCTTGTGCGCGCCGGTGTGGAGGAGGTCCTCGCGCTTCAGGTAGACGCGCGTGAGTCCGATGGCCTCCCCGAAGCGGACGGCGTGGGTGAGCGGGGTGGGCCGGCCCGCGAACGTGGTCAGCTCCCGCTGCAGGGTTTCCTGGAACGCGGGATCCCCTCGCGCCTCCTCGAAGGCGTGCGCCAGCTCCAGCACGGGCGTGTAGAGGATTTCCGGGACGTAGATGCCGCCGAATTCACCGAAGCGGCCGGGGGTGGTGCTCCGGACCGCCTTCACGAGCGTTTCGGCCGTGCCCGGTCGGCTTCCAGCACTCTCTCGATGAAGGCCTTCACCTTTCCCGCGTCCTTCTTGCCGGGCTCGGACTCGAGTCCGCTCGAGGCGTCCACTCCGAAGGGACGGACCTCGAGGATGAGCTCGGTGATGTTCTCGGGATTGAGCCCCCCGGCCACGACGAGCCTCAGCCCCGAGTTCACGCCTCGCCGCGCCCATTCCCAGTCGGAGCGCTTGCCGGTGCCGCCGGGACGATGGGCATCGTGGGCGTCGAGAAGGTAGGTCCGGAGCGGAACCATCGGAAGCGTCGCGGGATCGGGGAGCGCTCCTTCCCGCAGCACGTGCCACACCTCGAACGGAGTTCCGGGAGGAGGGTCCTCCCAGCCGCGCACCTGGACCGCGTGGACGGGAAGCCCGTCGAGCCGGCGCGCCACCTCGGCCGGGGGCTCGTCCGCGAAGACCGCGACCAGGAGCGTTTCCGCGGGGAGCGCGATCGCGATCTCCCGCGCCCGCTCGGTGGTCACGCGCCTCGGGCTCTCGGTGAGCACCACGCCCACGAAGTCGGCGCCCGCGCGCGAGGCCATGGCCGCATCGTCGGGTGTCGTGACGCCGCACACCTTGATGCGCGTCCGCATCAGCCCGATTTCTTCCCGGTGGGTTTCTTGGCGGGGACCGTCGTCCCGAAGAGAGAGGCGAACGCCTCTTCGATCGACTCGGCCTTGAGGAGGGTCTCCCCGATCAGGACGCCGTCGGCGCCCACGCGCTCCAGCTCGCGCATTTCCTCGCGCGCGCTGTAGCCGCTCTCGGCGATCCGGACCCGGTCGGCGGGAATGAGCGGCAGGATGGCCGAGGCGTGGTGGCGGCGCATCTCGAGCGTCCTGAGATTCCGGTTGTTCACGCCGATCGTCCCCTCCAGGGCGACGGCCGGCTCCACTTCGTGCTTCTCGTGGATCTCGATCAGGAGCTCGAGCCCGATCTCTTGGGCCAGCGCGGCGTAGTCGCGGAGCTGGCCGGGGCCCAGCAGCGATACGATGAGGAGCACGGCGTCGGCGCCGCTGGCGCGCGCCTCGTAGAGCTGCCGCTCGTGCACCACGAAGTCCTTGAGGAGGAGCGGAACCGAGACCGCGTCGCGAACCAACCTCAGATGCTCGACCGATCCCTGGAACCGGAGCGGCTCGGTCAGGACGGAGATGGCCGCGGCTCCCACGCGCTCGTATTCCTTCCCGATGGAGGCAGGATCGAACTCCCGCTTCAGGAGTCCGGCGGACGGCGAGGCGCGCTTGATCTCGGCGATCACGCGAAGGGGCTCCCCCGAGGGGCGCCGCAGCGCGGCCCCGAAGGCGCGTGAGTCCCCGGAGCGCGCTTCCGCTTCCCGCCGAAGGTCGACGGTGGGCACGTGGAGCGCCTCGCGCTCCAGCCGCTCGCGCCGTTCCCTCGCGATCGTGGTGAGAAAATCCGCCATCAGGAAGCTCCGAGTTTCCGGGAGACCGCGACGAAGCGTTCCAGCACCTGGAGCGCGCGCCGCGAATCGAGCTGCTCCTTGGCGAGGGCCGCTCCCTCGGCCAGGGATGCCGCCCGCCCCGAGATCCAGAGCGCCGCCGCGGCGTTCAGCACGAGCGCGTCGCGCCGGGCGCCCGGCTCCCCCGAGAGGACGGCGCGAAGGATGCCCGCGTTCTGTGCCGGGTCCCCGCCCCGGAGCGAGTCGATGCCCGCGGGGGGAAGCCCGAGCGGCCGGGCCTCGATCGATCGCGGCGCCTGCGTTCCGTTCGGTCCCGTCTCCACCGCCACGTTCCCCTCCAGGAGCGAGAGCTCATCCACACCCTCGGTCCCGTGGACGACGAGCGCCCTCGTGATTCCGAGCTGCGAGAGTACCTGCGCGACCATCTCCACGCGGCTCCCTTCCGCCACGCCCAGGAGCTGATGGCTGGCCCGGGCCGGATTCGAGAGCGGTCCGAGCCAGTTGAAGAGGGTGCGGATCCCAAGCTCCGAGCGCGCCCGCGCCACGTGTCGCATCGCGGGATGGAACTGTCTCGCGTTCAGGAACGTGAATCCAGTCTCTTCGAGGGCGCGCGCGGCGCCTTCCGGGCCGAGCTCGATGGACGCGCCCAGCGCTTCCAGGACGTCCGCGCTTCCCGACCGGCTCGAGACCGACCGGTTCCCGTGCTTGGCGACGGCGACGCCGGCGGCGGACGCCACGAACGCCACGGCGGTCGAGATGTTGTAGGTGTACGAGCCGTCCCCTCCCGTGCCGCACGTATCGAGGAGGGGCTGCCGGGCCGATGGAAAGGGGACCGCCTCCGCCCGGAGCGCTTCCGCACCCCCGAGGAGCTCCGCAGCCGTCTCCCCGCGCCCCGCCAGCGCGAGGAGGAACGCCTTGATCTCCTCGTCGGGTGCCTCGCCGCGCATCATGGCGCGCACCGCGGCGCCCGTCTCCTCCCGGGTCAGACGCTCGCCGCGCGTGAGCCGCGGCAGAAGCTCCCGGATCATCGGGTCTTCGTCTTGGACGCGTCCGGCACGAGGCGGAGGAAGTTGCGCAGGAGATCCTTCCCGCACGGGGTGAGGATCGACTCCGGATGGAACTGGACCCCCCAGGTCTCGTGATCCTTGTGACGGACGGCCATGATCTCGTTCTCGGGCGTCCAGGCCATGATCTGAAGCGTCTCCGGAAAAGCCTCCCGCGCCACGAGCAGCGAGTGGTAGCGCGTGGCCTGGCAGGGATTGTCCACGTCCAGGAAGATCCCCCGCCCGGTGTGGATGACCGCGGACGTTTTCCCGTGCACGAGGCGGTCGGCCCGGACGATCCTGCCGCCGAATACCTCGCCGATGCACTGGTGCCCCAGGCAGACGCCCAGGATCGGAACCTTTCCGGAGAGACGCTTCACCACGGCGCTCGAGATTCCCGCGTCCCCGGGGCGTCCCGGCCCCGGCGAGATCACGATGGCCGAAGGCTTCCGCCGCGCCACCTCGTCCACGGTGATCTCGTCGTTGCGCACCACCTCGGGGAGACTGCCCAGCTCCCCCAGGTACTGGACGAGATTCCAGGTGAAGGAATCGTAGTTGTCGATCATGAGGATCACGAATCGAACCCCCGCGCGGCGAGCCGCACCGCTTCCTCCACGGCGCGCCCCTTGTTCCGGGTCTCGAGCCATTCGTCTTCCGGGTTGGAATCGGCGACGATTCCCGCCCCCACGCCGCAGTGGATGCGCCCGCGCTCGAACGTGGCGGTCCGGATCGCGATGCAGAAGTCGGCGTTTCCGTGGAAATCGAAGTAGCCCACCGCGCCGGCGTAGGCCCCGCGCCGGGCGGGCTCCATCTCCTCGATCAGCTCCATGGCACGGCGCTTGGGGGCGCCGCTCACGGTGCCCGCCGGGAAGCACGCGCGCACGACGTCGAACGCGGAGAGCCCGTTCCGGACCTCCCCCTCCACCTGGCTCACGAGGTGCATCACGTGGGAATAGCGCTCCACGTCCATGAAGCTCGAGGCGCGCACGCTCCCGACCTTCGCGATCCTCCCGACGTCGTTCCGTCCCAGATCCACCAGCATCACGTGCTCGGCCCGGTCCTTCTCGCTCTGCCGCAGCTCCCGCTCCAGCGACTCGTCCTCGGCGCGAGTGCTCCCGCGATGGCGGGTCCCCGCGATGGGCCGAAGGGCGACCCGGGGCCCGGAGACTCGAACCAGGATCTCGGGCGAGCTCCCGGCAAGGGCGCGCTCGCGATTCTTGAGGAAGAACATGTAGGGGGAAGGATTCAGGATCCGGAGCGCGCGATAGACGTCGAAGGGGCTCACGGGGGCGTCCGCCTCCAGCCGGTGCGCCAGCACCACCTGGACGACGTCCCCGGCGCGGATGTGCTCCTTCGCGGACTCGACGGCGGCCAGGTAACGCTGCTCCCCCAGGTTGCTTCGGAACGTCACCTCGGGCAGGGCCTGAGGCTTGGCCGGGGCCGCCGGAGGAAGCCCCTGGAGCCGCGCGATCATCTCGTCGATCGTGGCCACCGCCTCCCGGTACGCCCGCTCCGGCTGCCCCTCGGGGCGGGTGTTCACGACGAACCGGAGCCGGTGCCGGAAGTTGTCGAAGATCAGGACCAGCTCCGGGAAAACGAAGTGGAGGTCGGGGTGCCCGAGATCGTCCGGCAGGACCGACGTGAGCTTCTCGAGGAAGCGCACGTAGTCGTATCCGATGAGCCCGACCGCGCCTCCGCTGAAAGGGGGGAGCCCCTCCACGTCGGCCGCGCGCACCTCGCCCAGGAGACCTTGCAGCACCGAGAGCGGATCCTTGCTCTGCATGCGCTCCGTGCGCTCCCCGCGGCGGATCTCCACGTCCTGCCCCTTGGAGCGGAACTCGATCGTGGGCTTGAAGCCCAGGATGGAGTAGCGCCCCCAGTTCTCTCCCCCCTCGAGGCTCTCGAGGAGAAACGAAGCGTCCCCCCGGTCGAGCTTCGTGAACGCGGAGACCGGCGTATCCAGATCGGCCAGGACCTCGCGCGTCACGGGTACTAGAGTTTTCTCCCGCGCGAGCGCGACGTATTGCTCGAGGGTGGGCGCGATCATGCCGCGTGGACCGCGCGCAGGAGCTCGCGCGCCTGGCGCCGCGTGGTGTCGGTCACGCGCGCCCCGGCCAGGAGCCGCGAGATCTCCTCCTCGCGCTCCTTCCCGGAGAGGAGGCGCACGCCGGTCGTCGTTCGGCCGCGCGAGGTGGACTTGACCACCTCGAAATGACGCGCGCCGTGCGCCGCGATGAGGGGAAGGTGCGTGATGCAGAGCACCTGCCGCAGCTGCCCGATCGCGCGGAGCATCCTTCCGACCTCCTCCCCCACCGCGCCGCCGATTCCCTGATCCACCTCGTCGAAGACCAGGACCGAGACCCGGTCCCGCTCCGCCATCAAGGATTTCACCGCCAGCATCACGCGCGAGAGCTCCCCTCCGGAGGCGATCCGCTTCAGGGCGCGCGCGGGCTCCCCCGGGTTGGGACGGAACTGGAATTCCAGTCCCGGGATCGCGGGGGGGTCCACGGCGGCGCGATCGCGCCCCTCGCCGGGCTCGGAGCCCTGGACCGAGAGCGAGGCCCTCTGGAATCCGAGCTTCTTCAGCTTCCCGCCGACCTCGCGCTCGAACCGGTCGCCGCTCGAGCGGCGCGCTTCGACGAGACGGTCGATCCGCGCCCCCAGCTCCTGGACGCGCGCGCTCAGCGCCAGCTCCCTCGCGTCGAGCGAACGCCCCGTTTCGGGGTCGAGCGCCTTCGCCCTCGCCTCCAGGGTCTCCCGCAGCGCCAGGAGTCCGTCGTAGTCCGACCGGTGCTTCCGCTTCAGGCGGTGGATCGTGTCGAGCCGCGCCTCGAGGCGCTCGAGCGGGAGAGGTTCTTCGAGCGCCTTCGATTCGGCGTCTTCGAGGGCTCCCGCCATCTCGCGCAGCGAATCGAAGAGGCGTTCCGCCTGCTCCGCCAGCGCTTCCGCCTCCGAGGACGTGCCCGCGAGCGTGCGCAGCGTGCGCGCGGCGCGGCGCACCGGGCCCTCGGCGCCCCCTTCCTCCGCGGCCAGGGATTGCCGGGCCGCGCGGAGCGACTCGAGCATCCGCTCCCGATGCCGGAGACGCTCTCGTTCCTCTTTCAGGGATTCCTCCTCGCCGGACAAGAGCGCCGCGGCCGTGAGCTCCGCCAGGTCCTCCCGCACCTGCTCCTCGTCCGTCCGGTCCCGTTCCCAGGAGGCGCGGTCTTCCCGCAGCGCGCGGCGTTCCCCGGCGATCGCCTCGCGCTCCCGCGCGAGCGCGGACCGCTCGTCCGCGAGGCCGGCCCAGGCGTCGAAGAACTCGGTCTGGCGCTCCGGGTGAAGCAGGAGCTGATGCTCGTGCTGGCCATGCAGGTCCACGAGAAGGTCGCCGAGGCGGCGCAGCTCGGACAGGAGCACGGTCCGGCCGTTCACGAGCGCCCGGCTCTTCCCGTCGCCCGAGAGCTCCCGGCGCAGGATGACCTGCCCTTCCTCGGCCTCGATCCCCGACTCTCGAAGCGCTTCCAGCAGATCGTCGCGCGCCTTGAGATCGAAGACTCCTTCCACGAAGCCCTTCGCCTCTCCCGCGCGCAGCCAGTCGGGATCGGCCCGCTCCCCGAGGAGGAGCGCGATGGAGCCCAGGATGATCGATTTTCCCGCTCCGGTCTCTCCGGTGAGCACGTTGAGCGAAGGATCGAAAGAGAGCTCGATGCGGTCCACGAGCGCGAGCCCCTGAATCGAGAGCCAGGCGAGCACGCGCCTCAGTCCTTGATCCGGGTCCGCGTGGACGGGCCGGCCCAGGCGAGCTTTTCGCGGAGCACTTCGTAGAAGGACTCGCGTCTCAGGGAGATCATGGAGACGCGCCCCTTCGCGCGCCGGATCTCCACGTCATCCCCGGGCTGGAGGAGGCGGGAGACCTGGCCGTCGAGCGTGATACGCGCGCGCTTCACGTTGTGGCCGACCCGCACGCGGAGCTTCTCCCCCGCACTGATCAGGAGTGGACGGAAGGCGAGCGAATGGGGGCAGATGGGGGTCGCCAGCAGGCCCTCGATCGTGGGGCGGATGATGGGGCCGCCCGCGGAGAGCGAGTACGCGGTCGATCCGGTGGGTGTGGCCACGATGAGACCGTCGGCCGCGAGCGTGCCGATCGAGGTCGAGCCGATCCGGAGATCCAGCTGCACCATCCGGGATTCGTCGGATTGATGGATCACGACGTCGTTCAGTCCGCTCTCGATCCAGGGCGCCTTGCTCTTCCGGGACCGGACGCGCGCCTCGACCATCATGCGCGGCTCGATCTCCACGTCCCCCTGGAGCAGCCGCTCCAGCGCCGGGTAGAGGTCCGATTCGGCGGTCTCGGTGAGAAAGCCCAGTCCCCCCAGATTCACCCCGAGGATCGGAACGTCGGCGCGCGCCGCTTCGCGCGCGGCAGAGAGGAAGGTGCCGTCGCCGCCCAGGACCAGCACGGCGTCCACGCGCGAGATCAAGGAACCGAGCGGGACCCCGGAGCCCAGACCGCGCACGGCGCCGGCGATTCCCTTCTCGAGAAGGACCTGGACCTCGCGCTCGCGCATCCAGCGCGCGAGGGCGGGGATCAACGCCCGCGCTCCCTTTTTCTCCCGGTTCCCGACGATACCGACCCGGCGGGGTGGGAGCGTCATGCGTTCGATCCGACCGGCGCCAGCGGTTCCGGTTTCGGTCGGGGTTCCTCCTTGAGCCAGCGCTCGATGTCGCGAGCGATCGATCTGGAATCGAGTCCGGCGCCCTTCAGCAGCGAATCGCGTGCACCGTGATCGAAGAAGCGGTCGGGCACGCCGAAGCGAAGCGCCCGGACCGTGGGGCCTGGAATGCGCGAAAGGAGCTCGAGCACGGCATCCCCGAATCCACCGGGAAGCGCCGCCTCCTCGAGGGTCGCCACGCGACCGGTGCGGCGCGCCCATTCCGTGATGAGGCGGTCGTCCAGCGGCTTCGCGAACCGCGCGTTGATCACCGCGGCGCTGACGCCGCGCTCCGCGAGGAGCTTCGCGGCGGCCTGCGCCTGCGCGACCATGGTGCCGTAGGCGACCAGGACGAGGTCCGTTCCCTGCTCGAGAAGCTCCGCCTCACCGATCCGGAACGGGCGCAGCTCCCGGTCGAGCGGAACGCCGAGCCCGCTCCCGCGCGGGTAGCGGACCGCGATCGGGCCGCCGCTGTAGGCCGCCATCGTGGCCAGCATGTGGCGGAACTCGTTCTCGTCCTTGGGGGCCATGAGCACGAATCCCGGCAGGCAGCGCAGGTAGGCGATGTCGAAGAGACCATGGTGGGTCGCACCGTCCTCTCCGACCAGCCCCGCGCGGTCCAGCGCGAAGCGCACGGGGAGATTCTGCACCGCCACGTCGTGGACGATCTGGTCGTAGGCGCGCTGCAAGAAGGTGGAGTAGATGGTCGCGAAGGGCTTGCTTCCGGCCGCGGCCAGTCCCGCCGCGAAGCAGGTGCCATGCTGCTCGGCGATACCGACGTCGTGGAACCGCTCCGGATAGGAGGTCGCGAACTTGGCGAGCCCCGTCCCGTCGGGCATGGCGGCCGTGATCGCGACGATCTCCGGATCCCCCGCCGCGAGCTCGGACAAGGTCTGTCCGTAGACTTCGGTGTAGGTGGGCGCCGAGGGCTTCTTGGCGCTCGTGCCGGTGAGCTTGTCGAAGGAGCTCACGCCGTGATATTTCCGCGCGTCCTCCTCCGCGAACCGGTATCCCTTTCCCTTGCGGGTGAGGGTGTGGAGGAGCACCGGCCCCTTCACTTCCTTGAGCTGCTTCAGCACCTCGACCAGGGTTCCGAGATCGTGCCCGTCGATGGGTCCGTAGTACTTGAAACCGAACTCCTCGAAGAGGATGTTCGGAACCACGAGGTTCTTCAGGCCCTCCTTGATCCGCCGCACCAGGGCGCGCGCCTTGCCGCCGGCGGGCACCTTGCCCAGAAGCTCCCACACGTCGATCTCGAGGCGCCGGTAGACCGGGGCCGACGTGATCTTGGTGAGGTAGCGGGCGATCGCGCCGACGTTCGGCGAGATGGACATGGAGTTGTCGTTCAGCACCACGAGGAGATCCGTACCGACCACGCCCGCCTGATTCAGCCCCTCGAACGCGAGCCCTCCGGTCAGAGCGCCGTCCCCCACCACCGCGACCACCTTGTGGGTCTCCTTCTTGAGATCGCGCGAGCACGCGAACCCCAGCGCGGCCGAAATCGCCGTGGAGGCGTGCGCGGTGCCGAAGGCGTCGTACTCGCTCTCGGCGCGCCGCGGGAACCCGGAGAGGCCCCCCTCCTGGCGGAGCGTCTCGAACCGGCCGTTTCGTCCGGTGAGGATCTTGTGGCCGTAGCTCTGATGCCCGACGTCCCAGATGAGGATGTCTCGGGGCGTGTCCAGGACGTAGTGAAGGGCGAGGGTCAGCTCGACCGTGCCCAGGCTGGGAGCGAGGTGGCCGCCGTTCGCGGAGACCACGTGGACGATCCGCTCGCGGATCTCCTCCGCGACGCCGGGCAGCGCCTCGGGAGGAAGCCGCTTCAGATCCTCGGGCGACCGGATGGTGTCGAGATAAGGTGTGCTCACGGTCCTCCCGGCGCGCGGAAGAGTGCCATCGAAAACAGGACGCCGATGATGGCCCCCACGAGCACCTCGAGCGGCGTGTGCCCCAGGAGCTCGCGCAGACGATCGTGCGGAGGCCCCGGTAGCTGGATGTGCTCGTGAAGGATGCGGTTCAAGAGCGTCGCCTGCCTTCCCGCAGCGCGCCTCAAGCCCGCGGCGTCATACATCACGATGAGGCTGAAGAATACGACGACGTTGAAGAGGACGGAATCGAAGCCCTCCAGGAGGCCCACGCACGTACTGAGCGCCGAAACAGACGCCGCGTGCGAGCTGGGCATTCCTCCCGTTTCAACCAGCCGCCGGAAGTTGATTTTCTTCTCTCGAAACAGGAACGTCAACACCTTGCTCAGCTGGACCAGGAACCCGCACAGGAGGGCGTGGAAGAGCGGATTCGAAGCCGGGGTCAGCGCCATTCCTCGCCTCCGCTTAGCTCGTTCTTCCGAGGAGAAACTCGGTGAAGGATTCGAATTCCCTGGCCCGCTTCCCCAGCCCCGGGGCGATCCTGCGCGCACTCTGTAAGAGGCGCTCCGCTTCGCGTTCGGCGCGCTCGATCCCCACCGCCCCGGGCGCGGTCGCCTTGCCCCGGGCCTTGTCCGATCCGACGGCCTTGCCGATCTTCTTCCGGCTGGAGCGCACGTTCAAGAGGTCGTCGCCGATCTGGAAGGCCAGCCCCACCCGCGCTCCGTAATCGCTGAAGCGCCGCTTGATCGCCTGGGTCGCGCCCCCGATCTCCGCTCCCAGGAGGAGCGATCCCCGGATCAGCATGCCGGTCTTGCGCGAGTGCATGGAGAGGACCCGGCGGAACGGCACCTTCCGCTTACCTTCGAGGGCCAGATCCATCGCCTGGCCGCCGATCATGCCGCCGGTCCCGGTCGCTTCGGTGACGATCCGGATCAGGGCGCAGGGATCCCCCGCCTTCCCCTGCGGGGCCCGGGCGAGCGTCTCGAACGCGAGCGCGAGCAGCGCGTCCCCGGCCAGGATCGCCATCCCCTCTCCGAAGACGACGTGATTCGAGGGACGCCCGCGCCTCCAATCGTCGTCGTCCATTCCGGGCAGGTCGTCGTGGATCAGGGAAAAGGTGTGGATCATCTCGAGCGCCACCGCGGCCGGAATCGCGGGGGCGCTCCTCCCCATCACCGACTCGCACGCGAGAAGGCAGAGGGCGGGGCGCAGGCGCTTGCCCCCGGCGAAGACGCTGTAGCGGATCGCGGCGTGGAGCGGCCGCGGCTCCTCCCGGGCGCTCGGAAGGCGGGCGTCGAGTGCCCGGTCGATCCTGCGCCGTGTGCGGTCGAGGTAACGCTCAAAAAGGGAGCTCGTCCGCCCCACGCTCCTCCTCGTCGACGTCGCTCCGGCTCGCCGCGGCGGGAGCGGCCCCCTCCTGGGTGAGCCGCTGGATTCGCTTCTCCGCCTCGGCCAGGACCGCCTTGCACTGCTTCGCCAGCTTGGTCCCCTCTTCGTAGGCCTGGATCGATTCCTCGAGCGAAAGGTCTCCCCGCTCGAGCCGTGAGACGAGCGCCTCGAGACGCTCCATCATCTGCTCGAAGGAGATTTCGGCCGGCGGCGAGCCGGCATCGGGCTCCTTGCGTTTCATGACGTCTCCTTCCCGGGCTCCTGGCCCTCGGGCACGAGCTTCGTGACCTTGGCCCCGGCCCGCGCGTCGAAGAACTGGACCTCGATCGAGTCGCCGGGACGAACCCCCGTGCCTCGCTTCAGGAGCCCCGCTCCCTCTTCGCTCCAGACGAGGGCGTACCCTCGCTCGAGCACGCGATGGTGGTCGAAGGAGTCGAGGAGCCGCTCCTCGGTCTCGATGCGCTCCCGCCGGCGGGCGATCAGGGATAGAAGCGATTGCGCGGCGCGCCGGCGGGCGGCCTCGATCCGGTCCCGCGCCCGCTCGAAGGACCGGCTCGGGGCATGGGCCAGGAGTCCGGCCGTGAGAAGCTCCGTCTTCTGCCGGCGCGTGCCCACCCACCCTCCCAGGGCGCGCGAGAGGCGGTCCTCGATGCGATCCAGCTCCTGGCGTCCGTCCTCGATCCGGCGCTGCGGCCTGCGGAGCGCGTGGTGCGTCTCGAAGCCGCGAAGCCGCGAGGCGGCCTCGCGAAGCTCCCGCACGATGCGCTCGCGCGCGTGGCGGCTCAGGTCCAGGAGCGTGCGCCGGATCTCCTCGACGTCCTTCACCACGATCTGCGCCGCGTGGGTCGGCGTCGCGGCGCGCACGTCGGCCGCCAGGTCGGCAAGCGTGACGTCCACCTCGTGACCGACCGCGGAGACGACCGGGATTCGGGAGCGCACGATGGCGCGGACCACCGCCTCCTCGTTGAAGGCCCAGAGATCCTGGGGCGAGCCCCCACCCCTGCCGACCACGATCACCTCGACTTCGCCGAAGGCGTTCATCCGGGCAAGCGCCTGCGCGATGTCCTGCGCCGCCCCCTCTCCCTGCACGCGAGCGTCCCCGAGGGTGATCGAGACGTAGGGAGCGCGCGTGCGGAGGATGCGCACCATGTCGCGGAGCGCGGCGCCGTCCTCCGAGGTCACGATGCCGATCCTCGTGGGATAGCGCGGAAGGTCGCGCTTTCGCTCCGGCGCAAAGAGCCCCTCCGCCTCGAGCTTCCGCTTCAGGGCTTCGAACTGCGCCTGGAGCGCTCCGTACCCGACCGGCTCGATCCGGAGCGCGCGAATCTGGTACTCGCCGCGCTTCGCGAAGACGGTGATGTCCCCCTCCACTTGAAGCGCGATGCCTTCCTGGATCGTATTCCGGATCGCCGTCGTGGTCCGGTCGGCGTAGAGCACGACCGAGATCTGGGATTGAGCGTCCTTGAGGCAGAAGTAGCTGTGGCCGCTCGAGGCGTGCCGGAGCGAGGTGACCTCACCCTGCACGATCACGACGCCGAACCGGTCCTCCAGCGCGTTCTTGATGTCGTTCGTCAGCTGGGAGACCGTGTAGACGCGGCTCTGGCCGCCGGGAACCGTGAGCGGGAGCACGCGGCCGCGCTGGCTCATCGCCCGCCTCTCTGTGTTGCGCCGCGGGTCATCGCCCGCCTGCCTGGGCTTCCACCGCGTCCGCCAGATTGCGGAGCAGGAGCGCCACCGTCATGGGTCCCACGCCGCCCGGGACCGGGGTGATCGCCGAGGCCACGCCGCGCACCGATTCGAAATCCACGTCCCCCTCGAATTTCGCCCCGCCGGGGGGCGGGTTCTCGACGGGGTGGATGCCCACGTCGATCACGACGGCGCCCGGTCTCACGTAGCGCGCGTCGACCATGCGCCGGCGTCCGATGGCGACGATCAGGATCTCCCCTTCCCTCGCGACCGAGGGAAGATCCCGCGTGGCCGAATGGCACAGGGTCACCGTCGCGTTCCTTCCAGGCGTGCGCTCCGAGAGCAGGATCGAGAGCGGCCGCCCCACGATGCGGCTTCTCCCCATCACGACGATCCGCTTCCCCGCGAGGTCCCCGCAGTGGCGGCGGAGGAGCTCGAGGACGCCGAGCGGAGTCGCGGGCCGGTGGGCCTTCAGTCCATGCGTCCAGCGGCCGACGCTCCAGGGATGAACCCCGTCCACGTGCTTCGCGGGAAGAACGTCCTCCAGAAACTCGTCCTCGGCAAGGTGCGGCGGAAGGGGCACCTGCAAGACGATGCCGTGAACGCCGCGATCGGCGCTCAGCCCCCGGAGCGTCTCGTGGAGCGCCGTCGCGGGCGTGGATGCGGGCAGCCGCTCCACGAGGGCGCGCACCCCCAGCTCCTCCGCGGCCCGGGTCTTCGCGCGGACGTAAGGGTTCCCCACGGGCGGCTCGCCCACGGTGA